>ERZ1673751.14-NODE-14-length-358400-cov-43.026391_pt1 | contig 358400 bp, 262 predicted proteins | sample MGYA00580202_ERZ1673751 | MGnify/ENA primary metagenome ERZ1673751 (study PRJEB41218, sample SAMN15661780) | gut metagenome | host: Homo sapiens | place: Canada: London | collected 2015-08-20/2019-03-30 | study: EMG produced TPA metagenomics assembly of... | reverse complement strand
TGTCATTTATTTCTCATTGATTATCAATAAAATATCACCTACTAAGTTCTGCGAAAACGCTTCAGATTACGTATATTGGTATGCAAGCACAGGACGTTGCAATAAAACCGAATGTAAAGGTTATTATGAAGTCGGATACTGAAATGCTGGATGAAGTAATGGTCATAGCCTATGGTACCACAAAGAAAGAGTCTTTTACTGGTTCTGCGGAAGTTATCAAGTCTGAGAAGTTGAAAGAAAGACCAGTTGCAAACGTTACGAAAGCATTGGACGGTATGGTTGCCGGTGTGCAAACTACTTCAGGTTCAGGGCAGCCGGGATCAGGCTCTTCTGTAGTAGTCCGTGGTTATGGCTCTATCAATTCATCACAATCACCGTTGTATGTAGTGGATGGTGTTCCCTATGATGGTAACATTTCAGCAATCAATCCTAATGACATTGAAACGATGACAGTGCTTAAAGACGCTTCTGCTGGTGCTCTTTATGGTTCTCGTGGTGCAAATGGTGTGATTATGATTACTACCAAAAAAGGTAATTCCGGTAAGGTAAAAGTGAACTTGAAAGCAAATTGGGGTGTTTCCTCACGCGCTATTCCACGTTATGAAACGATGGACGAAGCCGGTTATTTAGAAACAATCTTCCAGTCATATAAGAATAATCAGATTATCAACGGTGGAGTTTCTCCGGAGTTGGCAGGTGTTGCCGCATTAGAGGCTATGAAAAGTGGATCCACTGCTATGCTGGGCCAGAATGAACAGTATAACCCTTTTAATTATAGTATTACAGAACTGATCGATCCTGTGACAGGAAAAGTACGTAGTGATGCCAAATTAAGATATAGTGAAGACTGGATGGATGAAGCTTTAAAAAGCAATCCTTTACGTCAAGAGTATGTTGCTTCGTTCAGTGGTGGAAGCGACAAAACCAAATATATGTTTTCTTTAGGCTATCTTGATGAAGAAGGTCTGTTAAAGACAACAAAATTCAATCGGTATAATGGACGTTTGAATATAGACTCTGAAGTTACGAACTGGTTAAAAGCCGGAATGAGCGCCAACTACTCTCGCAATGAGAGCAATACAGCTGTTGAAAATTCATCCGGTTCATCCAATGTTTGGTACAGTGCACAATTAATGGCTCCTATTTTTCCTGTCTTTGAGAAAGATGCCAATGGTGCTACGGTTTATGACAATTTGGGAAATGCCGTTTTTGACTATGGTAAAAACAGACCGGCCGGTGCCAGTTCAGAGTGGAACACAATTGCTACCCTATATGATGATATGTATTCTACTCAAAGCGATAACCTGAGTGGACGTGTATATGCGGAATTAGGTGATTTGAAAAATACATTCCTGCAAGGATTGAAATTCTCTGTTAATTATGGCTTTGACTTAATCAATTCAGCCGGAGCAACTTATTATAATCCATACAACGGCAACTCTGTAGCCGTAAAAGGTACTATACAGAAAGCTACTGCACGTACATTCAGCTATACTTTCAATCAATTGTTGACATACGACAGAAAGTTCGGTGATCATCATTTTGAAGCTTTGGTTGGACATGAATTTTATAAATACAGATATGATTATTTGTCAGCAACCAAGACGGGATTCCCATTTGGTGGACTTTATGAACTGGATGCAGCTACAACGATTACAGGAGCATCTTCTTATCAGAACAATTATGCAGTTCAATCTGTGTTATCACGTTTGAATTATGACTTTGCCGATAAGTATTACCTTTCTGCCAGTTTCCGTACCGATGGTTCTTCTCGTTTCTATAAGGATAACCGTTGGGGTAAATTCTGGTCGGTCGGTGGTAACTGGCGTATCTCTCACGAATCTTTCATGAGTGACATTACTTGGATTAATAATCTGTCATTAAAAGCCAGCTACGGTGTACAGGGTAATGATGCCATATTAAATGGTACCAAACAGAATTTTTATGCTTGGCAGTCATTTTATGATTTGGGTTATGCAAACTCGTCGATGAGCGGTGCGGCCGTAACTTCCTTGGAAAATAAAGAATTGAAATGGGAGAAAAATGCTAACCTGAATATTGGTATTGAAGCAAAATTGTTTGATCGTGTATCTGCTACTATCGAATGGTATCAACGTAAGACGACAGATATGTTAATGTCATTCCCAATGGCAACTTCACTCGGTTTTGATGGCTACAACAAGAATGTTGGTAGTATGCGCAATACAGGTATTGACCTTACATTGGGAGTTGATATCTTTAAAGATACTCCGTTTACCTGGAACTTAACACTCCTTGGCTCTACGATTAAGAATAAGGTTTTGCAGCTGGCAGATAAACCGGAAATCATTTCCGGATCTTATATCATTCGCGAAGGTGAGACTTTATATTCATTTTATACTGCAACTGCCGCTGGCGTTGATCCCGCAACTGGAGAACAACTGTATTGGGCATGGGATACCGATGAAAACGGAGTTAAGGGCAAAAAGTATATAACTAACGATATGGCCAAGGCTACTGCATGCAAAGAAATTCAGGGTAGCCGTATTCCTGATTTATATGGTTCCATCAATAATACATTCAAATATAAAGGATTTGATTTGAGTATCCTTTGTACATATTCTATTGGTGGTAAAGTATTGGATGGTATTTATAATACCTTATTATATGGTAATTATGTAGGACAGGCAAAGAGCAAAATGCTGGAACGTGCATGGAGAAATCCGGGGGATATCACAGACATCCCACGTATTGAAATCGGAAAGAGTTACATTGTTACTGATAACAGTTTGATTGACGCTTCCTATTTTGCTATTAAAAATATTGCTTTAGGATATTCTCTGCCTTCAAAGTGGATGAAATCTATCGGATTCGATTCTGCACGCCTGACTGCAACGGCAGATAATGTTGTGTTGTTCAATCACCTAAAAGGTATGGACCCTCAATATAACTTCACTGGGGGAACTGATTTTGGTTACGTACCTGTCAGAACAATTTCATTCGGAATTGATATCACTTTCTAAACCTGATTAAATAATATAAAAGATGAAAAAAGTATTATATATATTTTCTTTAATCGGCCTTCTTGCATTCAGCTCATGTGCCGATGAATTGAATACGGAACCGACTGACAAGGTATCAGGTTCTACGATATTTGCAGATGCAAGTAGCGCAGAAACTGCTATAAACGGTGTATACCGTATGTTATATGTAGCAGGGTGGAGTTCAAACTGGGGCTCAGAAAACTGCGGACAGACAGCTATCCAATTGCTTGGGGATCTGATGGCTGAAGATCATTTAATGAAAGAGCAGGGACAAGGCTGGTTTTATGAAGATTATCGTTTGAATGTTCATGGAGACTATTCAAATAAAGCTGGACGTCCTTATTCTATTTGGAACTTCTATTATACTATTGTTAGTAATGTAAATTATATCATTGCTTCAGAAAACACAATGGGAGGCGATCCGGAACTTAAGAACAGCGTTGTAGGGCAGGCCTATGCCATGCGTGCGTTTGCCTATTACTATCTGATACAATTGTACCAACAAACGTATAAAGGACATGAGGATGCACCCGGTGTACCTTTGTATACAGGGGCAACGGTTGCCGGTTCGGAGGGAAGTCCTCGTGGAACCGTTCAGGGAGTTTATACTCAAATCAATTCTGATATAGAAAAAGCTATTGATCTGTTAGGAAGTATCAGTAATAAAGTGCAAACGCATATATCTCATATAGATTACTATGTAGCTAATGGTATAAAAGCCCGTATCTGCCTTACTCAACATGACTATGCAGGTGCTGCGACGGCAGCTGCTGAAGCCTTAAAGAAACCTTCATTGAAAGTTGCCACTATAGCCGAATTGGGCGGGAATAATAGTGTAAAAACAGCAGATGTTTTATGGGGAATGGAAATTATAGCCGATCAGTCCAGTGGTTTTGCAAGCTTCTTCTCGCATATGGATGCTGATGCACCGGGTATGTATGCTTCTAAAGCACGCCAATGCATAAGCACAGGGTTGTATAAACTGATTTCTGATACAGATGAGCGTAAAACAGCGTGGTTCCGTGGGGCCATTCCTTCTGATGAAGAAAAGACAGCTTCATCTTATACGAGTTACTGCCAAATTAAGTTTAAAATGGCAGATTACACCACCCGTACAGGTGATTACTTACTTATGAGAGCAGAAGAGATGATATTAATAAAGGCTGAAGCCGAATGTCATCAGAAAGAATATGGTGCTGCCCGTACCACAATAAAAACTTTAGGAAACGCGAGAGATAGTAAGTTTGAGGAGCGTTTAGCTGCCCGTACAGATGCAAATACTTATAATTCTGACACTAATGCTCCTTTGGAAACATTAATGGATGAGATTTTATTCCAACGTCGTGTGGAACTTTGGGGTGAAGTGGGACGTATCTTCGATATGCAGCGTTTAGGTTTGGGGTATAATCGTAATTATGAAGGCTCTAATCATACAGAGAAGGTAACGACAAAGAACACTAATGCCGCTTCTCCATTATTTATCCTTCCTCTGCCGCAGTCTGAAATAGATGGTAATGAGAATATTACCTCTGCGGATCAGAATCCTATAGTTCAATAATTTATAAACCTATATAATGAAGGAAAATATGAAACTATATACAATAAAGAAATATGCTGCTATATTGCTCTGTTTGGCAGCTTTTACCTCCTGCGATACAGATGCAGAAGGTACGAAATATGGTGTAAACGGAGTTGAAGCAGCTTTTGCATCTACTCAAATGAATGTGGAAGTAAGTGCTGAAGACAATGGTATCATCCGGGTTCCCGTGTATCGTGGAAATACAGATGCAGAGGCTTCAGTCGGTATTAGCATGGATGAAGCTACAGTAGAAGAAGGTGTATTCACCTTGAAAAGTTCCAATATAGCCTTTGCAAAAGGCGAAGCAGTGGGGTACGCAGAATTAGCTTTCGGTTCTATAGATGACTTGAGCGCTACTGGCAAATATGAGATTGTACTGACCATAGATGACAAGGATGCATTGTCACCTTCTAAATCCGGTGAAATAACTGTAACTGCTCAGAGAAAGTTGACATGGGAGGATTACGGAACGGGGATATATACTTCAGAACTTTTCGGCCAAGCATGGGAACAGCCTATATTGAAAGCTAAAGAAGGTAATATATACAAGTTGCCGGATTGTATAACAGAAGGATATCCCATGGTCTTTACATTGAGTGAAGATGGCCAAACTCTGGTTAATTGGGACTTACAAGCTACTGGATATAAACATGCTACTTATGGAATGGTGTATTTCACTCCTACCGACATGCAACGTCAAGGCAATAAGTTGCTATTCGCAATGCGTGGAGCTGTTGCTGTAGAAGGCGGGTATGGAATTCTATACAGTGGCTTTACAGAGACATTAGAATTACCGGAATAATTGTTTCCTACTATTCCTGTTATTTGGAAAATAAGTTTGTAACAGAGTATATCTGATACAAAAGATATGAATAAGGCTACCTCATTTTTTTGAGGTAGCCTTTTTATAAATTGTACTATTTAGTTTTCGCCTTTCTATTTTTCTTGTCTCTTGTTCTCTAAATATGAATTTAGTGAAAAAGTGAATGATGACTTTTAGTTGAAAAATATAGACTTCCAATTATATTTGCCTCTACGCGTGAACCACTGATCATAATTGATTTCCAATTATGTATTATTTTGTACATTCGTGCAGTGAATTAAACGCACAGTAATCATTTGATAGTTCATTTACGCCTTAATTAAAACAGTATATTGCTGAATTTCAATATGATATCTTCTTAATATGGGGTAATGCTGGTAGACTTTAATTAATTTAGGTATATATAAAATACTTATATTCAAATAATTACAAAATTGAAAGTACGTAATACTTAGTCCTTCAATATATGTTAATTGATTGATTTTTAGTAAAATAAACACCGCATTAGTTCTGCGAAAACATTGGAGATATCTTACATTGGTATGAAAAAAGAAGAAGTAGGCATTAAGTCTCATTTGAAGATAACAATGAAGACTGATAGCGAAATACTTCAAGAAGTTGTTGTTACCGGTATGCAACGTATGGATAAGCGCTTATTTACCGGAGCAGCAACAAAATTGTCTGCAGATAATGTGAAAATGGACGGTATGGCAGAAATAAGCCGTGCTTTAGAAGGACGAGCTGCCGGTGTATCTGTACAGAACGTATCCGGTACTTTTGGTACAGCACCTAAAATTCGCGTGCGTGGTGCTACTTCTATCTATGGTAGTTCGAAGCCATTATGGGTGGTAGATGGTGTCATCATGGAAGACGTGACGGAAGTAGGTGCTGACGATTTGTCTTCAGGAGATGCTGTTACATTGATCAGTTCCGCTATAGCTGGATTAAATGCAGATGATATTGAAAGTTTCCAAATCTTGAAGGATGGTTCTGCTACTTCTATTTATGGAGCACGCGCTATGGCGGGTGTGATTGTTGTAACGACTAAGAAAGGTAAAGCTGGTAGTAACAAAATCAGTTATACAGGAGAATTCACAATGCGTATGAAGCCTAACTATAGAAACTTCAATATCATGGATTCTCAGGAACAAATGGACGTGTACAAAACAATGGCCAGTAATGGCTATCTAAACTTTTCTGACGTGTATCGTGCTTCTGATAGTGGTGTATACGGTAAGATGTATCACCTTATCAATGATTACTCTAACGGTAAATTTGGTTTGGCTAATACACCAGAGGCAATAAATGGTTACCTACAGCAGGCTGAATACAGAAATACTGATTGGTTTGATATCCTATTTAATAATAGCATCTCGCAGAATCATGCTATCAGCATGTCCAGTGGTACTGAGAAAGCTTCGTATTACACCTCTCTTAGTGCGATGAGCGATCCGGGATGGACCAAGCAAAGCTCTGTTCAGCGCTATACTGCCAATATCAATGCTTTATATAATATTTCGCAACAAGTTTCTTTGAACTTAATTGGAAGCACTTCTTATCGTAAACAAAAGGCTCCCGGAACATTAAGTTCCAGCATAGACGTAGTAAGTGGTGAGGTTAGACGTGACTTTGATATCAATCCGTATTCTTATGCATTGAACACTTCACGCGCTCTTGATCCAAATGAATACTATGTTCGTAACTATGCTCCATTCAACATTCTTCATGAATTGGATAATAATAACATGGACTTGAATGTAGTAGATTTAAAATTTCAAGGTGAATTGAAATGGAAGCCATTCAAAAAAGTGGAATTGTCAGCTCTGGGTGCTTATAAACATTCTTCTACAACGCAATCTCACAGTATTACCGATTATTCAAATCAGGCATGGGCTTATCGCGCCATGGATGATGCTACCATGAGAGATGCTAACCCATGGTTGTATACAGACCCAGATGTTGCCAATTCATTACCGCTGTCTGTATTGCCAGTTGGTGGTTTCTATCGTGAAACCAAGTATGGAATGAACAGTTATGACTTCCGTGGCACTATCAGCTATAATGATGTTTTTGCAGAAGATCATGTAATCAACCTCTTTGGTGGTATGCAGTTGACTGCAACTGATAGAAGCAAGACTTGGTTCAATGGTGTAGGTATGCAATATGATATGGGTATGTTGCCTTCTTATGAATATTTGTTCTTCAAACAAGGAAAAGAAGAAAACTCTCAGTACTATACAGTTGAAGAGACCCGTTCTCGTGAAGTAGCCTTCTTTGCAACTGGTACTTACTCATACAAAGGTCGATATACTGTAAACGGTACAGTGCGTTATGAAGGTTCTAATAAATTAGGTAAGAGCCGTTCTTCACGCTGGTTACCTACATGGAACGTTTCGGGTGCATGGAACATGCATGAGGAAGCTTTCTTTGAAGATCTTACCCCTACCTTATCCAACTTGACACTAAGAGCGTCCTACTCTTTAACAGCTGATCGTGGTCCGGCTAATGTTACCAATTCACGTGTGGTAATCCAGTCATATAATCCTTATCGACCATTTGCCAGTGTATCTGAGTCAGGTCTGGAAATATACGATTTGGAAAACAGTGAACTCACCTACGAAAAGAAACACGAAATAAACCTTGGTGCAGATATCGGTTTTATTAATAATCGCATTAACTTGGTGTTTGACTGGTATAGACGCAATAACTATGATCTGATCGGTATTATCAACACAATGGGTGTAGGAGGGCAGATTGCCAAATATGCAAATGTCGCAAGTATGCGTTCGCATGGTGTCGAATTCACCCTTTCTACCCGCAACATTGCGACTAAGGATTTCAAGTGGAATACCGATTTTATAATCTCTCATGCAAAGAACACAGTTACGGAGTTATACTCAAACTCACGTGTGATTGACATGATTTCAGGATCAGGATTTGCACAGCAAGGTTATCCGGTACGTTCACTGTTCTCTATGGACTTCAAGGGATTGAATGAAGATGGTGTACCGACTTTCATCAATGAGAAAGGTGTATTGACTACAAGTGACATCAACTTCCAAGAACGTAATAATAAAGATCATCTAGTTTATGAAGGTCCTACAGATCCTACTATTACAGGAAGTTTTGGTAATGTGTTTAGTTATAAAGGCTTCAAGTTGAATGCCTTTATTACTTACTCTTTTGGCAATGTAGTACGCCTGGATCCTGTTTTCAGCAATAAATATTCTGATTTGGACGCTATGCCTAAAGAATTTAAAAATCGCTGGACTGTTACAGGTGATGAAAACAGAACCAATGTCCCTGTCATTGCAGATAGACGCATGAATCAGCAAGATCAATATTTGAGTCGTGCGTATAATGCATACAACTATTCTACTGCCCGTATAGCTAAGGGAGACTTCATTAGAATGAAAGAAATATCATTGTCTTATGATTTCCCGAAATCATGGATCAGTCATTTGAAGTTGAGTGACCTGTCTTTAAAATTGCAGGCAACCAATCTTTTCCTGATTTATTCTGATGACAAACTGAACGGACAAGATCCGGAATTCTTCAATACAGGTGGTGTTGCAGCTCCGGTACCCAAGCAGTTTACATTAACATTAAGAATGGGAATTTAAATATTAAAATCTTAGAAACATGAAAAAGATAAATATACTATATTCAGCTATAACGGCTGCTTTTATGCTCTCATCATGTAGTGACTTTCTGGACACTATGCCAGATAACAGAGCAGAAATAGATACCGAAGCTAAAATCACTTCTTTGCTGGTTTCAGCCTATCCTACTGCTTACCCGATCATGATGGCTGAAATGGCATCAGATAATGCTATGGATAACGGTTCTTTATATTCTGTTGAAAGCCAGTCACAAGAAGATGCATATTTGTGGCAAGACATTGTTACCGATACGGATGGAGATGCTCCTCAAGGAATCTGGGATGCATGCTACATGGCAATCGCTTCGGCTAATCATGCCCTACAGGCTATTGAACAAATGGGGAATCCAAGCAGTTTGTCTGCCCAGAGAGGCGAAGCTTTGATATGCCGTGCTTATGGCCACTTTGTATTGGCTACTACTTTTTGCGAAGCATACAACTATGAAACAGCAGGCAATAAATTGGGTATTCCTTATTCAATTACACCTGAAGCAGAAGTTGCTCCTCACTATGTAAGAGGTACATTGGCAGAAACTTATTCTAAAATAGCAGCAGATATCGAAGAGGGACTTCCACTAATCAATGACAATCTGTATTCCGTACCCAAATATCACTTCAACAGAAAGGCTGCACATGCATTCGCAGCTCGCTTCTATCTGTATTATTTACAAGCAGATAAATCAAACTACGAAAAGGTAATAGAATATGCAAGTGTGGTATTGGGAACTGTACCTTCTAAAGTGTTACGTACTTATGATGCCGACTTTGGCACATTATCTAATCCTACGAATGTAGGAGACGCATTTATCGCGGCAAAGTCTCCCGCCAACTTGCTGATTACTCCAATAAATAGTTCATGGCCTTACATTTATGGGCCTTATAGTATGTCACAACGTTATGGGCAAGCCAAGGAAATTTGTGATAATGAAAATCTTCGTGCTGATGGCATTTGGGGCACTGCTGCAAACCTAGTGGCTGCAAATACAATTTGGAACCCGCAGGAGAAAATGCCTTTCCCTAAATTAGCTATGTATTTCGAATATACAGACAAGGTAAATGGAATCGGTTATCGTCATGCGGTCATAGTACCCTTTACAACCAATGAGACTTTGCTTTGCCGTGCCGAAGCATACATCATGAAAGCACAACCTGAGTATGGGAAGGCAGTGTCGGATATCAATGATTGGCTGACTTCAGTTTGTTATGTAGGTAAAGCCCCTGTCGTTACAGAGGATGATATCAATACTTTTTATAAAAATATAGAATACACACCGATTCCTATAGAAAGCGCTGCACAGCGTACTGTAAAAAAAGAGCTGAATCCGATTATTCAATTTGTTGATGAGAAACAAGAGAACCTGATCCATTGTATTCTTCATCTCCGTAGAATAGAAACGATTCATGAAGGTCTGCGTTGGTATGACATCAAACGTTACGGTATTGAGATTTCACATAATAGAGAGGGGCTAAGTCCTGATATACTGACTAAAAATGACCTCAGAAGAGCATTCCAATTACCTCAGGACGTAATTAATGCAGGTTTGGACGCTAATCCCAGAAACTAATAAAAAATAAGAGTATGAAAAAGATAAAAGTATTTATATTATTAGCTTTAGCATTGGCCGCAGTGTCTTGCAGTGAAGAAGACTTGGATTCCAAAAGCATTTTTGATACGTCTTCTCCGGAACGCAATGCTTTTGAAACATGGATTTTGAATAACTATACCGAACCATACAATATTGATCTGAAGTACAGATTTGAGGACATAGAATCAGATATGAAGTACAATGTGACACCGGCTGCTTATGATAAATCGGTGGCATTGGCCAAATTAGTGAAATATTTGTGGATTGAAGCTTATGAAGAGCTGGTAGGTCAAGAATTCGTAGCGACTTACTGTCCTAAAGTATTGCATTTTGTCGGTTCACCGGAATATGAGAAGTCGGGTGGATCCATGGTATTGGGAACAGCAGAAGGTGGTTTGAAGATCACGCTCTTCAATGTTAACGGTCTGAATCCGGAAAATCCGGATGCTGAAATACTAAATGAGTGGTATTTCAAAACTATGCACCATGAATTTGCACATATCTTGCACCAGACAAAAAATTATTCTACGGATTTCAATACAATATCCGCTGGTAAGTATACCGGACCGGGCTGGATGAATATTACGGACCAAGAGGCCAGACAAATGGGCTTTGTCTCCAACTATGCCAGTACGGAAACTCAGGAAGATTTTGTAGAGACAATAGCTATTTATGTGACTTACACCAAAGCACAATGGCAAAATATCTTGAATGAAGCCGGCGAGGCAGGTGCTGCTATCATCCTTCAGAAATTTGAGATGGTGAAAGAATATCTGGCGGAATCTTGGGGAATTGATATAGATATGCTGCATAACATTGTCCAAGAGCGTGAAGAAAATATTGGTGATCTGGATTTAGGAACCCTTTAATATTGAAAATAGAATATGAAAAAATATATTTATCTCTTTTTCTTGACCTTTTCTTTTCTTTTTGTAGCATGTTCGCCGGAAGCGGAAGATATTTTTGGTGAAAACGCAGCAACCAGAATAGAAGAGAGATTGGCAGCGGACAAGGCTGTATTGGTTGGAGCTCAGAACGGTTGGTTGATGGAATATTATCCGGCAAGTGGACAAATCTATGGTGGTTATAATGTATTGGCTTTCTTCGGTGAAGATGGTAAGGTGACGGTATCTGCAGACATTACAGGTGATGCTACATCCAAAGCTACAAGTACTTACAGAATGAAAGAGCAAGCAGGCCCCACATTGAGTTTTGATACTTATAATGAAATTTTCCATATATTCTCTGACCCTAAAAATGACCTGGGGATAGGTACGGCTGGAAAAGGAATGGAAGGTGATTATGAATTCACTATAATGGAAGCAACTGCCGAAAAAGTGGTGCTGAAGGGGAAAAAAACAGGAAATAAAATTATTATGACTCCATTCAATGAAAGCTGGGAGGACTACCTGAACAGTATTATTGAAATGGATGGAAAGATATCAAGACTCGCCCAGTTCACCTATACTGATGGAGATTTTACTGCCTCAGTGAAACAATCTTATCGGACTTTCATTGTTACATATCAGGAAAATGGAGAAGATAAGAATGTAACAGTTCCATATATAATGACTCCTACAGGATTAAGATTTATGACGGCACTGGAATTGAATGGAAAAAAAATAGAGACCTTGGAATTTGAAGATGTAGGAGATGACGGACAGCTTGTATCAGGAGAAGTTGTCTTGACACCTAAATTCCCCTTGGCTTATTTCCTCATTAATGGCGAATGGTTCTTCTCATATAAAAATATGGGTGAATTGGGACAACTTTATTGGGCAGCCGTTAAGAGGCAGGCTTTGGATCCTAATGGTATAAATTTGAATATGGCATTTCTTACCCCCTATTCAAGTTCTCAAATGGCGTTCTATTGGATGTGTGAAGGATTTAATGATGGCTATTTATTCTTTAATGTAACAACATTGGGGGATAATCAAGTCAAAATTGTTTTTGCTTTGAGTGGTAATCAGGTTGGAATAGATTTCTACCAACAACTGGGGTGGAATCTTATGATTTACCCGTTCTCTAAAGGAACAACGGGAGTGACATTTAATTTATCAGCAGATGATGAAAAGAATCCTTCTGTCATAACAATGACTGATACGTCTGATCCTTCAAATGTTATTAAAGTGTTTAAAGAAGCTATTTCTGACCCATTTGATAATTAAGATAATCATCTTTGAACTTTTGGTTCATTGAGTTTTTAAATAAAGTGTTGAAGCAGGTATGTCGTGAGATACACCTGCTTTTTCTCATATTTATAAATTAATATAATATGTTTTTCTTTCATCATTTAACTGACTCAGGATTATGAGAATTTTTAGAATATGTATTTATATGTAGTAAATAAATAATCTTATATTATCAAGTTTAACTCTTCACTTCCTAAGTTATAACACATAAGAATAAATATTGAGCTTATGTAAGTAGGATACAGGTAAATAAGAATACTCTATTACTCGTTTTTTTGCCTAAAAAATCATTTGTTATTTATAAAAGTAAGACTATATGTATTCAACTTTGCTAGATATACTATTTTATACAAAAAAAGAGACATAATAAAATGCTTTTCATTCATACATTAGCTATAAATAGTTTTTTTATAAAAATCATTTATTTCATACATTCATGTCTTGTCAGAAACTCATGGTAGCCATTTTAGAACTATTTATTTTAACCATAATAGTTGTATTGTCTTTATTATCACGCATATATGGATAAAAATAGGATGAATAGGGTAGATGCAGATATATCTTACTGTTTTTATATCACATATTATCAGATATTTAGCTACTTATTGCTATCTATAATATAGTTCTATTCTTGAAAACACAAGTCTGATAATCAATAATATATTACGTACTAAGTTCTGCGAAAACATTGCAAGTCTCTTACATTGGTATGCAAACTCAGGAAGTAGCCATTAAAACTACTTTAAAGATTGTAATGAAAGCCGACGCACAACAGCTTGAAGAAGTTATGGTAGTTGCGTATGGTACAGCTAAGAAATCTTCGTTCACTGGAGCTGCAAGTAACGTGAATGCAGAGAAAGCATTGAAAGACATTCCTGTAACTACATTTGAACAGGCATTGCAAGGTAGTGCTCCAGGTGTAACCGTAAATCAAAGTAGTGGCCAACCGGGAGCTGGCTTAAGTATACGTGTTCGTGGTACAGGTTCTATGAATGCTTCAAATAATCCACTTTATGTTATAGATGGTGTCCCTGTCATCTCAGGTGATATCGCTGTATCTGGTGTTAGTGGTGACAGTAAAGCCTATAATGTAATGGCATCGATTAATCCTGATGATATTGAATCCATCACGGTATTGAAGGATGCAGCTGCTGCCTCTTTGTATGGTTCGCGTGCTGCCAATGGTGTTATCTTGATTACGACCAAAAGAGGAAAAGAAGGAAAAACAAGCGTAAATTTCAAAGCTAGTTTTGGTTTTTCAGACTGGGCGGTGAATAATCATCCGAAAGTGAATGGGGAACAAGCACATGAACTGGTTTACGAAGCCGGATATAACGAAGCAGTTATTTATGGCGGTTATGATGATGCCAATGCAAAAGCTTATGCGCAAGAACTGGCCGATTCTTATGCTCCTCTACTCGATAAATATTCTAATTGGGAAGATGTACTTTTCAGAGATCACGGATTCAGTCAGAATTATGAGTTCTCTGCTCAGGGGGGAAATGAGAAAAATAAGTTTTATGCTTCCCTTGCTTATAAAGATGAGCAGGGTAAGGCTATTCATACTGGTATCGAAGGCTTTACCGGTCGCTTGAATGTTAGCCATAAATCATCAGATAATAAGTTGGAATTCGGTGCTAATGTGACATTCTCCAAGCAATTCTCAAGAATGGCAGATGAAGGAAGTTCATACGCTAATCCCTACTTTTTGGTAAATTGGGTATGTATGCCGAATATCCCTATTTATAATGAAGATGGTTCTTATTACAATGATTTTCCCTTCCCACAGTTAGGAATGATGAATCCACTTGAAAATATGGGATTGGAAAGGAATACTTCGGATGTATTCAGAAGTGCCAACTCCTTATGGGCACAATATCAATTTATTGAGGGCTTAACCTTGAAAGAAACTGTTAGCTATGATTTCATTCTCAATAATTCAGAAACGTGGTGGCCAAGCAATTCCCAAAATGGATCAAATGCGGGTAAGAACGGTTTGATGATTAAGATTCCATATCAGTTCCAGAATCTTTATTCTTCCACTGTATTAAACTACAATCATTCATTTGGTGGTTTGCATAACCTGGATGCTTTGATTGGATGGGATATAGATATGCGTCATACGCAAATGGTTCAAGCTGTAAACCAAAATTATCCAACAGATAAATTACCGGAAATGGGGAATGCTTCAGATCCTCAAACCGCTTATTCTGGCCATAGCGATGACCGTATGTTATCATTCCTCTCTCGTATTAATTATGATTATGATAGCAAATATTATGTTTCTGCTAATTATCGACGTGATGGAAGTTCCCGTTTGGGCGAAAATCAACGTTGGGCCGACTTTTGGTCTGTGTCTGCCGCTTGGAGAATCAGCAAAGAGGCATTTATGGAGAATCTTGCTTATATCAATGACCTGAAAATCCGTGCATCTTATGGTGTTAATGGTACATTACCCAATAGTCTGACCGGACACATGCAGCTCATCGGATATGGTTATAACTATATGAAGAATCCTGGTTCATTCCCTAGTCAGTTAGCAAATCCCGATTTATCATGGGAAAAGAATTATAATTTCAATATCGGTTTCGATGCACGACTTTTCGATAGAGTAGGTATTACATTCGACTATTATAATCGCAACACAAAAGATTTGCTTCAGAGTCAACCGGTATCTTTAGTTACAGGTTTTTCCTCAATTCTGAAAAATGTGGGTGAAATGCAAAATAAAGGTGTAGAGTTGGATGTAAATGTGGATGTATTTAGAGATACTCCTCTGAAATGGACTACTGGCCTGAACCTATCACATAATTCCAATAAGGTGAAAAAATTATATGGAGGCAAAGATATTATTGATGGTACCAGTATTCTTCGTGAAGGTGAGTCTTATTACTCTTGGTGGAGTCGCGAATGGGCCGGTGTTGATCCGGAAACCGGTGAAGAGCAATGGGTTTTAAATACTAAGAACAATGATGGAAGCCTTAATAAAGAATTGACCAAGGACCCGAGTAAAGCACAACGTGTTATTATAGGAAAACCAGATCCGGTTATTATTGGTGGATGGAGAAATACTCTTTCATGGAAAGGTGTGGAATTAAATGCTTTATTTACTTATTCACTGGGCGGACATATCATGGATGATATTGAGTTACTTTATTTGGGAACAGATGGTGAAACTCCTTACTACAATATCTCAGCTGACCAGTTGAACAGATGGCAGAAACCGGGTGATAAAACTGATGTTCCTCGTCGTGTTAATGGCAATCCCTATGCTCGTTATGCCAGCGACCGCTATATGAAAAGTTCCAATTATCTCCGTCTGAAAACTTTAAGTTTATCCTATACCTTACCATCCAGATGGGTTCGTTCTGCCAAAATGAATAATGTACGTGTATTCTTCTCCGGAAGTAACCTATTGACTTGGTCCGCTTATAAGAATGTAGATCCGGAACAAGCTATCAATGGAGTCACCTCCTTTGCATTTCCGGCATTAAAGACCTTTACATTTGGTTTCGAAATCGGATTATAATTAACTGACATTAAAAAAGAAACAAATATGAAAATCAAATCTTTAATATTAGCTACAGTTGTGTCGATCATTGTATTTACCTCCTGTGATGATTTCTTGAAGGTAAATCCCGACGATGCTCTCCCCCCAGAAGAAGCTTTGAGCGAGCAAAAAGACTTGGACAAAGCGCTGAATGGAATGTATTATACGCTGACAAATACCAGTTTTTATGGATGTAATTTCTTGGTACGAGGTGAAGTCGGTGGCGATGATATACAGCCTATAGGTCAGACCGCTTCTCGCACAGAGAATTATTATCGTTTTATTCACCGGATTAACAATTCTCCTGAAGGTCTTTGGAGTATTCCTTATGGAATTATCAATAGCGCCAATACAATGCTGGCTGTTATTGATAATATTCCAGAAACAGTTGAACGTGATAATTCGGAAGGTGAAGCACTTGCTATCCGTGCTCTTTGCCATTTCAATTTATTACTAACTTATGGTACACCTTATTTGAAAGATAATGGTACGTCTTATGGGGTTCCTTTGGCGGATCGGGTTATCTCAGAAGATGAACTACCCTCACGTGCAAGTGTGGCTGACGGTTATAAGATGGTCATAGAAGACTTAGAGAAGGCCATCGGTCTTTTAAATGAAGAAACGAACTATGGGCATATTAATCGTTGGGCAGCAAAAGCTTTGTTAGCACGTGTTTATCTTTATAAAGGAGATTGGGACAATGCTTTCAAATATGCTGATGAAGTAGCACAGGATGGCCCCTATTCATTGGTTTCCAATGCAGAGTATCTTTCTATTTGGGCACAAAAAGAAAATTCGGAATCAGTTTTTGATATTGACATTGATGAAACTCGTTCAGGTAACCTTGAATTATTTGGTTATGTAGCAGGTCCTGATGGATATGGCGAGTTAATTGCTACAAAAGCATTTGTTACTTTAATATCTGAATATCCAAATGATATACGTGCAGGACTTTTTGAAGCGGATAATAATGGAGAGATAAGGTTTATCAATAAATACCCGGGCTATAATGGGAAATTACCGGTTAATAATGTACGCGTACTTCGTTTATCAGATATCTACTTAATAGCTGCTGAAGCTGCACTGAAAAAATCAACTCCCAATCAGGATAAAGCAGATTTCTATTTGAATGAGATTCGAAAACGTGCAGTTCCCGAGTTAACAGATGTTACTGCGACAGAAGAGCTTATTTTGAAAGAAAGAAGAAAGGAACTGGTCATGGAAGGTCATCGCTTCTACGATGCAATGCGACTAGGTTTAACCCTAAACCGTGAAAAAACACCAGGTGAGGGTACTGACCATTACTTAAATTCAACGGATTTAATATCTCCGAACTGGGATGATTACAGAATAATATTAGCTATTCCACAAGCAGAAGTTGATGTTAACCCTAATATTCAAGGGCAGCAGAATCCGGGATACGAATAAAGTCTTCTTAAAATAAAGTTGTTTTAGCTGAAATGCACCCTAAAAGTTTTATATATGACTTTTAGGGTGTTTTCTTATATTTATTTTCTCTAATTAAACCTGTAATTCTCTATTATATAAGAGAATAAATATTGATTTAATATAGGCTAATTGGAAGTTAGAGTAAATGTTCTATTTATCGTTTTTATCGATACTGTTATTTGTTGTTTGTGAGAATGAAATTGTTCGTATTAAGCCCAACTGTACATAGTACTTTTTTATTGAAAAATCAAGACTACGTGGTAAATTATTGATATGCATGCAATTTACCAATCTGGTTTGGGTAGAAAATTCAAGTATTTCATACATTTCAATCTCTACTTGAACCCATAGTATTAGTTTTGTCACTCATTTATATTCACATTCAAAAAAAACAACTAGCTGATAATTAGATATTTGAAAATCAAATAAAGGAGCTTTTAGGTAGATACAAATATATGTTCATGTTTTGTATATATCTAGTTTCTAGATATTTAATAAATTATATTTGTCTTGATTTGAGTTCTATAAATATATATTTGTTATTGATTATCAACAAGATGCAACCTACCGAGTTCTGCGAAAACATTGCAAATCTCTTACATAGGTATGCAGACGCAGGAGGTGGCTATAAAGTCGACTGTAAAAGTTTTCATGAAGTCCGACTCTGAAATGCTTGATGAAGTAATGGTGGTCGCTTATGGTACGGCTAAGAAATCGGCATTTACAGGTTCAGCTTCTGTGATAAAGTCCGAAACTCTGGAGAAACGCCAGGTTTCAAATATATCAAATGCTCTTTCCGGAACAGTATCAGGTGTACAGACACAAAGTACAAATGGACAGCCGGGAGAAAAAGCTACAGTACGTATTCGCGGTATTGGCTCCATGTATGCCAGTAATAATCCGTTGTATGTAGTAGATGGTATTCCGTACGAAGGTGACATTTCTGCCGTCAACTCACAAGATATTGAGTCAATGACAGTACTGAAAGATGCAGCAGCGGCAGCTTTGTATGGCGCTCGTGGCGCTAATGGTGTTATCTTGGTAACAACTAAAAAAGGAAAAACCGGAGAGACATTGGTATCATTGGATGCACGTTGGGGAGCTAATTCGCGTTTAGTGAAGAACTATGATGTATTGCAAAACGCAGCTACTTACATGGAAACTGCATACTCTGCCATATATAATGGTTATGTATATAATAGTAAATATACAGCTGAGAGAGCCTATCAACAGGCTAATGCCGATTTGATTCCAGGTTTAGGATATCAGATTTACAATGTGCCCAATGGTCAGAACCTGATAGGTCGGGATGGCAAACTGAATCCATATGCAACGTTAGGTTATAGTGATGGTGATTACTATTATACACCGGATAACTGGTCAGATGAAATGTTTGAAAGTAACATGCGTCAGGAATACAATCTGAGCGTATCTGGTGGTACTGACAAATTGAGTTATTATTTCTCTGCTGCTTATCTTGCCGATGACGGTATTATTGAGAACTCTGGTTTCGAACGTATTTCTAGTCGTATAAACGTAGATTATCAAGCTAAGAAATGGCTGAAGTTCGGTGTAAATTTAAGCTATGCAAATGTAAAAAGTCGCTATCCTGGAGATCAGGACACAGATGCAGCCACTTCATCGGGTAATGCCTTTTTTGTAGGTAACTTCATTGCCCCCATTTATCCAATGTATGTTCGTAATGCTGAAGGTCAGATTATGCATGATGCTAATACCGGTTATCGGATATATGATTATGGTGATGGTGAAAGTACAAACTTCACTCGTAACTTTATGAGTATGTCTAATCCAATGAGTAGTTTCCTTTATGATACGGAAGAATATTTAATGGATATCCTGAATGGGAAATGGTATGCTAAAGTAGACATCTTGGATGGTCTGTCTTTAACTGCTTCTTTAGGTTTGCATGTGGACAATACGCGTTTACATATTGTAGGTAACAAGTATTATGGCCAGTCTGCATCCCAAAACGGTTCTGTGCAACAGTATTCATCACGCACGTATTCTCTGGACCAGCAATATTTACTGACTTATAAAAAAGCATTTGACGTGCATCATATTGATATTTTGGCCGGATATGAGAGTATGGATTATAATACTGAATCTCATTATATTCTGGGCTACAATATGTATAGTGATAAAAACTGGACTGCCTCAAATGTGATCGACCGTAAAAATGGTTCCGGTAGCTACGATGAATATGCTACTATCGGTATCATCACACGTGCCAGCTATGATTTCGATGAAAAGTACTATGCAAGTGCTTCTTATCGCCGTGATGCTTCTTCACGTTTCCATCCGGATAATCGCTGGGGTAACTTTTGGAGTGTGAGTGCTGCATGGGATATGGCTAAAGAGAACTTTATTTCTCATATTGACTGGATTAATATGTTGAAACTGAAAGCTTCTTTCGGACAACAAGGTAACGATAACCTTCTTTATAAAGAATACCCAAACTATTATCCTTATCAAGATCAATTTACAGTGAGCGGTTCGGAAGGAGTATTCTCTGACGGTGTACTCTTCTATAAAGGAAACAAAGATATCACTTGGGAAACATCCAATTCATTCAATGTTGGTGTGGACTTTGCTCTTCTGAAAGGACGCGTTGATGGTTCCATCGAATATTTCAATCGCCAGACGAAAGATATGTTGTATTACAAGCCGGTAGCTATGTCCAATGGTTATACACAGTTCCCGATGAACATCGGTTCAGTGCGTAACTCAGGTGTTGAAATTGAATTGAATTACACTCCGATTCAGACTAACAATTTCAAATGGGTCATCAATTGGAACGGAACTATGATGAAAAATAAGATTCTTGAATTACACCCTGACCTGAAAGGGGAAATGATTAATGGATCTTATATATATCGTGAAGGTGAATCTTTATATCAGTTCTATTTGACGAAATATGCAGGTGTAGACCATGAAAGTGGTGAGGCACAGTATTGGGCTAAAGATACTGACGGAGCAGAATATAAAACCAGTGACTGGTCGGCTGCTTATAACACAAACCGCCAGGCCAGCGGTGATCTTCTCCCCACTATTTATGGAGGTATCGGCACTACATTGGATTTTTACGGTTTCGATTTTTCTATCCAGTGTGCTTATCAGTTAGGTGGAAAGATATATGATAGTGGTTATCAGGCGTTGATGCATGGTGGTGGCTCACATGACCTTGGTTATAACTGGCACAAAGATATACTGAATGCCTGGACACCCGAAAACACGAATTCTGATATACCGCGTATAGATGCAATTGATAAATATACCAATTCTAGTTCAGATCGTTGGTTAACAAGTTCTGACTATTTCGCTATCAATAACATTACATTAGGTTACACACTGCCCCAAAGATGGTTGAGAAATTTGGGTATCGGCAGCTTGCGTGTTTATGGTGCAGCCGATAATGTAGCTCTTTTCTCTGCCCGCAGAGGACTTGATCCACGTATGAGCTATACGACTGCCTCAACAGACCGCTACACTCCTATACGTACCATTTCTGGTGGCCTGAAAGTAACATTCTGATAAATGGTTGAATTTTATAAAAAAGAAAGAATATGAAAAGAATATATAAGATAACGCAAGTTGCTCTATTCGGTGCATTTATAGTCGGGTGTACTGACTTGGATACTGCCCCACTAAGTTCTACTATTACAGCCGACCAAAAAGAGAATGTGGTTGCTGCTGACCCTTCTAAAATTGAAGCCAGCGTAACTGCTATTACAGCTAACTTTACACAATATGCTAAAATTTATACCGAAGATGATAACGTACATAGTGATATAGGTTATCCTACTATTATGTTAGCTACTGATTCAAGAACTACGGATTTTGTAGCTGATATAACAGGCTACAATTGGTATTCTAATTCAGCCAATTATAGCGATTGCTTAAGTACGAGTACGGCTACCATCGAATTTTGGGGTACGCTTTACAACCAAATTTATACAGCCAACGCTGTTATTGGTACTGTAGATAATGAAACGTCTGACCCTACTCTGCAATTTTATTTGGCACAAGCATTGGCTATCCGTGCATTCGATTACTTTACGTTGGTACAGTTGTATCAGTTTAACTATAAGGGACATGAAGATGCCCCAGGGGTGCCCATTATTACTTCCGAGAATGCGGAAGAGGTAGCGGCAAATGGCTGCGCTCGCTCTACGGTAAAGGAAACCTATGAATTCATCTTGGGTGACTTGAATAAGGCTATTGAGTTATTGGCTAACACTAAGAAAACCCGTTCCGACAAGCGTTATGTTAGTCTTGATGTTGCTTATGGTATACGTGCTCGTGTTCACCTGACTATGCACAATTATGCAGATGCATTGAAAGATGCCGAAGCTGCACTTGCCAGTACATCTTCGGTTCCATATAGTAGCGCAGCGGTGAGCAAACCAACTTTCATTGATATTGAAGATGCTTCATGGATGTGGGGTATCTTAATTACGGATAAAGACCGTGTAAGTACTACTGGTATTTGTAATTTTCCATCTCACATGGGATCACTGAATTATGGCTATGCCTCTGTGGGAGGATGGCGCAGAATCAGTCCAAAACTCTACAACCAGATTCCTGAAAGTGATGTACGTAAAGGATGGTTTCTGGATGATACAGGCGTATCTGTTAATCTGCCGGCAGCAGCACAGGCTTATATTACTAAAAAAGGTGCTCCGGTTTACACACAAGTGAAATATGGCCCAATGAATGACGAATGGGGATCAAATAACAATGCAACTGATGTAATTTTGATGCGTGTAGAGGAAATGTATCTAATTAAAGCAGAAGCACAAGCCATGAACAATGATGTAAGCGGTGGTGTGAACACTCTCAATTCTTTTGTAAATACCTATCGTGATCCGTCTTATAAATGTACAGCTACAACAGGTGAAGCTGTGCAGGAAGCTGTTTGGCATCAGCGACGTATCGAATTCTGGGGTGAGGGTTTAGCCTATTTCGATATCATGCGCCTGAATAAAGGTGTTAATCGTTTGGGATGCGGATTCCCAAAAACTGCGGTATTTAACATTGCTGCAGGTGATCCGGTCCAAATTTACAGTATCCCCAACAAAGAGGTACAATACAATCCATTGTTGGAAAATAATCCGTTGGTATCTGCTCCAACTCCGATACCTGATGAAGAATAAGTTAATTATAAAAAGGATAGAATATGAAATATATCAATAAAATATTTAGCCTGTTTGCTATTGCATTGATGGCTGTGGCTTGCGATCCGGATGCGGAAAGTTATATTCCGGGAGGATTAGAGGAGGGCAACCAAGGAATTTGTTTTGCAGGTAATTATACCCAAACGGTAGAAGTTGAACCTGGAGTTACTTCTTTTATCCTTACACTAAAACGTTCTGTAACTGATGCAGCTGGTTCTGTGGATATAAAGGTCTTGAATAACGAAGAGAATATATTTATATGCCCTTCTACAGCATCATTTGCTGCCGGAGAGGCAACTACGACGTTGACTGTGGAGACTCCATCAGCGACAGCAGGGATTCTTTATAATCTAAAGCTGGCCGTGAGTGGTGATAATGTAAGTGAATACACTAGTGGATATAATGAAATTTCTGTTAATTTCAGTATCATTAAATGGGAATCAATCGGCACCGGTTATTATTTAGACGGTACTGTATCTACTTTCTTCGGCGTTGATCCTTCAATGCCGATGGCTGTAAAACTGGAACGGGCAGAAACGGCTACCAGCGTTCGTTTCCGCTTTGACAGTCCGTTTGCACGTGTAGCGACAGAAACGGTAGATGAGTATGGTGGCTACGATGGTTATCCTTTTAATGAGGAAAGCGATGTGGTACCGGGCAAATATCTCTTTACTATTGATGTGACCAGCCAGGGAGCGGCATTATCACCAGTTGATTTAGGCATGGACTGGGGATATGGAATGTTCTCTATCGGCTCTGTATATGGAAATCTGTCAACAAATATTGCGACATACCCATTGGGAACTTATGATGAAAAGGCTGGCTGTATTACCTTCCCTGCCAACTCTTTGTATATTAAGATGGCGGATTATAGCGAAGGGGCTGCCTCACCTTGTGCTAATCCTTCATATCTGTACTTAAATGGGGATGCTTATTTAGAGTCCTTAGAGGCTGCTAAATAAGGAATTAGTGAATTAACCTATTAATAAGCTCCATTCTTTCATTTGTTTTATGCCAAATGAAAGAGTGGGGCTTATCTTATTTTTTCAAAAATCAAGAGTGCGATTCTTTATATAAATCATTGTATACCTATATTTAGCTAAGTTTTTTAAGACCGTTCACTGGGAAGCGAGCGATCTTTTTACATTCATTCAGCATGAGCAACTATTGAGTATAACTCCCGAACAAGCTTCGATAATGAGAATGTAGTCAATAACAAGGATCTATCGTTTTTGATCTCTATATTCTTTTCTTATTTTTTAGTTGTATGTATTCACATTGCATCCGATCGAATATAGTGCTTTTTTGAATAAAAATCAAGACATTTAAAAGAATCAATTTTAGATATAAAATATATCGTTCTGATTTTGGTAACAATTTAAAATATATTATACAATTATGTATTGGTGAGAACCCATAGTATCGGTTTTATTGTTTATTTTCGCTTGTTATATAATGATAATAATCTTATAATTAGATATTTAAAATACAAATCAAGGATAATTCCGGTAGATACAAATATGTACTAGCATTTCTTATGCACCTTAAAATCAATGTTTTGGTAAATATTTATTTTCTTTCATTGAGTTCTATAAACAAATATAATCATCTTAATATCAGTTATATATATAGTACCGAGTTCTGCGAATACGTTGCAGATTTCGTATATTGGTATGAAGGTACAAGAGGTTTTGATCAAACCAAATGTAAAGGTAGTCATGAAGGCAGATACCGAAATACTCGATGAAGTTGTCGTTGTTGCTTATGGTACTGCTACGAAGAAATCTTTCACAGGTTCAGCTACGGAAATTAAAGGAGAAAAGATATCACTAAAAAACCCAACAGAACTATCTAAAGCTTTAAGTGGTGAAGTTGCTGGTGTTCAGGTAATGTCTACTTCTGGTCAACCTGGTTCAAACGCAAGTATCCGTATTCGTGGTTTAGGCTCGGCATATTCAAGTCGCGCTCCACTGTATGTAGTAGATGGTATCCCGTTTGAAGCCGATTTAAGCGGCATTGACCCCAGTGATATCGCTTCTATGACAGTCTTGAAAGATGCTACTGCTACGGCACTTTATGGTTCACGTGCCGCAAATGGGGTAGTCTTGATTACAACTAAAAAAGGTGAAAAGGGCAAAACACACGTTGAGGCAGAAATTAAGTATGGAGCCAATATGCGCCTAATCCCGCAGTATGATGTAATTGACAGTCCTGAACGATTTACAGAGTTAACTTGGGAAGGTTTGAAAAATTATGCAGGTAACAGAGGTGGTATGGATGCCACACAATCTGCTGCATGGGCATCTAAAAATCTTTTTCAAGCACAATATGGTATTGCTCCAATCTATAATATGTGGAACGCGGATGGTGCACAGTTGATTGATCCTGCTACCGGACGTTTTAACAGTGGAGTTGCACGTAAATACACTCCTGAAAAGTGGGATGACTATATTTTCCGTACAGGTCAGAAATTGGATGCCAGCGTAAAAATATCTGGTGGTAATGAAAAACTGACTCATTATACTGCTTTTAGTTATTTGAAAGATGAAGGCTATTATATTTCTTCAGACTATCAGCGTTTTAATGTTCGTAATAATATGAGTAATCAAATTACTCCATGGTTGAAGGCTACAACATCTTTGGCATATGCATATATGGAAACCAATAAGCCTGGACAATCGGATAGTAATACGAACAACGGCTTTCAGTTTATTAATGGTATGCCTTCTTTATTCCCTGTATTTGAACGTGATGAAGATGGAAATATCGTAAAAGACACGAAAATTGGTGGAAACAAATTTGATTATGGCATGAATGCCGGATATCAGCGTCCTTTCGCTTCCGGTATCAATCCGGCAGGTGCATTATTATTAGATAAGGATGAAATTGTTTCACATCAATTCAATGGAAATGGATCTTTTGAAGCTAAATTCCTGAAATACTTTAAAATAACTGCAAATGTTGGCTTGCAGTACTTAGGTTCGGCAGAGAATGAACTTACCAATCCTTATTATGGTGATAGTGCTGGCAAAGGACAGATTGCAAAATATCAGACTAACTACCTGAATTTCACAGCTAATCAGATACTTTCCTGGGGACAGAGCTTTGATAAACATAATTTTGATGCTTTCGTAGCTCACGAGTCAACATCCAGCAAAACATCTGTTGCTTATGGAAGCAAATCTAAAATTGTTAGACCAGATAATACAGAATGGAGTAATGGTGTAATTATGGATTATCTGGAATCATATACATATGGATATTCCATTGAAAGTTACTTTGGCCAACTCCGTTACGACTACGATAATAAATATTTCCTTCACGGAACGGTTCGTGCGGATGGTAGTTCTCGTTTTGCCAAAGGAAATAAATGGGGTATATTTGGTTCGGTAGGTGCTGCCTGGGCCATTACAAATGAAGACTTCATGAAAGATGTCAAATGGTTGAAAAACTTGAAATACAAGTTGAGTTGGGGTGTATTGGGTAACCAAGATTTTATAACGAGCCCGGTTGTTGCCGGTTACTATCCTTATGAAGACCTTTATACAATTGATAACTTAAATGATGAATTCACATTCAGTTTTAAATTTAAAGGTAATCCCGATTTGACTTGGGAAAGAAGCACTACTATTAATACCGGTATCGAATTTAATATTGCCGATGTATTAGAAGGCGAAGTAGAATACTTCCACAAGAAAACAACCGATATGTTGTTTATGAAGCAAGTTGCTCCTTCTTTGGGATATGCATCTTATCCGGTAAATGACGGAGCATTAGTAAATAAAGGTGTTGAATTTTCATTGACAGCACATTTATTAAATAAGAAGGATTATAAATTTGATTTCCGACTGAATGGAGGTTACTATAAAAATGAGATGACCCAAATGCCTATCGATGAAACAACCGGTACGGAGAAGCCTATCGAAATCAGTACATATTATGGTTGGGCAAAAGGTCATTCACTATATGACTTCTATATCCGCGAATATGCAGGCGTTGATCCGGAAACCGGCTTCGCATTATATAACCAATATTATAATGTAAAAGCTAATGGTGAAAGAGAGTTGATCACTGATATGGAAACTTATAAGTCTAAGAATACAATTAATAAGCTTGAAGTAGAGCAAACTAGCGACTGGGATAAAGCTACCAAAAAGTTTGTAGATAAGTCTGGTATCCCTGCATTGCAAGGTGGCTTTGGATTCGATTTGTACGCTAAGGGAATTACCCTTAATGCAACCTTCTCTTATGGAATTGGTGGTTATGGTTACGATTACAACTATGCAGCGATAATGCACAGTGGTACATCAGGTTCATATAATTGGCATAAAGATATAGAAGGTCGTTGGCAGAAACCAGGTGACATAACTAATATTCCAAGTTTATCTAACGACTATGGTGGTGGCGCTGATGGTACTAACTATGCTAATGCAAGTTCTACTCGCTTCCTGACAAGCCGTTCATTCTTAAACCTTGCTAACGTAAGAATAGGTTATTCATTGCCCAAAAGTATTGTTGCTAAACTACATCTTTCTGATTTGAACTTTTTCATTTCAGGTGACAACTTATTGTATTGGTCAGCACGTAAGGGGTATGTTTCTATGGCGTCTTCCGGTAATAGTGACAATGTTAACGATGATAACAAAAATGATTCCGGCGAATCAGGTAGAAGCCAGTATGCTCCTTTAAGTACAATAATGGGTGGTATTAAAATTCAATTCTAACATTAAAAATAAGAATTATGAAATTCAATATAAAAATATATATTCCGGTAACAACCTTAGGGTTATCACTACTATTGAGTGGTTGTGGTGATTCTTTCTTAGAAAAGAGTCCATCAGATTACATTACTTCCGGAGATTTACAGGAAGTAGCGAAATGGAACTCTAATATCTTAATGGGACAAGCTTTGGGTACATATTCCACTACATTTGCTATGAATTCAGGTGGTACGGGTGGCCACGATGATTTTGGACAGAAATCTGTAGATATTGCAACAGACTTGATGAGTGGAGATATGGTTATTATGTCACAAGGGTATGGATGGTTTGAAGCTGCGGGTTCATTAACTTGCACCACTACCACCGCCGTTAATTATTCTTATCAATTTTGGAGGTATTATTACAAGCTCATAAAAGCAACTAATGAAATACTGGATGCAGCAGGTGGTGACGAAGTCACTCCCGAAGGTGAAGAAAACCAGATATACTATGCGCAGGCTAAAGCTCTGAGAGCTCATTCATATTTTAACCTAGTGAACTTATATGCAAGACCTTATGCAGAAGATAAAACAGCTTTGGCTATTCCCGTTTATCGTACGCAATTAACATCAGAAGCTGTGAAAAAATCTTCAGTAGAAGATGTCTATACACTAATAGTGAAAGATTTAACCGATGCAATCCCTTTACTCGAAGGGTTTAAACGTCCTTCGGGTGCAAAAGACCAAATAGATCAATCGGTAGCAAAAGGTATATTAGCATACGTTTATTTGACTATGGGTGATTATAAGAATGCAGCTAAATTATCTCAAGAGGTAATTGACTCTAAACAATATACCTTAATGAATAAGACTGAAATTATTAATTCAGGGTTTGCATCTGTTAGCATTCCAGGATGGATGTGGGCCATTGATTTGACAACAAGTAATTCTCCAGCTCTTCCTACTTTCTGGGGACACATGGACTTGTTCACTTATAGTTATGCCTATGCAGGTGGAGAGAAGTTAATTGATACGGAATTGTATAACTCAATTCCGGCTTCGGATGCTCGTAAGAAATGGTTTAGTGAATATAATTCAAAAGGTGAACAATATGAGCTGACCAATTGGTGGAAATTCTATAACTCTAAACGAATTATGGGCAATCGCGAATGGTATGATGATGAAGTTTATATGCGTGTTGCCGAAATGTACTTGATTAATGCAGAAGCCAATGCACGCGAAAATAACTTACCGGCTGCCAGAGTTTCATTGAAGGCATTGCTGGATGAGCGTGATGCTGACGCCGCCGCAGCAGTAGCTGTGATGAATCAGGATGCATTATTAGATATGATATACTTCAACTGGCGTCTTGAACTGTGGGCTGAAGGACGTGGGCTATTAACCATGAAACGCTATAAGAAATCAATTACCCGTTGTGCAGAAGATGCAATGCTTCCAGGTAGTACTTATAGTTATGATGACAAACGTTTGATATTCAATATTCCGGAAAGAGAGATTACTAATAACCCAAATTTGGCTGAGTAATCAGTAAAATAAAGTGTTTTTAGAAAAGGGGATTTGTGAAAATCTCCTTTTCTTGTATTTAAAAGTAAAGGTGTTGATTATTCTTTTTGCTTTTCACGAATTTGCAACATTAAGATAGACCTGTCTACAACGATGGACACCAGTAATTACCACTACTTCCGGACAGTTTAATGACCTTGAATTAGCAGAGCGCATGCTTCCTAAATTATTCTGTTCATTCCTTTGTTCTTAAATGATTTGGTGCAATAGACTTTTATTTATTATATATTTTTTTTAGGGCGCATTGCAAATGCATGGAAGTTTATATTGAAAATAGAAAGAAATAGAAAAATAACAAGTACAGAGATTACATTTTATTTATGCTATCATTAAGCACTTTTAAAGGTGAAATATCCGTGTTGTATTTGCCGATGCGGACTGTTGAATAATGAAAAATCCAAACTATTTGTGAAATATCCGTGTTAATATGAAAATTTAGTGGAACCTTGACCTGGATGTTGATTATTGTTTACATTGCATTATGGAATTGAACGCATAGTAATCGTTTTTTAGTTCATTTATATCCCATATCAAATAGCAATATACTAAATAGTAATATGCTAATAACTAAAGATTTAACTAACTAATATAGTATAATTCCGGTAGATATTAATACATATTGCTATTTATTAACATGCTATATATCAATGTATTATAAATTATTATCACTCAAATACAATTTCTTACACCATGTATATACATCTGAAAATTAGATATATAGCATTCGCATAGTTCTGCGAAGACTTTGCAGGTTTCGTACATTGGTATGCAGACACAAGAAGTGGCTATTAAACCTACTATGAAGGTCTTTATGAAGGTGGATTCAGAGATGCTTGACGAAGTTATAGTGGTAGCTTACGGTACTGCAAAGAAGTCTGCATTTACCGGATCTGCGAGTGTTGTAAAGGCAGATAAACTAGAAAAGCGCCAAGTATCCAACATTACCAACGCATTGTCGGGTAGTGTAGCCGGTGTACAAACTACAAGCAGCAACGGCCAACCAGGAACTTCAGCCACAGTACGTATTCGTGGTATTGGTTCTATGGCATCCAGCAGCAATCCGTTATATGTAGTAGATGGAATTCCTTTTGATGGTGATATTTCTTCTATCAATTCACAGGATATTGAAACTATGACCGTACTGAAAGATGCTGCCGCAGCAGCTTTGTATGGTGCCCGTGGTGCTAACGGTGTTATCTTGGTTACCACTAAAAAAGGTAAGGACGGTAATGCACGTGTATCTGTAGATGCACGTTGGGGTAGCAATTCCCGTCAAGTAGGCAAATACGACGTAATGGAAAACCCTGATACGTACATGGAGACTCTCTATAAGGCTCATTACAATGCCGCTTATTACAAATTGGGACGTACCCCAGAAGCAGCGCACACTTATGCTAATACACAGTTGTTCCCGGCAATCGGTTACCAAATATATACATTACCTCAAGGTGAGGGTCTTATCGGTATGGATGGTAAAATCAATCCAAATGCGAAGTTGGGCTATAGTGACGGACAATATTACTATACTCCGGATGATTGGACAGATGGAACGATCTCCAGTCAAATGCGTCAAGAGTATAACTTGAGCGTATCAGGTGGTACAGATCGTTTGAACTACTATTTCTCTGCCGGTTACCTGGAAGATAACGGTGTTATCGAAAATTCAGGTTTCAATCGTATTTCTACGCGTTTGAATGTAGACTACCAAGCAAAAAAGTGGCTGAAATTCGGCACCAGCTTAGGATATACTAACTCTAAGAGCAAGTATCCGGGCGACCAAACAGCTACGGCTTCTTCAGGAAACGCTTTCTTACTGGCAAATAATATTGCTCCAGTTTATCCGATGTATGTACGTAACGCTGATGGTTCACTGGCCTACGACAAGAATTCAGGCAACAAGATTTATGATTATGGTGATGGTAGCAGTACAAACAGCACGCGTAACTTTATGTCCATGTCAAACCCCAAGGGTGACTTGCTTTATAATAAGGAAGAATACCTGATGGATATCCTTAACGGTAAATGGTTCATCGAGTTGTCCCCAATTGAAGGACTGAAACTAACAGGTTCATTAGGTGCCTATATTGATAATACACGTTATAATGTTTTGGGTAACAAGTATTATGGACAGTCTGCAAGTTACGGTGGTACTGCACAACAAGAACACATACGTACATCCGCCTTCAACCAGCAATACCTGGCTACTTATAAGAAAAGCTTCGGCATGAACAATTTCGATGTTCTGTTAGGTTATGAGAGCTATGACTACCGCTATGAATATAGTTATGCAACCGGGCAGAATCTTTATAAGGATTATGACTTCACGGTAAACAACACTATCGATAACAAACGTGGTGGTGGTGCTCGTGACGAATATTCTACCAGAGGTATTATCAGTCGAATCAATTACGACTTTGATGAAAAATACTTTGCCAGTGCTTCTTACCGTCGCGACGCTTCTTCTCGTTTCCATCCTGACAAGCGTTGGGGTAACTTCTGGTCGGCCAGTGTCGCATGGGTTATCAGTAAAGAAGCATTTTTGGAAAATACAGAATGGATTGATATGTTGAAGCTAAAGGCTTCGTTTGGTCAGCAAGGTAACGATGCATTGCTGAGAAACGGTTATGCAAACTACTATCCGTATCTGGATCAATACTCCATGACCGGTGCTAATGGTATATTCTCGGATGGTACACTTTATTATAAAGGCAATCCAGACATCACTTGGGAAAAAAGTAACTCTTTCAATATAGGTACTGACTTCACACTGCTCAACCATAAATTAGAAGGTACAATAGAATATTTCAACCGTAAGACTAGCGACATGCTTTATAATAAGCCGGTAGCAAACTCCAACGGTTACAGTTCTATTCCAATGAACATTGGTTCGATGACTAACTCGGGTGTAGAAATTGAATTGAATTATACTCCGATTGATATCAATAATTTGAAGTGGAACATTTTTGGGAATGCTACTTTCCTGAAAAATAAAGTAAATAAGCTGCATCCTGATTTGAATGGTGAATTAATCAGTGGTTCACGTATTTATCGCGAAGGTGAATCTATGTACCAACTTTATCTAGTGAAATATGCAGGTGTTGACCCCACTACCGGACAATCTTTGTTCTGGGCGAAAGATGATGAAGGAAACGCCTATACAACAGCAGACTATGCTGTCGCTTCTAATTGCAAAGAAGCTACCGGTGATTTGCTTCCGACCGTCTATGGTGGTTTTGGTACTAGCTTAGATTTCTATGGTTTTGATTTTTCTATCCAGTTCTCTTATCAGCTGGGTGGTAAACTGTGGGATTATACTTATCAAAACTTGATGCATGGTGGCAGCAACAGTAATGCCGGTTACAACTGGCATAAGGACATTGCAAAAGCTTGGACGGCAGAGAACCCGAATACAGATGTTCCTCGTTTGTGTGCAACCGAAAACTATGATGCAGGTTCAAGCTCCGACCGCTGGATTGTTTCTTCCAACTACTTGTCTATTAACAATATTACTTTAGGTTATACATTGCCGAAAAGAATCGTACGCAACCTGGGAATAGAATCACTTAGAGTTTATGGTGCTGCCGACAATGTTGCATTGTTTGCTGCACGTAAAGGATTAGATCCACGTCAAGGTTATGTATCATCTACCACCTCTACGTATGGTGCATTACGCAGTATTTCGGCAGGAGTGAAATTAACGTTCTAAACTATACTAACTATAAAGCAGAATAACAATGAAAGATATAAAATTTAAAATATTCGCATCGGCACTTGCAAGTGTATTGCTTGTGGGGTGTAATGATTTGGATACCGAACCACTAGGTGCTGTTGTTACAAGCGACCAGAAAGAAGAAGTTGTTAAAAACGACCCAGAAATGGTATCGGCAAGTGTAACGGGTATCACTGCGATGTTCAGTGTATATGGCAATGCCATCCCCACTTCTTTTGGACACGACGACTTCGGTTATGGTTCAATTATGCTGAACTTGGACAGCCGCGGCACAGATATGGTTGGTTTAGATATAAACTATAACTGGTTTACCCGTTCTATGACTTTTGAGGATCTTTTCTTTAACTATCGCCCGACAAACATATTATGGCGTACGATGTACAACCAGATCTATACTGCTAATGGAGTAGTGAGTACCATCGACCCGGCTACGGAAGATAGCTCTCTAAAGTACTACCTGGCACAAGCTTTGTCTATACGTGCATTCGATTATTTCGTATTGGCTCAGATGTATCAGCATACTTATAAAGGGAATGAAAGCAAGCCTTGTGTGCCTCTGATTACAAACGAAAATGCCAATGAGGCTGCTGCTAATGGTTGCGCCCGGTCTACCGTGCAAGAAGTTTACGATCAGATCATGAGTGACCTGAACAAAGCTGTATCTTTATTAGAAGCTACTGACAAAACCCGCGGTACCGATAAGCGCTATATCAGCAAGGAAGTGGCTTATGGTTTACGTGCACGTGTCAATCTGACCATGCAAAATTGGACTGCGGCAGCTGAAGACGCTCAAAAAGCCATCAACGGTAGCGGTACACCTTATAGCCGCGAAGAAGCAGGTGCTCCGGGCTTTACGGAAAGCAGTGACCACTCTTGGATGTGGGCCATTGTAATCGCTGAAACAGACCGTGTAGTAACTTCCGGTATTGTGAATTTCCCTTCACATATGGGATCACTGAATTATGGATATGCTTCAGTAGGATCATGGCGTATGATCAACAAGAAGTTGTATAACGAGATTCCTGATACAGACGTTCGTAAAGGATGGTGGCTCGATGCCAATAAGCACTCTGACAATTTGAATGCAACACAAGTAGCCCAAGCTACGAAATATGGTTGCCCCGCTTATACCCAAATGAAATACGGTCCTTATAAAGGAGTAATGGCTCAAAGCACTAACGCAAGCGACATTCCTCTGATGCGTGTGGAAGAAATGTACTTGATTTTGGCAGAAGCACAAGCTATGGGTGGAAATCCTTCAACCGGCGCAGCTACTTTACAAAAGTTTGTAAATGACTATCGTGACCCTGCCTATGTTTGTACCGCTTCCAGTGCAACAGCCGTACAGGATGCAGTATGGCAGCAACGCCGTATTGAACTTTGGGGTGAGGGCCTTTCTTATTTTGATATTCTGCGACTGAACAAAGGTATCGACCGTCGTGGAGCAGGATTCCCTGCCGCTTATGTATTTAACGTGCCGGCTGGTGATAACACCTTGATCTACCGTATCCCTGAAAGTGAAGAACAAGGTAACTCATTGATCTCGGCATCAGACAATAATCCGGTAACATCAATTCCGTCTCCGGTTACAGACAACTAATGAACATAGGTAACAAACTGAAAAAATAGCATTATATGAATTTCAATAAATCAATTCTATCCATAGCGCTGTCGGTAGCGGCTGTCATGTTTGTCGGCTGTAGTACTGATGGTTATTGGGACAAAGCCCCGATAGACAGCGAAGTGAAATATACGTTCGACCAGAGCGAACAAACCTATAGCGTAGCAGGTACTGAAACGTTGACTGAAATCAAGATTTCTCTGACACGCAATACCAATGTAGGTGCATCGACCATTGCCGTAGATGCAAAATTTAATGATCCTGCATTGAGCGGACCGGCTGAGGTAACATTTGCAGATGGTAGCAATACCGCCATTTATACGATTGCAGTAGGTGACATTCAAGTAGGCGTTTCTTATAAAGCGACTCTTTCCATAGCAAAGGATAACACCTCTGTATCAGGCAATTCTACCACAACAATTAATTTAAGCAAATTGTACAATTGGGTAGCAGCCGGTAGCGCTCAGTTCTATACTTCATGGTCAGGAACTATCGACGATAACGGTTTGGTAGGTGACGGTGTGAAAGTGGATATAGAAAAGGCAGAAGGTGGTAATGGTTTGTATCGACTGGTAAGTCCCTACTATTATTCAGAAACAGCAGCCGGTGCAACAGGAGTGACTTTGGAAAAGGGACACCACATACAGTTCACCGTTAATGCCGCTAATGGAGCACCTGTCGGGTTCCCAACTACGGTTCAGAAAATGGGTGAAGCGAGTGCAGACGATGGCAACTATTACTTTGCCTACACACCAGGTAAGAACAACTGTGCATTCGAAAACGATGGTAACCTCTATATAATCAATGCCTTGGTAGGTTATGATGAAGGTGGAAGCAGCGTTAGTCTGGGTTGGTATCAGACCGTAGCATTTATCTGGAATGTAAATTATCCATGGTGATAATCATACGATAACTGAACATTTTAAATACCTCCGAATGTCCAACCTGACATTTGGGGGTATTTTTATATCAATCCTTCTTTCAAAATATCCACCAATATCGGCTTTGCCCCACTCACAAAACACTCCACAGCAATTACCATCAGAATAAGTCCCATCAGGCGCATCATCACATTATTTCCCGTTTCCCCTAAAACTTTTACCAGTCGCGTAGAGGCACGCAAGATGAAAAATGTAATCAAGTAGATAAAGGCGATCATACCAATCAGTACGCCTTTCATTTGGATAGTATGGGCATCCTGCATCAACACAATGGCGTTTGCTATGGCACCGGGACCGCAAAGCATCGGAATCCCTAAAGGGGTGACGGAGATGTCATCGGCATAAGTTTTAATCTCTTCATCTTTCAATTTCATTTGTGTATAACGTGCTTGCAACATATCAAAACCGATTTTAAAGATGATGACACCACCTGCTATACGAAAACCGTTTGTAGAGATCCCAAAGAACTTGAACAGGAACTGACCTGCAAAGGTAAAGACCATAATCGTGATGAAAGCCACTAATGTAGCACGAGACACTACAGACTGTCGCTCCTTATCCGTCATTCCATGGGTCATGGTAAGAAAGACGGGCATAGTCCCGAGAGGATTTGTCAACGTAAAGAAAGAAGTGAAACAAAGCAAAGCGAAAGGTAAAATAGTATCCATAGCTGCAAATTATGTGTTTACGCTGACAAAATTACAACTAATCCCTCAATGTCACAACAATTGGAGCAACTCTTTCAAATCTGTAATCTGATAAGTAGGCTTAAATGGAAACTCGGTACGTCCCGTTACATTATAGAACACCTGATGCATGCCTACTCCCTGAGCACCCGTTATATCATTTTCCCAGCTATCACCCACCATCAACGATTCACGTAGTTCAGACTGGGTAGCCGACATGGCAAAATGGAAAATCTCGGGCCATGGCTTCAAGATACCAATATCATCTGATAGAACTACTTTCTTGAAGTAATGGTCAATTCCGGCAGAACGCATTTTGTGGCATTGCAGTTCCTGAAATCCATTGGAGAGAATATAAAGATTATATTTAGGTGCCAGATATTCCAGCACTTCCTGCGCATGGGGCATCAATCTGCTTTTTGTAGGAATAACCGCAAAGAAGTCATCAGAAAAAGCTTTCGCTAAAGCCGTATCCCCCTCTCCTACTGCCTCCAGCGGATAGAGAAAACGTTGACGATTCAATTCTTCCTTTGTCACTTTTCCATCTGCATATTCTGCCCACAATTCGATATTACGCTTCTCATAGAGTTCATAGAAATGTTCAAAAGACCGAAAATAGCGATCATATTCATATTTGCGATACATTTCCTCAAATGTATCACGGGCATTAAAAGAAAAGGCCCAGAGAGTATCGTCTAGGTCGAAAAAAATATTCTTGTACTGCATATAAAAAGAAAATGGCAGGGATAACCCTTCCCTGCCATTCTTATAATTTAATTAAGTTATTTTACTTGGATAACCAGATATCTGGATACGCTCCAGAAATCTTTCGGATTCGTAATCTTCAGAACGAGCTGATCTTTATCATCTTTCTCCAAAGCATAAGAACCTGCCGGATGAGTGGTCAAGACATCTGCACTCTTGGAATACAACTTAATTTCTTTCGTTGTACGAATATCAACCTGAGTAAAGTAATCCTTATTGATATCACTATCCTTAAGCACTTGCTTTTTCTGGAAGAGACCGGTATTTGTCAGAATATTCTGATCCTTCAGTTCTTTCTTTGTTCCGAAAACAAACCAAGCAGTGTTCAGTGCCTTATCCTGCTCAGCTACGGTTTTAGCTTTTGCTTCATTTTCGGCAGTAAGCACTTCTTTGTCAGTTGACAGGCCAGTCACAGCTGCATCCAATTCCTGAATACGAATATTCTTGGAGGCAAGTTCAGCCTGCAATTCCTCGATACGCTGGGTTTTGGCTACCAATTCCTGGGTCAGAGATTCTACAGCTTTCTTCAACTGGGTAGAGTTATTCTTGCTACTTTTCAGCATAGCTTCCAGTTTAGCGATCTGCTCTTTGTTTTCCTGCATTTGTTTCTGGATAAATTCAATATCAGTGGCTATTTGCTGCTTAGCTGATAAAGAACCTTCTGAAACCGCACCACGCTGCAAGTCTACGCGGCTTTCGGCGGCATTGATTTGGCGGAAGCCTTCAGAGATATCATTGAAAGTACCCATCATTTCATCCAGTTCAGCATTACGCTGAGTAAGTTCCATCAAAAGAGAATCATTTTCAGCTTTCAGTTGGTCTTTACTTCCACCTGACAAGCCGTCGCACGATGCCATAACGGCCGCACATACAATTAAAACTGCTAACTTTTTCATACGCTTTTGTTTTACGTTGGTTAATGAAGTTATTTAATCGTCTATTCCTGCTACTACTATTACTATTTCTCCACGCGGGTCATTGGCTGTGAAATGCTCAATCAATTCAGTCAGAGTGCCACGCACCGTTTCTTCGTGTATCTTCGAGATCTCCCGGGATACAGATGCCTGACGTTCCGCACCGAAATGCTCTGCAAACTGAGTCAGCGCTTTCACCAGACGGTGGGGAGACTCATAAAACACCATGGTACGGCGTTCCTCTGCCAATATCTTCAGACGTGTCATACGTCCTTTTTTCTGCGGAAGAAAACCTTCGAAACAGAATTTTTCATTTGGCAAGCCCGAAGCAACCAAAGCCGGCACAAGAGCTGTAGCCCCCGGCAAACATTGTACCTCAATACCGTTGCGAACACACTCACGCACTACCAGAAAGCCCGGATCAGAGATTCCCGGTGTACCTGCATCCGATATTAACGCAACAGTTTCACCCGCCTTTATTCTATTAACAACACTTTCCACCATTTTATGTTCATTAAACTTATGATGGGATTGCATTGCGTTCTTTATTTCAAAATGCTTCAGTAAGATTCCGGAAGTGCGCGTATCTTCGGCAAGAATCAAATCCGCCTCTTTCAGAATACGAATAGCCCGGAATGTCATATCTTCCAAATTTCCTACCGGAGTAGGCACTACATAAAGTTTTCCCATATCCGTAATTGCTTTAGCTGAAGTATTTCTTAAGAAGTTCTATAAAATCAACCACCGTTTCATTCTCTTCATCAGGATTAACGGTAAAAGAAAAGAGTTCCAATGCCTTTTCCAATGAAGGAGCAGCCCCCAATTGGCGTATCACTTCATTCATACGTGCAGTATCACCACCAAAAATCTCACGGGCAAAGCGGAATGAGTCATTCAGACTGATAGCATGCCGCAGATCAGTGGCCGGTTTTATCCGTTCTGCTAAAATAGGCGATGCAGAAGATATTATTGCGGACGGTTCAGACTCGGGTTTGGGCGTGGACTCAGGCTTGGGAGATACAATCTCTACCGGCTTGGTGATTTCAACAACGACCGGTTCTACAGGAATCGGTTTAACCGGTTCAGGAGCAGCGGCCGGTTCGGGAATAACCACTGGAACGACAGGAGCTTCAGGAATGGCAACTACCTCTACGGGAGTTTCGTCCAGCAGTTTCTGCAAAGCATCCAGTCGTGCACGCATCTGCTGTATATTCCGTTTAGCTACTACCTTCAATGTAGGGTTGGCGTCTGTTGCAAGAACTTGCATTAAATATTTCAGTTCCTGAATATCCAGTTCTATGTCGTCCAATAATGTCTGCATTTCCTTTCGCATCACAAATGTTAATGCCGCAAATGTAGAAATAAATAATGAAAAAATATCGGAAAGCCATTAAAAGTGTTATTTTTGCGGCTAAAATAAACATTTTAGAACAATGGTATTATTCTCGGAAGACCATATACAGGAAACCAATCGTAGAGGAAGAATCGAAGTTATATGCGGCTCAATGTTCTCCGGTAAGACAGAAGAACTGATCCGCCGTCTGAAACGCGCTAAATTCGCCAAACAGCGCGTAGAAATATTCAAGCCTGCCATCGATACGCGCTATTCGGAAGAAGAGGTCGTATCTCACGACAGCCATTCCATTGCTTCTACGCCGATTGATTCATCGGCAAGTATCCTGCTGTTCACCTCAGAAATCGATGTAGTAGGTATCGACGAAGCGCAATTCTTTGATAATGGTCTGATTGATGTATGTAATGAACTTGCCAATAATGGCATACGTGTTATTGTTGCAGGTCTGGATATGGACTTCCGTGGTCTTCCTTTCGGTCCTATGCCGGGACTTTGTGCCATTGCCGATGAAGTATCCAAGGTCCACGCTATCTGTGTGAAGTGCGGACAATTAGCCTCCTTCTCACACCGCACTGTCAAGAACGACAAACAAGTCCTTCTGGGAGAAACAGCCGAATACGAACCCCTCTGCCGGGAATGTTATCTGCGGGCAATAAAGGGGGACCGGAGTGTCGCCGGTGGATAAACTATAAATAAAAAGCAAAAGCCTTATGGAGCGTAAGAAAATTACATTCGACAGTTTTATCCGTGCTGTCATTCTCGGTGCTATCATCATTGGGGTATTAATGCTCTTGAAACGATTGAGCGGCGTATTGCTTCCGTTCTTCCTTGCCTGGCTTATTGCTTATCTGATATATCCGTTGGTAAGCTTCTTCCAGCATAAGCTACGGCTAAAAAACAGAATAATATCTATCTTTTGTGCCTTGTTTACTCTCAGCGTTATAGGAAGCGTTGCATTCTATTTGCTTGTGCCGCCCATGATTCAGGAATTCCTGCGGGTAAAGGATTTATTGATAGAGTACTTCAGCACCACTCATACAGCAAGCAATGTCCCCACTACCCTCTCCGAATTTATCCGGCAGAATATCGACCTGCACATCTTAGAGCAAATGTTCAGCCAGGAGAATATATTGGATGCCCTTAAAGTAACCGTTCCTAAACTATGGTCGCTTATATCGGAGTCTATCAACCTCTTATTCGGGTTCTTCACCGTCTTCCTTATCCTATTATATATAGTGTTTATTCTGCTTGATTACGAAAGCATTTCCGAAGGCTGGGCACACCTGATGCCAAAGAAATACCGTAAAACAGTAACCGGCATACTGAATGATGTAAAAGACGGCATGAACAGATATTTCCGCGGACAGGCATTAGTAGCTTTGTGCGTAGGCATTCTATTCAGTATCGGCTTTCTGATTATTGATTTCCCGCTGGCCATTGGTTTGGGATTATTTATCGGTGCGCTGAATATGGTGCCTTATCTACAAATCATCGGCTTTGTCCCCACCATCATGCTTGCCATTCTGAAAGCTGCAGATACCGGTGATAATTTCTGGATCATCATAGCTTCGGCTACTGCTGTATTTATAGTGGTACAAATCATACAAGATGGCTATCTCGTTCCCCGTATCATGGGAAAGATTACCGGTCTGAATCCGGCTATCATCCTGCTCTCCCTATCCATTTGGGGATCGTTAATGGGAATGCTGGGTATGATTATAGCTTTGCCGCTTACCACTCTGATGCTCTCCTATTATCAGCGATACATCATTAATCAAGAAAATATTTATAAGACAGAAACCACTGAAGATCAACCAATAGAGGGTATAGAAGAAAAATAATGCAAACTTTTTTCCTCATATTCCTTGCAAATTAAATAAAAGTACCTATCTTTGCACCCGCTTAACAGCAATAAAGGTTTGATTCGCTAGCTCAGCAGGTAGAGCACAACACTTTTAATGTTGGGGTCTTGGGTTCGAGCCCCAAGCGGATCACTTTTCAAAGCAGCAAAAATGCATAAAGCTCTGATAATCAAACTTATCAGAGCTCTTTCTTTTATATCAAACCTGCATTTTACCGCAAATTGGGGATCACCTAATACAGGTGAAATCGGAGGACTTAAATTCCTCCAAATTTTAGTCCTCCGAATTGGTGTTTTATTCGCTGATTGTCTGCATTTTACGTGATAACATTCATCGCTTCTAAAAGTAACTTTGAACCATTAAACTTTTAAAGTGTATGAGTATGAAAAGAAATTATTTTTCGGTCCTTTTCTACATCAAGAAGGCCAAATTATTGAAAAACGGAGAGGCTCCTATCTGTCTGAGAATAACCGTAAATGGGAAACGCGCGGAAATTCAAATCAAGCGTAGTGTGGAGATTGGCAAGTGGAATGCCCAAAGGGAATGTGCAATTTTAAAACCGCAAAACGTTCTGTAATCCACCTATAAAACGAAATGTAGACTTTTTACAGGCATTAACACAAAACGAAATGCGATTTTTCATTTGATTTTAAATGACTCTTAAAAGGATATTAAATATAGATTTTTTATATTTGCATTCAAATTGACCATTAAGGTCACATAGTAGTTTTGTCGTTATTCCCGTCCGCTTGCGAAAGTAGACGGGATTTATTATATTGTATCCCAATAATCCGATAATTCCTTTAAGGTACCGGACATAGACTTATCGGGATTAGCCGATGTAGTCCTGTCTAATAAAAATAATATATTAGAGCCTTCAACAGCTGTTAAGTTAACCAAGGCAAAATTTCGATTATCGAAATTGATAACTTCCCAATATAGATCGTTATTCACCTTATATGTAGCCATTAATCTTAATATGGTACCTTTATTTTTGATAAGAGGCGTGATTCTCTTACCGTTATAACTAACATTTCCACCGATAATCATACCCTCGCTTGAAAGATTCCTATTTAGAAACACAGTCATTATAGCTCCTATGTACTTATCATCGTTAGGAAGTGAGATATTTAATTGTGTACCTTCATTTACAATGTAATTCATTGTTTTGGGATATTCATGTTCATCAACATCAAAGGATGTTGAGAATTTGCTACAAATAAACCCTTCCACATATACGCCATCAAACACAGAGCCTTTTGAAGATATTATTCCATCCTTGTCAACCTTGAATTTATCATTGACATTTAATCCAGTCGCCTTGATAGCGTTTGCTATAACATCTCCAACCGTACTAACATCAGCTGTGTCAGAATCAATTGAGAATACAATTTCATTCTCTTTTATTCCATAAAAACCTGATTTGGTTTCACCATTTATTGTAAGACAATTATCCCCCTGGACTATGCCGGTTAAAATAGGTTCCTCAGCCGTCCCAGTATTTTTTCCCGTAAAAAGTTTCGGAGATATCATATACTCACCGCCTATCTGTACTTTGTTCGTGTCCCAACCTACGAACCAATCCGGGACATTGGCCATCACTTTGGATATTGAAGCCTCTGTAATCAATACATAATCAGGAATTGACTGTTCATAGACCATCACCGCAATACTGTCATATTCTAATGATTTGTCGAGGGATATATTTATAAAGTTAAGCGATTCCAAGGGCTGAATGGAAAATACTTCAACACCTTCCTTTAAATAAGATACACGCCACCTGTCAGGAGTATAATCTTCCTTACTGCTTCCACTAATACGATATAACTTAGCTATAACAATATTGCCGGAAATTGAAGTGCCATGTATGTCGCACGGGATATTGCTAATACGGGTGCCGTTTATATAAAATTCTATCTGAAATAGAACGGCATCTTTTCCGTCTGCACCTTTCAGATTTTCCTTAGCTTCAGGGGAAAGATTATCCCAGCCAAGGATCACATCTCCCATCGTGCACACGTACTTTTTCTTGTCTGCGTCCCACTCCCAAGAAATCGCACCACCGGCAAGTTTACCGGACCGGTCAGCTGCAAACTTAGCGGAACCGTCGCCAAACTCAGCGGTACCATCAGGATGGATACAATAAACCGTATGTCCTCCGGTATCGGTTCCTTTGATCATGCCGTTTTCGCAATAGAATCCCCGGGTACCATCTCCCCCGGGAATATCACCGCCAAGGCGCGTCTTAATTTTACCGGTCCAATCCTTACTGTCAATATCGAACATGATATCAATGGCAGGCTGACCACTCTCATCAGCGTGGATGTAGATAGCAGACTGACGGTTCTTGTTGACCGAGTTACCGAACTGCACAACGTCGTTTCCAACCTCCGGAGGATTGGTTACAATCCCTTCAGTATCCTTATCAAACTCGGACACCGGCACATGAATCACATCTTCCACAACGGAAGATATCTCGACATGATAGAACGTTTGTTTAGTTCCTGTATAAGTCTGGCACCGCATGAAGTCATGAGCTACAAAGCTCATGGTCTCATCCTCCAAGGTGATAAGATACTCTGTACCATCTTCGGATAGCATAACAGTAGCTATCTTACCACACGCTTGACTAATACCCAACGAACCAATGATAGCCCGCATCTTGGACACCAGCATCTCAAACACGATAAATTGTTCACGCACCCGGATGGAGTCGATCTCAAGCATCCATTTACCCTTTACGTACTCCCAGATTTTCCATCCGTAACCCGCAAACCCGGACATGAAATCTTCGACCACTTCAGCCACCCATTCTCCGGCAGCATTCAATATCTGTTTACCTGTCTTCTTCGCTGAACAAAGCAGACCTACAACCTTCGCAGTACTTAATATTGCCATAACTATAGTTTTATTATCTCTATCAAATTAACTCCAGGTACATAGCTCACTCCCAAAGTGTTCCAAAAATATATATCCAATAAACCATCGTTACCAACTGTTACGTTGTCAATCTCAACGAACTGAGTCATATTGTTCAGTGGGCTAAATGAAATATTTGTCTCTACATTGTTAGCCGAATAGAATACCGACGGAAATTGGTCTGACGGAAGATCCCTGTCACAAGAAGGCAATATTCTTACTTTATAAGTTCCTTCGGCAAATGCTTGAAACCGAAGCATAACCTTCAAACCGGTATTACTACCTGAATTGTATCTGCTAATGTACTTGGCAGGATATACACCGCTATCGTCTACATTAGGCTGACGTACATCTGTATTAATGGCTGACCGGTCTACAGTAATCTCACCGGGATAATCAGCTTTTCTTTTTAAGTAGTTACCGACTTCATCGCCGCTGGCATCCTTCAATATATTAGTTGTATAGCTAGTTCCTTGCACAATAGAGATATAATTTATTGTCTCACCATTGACCGTATCATAAGATATATTATTACCGAGCTGAGCAAATGATACGATAGTTTTTCCGGCAGTACCGCTACCGCCCTCTTTCTGGAAGTTACAAGTTATTGTCTTATTACTACGGACATTATTTACGGTAGCATTTCCGGTATTAGTCCCTATACCGGCGCTCGTATCTGCACCACTCCAACCACCGATAACATAGCCATCATTAGCTTGTGCGTCAACGCTTGCCTGGCCTCCCTCGGCAACATCCTGAACGGCCGGTGTCACAGTACCGTATGCAGTGTTATTCGCCTTTCCCGTTACTGTATAAGATACGGCCGGACGTTCCGAATACAAAATAGATGATGATTTAACTTCCGACTCACCAAAACTGTTTTTAACCTGCACGTATACAGTCTTGGATGCATAACCAGATGAAAGTTGATAAGAAAAAGTTTTCGATGTGCCGACAATCCAGTTTGCACCGGATAAGTTGGCAGTCTCACCAACTTTATAATGAGTAAGTCCGCCAGTCATATTGAGAGTTATAGAAACCAATTGGTTGTAAGTCACCGTTACGCCATCATTGATTGATATCGAATTTAAAACCGGAGCGGTCTCATTCGCGGATAACCGTGCGACAAACGGAGCTTTTAAAGTGTCTTTTAATTGATTTACAAAATAGTAAGCATCCGTCTTATCTTCATCTGACAGACTGCTTTCAAAGTTAGACGTATATTTTTCAGCTGCCTCCAACAGATAATTATTGAAATTGATATTCAATAGAACGCCATCCCCATGACCAGCATAACTGTAACCTAATATATTATCAGAAACAGCCAACATGTCTATAGAAGTAGTACTGGATAACAATAAAGATAAATCTTTAAAATAATAGTTATGACCAAAAGGAATCATTATCTTAAAAGTAACTGTACTTCCGTTAGTACTTTTTCTAACAATAGAAGATAAGCGCATTTGCATGTACTCGTATATCTCATCCCAGGAAGCAACCCAAAGACTATCGTCACCACCTTTCCCGTATAGTGAATAGATAGTTTCCAATAACTCTATTCGGGACAGGTCCACACGGTGCGTCGTTATACCTACCCAGTAGGGGGTATCGCTTGTATGTTGTTCAGCCAGTTCTTCCAGCTTTACATCATTAACGGAAGAATTGGTTCCGCCGTAAGTCCTTTTTTTGTATAATGAACCCGCTGGTTTCAGATATATCTTTTCCAGATGATGTAACGAACTACGGTAGAAGTCAACCAATGGAGACTCATCTGCCGCAGTAACATAAGCGGTATTACCGTCAGGGAGGCCCATTACTTTCATTCGACGATTCAATTTATCCAGAACCTTATCATAATCGGCTTTAAACCCTTTTACAATATCTGCCGGATTAGTCTTGTCATATATACGCTCATCAACATTATGATATAAGAAGGATACGCCCCAGTCTTTCATTAAGTCAAGTTCAGGCCAAGTTATATATATACTATTTTTGTTTGTTCCGTCTCCTATAAGACCGTTAGGATTATACTCGTTACCCCAAGTAGGCCATAACGCAACGCTAAAACCAAAACGGCGATCATTACCGCAGCCGTCAGTATATACGAGTGGATATTCAGGTATATAGCCGGTCGTCGGTGTGTTGCCAAGATGGAAAAACTCAGTATCATCAATCCATTTTTGATTGATACGCCGCCAAATTCGTGCATAAGCTCCCTCTACTGAATCATCCGCTGTATATGTAAATGCGAAATGCTTGTCATATTTCAAAGGCGCAATAGTCAGGTTCACATCATCCGCACTAACACCGGAAGGTAATGCAACACTAAATTCAATTATTTCCCCTTCTAGCTTGACATACTCCAATGTCAGCATTAAAATTGAACCGGCGGGTATTGCAGACTTACACAATACTGATAATTTCGTCTCAAAACCTTCAGACACATATATTTGCTTGATCTCAATCGAGCCGGGATAGAACTTACCGTCAGTATCCTTCACTATAATGTTTTTCACAGTCAAATACATATTATTGCCCAGCGGTGAATCGCTAGCCATGTATTCCTTCTCTGTGTTAACCACCGTAGGCGGGTCTACCAGTTCAATCGTACAAGCATATATATCATGTTCAGTGATCCCGAATTTGTAAGAGCCTACTTTGCTTTCCACGTCAGAAATAAGGATGCCACCAGTCCCACTTGCGGAGTTTTCAAGCTTGTCAACACGTGTCAATAACCGGGATAAAGACTGCTTATCTGTGTTAGTATAATCATTTGTAGACAATCCTTTACCGTTAACTGAATCAATCTTACCATTTACGGCGGAAACAACCTGATTAAACTCGTCCGCTGATAAAGTATCACCGGTATTTTTGGAAGGTATATTCAAATTTGCCATATTATCTTATTTTTTAGAATTATCTTAATGCAAAAGAGAAGGTATAAGGGAAGCCGGTTGGAGGTGGGGTTACACCTCCCCGGATAGCTGATATGGGAATAAACACCATAGTCTGTGTCCTGCGGTCAAAAACAGGAACCAGCATATTATCCGCATCAACAACTCCAGCATATAATGTAGGTGCGACGTAACTCCATTCATTTTCACCCTTAACCGGAAGAGAACCTACCGGAGCACTATCTACGGAAGAATTCACATTACTAAGACCACCGAATGATAAATCGGAAATTTCTGCTGGAGCGATTTCCATCAAAGCATCCTCGTCCTCTTCAGCAATTGCGTCCTCATTCTCTTCAAGTAAACAAGACATTAAAGCGGCCGGGGTGTCTTGCTTCGGAAGACGGACGATCAGCCCGTTTTCAACCGTCTCGCCTTTTTTAAACTTTATATGTCCGGCAGCTTCATCATTCTCCAATCTGCTTAACGCACGTTGTTTTATTTCCTTCAATGTACGTAAACCGGACAACACCCGATAATCAGTGATATCCCGCCCGTCCCAGCTCTTCAGCACATCCAGTACCGTCTCTTCCTTCTGCCCTATCACATATTTCAACTCTGAAAGACTGTTATCCACCTGCGTCTTCCACCCCTTCCCTACCTGGTTACTGCATTCAATCGTAGCAATACTCAGATTATCCAATTTCCGTACCACCTTCGTCATCCGGCTGTCCCGATATCCAACCTCACCGAAATATTCATCGCTGATCAACCGTACGGATTGCCCTAACTGTAACGGCACATTGTGAGTATCTATATAGATATAGTCCGTATCGCCGCCATACTTCGACACATCTTCACTATACTTCTTCAGATAGTTATCTACAGCCGCTTTATAGTCCTGTTCCGCCTGCGTTTCGTACTCCGCCGGCATACGGAAGTTCCAAGGAATATAAGTATTCCCCACACGAGGGATCAAATTCCCGCCGGGTATCTGAGTCTCTTCATCCGGATAGATGTTGATAATCTCCCACTCCTTAGTAGCCGAGTTATAATTCGCTTCAAAGTCACGCCCGGCAAGGTCACCTGTCTGAAAAGAGACATGCTTCACCAAGCCTGATATCTCATTATCCTTGGAAGACGGATCGAATGTCATCCCGTTATCCTTGAAATAATAGATAGTGAAGGGCTTCTTGTCTTCGCCGGTCTTTTCCTCCGAACGTACGGATGACACCGTGCCTGTATAATGCGGAAATATCTCTGCGAATGCCGCTTCCTCTACATATTCATACAATCCGTATTGAGTGTTGCGGTCCACATAAGTAGACTTATCCGGAAGCTGAAGACGGGAATACCCATAACGGCTACGATCTATATTCTTTGTCGAACCCAGCGGAATCAGCCGGGTAAAAAACTTCACGTCATTGCTGTTCTCCGACTGGGTAAGCGAAGTCAGTCCCTGCATGTAGCCAAGGGAAATACGTTCGCCCCGCTCGCAACGTGAAAGGTTGATTGTAACCCCGTCCGCCCACCACTCTGTTTCGAAGGCTTCGGCTATGGAGGCCAGCGCATCCCAGCAAGAAGAATTGTTATATTCTATGGTCTGATTGGCAGCTACCACCACATCACCCATCGACCAGACTTCACGCCCATAGATGCGGTTCATGTTATCCACCCACTTCTTCAAGTGTTCACGCGGGCTACCGTCAAGGGAGAATTGCACGTCATATTGCCCGTCCGTCAGGTTCAGATACATAACTCGCTGCGCATCATGCTCCGGGCCATAGAATTTAACGGAATAGGTGTATTCCTGGGTGGACTTTTGTTTTGGTTTATACTCTTTATTAATACTGAACTTTACTCCCGACAACAGCACATAGTCATTCACATCCAGCGGCACATAGAAAGGATGAGTGAAAGAAACGGATATCGCATTCTCCGTCATCAGTTCCATATTCCAGGTTGACGATGAAGACGTGCTGACCGTCAGTTTCAGCTCTTCGCTCTGATTATAGATTTTAAGCTCCATTCAAACAGTATTTAATCATCATTTAAAACTCCGTTAAACTCTGTGTCACTCTGTGGTGAGTCCCGGTTTCGGTTCCCTGAATTTCATCTTCCAGCGCCCCACGATCCTGCCGTCCGTGATATCCGCAGATACTTTCGCATCCGTAACCGTCTTGTAATAGAAGCGATATGTTGCAGGTAATTCTTTCACCTTCAGATTCACCCAGCCCGCACGGATCACTTCCATGAGTGCGGCACGGCGGGTGTTATATTCCACCAGTGTCGAAGCATATACGGCAATGTATAGCGTCACGTCACGAGCCTTGTAGCAAGGAGACGGCAGCACATCCGGCAGCTCTTCACCGTCACGTTCCCGAAAGTCTACGGCTGTGTAGTCCTTCATCTCCAACGGTTTCAGCAGCTCTCCGAAATTGAAATTATCATCCTGCTTATCCTCACAGAGAAAAGCGGAATACTCCGTCCAGGTATCCTTACCGTTGATGCTCATATATCCGGTTAAATCTTTCATAGCCTTATCCATTTATTTTAAGCCCGTCACGATCCTGCCGGGTCATGATTTCAAGTATATCCTCCAGCAACTTGCAGTAGGCGGTGTTTTCCGCGATCTGCACGAAAATCTCATGATCCGCGGAACGTCCTTGTTTCAATTCTTCCAATAACTGATGTATTCCGCTGGCATGGTCCTGAAGGGAAGTGAACAACCCTTCCAACTTCGTCCCCTGTTCCTGCGTCATGGTGGTAAACGAACCGCTACGCCCACTCTGTAAAGCCCCGTCTTCATCCGGCTTGAAGATATCGAATCCCTTGTCCTTCGCCATTTGCTGATACGCCTCCAGCAGTGCATTAAAGTCTCCCTGCTTTCCCAGTACTTCATCCGTCATGCCGCCCAGCAGCTTTATATACTCCTTAAATTTTTCATCGGCGGACAGGCCGGCATTCTGCGTCACGTCCAACATCTTTTTCTGTGCTTTTTCAAAGATGTCGCTGAATAATGCGGAGTAAATCATCTGTTTTCCCAGATTTTCCAACATTTCCGACACGCTCTCATAATAGGAGGTGGCCGCATCCGTACCATTAGCCCATGAATCCACCAGCGTGTCGGTAAGAGTGCTGCCGAGATCACCGAAGATATCCGTCAGGTAATCCCTTACCTTTTCTACCGCATCCTGATATGCCTTCCAGTAGTCCGACATCTCTTGCAGGTATTGCTGGTTTTCCTGGCTCAACTTGCCGAAAGTGTCCGAACCGATAAATTTCTCCAGAGCATCCTGGTTGACGGAGCCGTCCGCATTGAACAGTTCAGGAACCGCGGATTGCAGGGATGAATATTTGGCTGACCTGAACCAGGTCTTATGTTGTATTTTTACCTGCATGTTTGCAATGGAGTCTCCCAAAGAATTGAATGTATTCTTCAGTCCCATGGCCTCCGCTGTCGCACCTGCGAAACCGCTGAATATCTTGCGGTTCTTTATCTTCTCCAATGTGCCGTTATACCTGTCCAACGCTTCCCTGGCAAGGTCAACGTTCTTGATGGCATTACCCCACAGATCATCACCGAAAATACTGTTCTTATCAGTGGATATCTCCGCGTTTAACTTGGCAAGCGCCAGTTCGTAGTTCAGTTTTGCCATTTCCTTGCGGAATTCCTCCATATAGTCCGTACGCTTGAAAAGGCTTGCGATGGCGGTCGCCACTTTCAAGGCCGCCGAGATAATGGTAAGGATGACAGAAGCCTTTTCAACGTTCGACATTGATTCCGCCGCGACTTCGGAGGTTCCCTTCATGGCTCCCGCCGAATTCTCGGACAAGGTGGTAATGCCATCAATAATACTCAAGGTGGACGTGGCTATGGTGCCGGCCGTCTTAATGATATCACCCGCCACATCGCCTACGGTGCCGCCTATATCGTTGAAAGAGTCTTCCACATCTCCCAGCACGCGGTTCAGTTCCGACCATTCCTTGATGCTTTTCTTGTTGTCCGTCTTGTCTTTGCCTTCTTCTTGAGCGTTCATCTTGCCGCTGACGGTATTCTTTAGAGTGCTGACTTTTGCACGCTTCGCGGCCAGTCCCTTGTCATCCGGGTGCAGGAACTCTTCACGCTCCAGCTCTCTTTCAGCTTCCACCAGCAGGCGCTGCAATTCTTCAAGGTTGAGGTTTACCACATTTGCCGCCCAGGACTTGAACGCCTCTTCACGTGCGGCGAATTCGTTGTCAATATCCGAAAGGGTCTTTTCTTTCTGATAGTCCAGTTCGTTGAGGGTTTCTTGCGATGCACCGCCTTTTTCCAGTACCGAACGCTTTTCATCAAAGCCTTTCTCCGTCAGTGTACGTTTGGTGATATATCCCTGAAATTGATTTGCATACTCTTCCAGCTTCTTACGCTCCACTTCGGTAGCTTCCTTATTGATCTTATCCAGTTCATTCTCATAGATCATGAGGGCGGCGGAACGTTCGGTACTTCCGTCACTCTGAACTTGTTTATAATCATTCGCACTGACCTTCTTACCACTTTTCTTAGCATTATCCAGTCTTTCAGTCAACTTCTTCTCCTGACGATCAATGCGGGCCAATTCTTCATCGTATTCCAGCTTCGCCTGTTTACGACGCTTTTCATACCCTTCTTGCATCACTTGAACAGTAGCGGCTTCAAACTTCTGCCGGGCACGGATACGTGCTTCGGCAAGTTCAGTCTGGTAATCTTTCTTATCGGCACCGCCTGTTGTTTTTCCGTCCCCGTTATCATAGACTTTCAGATTCTTACGGGCTTCCTTTATTTGACCGGTTGCCTTTTTATAGGTTTCCACTACAGAATTGTCTATACCCAGGGAAAACAGGTCGGTGCCTTCCTTTGCAGCGTCATCCAATGTCTTCTTTACATCGGACTTGATTTCTTTCAATACGCCTTCCGCACGGTCCTGTTGCTGTTTCCAGTAATCGTAGGTACCTTCTTCGGGTTGGGGAAACAGATTAAGAGTATCTACATGATTGGCAATGGTTTTGATATTTCTATCATAGTCCTTTACGTTATTTACAATATCATCATATATCTTTTGCTGTTTTTCCAAATCTTTATTGGCAGAGGATAATTCATCATTGGCTATTGATAACCGGTTACCGGAACCATATAAACCTTTCTGTTGCGCCTGTTGGGCAGCAACCTTCTCAGCTTCGGCTTGTTCTACCCGACGCTGTGCTTTCATTAAGGTCGCTCTCTGATTGAGCCGCTTTATTTCTTCTTTTTCTTTCTTAACAGACAAATCCGCTACCTTGTCTACATAATGCCTTGCCACGGCATTGGCATAAATTTCCTTACTTAAAGCTTTATAAGCAGACTCCAACTTGGAAAGGTTGATATTCTCACCGTCAAGAATATTGGCGTACTCCGGATATCGCTTTATCCATTCGTTGACAGTAGCCGTGCGTTCCTTCGTTGATAAGGACGTATTTTTCAATTTAGCATACAGGATATCCAGTTCCGCACGTTCCTTTTTAATGCTATCTGACGCTTTACTACGTGCTAAAGCCATTTCCTGCTCGGCAGATAATAAATCAAGCGTAGCGTTTTTTGCTTTGAACAATCCTTTCACCCACTCCCCAATCTCCTTACCATAGACCACAGTAAGCGTTATAGCCGTCGCCATCGCCGTCTGCCAGGAAAACAGTGAAGTTAGTAATTGCTTCCAAATCGGAGTAGCCTTCTTGCCTGCGGCCGTCATCAATTCATATTCCTTCCGTGCCGATGCCACCGCATCCGTAAACATCGGTATATTATTGGAAATGGCCAGGAAGAACATCTGCGGTCCCATCGCCAGTGCCGGAAGTTCCCGGGCAATCTGTTGCATGCTCATTTTGACGTTGTTCAATTTAGGTGCCGGATCATACTGCATGATCGGCGTATTGTTACCGTCCGCTTTGGCTACTTCATATTTCACCAACGTTTCGGTCAACGAACGCACCTGTGCCTCCAGCGCCTTTATCTTTGCCGTATCTTCCGGATTGACAATACCCGTCGCCGCCGATTCCAGGGATTTCTGCCGGAGAGTATCTATATCTTTTTGGATATTGATGATGATGGCCTTCACCTGATCTTCGGCACTCTCCATGACCCTGATCTCATCCGTAATGTACCCCGACAGGTCAATATTCGGCTTCACGGGTATTTCCGCCTGTCTTTTCAGGCGTTTCAGTTCTTCCTCCAGCTCCACGATCTTACCCTTCAGAGCTTGTATATCCGCCAGATCGGAAGGCGAAGAAACGCCCGTAGACAACGCATCCTTGAATGCGGACTGCAAGCCGATCAATTCCTTTTTCAGGATATTGATCACCTCCTGCATCTGCGTCTCCAGTCCGGTAATATTCCGTTCCGCCGACTGCATGCCGCTACGGGTCTTGTCATCCAAAAATATTTCAAGTTTTATGGGCTGCATTAGTTTTCCTCTTCGTCAAGCAATTGTTGTAAATAATCTGCCGGAGCTATGTCCGGCTGCCTGTTACGGCTCTTCATTTCCGCAACCATCTCCTGGGTGGTCTTCTTCCTGCCGGGTACATGGCGGGGAAAGTCCTGCCACATCAGCATCAACATAGGATAATTCACTCCGCGCATGATATATTTCACACTCCATCCGGTGTCGCGCACTATTTGTCCTACGAGTCCGAACGGGCTATGGACGGGCTCCACATGCCCCTTTAACTCCCGTTCTATTTTCTTCGGCTCAGACTGGGACTCATCAGGTTCATCACCTCGGCCAATCTGATAATATCCCCGAAAGGGACAGCGTTCATCGTACCGACAACAAGCATCCACGCCTCTTCCAGTGCCGCCGGATGCATACAAGTCCGTAACATCCAGGCCACGGGACGGTTCAGTAGTCGCCCTAACAACCGGCCACGGACAATGCCGTATGCCACCATGCGGCTCACTGTTCCGGTATGCCTCACCATGAATTCCAGCTTCTGCTCATAGGTATACACCTTCAATTCCTCATAGGTTACGCCCATCTTCAGGTACATACGAGCCATACGGCAGCGACTTTCCAGGTTCGGGACCCGCATCACCCAACGGATATGTCTTCCTCCGGGAAGCCGGAGCGGAAGAGATATGCCGGCATCCGACATTATCTTTTCCGCAAGCGCTTCTATTTCAAATTCCACTTTCATCAGCCCGCAGGACTCGCATCGGGATCCTGTCCTTTTGCGAATAGTTTCATACGCTTGCCGCTGGCATCTTTCAATAGCTCGATGTTAAGGGAAAGTCCCAATACATTCGAGGAATTGATACCATTGGCAAAATCGTTTCCGGTAACTTTCGCGTTAAAGAAACGCAAAGTATGGCCGCTGTCCGCCACTACATCCATCACGCCTGTATCTTCCCATTTTTCAGGAGGCTCCCAGTTACCGTTCTCATCCTTGGTACCACCGATGACGTTCACCAGGTTCTCGGCATCCAGCTCTATCAATGTACAAGAGAAAGCCTTCTTGCCGGGATTGGTGGTCAATGTGATTGCCGGACCATCCTTCAACTGTGCGGCATAGATATCCGTGGTACTTGGCGCAGTTCCGGCAGGCTGAAGGCCTTCCTCGCTGATAAGACCGATTACTTTCTCCTTGAATTTGAGACTGGCCATTCCAAATATTAATCCATCCATAATGTCATTTACAATTTTAAGATTTACAATTTACAATTTGGCTGCGCGATGCTTCAAGTAGCGTTTGAGCAGCGTTAGAATGATAATCAGGAGGGTTACTCTGCCCGCCCATATCTGAAACCATTGAAAGCCCGTAGGCTCTTTTATCACTTCAGGCGGCAGTTCTTCCACCTCTTCCTGAGTTTCATTCCTGATCCGCGTCAGTTCTTCCGACAACAGAATCACCTGTCGCGCCAGGCTGTCACAGGTAGCAATCACTTCGATGCTGTCACCCGGCATCCGGATGACGTTCACCGTGGCCTGCCCGCTACGCTTACTGAAGCCCGTTCCCACAGGTATCTGTTTCAACATCCCCATAGGGAATACAGTCTTCACCATGCTGGGCGGTACCGGTTCTTGCAGGAGAGCGAACCCGCTTCTGCTTTGCAGGCTGTCCGTGTTGATGACGCTCCGTGTCAATTGTCCCTGACTTTTGCAGCTCGCTACGGATAGGGCAATCAGCATAGTGCTTGCAAGTAGAAGCCCTCTGAATGGTGCGGTTAAGTTCGCGTACCGCCTTGTAAAGTTTGATATTTTCATTCTGTAAGTCTATTAATGTTCCCGACAAGTTGTCGTACATTTCTTTATAAGCGTCGTTCCGCTCTTTGGCGGCGATTACCTTGTTATTCTCCCGATGTCTCAGCCATGCCCACAAGGAACCGGCAATGCCACTTGGCACAAGCCATTGGAGAATCTGCATTATCAAGTCCGAGTTCATGGCTAATCACTTTTCACTAATCGTTAATCACTAAAGCAAGTTCCATCCTGCCACCACGTCCGACATCACAGCCGGCGCTCCATTCTCCACCTGCGATATCGCAGCGGCGAAAGCGCACATGGTCGCCCGGTCATTCACATCAGGCACATAGCTGTTGGGCACCTGCATCTCTTTACATACCCGGCTGATATAGCCCGAAGTGTTGTTTTCAACCGGTGGCGCCCATCGGTTGATGAAGTCCGATATCGTACGGCAACCGTTCAGCTTCCGGTAGTTCTGCAACAGCTTGATTAAAGCACGGTAGCCGTAGGCCATCGTGCGGAACTGGCAGAACGACTTGTCCTGTGAGGGCCGGACTTCCCCCTGCCACACGGTACGTGACAGGCGGATGTTTCCGGGATTGTTGTTTCGCAGTCCTCTGCTCATCACTCGCTGATAGCTGAAGTTCCGATACTGATGTAGGCGTTTCCGTCGTACATTAAAGTAGTCACCTTGCTTGCCGCGCAAGCTACATCGCCCATGGTCTGGGCAGCAGCACTGGCATTCCTGATGATAAGCAGTGAGCCTGCCTGCACTTGCGTGTCCAGTGTGAAAGTGGTTGCGGCGGTTGCGGCTGCAATGTCCACAATTTGAGGATTGCAGTCATGCACCAGGGCATTGCCTTCGGGCTTGCGGGTCACCGCTACCGGAAACGGGATTTGTACACAGCGGTCTCCCTCTTCTGAATAGGGAGCTACGAAGTCGAAACTTCTCCGCGATTTCATGTTAATATAACTCATTATCTTGCTATTTTAAGGGTTATGCTTTCTTGGTGGTGAACATGGCACCCAGGTACTTGCCGGTGATAGGCAATGCGATGCCTCGCATATTGAAGCCCAGCACGTCACCACGGTATTCCGGGTCGTTCAAACGGTAGTACATGTCTTCCATACTCTTGGCACGGCAGACAGCTTCACGATACCATACGGTGGAAGCAATGGCATCCGTGTCACGAACCGGTGCGTTCCACTCCACTTTCTTTCCGGTAGCACCGTTAAATTTCGGAACCATGGAAGTTACGTGAATCTTGAAACCGAACATGGAACCTGTGGAAAAGAATGTTTTGAACATCTCTAAATCCTGAAGCTGGAGGTCAGTGGCATGGTACGGGTGCAGCGCCAGGATACGTCCCTCTTTGGGAACCAGCATCATATCCAGTTGGGTGGAGAGTGCCAGTATCTTATCGTAAGTCATGGCTACATATCCGGTACCCTGCTTACTGGCATTGCCATCGTTCAGTTTCAGCACCGGAGTAGTTGCGCTGTCTTGGGTAGGCGCCCAGTTGTAAATGGCCAGTTGAGAAAACTGCATCTGCAAGGACTTCTGGTGACCGGATGCCACACTCTTGCGCTTCTCTGCCGATTCCTCTATTTCTATAGCGTTGATATGTACGGTGTTCTCCGTATCAAAACGCTTCATCGGAATCTTATAAGGCTTATCTCCACGGGCCACTACAGGAATCGGGTATACTTCATTATCGATAAATACACGTGGATCAATTCCCGCTTCCTGCAAGTTCAGATACTCATTGTTCGTCCACATACTGAAATCCCGTGAATCAGAGACAAACGATGTTTCAGGATAGAATTTCTCGATGATCTCCGGAATCCAGATTTCCTTGTTCAAGCCTTCAGCCAAACAGCCGGTGAGGTGCAACGGAATCAGTGAAAGCCCCATCTGGATGCCGAACATCAGATTATGGTCGACGCCGATACTCTGTGCGAACATCCCCGAAGTAGTAAAATTGAACAGCAACGCTGTCAACAGTGAAAAAATGAATTTTGTCTTCATTGTTTTTTTATTTATAAAATGATTACTCCGGGTACTTACCGTAGGCATTATAGAACTTCTCCCGGTAGAGGTCCTTATCCTTTTTCAATTCTTTCAGCATATCCTTTTCAAGGATTTCCTTGAAAGTCATGTCCGATAACTGCACACTGCCCGTTGCCTTGCCACCGCTATGTACTTGCGGACTGACAGGCTGACGGGCGGTAATGGAACTCAAGCGAACCTCCGCTTTGGTAAAGTCCGTACCAAAGTCTTCCAGCCAACTTTCCTTACCCTTGGCATCAATGCGTCCGTCCTTTACGGCAGCATCCACCAGGGAAATAGCTTTCTGTTTGTTGGCCTCTTTCTCTTTTGTTTCATAAGAGGTCACCCGCCCCTGCAATGTCTGTTTTTCCGTTCTCAGGCTTGCATTCTCGGCTTGCAGATTGTCGCGAAGGGTAATCAATCCTTGCACGGCTTCCTGAACAGCTTGATCGGACGCCGAATCCGACAGCTTCAACATCTGTGTCAAATAACTCATGTTGTTTTTGGTTTTATGGTTAATACTAATGCTCTTATCTATCAGTTTAATAAATGCTTTACTGTCTGAAAGGTCTATACGCTTGTTAGTCGCGCGATCATACATTGCCAAAGCATTGTGGTTGGAACCGATGGGGCAAACAGACATCTCACGCATGGTCCACTTTGTTGCCGTAGGGCCGGTCTGTCCCGACAGTTTCAACGCGGGATCATCACTAACCTCTTCGGGTGGCCAGGCTCCAATACTTGCCATGCGCAGAAAACCACGGTCCACTTTCCCGGCTATCATCCGCCCCTTTTCGTCTTCTTCATCGAACACAACATCCACAAGAATTCTCCCGCCTTCCACACGGATATTCTCCCCGCGTCCTATGGGAGCCTCCCAATCGTTGTGATTATATAGTACAACCGGATTCTTCTTGAACTCTTCCAGATTTGCGCCCGACGTCAACATACGAAAACCGTACGTGTTTACCGACTCATCGTGTATGCAGAATGTATAGGGTTTACTCATCGCTTTCAGGTTTTGTTTGGTGCAAAATTGAGAGATAAAAAGAAGGTGTGCAAATCGGTTTGTAATCGTTTCCTACTGTGCCGTAATAGTTTCCGTCAGTTCGTAAACTATTACAGGGCAATTATTTTTAGTGCTGTCCATAGTCTAACTTTGTGCTGTAATAAGAAAGGAGAAGATATGTCGAAGACACTTACAAACCAACAGAAAAAGGACTGGGCCAAGTTGCTTTTTTTGCAGGGAGAACTGCAAAGCAAGCAAATTGCGGAGAAAGTCGGAATTAATCCTGTTACCATGAGTAAATGGAGCAAAGAGGGTAACTGGGAGATGCTGCGGGCTGCCGTCACCACCACCCGTGAGGAGCAGATACGTAACCTCTACATGCAGATAGCGGAGATTAACAAGACTATTGCCGCACGACCTGACAAGTATGCCACATCCGCCGAAGCGGACACCATCAATAAACTTTCCGCTGCCATTGCCAAAATGGAAGGTGACTACGGAATAGCCGATATCATAAGTGTCAGCAAGCAGATTCTTTTCTGGCTTCGCAAACGTGATCCGGAAAAAGCAATCGAGCTGAGTTATTTCTTTGATGAATTCGTAAAGGAAAGGTTGAGGTGACGCCATGGTCAAGAAGAAATTAACCGGGAATACCAAGGTTCTGTCCGATGACTGGGAGGAAACCATACGGCAGATACGTACACAGACCGCAGTGGACTTCACCATGACCGGTGAAGAAAAGGCAAGGAAATTGCGCCAACTGGAGGCAAATCCCGTTGAGTGGATGAAATTCATATTCTACAGGTATGCCAAGTATGAGTTCGCCAAATTCCAGAAGAAAGCCATCGACCGGATCATCGGACATTCTGACGGCAACTGGTATGAAGTGCTGAGCTGGTCGCGTGAATTGGCAAAGAGCACCATCGTTATGTTCATTATTCTCTATCTGGTCATCGTAAAGAAGAATAAGCGGTGCGTCATCATGACTTCCGCCACCAATCAGGGTGCCATAAAATTGCTGAACCAATACCGGGCTCAGTTCGAGGCGAACGAACGCCTGAAATTCTTCTATGGAAATTTGATCGGTGACAAATGGACGGAAGATTACTTCACCCTCAGTACCCGCGTGTCGTTCATGGCCATGGGCTGGGGACAGTCTCCGCGTGGTGTGAAAATGGACGAGGTTCGTCCGGACGTGCTGCTGATGGATGACTACGATACGGACGAAGAATGCCGTAATCCGGACATCGTGAACAACAAATGGAACTGGTTTGAACAGGCCTTGTTCTTTACCCGCTCCATCAGCGAAGCGTTGCTGACCATCTGGACGGGCAACGTAATAGCCAAGGATTGCTGCGTGTCCCGAGCCGGAAATAAAGCCCGTGAACTGGCGGCACGAGAAAAGCCTATCGGCAACTGGGATATCATCAACATCCGTATGGTGGATATCAACCGTCCCGATCCGCAAATGGACTACCAGTTCGGAACTTCCGTCTGGCCGGAAAAGAATACAGAAGAAATCATCGATGAGGTACTGGCACAGGTCAGTCTGGCAAGCGGACAAAAAGAATGTTTCAACAACCCGGTAGTGGAAGGCGCTTATTTCAAAGAAATCAAATGGGGCGAATGCCCGCCCATAAACAAGTTAAAGTACATTGTAAGCTACGGAGACCCCGCACCCAGTAATAAAACCAGCAAGAAGGCAAAAAAGAATTCCTTCAAAGCAAACTTCCTAATGGGCCTATATGAAGGAACGCTTTATGTTTATACCGGCTACCTGAAACATGTCATCAATGATGAATTCGTGAACTGGTATTATTATATGCACGATTATGTACGCGAACGTGCCCAGACTCGAAATTACATTGAGAACAATAAACTTCAGGACCCTTTCTACCAGCAGGTTTTCGTGCCCCTCTTCCTCGCTAAAGGCAAGGAAAACGGCTACTACATTAATATCTCACCTGATGGACGTGACAAGCCCGACAAGTTTGTCCGCATTGAAGGTAATCTGGAACCTCTGAACCGTGCAGGCCGATTGGTACTAAACATCCGCGAAAAGGACAATCCGAATATGCTTCGCCTGGAAGAACAGTTTCACCTGTTCGATGACGGACTACCTGCACCAGCCGACGGTCCGGACGCCATAGAAGGCGGCTACTACATGTGTCAACAGCTAAACGCTCATATCGAGACGGGAAGTTGCTGGATAGGTCGCCGTCCGCGTAACTTGAAACGAATGTAAAACTTAATATTCTATACTATTATGGCTTATTTGGATATAGAGGAAATGACCACACATATCTATGAAGAGGATATGGACACCATCAGCCACGGTGATGATGCCGCCATGATGTCGGCCATCGATGCCGCCATCGAGGAAGTGCAGGGCTATCTCACCAAGTACGACACCGGCAAGATATTCGCCGCCCGGGGCAAGGAACGCAACCCCATTCTGCTACTTTTTGTCAAAGACATTGCCGCCTGGCATTTCTGCAACATCTGCAATGCCGGAGTGGACATCGAGATGCGGGAGAAACGATACGACCGAGCAATCGAGTGGCTAAAAAACAACCAGAACAAGCAAAATCCGAACCTGCCGGCAGCACCTGAGGCAAGTGCGCACTGCAAACTGTGTCAGGGAGAAATTGCCTTCGGCAGTAATCGTAAACGGGATAATCACTTTTAACTTATTATCATGGTACAAAAAAAGAAGAATAAAAAGCAAATCCCGGCTGTCACTGCAAAAAAAGTAGTGACACCGGTTTACAACCAGATACTGATACAGCCTGTACACAGGGGCGTCAACGACATCGGTAGCTGGAAGAGCGCCCTGCGTGCCGCAGACATGGGACTACGCAGCAAACTATATGACCTCTACGAGGATATCCTGTTGGATGGCTTCGTACTCGATGCCATCAGCAAACGCATTGAAGCCATTACGGACTGCGACATCAACTTCACGGTGAACAAGAAGGAAGTGCCGGTTATGAACGACCTGATAGACACCATCGAATTTGAAGAGCAACTGAAGGAAATCATGTGGTGCCTGTTCTGGGGTATATCTGTAGACGAATACTCGTTCATTAACGGCTTCGACTTCAACAGCATTCCCCGCAAACACATCCGCCCAAAAGAGAAACTTATACTGCGACAACAATATGATACCACCGGCATCAGCTATGCGGATGACGGCATGATTATCCAGTGGGGTAAAGACGACGATCTGGGATTGTTGCTGAAGATTGCACCCTACGTCATCTACAAGCGCGGCGGTTTCGGTGACTGGGCGCAGTTCGTCGAACTCTTCGGTATGCCGCAGCGCATAGGCAAATACAACAGTATGGACGAACAAAGCCGCCGCCTGCTGATACAGGCCTTCGAGGAAGCTGGTGCGGCTCCCTACCTGGTGATACCCAAAGAAAGCGAAGTGGAACAAACCACACTGTCAGGAAGCACTAACGGCGCCCTGTACAATGACTTTCGCAATGCCTGCAACGAAGAGATACTTATTACCATCCTGGGACAGACCATGACCACCAAAGACGGTGCATCGCTTTCGCAAAGCAAAGTACACATGGAGGTACAGGAGAAGAAGCACCGTAGCGACCGACGGTTCGTGATCCGCATGCTGAACAAATATCTTGTCCCGTTGCTTGAAAGCAGGGGATATCCTGTGCATGGCGGAAAGTTCTCCTTTGTGGATAAGAAGGACGAAATCACGGTAAGCGATCTGAAGACTCTCTCCACCATGATTCCCATACCACAGACGTACGGTTACGAAAAATACGGTATTCCCGAACCCCAAAATGGGGAACCGGTGTTTCTGAGCACGTCGGGGCAAACAATTGATAAAACGGAAAATGAACCTTCGGCAGCAAAGGACAACGATCCGAAAGCCGGTAAGGAACCGGTAAAGAACAGCGACGACCGCAATCTTTGGGAACGCATCAAGTCTTTTTTCGTAGCAGCCCCGCATCCGGGCGGGGCTGGCACAATCCGCATGAGTGATGCCGATTCTTTGGACGAACGTCTCATCGCGGCGGTATGGAACGGGGAACTGACGGACTTCAGCCCGGAACTCTTCCGGTTCTTTGCCGACGACTTTTTAAAAGCTGTTCAACCGGCATTTAAAAAGGACATAAAGAATTCCGATATCGGAATCACCTACAACGCCCCGGACGACGTATTCCGAACAGCCATGGAACAAAACCTGTTCCATTTCTCAGCGGCAAAAACATTAGCGGAAATACAGGAACTGAATAGATTGTTCAGGGAAAGCAAGAACTTCAATGAGTTTCACCGCCAAGCAAAGGAAATTACCGACGTATTCAACAAGACCTGGCAGAAAACAGAATGGGATACGGCAGTGCTGGCGGCAGAAGCTACATCCAATTATCGCAGGCTGCGCAGCAAAAAAGAAATATTCCCGTTCTGGGAATACAAAACTGTATATGACGGCAAGGTACGTGAAGAACACTTAAAGCTGCATGGAGTCATCCTGCCCGAAAGTGATCCACGTTGGAACAAGATATATCCTCCCAACGGCTGGCGTTGTCGTTGTTGGGTGGTAGGCCGCATGAAGCATCAGGTGAAATTTGATGTGGAGGAAATGCGCCGGCGGGTTGACGATTTCCTGAAAACCAAGGAATGGAAGATGAGCGCCGCACAAGGTTGGGGAGTTAACCGATGCGATTCGGCGCAGGTATTTACAGCTGATCAGATGTATATAAATAAGTTCCCCGGACAGTCATCCGGCAGTATGGGAAAGCAAACCGCACCCAAATGGGGGTTGGAATCTGTCCCTGCCAATATGGAAAAGAAACCGGAGAAGATACCCCGCACGGAGAAAAGCGAGCGGCAAGTATGGGATGAAATGGAACAGGACGGTGTAATCACATTGCCCGATTACCAGGGCAGAAATATCATTGTTGAAAAAAAACAGTTCGACAGCCACACCACAGCAAAAGGGCGTGACAATCGCATCCACTTGTGGGATGCCATGCTGGAAACCCTTCAATCTCCTGATGAGGTCTGGCTGAACGATGAAATAAAGAAGAACGAACTGGATACATACAGCCTGTTGCGTTACTATAATGATGGTGTCATAGTGGTGAACTACCGGATAGAAGATGAGAAACTGCTATTGAAGACCTGGTATGAGATGGTAACCAGACTGCCGAAAGGAAAAAGGGAACAACTGCAAAAGATATGGGACAAACGGCGGCATGGGTTGTTGATAGAAAAACGTCAGAGTGCATCCTCGCGTCCGTCCGAACCATAAAGTGAAGCGATCCCGTCACTTCTCCGCCCGTCCGGATTGGATAGCCGGTGTTGCACTCTTCCTTGGACTGTCCACCGGCAACCCGCCATTTTTTCAGACGTACAGCTACGTCCCTCCGTCCCAGGGTAAACGCTCTTTTGAGTCGCTGGCGGTGAACTCTGCAAAAATACGAATTTTAATTGTAATACAATGGATATCAGCAAGGAATTAAGACTAAAGGTAAATGAAGCCATGAATGCGGTACCGGACCTGGTGGCGGAACTGGCCGTGGATTACTTCAAGGAACGGTTCCGCTATAAAGAGTTCGATGGAAAGGAATGGCCGGGACCCGGACGGGGATATAAACGCTCCAACGGTTCGCTGTTGGTGGATAGCGGACACCTGCTGAACAGTATACGCCCGGCAGAAATATCAACGGACAAAGTGGTTATCTCAGCCGGTAATGATAATGTTCTTTATGCCAAAGTCCATAATGAAGGATTCTCCGGAAGTGTTGTTGTAAAAACTCATGACCGTACCAGCAAAAAGGGCAAACAGTATGTTGTAAAGCAGCATACCCGGAAGGCATTAATACCTCAACGTCAGTTCATGGGCGAAAGCCGGGAGCTGAACATTATATTAAAAAAAGATATCGAACAGCTTTTTAAAACCATTATAGAAGAATGAAAAAAGAAATCATGAAAGCGGTTATGGACCGCATCAGGCAAGAAATCCCGGCATTACGCTGGATAGATGCCGATGAAGGACAACTGGACTTCCAGGACAGCCGCCCGCCCGTAGCGTTCCCTTGTTGTCTGATAGAACTCTATTATCCCGATGCGGAAAACATGGCGGGAAACCACCCCACGGTGCAACGCATAGAAGCTGCCATAGCTCTGAAGGTGGGATTCAATGACTGCGCCTCGTTCAACGTAAATAAACCCGTACAGGTACAAGACACGGCCTTTGAGCGTCTCGACATGCTGGAAAACATCCACAGGATTTTACAAGGCTTCCGCCCTGTAGAAGGCTGCGTAAAGTCTCTGCGACGCAAAAGTTGCCGGCCTCAGAAACGTCCGGACGGATTGAAAGTATACGAAGCGGTGTATGTGGCTGAATTTATAGACAGGATATAGAAAACTACCATTTCCAGCAGGGATATATCCTCTGAAGTTGTCGGGCTGTGGTACGGGTACTGCAAAGGCGTTCAAAGTAATCGGAATACTCCAGCCAGGCATTGTTGATGGTACGTTCGTCTACAAAGAACTCATATTCAGCAAGGATAACAATCACGTCATCCATACGGCGACGCATGATTTCATGCCAATAGTAAAGGCGGGCTACCATCACCTGGTTACGCAACTTGATGCGTTCACCACGGCTGGCAGCCGTACGCTGAAGCGGTGTGGTGGATGCACGTCCACATTCACCGTTAAACGCAAGATGATTGCCAGGAAAAAGCTCCAGCTGATTGTCCATACCCTAAAAACATGAATGATTACCCGATACAAAAATAACGATAATAACATATTAATGCAACTAAAGCCCTGTATTACCACACCGGGCAGACGGTTTACGGCACCTTTGCCCCGTCTTTTTCGCGAAACGACCGAAGAATTTCATTATTCATTCTTTAATTTACAAAATTATGGTAAACTATTCCCTTGCTCACATGAGCACCAAACCGGGCGACGATACCGCTCCGAAACTGTTCTACGCCAAGGCACAGGCCTCAGGCGAAGTAACCATGGACGAAATGGCTGAGGACATCGCCTACTCCACATCCCTCACTGACGGTGATGTGCTGAACGCCATCCGCGCCCTGATCAAACAAGTGAATAAACATCTGGCGGCAGGCAAGATCGTGCGCCTGGAGACTTTCGGCAGTTTCCAGATACAACTGCAGTCGGAAGGTGCCGAGACAGAGAAGAAATTCACGTCCTCCAACATCACCGGAGCCACCATACAGTTCCGCCCGGGAAAGCCCATCAGGGCCGCCACCCGTTCGGGAAGTGGCGGGCTGACGTTCCACCGCGTGGCCAAGAAAGGAGAGGCCCCGCTGCCCGATGACGGCGGTGATGGCGGAAACGGTTCGGAAGGCGGCGACGGAGGACTGGATGAGAATCCGCTGGGATAAGCCCGGAAAACTACCTGTAGGTAGTGCCCCGACTACTTAGTAGTAATGAACAAACCACCCGGTAGTAGTGACTGAATTACTACCGGGTAATTTTTTATATTATAGAGAAGAAAGGAAAACGCACAATGAATGAAGAGAAAAAACATCCCGGAGGCATCTACCTGAGCGATCTGGCACAGCAATACTTTCCAGGAAGCACGCCCCGCAGCGCTGTCAGCCAGCTGCACCGCTGGATAGCGCTGAACACGGAACTGACACTACGCTTGGAAGAACTTTACTACAAGCCCCGGCAAAGGGCGCTGACACCGCTGCAACATGAGGCGGTATTGGAATACCTGGGGGAGCCGGGAGAATGACACCATCTGCCCGACGCTGGGAAAACGATAAAGCCGCTGACGGTGGGGAACCGCAGCGGCTTTAATTTTGCTCTTTCCTAATTAGCCAGGTTTATATTTTCTTACCAAATACCATTTTAAATCGCCCATTCTATCACCAAGCCAGACGAAGGGTTTCAGCGCATAAAAGAGTAGAAGTATAGGCATCGCCAACAGAACACCCGGAATACAATAAGTAATCCATATTATACGCCACTTTAGTTTGCTTTTCTTCATTTCGTTTTTTTATACGTTAATAGACATTCTTTTAATATGCGCAAAACAATCATCCATAGCCTTGTCAAAAACTTCTTGACTTATAATATTTTTCTCAATCCGTTCCACGTATTCACCTGCGTAAGATGCAAGTTGGATACTTGAATCACTATTACTTACATCTTCTCTGTTGTCAAAATATACATGTATACAATCATATCCCACTTCATCACCGATTTCATCCGTATTTACCCTAACTATCGCTGTGATTTTTTCGTAAGAAGTATGCGCCATGTGAATACACTTTCCAACGAGATATTGATATTTTGCCTTTTTTTTATCGGCTTCCTGTTTCTTTAGCTTCTGTATTTCAGCTTCTAATTTCTGTATTCTGTTCATATTTATATTGTATTGAGGGTTATTCAGTAGCCTTTTTGATAGCATCACATAATACATCATAGGCAGGTTCTTCCGCGCTGACATATTTTAATGCTTCTTGGCACGCTTTTAATAATTCAGGAGCAGCCGCTATTAGCTTGGCTCTCTCTCGTTGTTTTTTCGTTCCATTCTCATGTCCTCCCAATGGAAAAGCTACAATAGCCAAAGGAAACTCAATAGATGTATCTTCTTTTATAAAAATTGCACCATCAGGAAAGTCGGGAGTAGTTGTTTCAACCGTTTTCCATTTTACAAAACCTTCTTTTTTGCTCATATTTTTATAGTTATAAGTTAAACAAAACCGGTTGAGTTGGAAACTGCCAGCTCGCAGAGCCGGAATGCACTTTATGTTCAAAGCCGCCTATCAGACACGGTAACGAACCAGTATTATATTAAGCACTGTGAGTGCACCACTTTATTTTTTTGTGGAGTGGATGCCACTTATATAGTCAGGAAATAGATTAATGATTTCGATTGCATTTTTCAATGCTAATTTTTTCTCATAATTAGCCACAACTACATTGTGGGTTTGCGCTCTCGACTGAGAGTTAGATTGCATTGAAGTGGATTTCTCTACAGCCATAAGATGTGATTTCGTATATTTATCCGTTAGCATCTCGCATTTAGTCAGTTGCTTTTGCAATTCATCTTTAGCGTAACTAACAGCTAACTGTTTAGACCACTCTGAATACATATCAAGTGTAGTTTCTTTATTCTCTTGCTCAGCAGGATCGGAAGGTGGGGTGCATTTTTCATGTCTAAATCTCATTGAAGTGCTCATTTTAGAACTATCTTCAAATATTAGAAAGCTATCTTTCGCATCAACCAACTTCAAAGGAATACCAACCATGAAGTATTCTCCAATCGCTAAGCAAAATTCATTCATATATTGATCTACCGGCATAGGAATAAGAACATCGGAATATTTCTTATACAGTAAATCCCACGCCTCGTTATATCTTAGCTGATAAATAGGCTGCAAATGTGGCTTCTCAGAAACATTCCGATTGTATTCTTCAAGTAGAACATCTTCTAACTGCTTAAATTCTGAATATGCAGGATTCCTGTCGGCTCCATATGGATAAACAAATTCACTCATAATTAAATTGTTATTAATCATTTATGGGATGGTCTTTAACATCTCCAATTATCCATTCAATCGCCGCTTTAATTCCTTGTTCGTAGCTCATACCGGGATAATTGGAAGCACCTGTTTCTTCTGCCTCTGCACATTGGTTGAGCAAATCCCATATTTCACGTTCACTTCTCAATATATTCATTACTTGATTTTGGCTATTCATTTTTAAAGTAAGGTTTCAATTCTCCATCAGGTATCCAGTCGATGGTAACGACCGCTTTCACTTTCCCTGTACCGCCGCACGAGGGACACGGCTTTTTCACACATTCGGTAATAATATCCGGATCAATCACATAGCCATTCCCTTGGCAGTAGCCACAACTGTAACCGGGAAATTCTTCCGGCTTCTCCCGTCCGACTCCGAAGAGGGGTGCCGTGATCAGCACCCCATCCTGTCTCTTGCTCATACTATTCAATATAATAGGTTTGTACTAAACTATGATTTCGGTAGATGTGAACCACCGTCTTTCCCTCATCCGTACGGACTTCAGTGGTAACTGCACTACGAAAGAGAGTACCACGCTCCCGTTCCGCCTGTATCTTCGCGTCAATGAAAGACTTCAAGTTCCTGAAATCCCGCTCACTGCCTTGCAATTCAACATCATCCAGCACGTCAGACACTACCGCCTGTACATTCAGCAACCACTGCGGCTTATCGTTCGGAATAATCGAAGTATACTTTACCTTTGCCATAACCCTACATCGCTGAAAGTGACAACGGCAGATTCACCGCATTACCCTGTTCATCCTTCATCTCCACCTGAATGAACTGACACGTCGGTACCGGACGGTAAGCCGCCTTAATGATATTGATGCCTTCCAGAAAACGTTCATCCTTCGACTTGATGGCGAGCTTTTCCAGTTCCAATACCTTGTTGGCCTTCAGCGCACCTTTACGATCTTTGGCAAGCAGGCTCATTACAGTGTCCACCAGATTGGCAGAGTTCTCATCTTTAGCCATAGTCTTGATATATTCTTTCACCATGTCGATGCCCGCTTCCACAGTATCATCCCAGCCCTCATTCACGCGGTTGCCGAGTGTCAAGCTCATGCGGCTGTCGCTGGTGGTAAAAGTGTCAGTCTGACGTCCGCTCTTCACCTTGAAAAGCTCGTTCTTCAACTTGATGACCGTACCGAACTCATTAAACACTTCCTGCTTGATGCGCATCATCTCGGATGAGAGGCTTTGCAACTTCGTTACGCTGGCCTTGACGGTGGCGTCCACCAATTGTTTGTACGTTTCACGTTCCCGCTCGATACGGTTACGCTCTGCCTTTTCCTCGGCATCCAGCTGTGCCTTTAAGGCGGCACGTTCTTCTACTGATAATGTTGATAAATCCATAATTCTTTCTATTTATTGGTTAATAATTAATCTTCGCTCTTCTTTCCTCATTCCTCTTGCGCTGCAAGTCCTTATTCACGTACCTTTTCGGTGACTCCAGCACAGCCAGTTCCCGGTCAAGACGGTCGTAACGCACCACTTCGGCACGGTAGGTATCCAGCAGACGGTCATATTCGGCAGGTTTCAGTTTGTCAGTACCATCCATCAGGTGTTCCTGAAGGTCACAGATACGGTCGGCACTGGCTTCCAGTTGTCCGGCAAGCCGGCCACGGTAATCCAGCTTGTCGATGGTGTCGAGATGAAGGCGGCTGCGGTCTGTGTAGTCTTTCATGACTGCGCCTCCTCTCTCAGCCTCTTCATTTTTTTGTCCAGCTCTTTCTTACTGTAGTACACATATTTCCCTTTTTGCCAGGCATGCACGAGTCCTTTAGCCGCCCACTTTTTGATGGTGTTCTTGCCGCAGTTCAGGTATTGGCAAGCCTCGTTCTGCTTAAGCATGCCGGTCATGTCCATACCTTCGGGCATCTCTGTAGGCTTCAGCGTGGCAGGCTTTCTGCTGAGACCTATCCATTGCTCCAGGCGTTCGATGCGGAGCAACAGGTCATTATACTCTTTCCGTGAAAGGGTCACGCTGCCGGCATCCGTCCCTGCCTGTTCGTCCACCTGGTATTTGCCCGCATCCGGTATCAAATCCTCCAGTTCCATTCCGCCTGCGACATAGCGTGCGGCATCACGCAGGGCATAGAAAAACTGCTCGTCTTTCTTTTCCTCGCCTACCGACATCACAAACTCCTTAAAGAGTTGCGTTTCCGTACGTTTCTGTTCCAGTACTTCCGCCTGAGCCACACTGATCCGGTCGCCCTTCTTGCGGAGAATGGCTGCCGCACGATTGATTTCTTGTTGCTTTCTCATATTATTTATCCGAATTTGTTTCAGTTTTCTCTTCTTTGCGGGCTATCGCTTCAAGCTGCTTCTTCACCTCCTGAAGTTCGCCCACATTCATTTGCTGTATATTCTTGTGAAACCGGCTATACTTGCGGGCCCATACGTTAACCTTTGCCTTATTCATCTCTCTGTCTTCCTCTGTGTCCGAAGGATAATCCTTATTCAAGAATGATATCTTTGAAGCCAGAAAGTAAATGGAACGGCACAGCATCCGCGCTTCCTCCAACAGCAGCTTGCGCATCTTTTCATCTTCCTGATTAAGGCGGGAAAGCAATGTGCAGGCCTCATTCATGGTGAGATACTTGCTGCTGGCAGTTCGTCCGGAAGTGAAAGCGGCAATACACTCATGACGCGCGTCATCATCCATTCCGATTCTGTGAAAGGTGCTGTGCAACGCTTTCAACTGATCGGGAGTAATGGGTTTGTTATTCATTGTTCTCATAATACTGCTTTTATTTCTTTTTTCCCCAATGTATTTCAGCCTCTTCAGGCCAAATGTCATAATATCCAACCGGTCCGATAAAACGTCCTTTCGAGAAAGCCCGGTAGCCTTCTATGTATATCTTCAGCTTGGCATCGAACATCATTTTTTTTGCTACCTGTCCGGAAGGCAGTGTACCGTCGGCATGACTGATGAATATCAGCAGCTTATTGCGATGTGCATCCTTGAATTCCCGGTACTCCTTGTAATTCATCATTGTATATTGAAAGCTGTCGATCACCACGATATCCGGGCTTTTCTGACGTTTCAGGCGAATACTCAACTGTTCCATATTCTCGTTGTCTATCAACAGGAAGCGGCGGTTCACATCCATCATTCCACACTGCTGTATCATCCGTTTCATGTTAAGGCAGGCGCCTTCCTCCAGACTGTCATACGCCACGCGCCCGAACTGGCACAAGTATTTGCAGAGCTTCATGGCGAAAGTACTCTTCCCGTTGCCGGAGTTTCCCCATATCAGCCAAACGCCCTTTCGTTCGGGGGTATCGAAGGCGTCGCGCCATTCCCCCTCGAAGGGGAAAGTCTCATATTTCATGGAGAGTATTTCGCGTACCCCCTTGGCGTTGCGGTCGAATGTCCGTTTCTCTGCCATCACTCCACCTCCTTCCGGTTACGGCGTTCAACGGCACGTTTGCGGGCATGTACCATACGTTTCACGCGCCGAAGGTCGTTCTCACAGCCCCGGGCATCGGCAATAACCTTGTTGATTTCCACTTCATCCGTCAGACCGTTCGCCTGGCAGATGGCATAAATGTCATTCTGATTCGTAGCTTCCACATTGAAGAATTTGCGACCTATACGGCTGTTAACTTCTTTGTATCCCTTCTTATTGTAGCGTATGCCACTTTCCAGGCGGCGCTTGATGTAGTCGGTACTCAGGAAGATGATACCTGCACGATTCTCCAGGCGGTTATAGATGCTGATGAAGTAGATAAAAACGGAATCGGTCAACTTGTCCCCTTCATCGAAAATAATCAGCGGATTATTCAAGTAGGAAATCATATTGATGGCATATTCCAGCGTATCACGCAGGTTGGTATTGTCTGTCGGTGCTCCCACCTGCTTGGCAATCTCACGCACAAAATCGCTCTTGCGCATATCCTCCGAACAGAGGATATAGAAAACGTTGCGGTGCGTGCGGCGGTATTCGATGGCAGCAGTGGTTTTGCCGCATCCAGCATCGCCCACTATCCAAGTGGTATTGCGATACATCTGCGCATCGTTCATCATATAGGTGATTTCGCCAAAACTATGGCTTTCGTGAAGCATCCACCGCTCAAAACTGTAGCCTATCTGGGCAGCTATACGGCAGAACATGTCATCGCTGATACTGGTATATTTAGAGTTAAGTATCTGCGAAACGGTGGCGGCACTTACGTTATTCAGACTTTCGGCCGCACGGTTACGCGTAGGATAATTGTCGCAATAGGCGCCCAACGCATCGCGGATGGCATCCTTTTGTACCTGGGTTAAATCTTTCATTGTTCTTTAAAAGGTATTTAATTGATTATTGAATGCTGTTTAAAATTTCTCCAAAGCCAGTTCCTCAAGGGTCAGTTCAGAGAGAGTTTTGGTATATTCACCCACGGAAGAAAAGCCCATGTCGAGCGGTTCAGCTTCCGGCCCACAGCCGTCAGGGAAGGGTATCGGGACTTTTACCTTGCCTTTCTCATACGCTGTCTGGTAATCTTCCATCTCTGTCTTGGATAATCCCACCGGGCGGGGAATTGCCAGCGGTGTATAAGCTTCACCCATACGCTCTTCCTGTACGAGGTCTTCAGCGGCAATCTGCATAAGAGCGCGGACGCGACGGTTTTCGGCCAATTGGCCATACATCTTGTGATTCTCTTCTTCGGTCCGTTCCTGCGTGGCGCGGTGTATCTTTACCTTCGGTGTGGCGATGGCCGCATACTTCAGTCCAGTGGACGTAACCGCCCATAGTTCGATATGAGTCATGTCCCGTGGATCGAAGCGGTAATAGAAACTGTTACCGATGTTCTGCAAATGAAAGGTCATGTCTACCGTGCCTTCGGCATTGTACACCATATAGCGGTATTCCTGCTTGTCGATGTCGAAAGAATATCCTTCGTTAGAATACTTCACGGATGTTTTGGAGAACAGCATGAAAAGGTCTGCCAGTTCGTATTCATCCACATTGCAGGCCTTCGGGTTCTCTATCATCCGCTGCATTTCGATGCGGGTAAGCCCCAGGGATTCGTTGGTATGGTTGCTGTTATTCCATTCGTCACGGCATTGGCGGTATATTTCTTTCACCTCTTCCAGTGTAGGAAGCTTGTCAATGTTGGCGGTAATCAGGTCCACATTGACATGGCTGTTCTCCTTGACTGCCGTAACATTCTGTCCCGTGAAGTGCCATATCTTGTGCAACACCTGTTGCTGGAAACGTCCGAAAGCGCTCTCTATGGTTTTGGACTGGCCGTTGTGGGGCATGGTATATTTGTGCAGGTGACAAATTTTCTTAAAGAAGCCTTGGGCGGCCAGTTTCTTATGCCCGCCCTGATTGTCGGTCACTATCTCGTAAGGTTTAACCTGCCAGGTCTCCAATGCCATGCGGTAAGCGTTGTACTGACTTTGGAAGTTTTCTTCCTTACAGATATCATAGCCAAGGAACACTTCAGTGGCGGCGTCCATCACTTCATATACATTGACGGTGCGCGCCACCTGTTTGCCGTCCGCATTATAACCCTTATAATAAAGGTTCAGTTTCGTACCGTCCGAATACCACAGGGAATTAGGCATCTCAGGCATGATGGTATCAAACTGGGGAAGATATTTGTTCTTGAATTTCACCTCACCGAACTGGGAGGCATACCACCAGACCATCACTTTCGGGTCGTACAGGAAGTTCCGGACTGTTGCGGCCGACTTGATACGTTTCAGACCGCGTACATCCGCTTGCCTGTTGAACTCACCGAATATCTGCATGTCCGTGTATACAGGAAACTTGCTACGTTTCAACATGATCAGCAGTCGGGCCTCTTTCGGACCGATGCGACGTGCTGCCTGATTACCGCTGTTCTTATTGATGAGGGCCACATAGCCGTCACGCTTGTAGGCATTAAATTTTTCACGCAAGCGCGAAGAGTTGGCAGGCAGGGTGTGTTCATACAAGTTCCGCATCTTCTCACAAGAGCCTGCGACAATCTCCCAGATGACTCCTTTACGCAAATGCCCGTTCTTCTTCTGGGCGGCTACCGTTTCTTTCTCCACACATACCATCTCGTTCATCACCTGGGCGTTCAGGATGTATTCAGCCTGACGTTCCGAAGTCAACCGGGGTTCGTACGTCTTATAGAAATCAATTGCTTTACTGTCTGATCGTATCATACTGCTCATCATTTTTTCTTTCATCTCCTTTTCTGCGTCCGGATGTTTATCCAAATATTCCTGCTGGATGGCATAAGGCAGGGAATCATAGCCTATCAAAGCCACCCGACCGTTCCCACCACGCTGGACTATCTGCAATACACCCTCACGGACTTTCTTATCATAGGATGGTTTGCTAAGTATTCCGCTACCAACCAGCTCAGAATAAGTGACGCACCGTATTTTACCATACATTTCCATAATCAGAAACTTTACTTATTCAACTTGTGCAGGCCCCGACATTGAACCGGAGCGGAAGCCGCCTTGCTACAGACCCTCCTCCTGCCTTGCATCTGGCATCAACAGGGATAATGCCACAATCACCGACAGCGCCACGATCACCATCCCGCTAATACTATCCTTGTCCGTTGCAGCTTCATTGCAACCCAGCCAAAGCCCGTAGACCATGCCCACGACAATGGCAGCTTTCTGTAATCTTCTGAATGTCTTCATCTTATTCAAGTTTTTAAGAGTTCTTTAAAATCAGTTCGTCAAGGTCGCAGAATGAATTGAACTTGTAAGGCAGCACAATCGGCTCCTGATCATCCTCATCATAGTCAATATCTATGCACACCTTGTCATTCTCGGCACTCAGCAAAGCGTTGTGCTTCGACATCAGCTCCCGCAAATCCAGCAGGAAAGCCGCTTCATTTTCTGTCAATTTCCTATCCATATCACTTTAATTTTTAATCCTTTAATTCTTAATTAAAAAATCTACCCCTATTCATCCCGAACCGGGATAGTTTTGCTACATTTGTAGCTGATAATAAACATTGTATAGTCATGAATAATAATGTCAAAGATGCCCTTCGCAACTATAAGAGGTACAAAATCAGAGTCCACATATTAGAAGTTATTGCTATGTTTCCCAATAAAGAAGATTCATATTATAGAAACTTGGCTGGTATGTCTATTGATAAAACCCTGATGTGGAAAGCCACAATTGTAGACGTTGATCTTGAATTTCAGTATCTCATTACTATTGGCTATATCAAATATACTGGTAAAGACTTCTGTATGGCTCTTACAGAAATAGGCATACAAGCCCTAAGAGATTGCACCATACAAAACTTAGCATTAGCAGCATACAATAATTACTTAGACCTTAAACTTAAACGTTTAACTGTTATTATTTCAATGATAGCCATAGTGATAAGCTCGATATCACTAACGATAGGATGCTTAAAATCATCGGAAACTCTTCAGATTCCACCATGTAAAGTATCCGATAGACAAACATCTGTAATCGAGAAGGATACCTCCTGTGTTTCGCCTTGTAAACCTCCTCAAACAAAGTCTTATTGGAATTCATATCCATACCATTTATAAAGTTTCTACCTTTTCCTTTTCCCACTCAATGCTCAACTGCTCATACACCGCCCGTCGCGGCTCGTACTTCACCCCCGCACGCTTGTTCTCCATCGCCTTCTCCGTCAGCGCACGAGCCACACGCTCGCTAACGCTCGTACCCATGAATACTTTGCGAACGTGGCTGTAGGTCACGTCCAGCGTCTTCGCCACGGCAAGCACTTCCAAAGAAGAAAGGTGAGGTTCCACGCACCCTTTCCAGGTATCGAAGAAGGGGCGGAACTTGGGAAGAGGAAGCTTCCGGCTTTCGTTTCCCGAAAATTGGAGACCGGAGGCGGAGTAGATGCCGGTGCGGCGGATGGAGGGGAGGACCTCGCTGGTCACCCACTTGCGAAAGGCTTTGGCTTCGGGCTTGCGGCTGATGAATATCAGATGGTATAAACCGGACTCATTAACGGCTCTAACTTCCTGATTATTACCGACAGCATTACTAATAGTAACCCCGTGTTTTTCATCAAAATCAAGTGCCGCCATAGCTTTGGTAATATTATTCAATCCAAGAATGCTACAAATGTCTTGTGCAACAAACCAAGATTCGTTATCAATGACTTTTGTACGCAGATTTACCCCCGTTTCAGGGTTATAGAAAACTTGCAAGCCCGTAGCCTGTTGATTGATTGTTGGATTCATATACCTATATATTAAAGTGTTATTGTATCGTTCTTTATCACCGCCTTTACATTACCTTTGGCATCTAATACTTTCACTGCCCGCTTCACTTCATCCGTTACATCAATAATCTGTAGCAACGTACCACCATTGATTAGGGCTGCCTCTCTTATTTTACAAGCCTGTACACTGTTACGTTTGAACAATAGTGCTTGGCTCACGTTCTGCACACTTACCTTGAATGTCTTGGCAAGCATCGCCTTACCTTTTGCATTCAGTTCGATTTTCTGTCTGGTTTTCCTTTCCATATATCTGTTCTGATTAAAATTATTCCTATCTTTGGAGCTGTTTCATTAAAACATGATGCAAATATAAACAAGTTTATAATACCGGCAAAGTTAAATATAAACTTTTTGCCACTTATATCTAAAAAAGTTTAGTATGACTATACATGATCGCTTAAAATTGGTAATAAAATGGCTTATAGGTACAGGGGTTGCTACTAATCAAGAAGCAATAGGAAGGCTAATGGGGTATACTAATAAGTCTTCATTCTCTCAAATTCTCAATGACAAAGTACCAATACCGGGTGATTTTATAAGTCGACTGTGTATGCTAAATAAAAATATAAACTTAGTTTGGATTGAGAAAGAAGTTGGGGATATGATACTTGATAACTCTGCTTCAAAAACATCTTTGAATATGCAGCATACGGATTTAGGAGAGAGTGACTCCATATATTATAAAATGTATAAGGAAAAAGATGCTGAAGTCGGTGCTCTCAAAGAAGAAATCGGAGCACTTAAACTCCGCATCCGTCAACTTGAATCCCAGGATAAGGAGCCTGAACGCCATCCTGCCATGGATGAAGTCACCGAAACTTTTATCTCCAAACCATCTGGCGACTATGGCGAAGGTTACTCACCCACGAAACCGCACACCACCTCAAAGAGGTCATCGGCTGGGAAAATATAATTGTATTACTAATCAAACTACTCAGCAATACATAGCATACAAACGATAATTAATAACTATTTAAATTTCAATATTATGGAAACAGCATTAAACTTTGTATCAATCATCATTATTGTATTTGGTATTCTTCAGATTATCTTATTCTTTAAATTGTGGGGAATGACAAATGATATTAGAGAAATGAAGAATAAATACATGGATGACCAATATAAAAGAACTATTGAAGGGAGCGTAGAAGTCAGGGATAAACGCCCTATCCAACCTCTTGAAAAGGATATTAAAAAGGAAATCAGTCCAAAAAGCGAATTACTTATTAAAAAAGATACCACTCCCACTACTGATGTACGTCCTGATGTCAAAGAAATAGACTTAGAAAGTGAAGACTTTAAAAAACTACTTAATAGATGGGCAGTTCTCAAAAAAAGAGGATTTACCCAACAAGCTATTAACGAATATGTTGAGAAAACCTCCTTATCCATTGAAGATGCTGAGAAATTCATAGAAGAACTATAGCAATGAAAGGATATATAGAACTTACCGACAGTCTTGGACAACGGTGTACCCTCAGGGTCAATTCAATATCGCAAGTATGCGAAAGGAAACACTATCGTAACTACGAGCTCGACGATCACCCGGAACTAAGAGAAAAAGATGAGAATGGAAAAATCCAATTAACTTATAGAACCACCTATATACAAGGTGAATGCCCCTGCCATGACCTATACGTCAAGGAATCCTACGAAGATGTCATCAAGATGATGGAAGAGGCATTGGAACAGTAATTAATAACCAATTAAATTATAACAAAATGAAAAAGAATATTGAATTAGTAAGTGAGTTGGTAGGAACAAAGTATAAAGACTTTGAAGGTTTAGTATCAATTCAGAAGAATGATCTCGATGGAATAAGAAATTTATGTCGTAATCATGGCGTAGATTTAGAACGTCATTTTCTGTTAGGATTTGGTTTTGAATTTGGTGAGATGAAAGGTGATCGTACTTTAACCAGCATAACTTGCAAAGCTTTATTGTTGGCTGAAGAATACGGAACTACTTATGACGAGGTAGCTGAAAATGTTGCAGGTATTTCAAAAGTTAAGGCTTCAATCCAACGATTTACACTTCCAATATCAGAATTGGGAGAGTACATTAAATGCTTTGACTGTATGGGGGTGACCGAAATTAGCAAGAAGATAATTGGGCTTGAAATTATATAGAAAAAGAGGGATTTACCCCTCTTTTTCTATAGGTGAATTAAATCTCCCCTCTAACACATCATTTTTAAGATAAAGCAGATGATTAATAACTTCATCTACTTCTTTAGAAGCAGGAGCAGCCTTACAAATATCGGCAATGTAACCAGATAAACGTTCACATGTGCCATTTGTACCAAGTTGAGCAACCATATTTTCTATATGGTTAATGCCTGTCTTTTGATATCCCATAATAGTACCTTTTTAATAATGCTCCCGGCCAATCACCGGGAGCATTTATCATTCAACAATCAATCAACCTTAATCTCCGTACGTTTTATCCCTCAGTCGGAGTCCTGATCAGCGGGAACGTTACCAACACCTTCAATAAACATTGTGGCGAAAGCAAGACTTGAACTTGCAACCTCAAGGCTATGACCCTTGCGAGCTACCAATTGCTCCATTTCGCAATATTTAGCGCCACACACACGCTTTCATAGACCAAATATACATATTATTACGCATAACACCTCTATATACCAACCACTTACATTCATTTTGCATTATGCTTAATAATAAAACATGGCGTAATATCCCCCTATAAATACTCAATACAACATCAAAAAAACATAATTCCCCAAGAAATCTTAATACCAAAATCGCAAGTTTACCCCTATCGAAAAGGTATGCCCAACTCAATAGAAAAACGCAATATTCACTTATATACAGTATGCCCAACTGTATGCCCAACAGTATGTCCAACTCCCTTTTTAACATTTTCATCAACTGCGCTTTCACTGCTATTACATCCGCTTACAGATTTCAGATAACTCAGATTGACATTTCACTAAAACGTTCTAAACAGTATATATTTTAAGTCCAAATACTTCTATATAATAATTATTTGGAATATATTTGCGAAAGAAACTTCTAAATAGTGATTATATGACTAAAGTAATTCATGTGCACCTCATTTTCGAGAAGAAAGACTATTATTTCGGTAGCATCAGTGCCATTTTTACCGTCCTAAACAGCGAGCAATTAGGCATCAAACAAAGTTCCTTACTCCATGCCGGTCTCACCGATGGTGGCGTCAAGATAACCCAGAGAGCCATTATCCGGCAATCACACCTCATTCGTAGTAGTCAGGAGTAGTCCGCCCACACAGAAAAAGGGCTGAATCACGCTCCAAAAAGCGTCAATTCAGCCCCAATTTTATCCCAATATTGTTTTTACTGTTTAAAGACTCATTAAAAACCTTTTGACTTAGCTGTAAATATAGGCAAATATTACAGAATGATTTATAACGTTCAACTTCTCCGATTTGCCTCTATCCCTTTATTCATCGGCATTTTACGTTGATCATCCCCTCTCATCCATTACATACAGAGTGTTTTATCCCCCTTAAATTGGTAAGGACAGAAAGCATCTGGAACTTAATCACTATCTGGAAACAGTACGTACCCGCGTACTTCGTATTCATCGTGAGTTAGAGCAGGATGATAAACCTATCACTGCTGAAATTCTGAAGAATTTATTCCATGGTGAGAGCCAAACTCCCAAGATGTTATTGGAAGTTTTCAAAGAACACAACACAAAGTATCGTGAGTTAATAGGGAAAGATGTGGTGAAAGCTACAGTGCTCCGTTATGAGAGAACCGTACGATATCTTGAGGAGTTCTTGAAAAAAGAATATCAATTAAACGATATTCCTCTTTACAATATCAACCATGAGTTCATATCCAATTTCGAATTCTTTATCAAAACAGAAAAAAATTGCGCACAGAATGCAACTGTTAAATATTTAAAGAACCTAAAGAAAATTATCATATTGGCACTTACAAATAAATGGATGACGGATAATCCATTCTCCGGAATCAAGTTCAAACAAACCCAATCTAATCGGGAGTTTCTCAGCGAAGAGGAACTACATATTATTATGGAAAAAAAATTTAAGATACCTCGTTTAGAAATAGTACGCGACATATTTGTTTTTTGCTGCCTGTCCGGATTAGCATTCACAGATATAAAACATTTACGTCCCGAGCATATTACAAAAGGTCCTAATGGGGAAAATTGGATTCGAAAGCCTCGTGAAAAGACAAATAACATGTGTCACATACCGCTGCTTGACATTCCCGCATTAATAGTTGAAAAATATAAGAACAATCCGATCTGTGTACAAAAGAACATGGTGCTTCCTGTACCTTGTAATCAACTGATGAACAGTTATTTGAAAGAAATTGCCGATATGTGTGGAATTACTAAAAAGTTAACGACCCATGTCGGCCGCCATACGTTTGCATGCATAGCTCTAGCAAATAAAGTGTCAATGGAAACAATCGCTAGAATGTTAGGACACTCAGACATACGAACCACGAAAATTTATGCAAAAGTTTTAGACACTACTGTTTCCAAAGAAATGGAAGTGATGAAGCATAAATTTGCCATATAAATAAGATTTCAAAGGGGATGTCGCAAAAAACGACATCCTCTTTGTTCGAAAGTTATATCTCTCTGAATCTAAACAAACACACGTCTCTTTATTGAGTGTTAGCTCCTAGTAGTATCTCATCTATTTCTTTTTTCATAAGCCAATGGACTATTTCCTAGGTTTATTATCCTTGAATGTAATATCAATCTTGTAGTTGTCATCCAATTCCAGCGAAGCTTCATACTTTTTCCCTTTCTTACTGGTGAACTTGAGATATCCAGTGCACTTTCCCTGTAACAGCAGGAGCATCTGGTTATCCGTCAGCTCCCTGCCGTTGAAGGTCCGGAACAAAAGAAAAGCGCAATCGGGATCGCCGCATTTGGCCACCTTATTGAAAACAGTAATTGTTTCTGCCCCGCACTTAGGGCATTTACAGTGCAGCAAGTCCGGATGGTCGAGTTTAAGAGTAAGCAGTTCAGACGTGATTTGCCGAACGTAGGAGTTGATATTTTCCGTGAATGTTTCGGTGGAAACTTCTCCGGTTTCTATCTCATGTAACTCACATTCCCATCTTCCGGTCATGCTCACATTGGCAATCATCTTCTCTTTTACAATACCGTAAGCAATCAGTAAACCCCGTATTGCAGAAACTTTAAAGATATTTGGATGTCTCTTAAAAATTTCGACTTTTCTCTGAAAAAGTCCCAGTTTCTAAGAGACATCTCTTATTTTTTGAAGATTCTTAAATGATAGCTTGTGCTTTAAGTGAGTGCGGAAGCAGCTCTGTCAAGTCCTTTGAATAATCGTTGTCGTACTCATGAACATGATTAAGGAAGTAATTCATCCACTCCTTAAAGTCTACACCAACCGCTTTGCAACATTCCATTAGAGAGTAAATCACAGCAGCGTCTTCTGCCGCTTCATGATTGCCACAGAAGAGATAGTTCTTGCGTCCCAAAGCTACGGGACGGACACTATTTTCGATGAGATTGTTGTCGAGCATATATCGGCCATCCATGGTATAGCGCACCAGCTGACGTGAGTAATTTAAGAAGTAGCCGATGGCTTTGCCGATTGGACTCTTGGGAAGCACCTTGCTCTGCTCACATATACACCACTTCTCAAAAGCACGGATAATGGGATAAGCAAGTCGTTTACGTAACTCCATTCGTTGGATGGTATCCATATCGTGATCATCAGCCATTCGCTCCACATCATAGAGCATACCGATTTGGGCTAAAGCATATTCCGCTCTAGCCTTATCGTGGCTTAATGCCATATCAAAACAGCGTCTGGCATGAGCCCAGCAACATAGGGTGATTATTCCTTCAAACTTTTCCAGGATACTATATCCGGCATAGCCGTCTGTTTGTATGGCTCCTTGATAATCTTTAAAGAGTTGGATAACTACTTTTTGACCTCTCGAGCCTTCATTATAGGAGAAGAAAACCAAATTGTTTACCACACTCCGAACCAACCATAAGTACCCTTTCACTGTTTGATGTTTCTCATTATTTATAATCGGAACCGTAGTTTCATCAGACTGAACGTAATCAGTGTCTAAAACGAGTTCCCTTAATCGATAATAAGTGGGACGCATTAAATCTGCCACATCATGGAACCAGGACTCAATAGTTGATGGAGGTATGCTAAAACCTAATCGTTTATACATCTGTATTTGCCTGTAGAAAGGAAGGTGGTCTACATACTTCCCAACCATAAGCTCTGTCAGTAACGACGCGCTTGCATAACTTTTGGCAATTGGCTCATTCTGCACAGGAGCGGTTTGTATCTCCTTCGTATCTTTGCGCATACCTTTATGGCGGATAGTCACTCGGACGTATAATTCTGCGGGGTTAAACTCCAGATGTTCGGATGTCTCGGTATCATATGCCCTTCATAACCTTCAGGATAGATATGCTCTTCTACATGACGAAGATTCTCCGGCAACTTGTGCCGAACCGGAACTCGCTTTTCATGCCCCTTGACTATTACTTTTTTGTAATCGGTAATTTCTTCAATGGCTTTTCGAGCGGTTTCCTCCTCTTCAGGTGACATCTCAAGCTGTCCGAAGTCAAGCTTGAGTTGATTGGGGTCATCAGGTATCTGCCGTTTCTCAGACATCGCTCCCCACATTTTACGTTCCAGATAGAGCAGCTTTTGTTCCAGTTGGGCGATACGGTTATCTTTTGCCTCAATCGTTTTATCTCGTTCCCGAAGAGCTTCTTCTTTTTTTGCCAGCTTTGCCTCATATGCAGCCTTCGTCTCCTTCGCATCGGTCAGCTCCTTCGGCTGTTGTTCAGCCTTGGAAGCACGGCGATACTCTGCATCGCGGTCGCGAAGCAATTGGTCGATGAGGGCTTGGTCGCTTGAGTTTCCTGACATTTTTCCGTTCTTTATTTATGGTGCAAAAGTACGAAAAAATGCTCGTTTTACCAGAATTTTCACTACCCAAAAACTGCAATGAATGCTACTGTTTCTTAGGCTTCCAACGGCTACATCGTTTAACTTCTGAAGGGGATACTCCTTGCACAATCATCATTAAGTCAGACCAGTCTATCCCCCTTGAGGAAGCCGGATCCTCAGAGTCGATTTCGGGTAGCTTAAAGGCTCCACGCTCCAGTTTCATGTTATAGATAACCAGTCCGCCATATTCTGCATGGAGTATTTTCATTCCTGTCAGATTTTTATTGATAAAGATGTACACATCGCCACCCTGCACATTCTTGCCCATATGATTGGTTACTATACCACTCAAAGAATAGAAGCTTTTGCGCATATCTGTCGGATATGGATACAGGAAAAATCGAGTTGAATCATTCAGACAGAACATAGGCTACTGACATAGGAGGATTAGTGTGCGTAGCATCTCCAACGTCATATCACTCTTTACTTTAAGGGTCACTCCGTTTTGATACACGATTTCACAAGCAACATTATTCTCGGCATTCACATCTGGTGTGATGGTGGAACCCATGCTAATCTTTCCATTCTAACGGCTCATCTGTATGGGTACAAATCCTTTGGTCTGCGGCAGCATAGTATCTGCAAGCTTTTTACGCCAATAGTAGAATTTACCTTCTTCAAATCCGGTGTTGCTACAGTAGTCGCGGATGGAAAGGCCTGTAGCCTTCCAATCCTCATGAATCTTATTGAATTCATCTAATGTTAAGTTCTTCATATCTTTCACGTTTTATAATTTGTGCGCAAAGGTATGAAGAACTATTATGGTCTAAGATACGGGGTTTACTGATTGCTTACAATACACACTCTTGAATTGATATAAAGGAAAAGTGTGAGCTTAAGAGGATCACTAGTCTTCCAAAAGTAGTTTTTGCACAGCCTCTCGGGGACTTACAATAGTTTTGTTCAAAGGTCGAGTTTTTTGAGGATATGAAAAAAGCCTGGTACATTTATTTGTGCATCAGGCTTTGAAATATTGAGTACAAGGCTATCTGAGATGTCACATATCTGATAAATCATTTTCATCCTGCAAAGGAAAATACTCCTCTGGAATCTTAATATTCTTTTTATAGTTTTCTATATTTGAATAATTATAATACTTGTCATACAATAACTTAATGATGAAAATATTTACAAAAGCAATAATAATAGATGCTACTATAGAAACAAAACGATTCGCAAACAACTCCTCTAACTTATTATTTGCAGCAGAAGTATCACCATTACAAGATACTATAATTCCTATTATACCTATTAAAAATAGTAAGGCAAAAATAAAAAATAATATCCATGTTTTTTTTCTCCATACTTTTATTTTCTGATTAATAAATTCTATTCTTTTTTCTTCTCTTATTTTATTTTCCTTCTTTACATTTTGAAGTTTCAATTTCCTTATTTCTTTTTTTTGTTCATTAATTATTTGTTCTGAATCTTCTATCTCTTTTTTTGTTTGCGTCTCGTATTTTTCTGTTAGTTTAACTTTATGTTCTTTCAGTTCATTCAATTTCGAAGATAAACTTCTTAGTAGATTGTCTAAATTCGCAGCACGTTCATTTTCTATAGCTTCCTGTTTTTTAGCTTCTTCTTTTATTCTAGCTGCGAATTTTATTGTATCTTTTTTTGCTAATTCATTTAATGAATCAACATTATCTATCTGCCTTTTTGCTATTCGCGCAGATAAAAGTAATACATCACGATCTGTGAAATCAGTTCCTTTATATTTTTGAATATTTTCATCTAGTTCTTTTATAATTCTAGCTTTAGGTAAAGAATCATTTAAAGTGAATGCTACTAAAGACGTTAAGCCTATATCCACCAATTCATTATTTGCTAACTCCATATTAATATTAGGGTTACTTAGCCATAGTATATTGAGTAAATCATCAGCCTTAATAACTTCTGGTTGAAATTGATTATCTTTAGAATTAAGTAAAGCATCGATACTCTCTCTATCAGCATCATGAGAGATAGAGTTATTCACAAACCAACAATTTACCTTCTCAAATTCTCTAATATTCTTTCCTCGTTTTTCTTTTACATAAATAATAGCTATAGCATCGTGCAACGCAGCTTTATCGGAATTTCTAAATGGTTTAAGAAGTGAGTATTCCTTACTAAATCGAGCCTTGTTTCTTAATTTATCTGTGTTTGATATTACATTAATATTATATTTAGATGTTAAAATATTTTCTATATTGTCTGATATTCTATCTAAATCCACACTGTTTATCTTTCTCCTCTCACAAGCATTATATATATCTTCTCTATTAATGTATTTTGTTATTACTGCTTTGTCATAATTTGATGATTTAAAATTTATTAATCCTTTTATTTCCTCTATTGTATCTTGCAAAATATGAAATTTGTACCCTAAATTTTTACACACTTCCAATAATTTTCGACAAGTATGTGTTGATTCTGGCGTATTTAAATCAAGTAAACTAATAACAAAGTTTGTATCAAGTAACAGAATTACATCCATATCTGCATTCGTAGGCTGATAGTCTAGATAGCATGTTAAAATAGAACCTAAATATAAATTTCTAATTTGTTCATAAATACTAGGAATACTCTTAAAATAGTCAACGAATTGTGCTGCAATCGTGAAATCTTTACCATTTGTTCTTTGAGAATTAGCAAGATAGCTTGATATTGATACTTTATTCTTTTCTATGAAATTAATTACACAATCATTACTAGATACATCTATTTTATTAATCTTGCAGAATTCTTTAAATAAACTTTGTAGTTGTTGAATATCTTTTTTACATTTTGTGAGTTGCTCGTCGTAATCTTCAAATATATAATCTTTAATCCAAAAACTATCATCATTATACAAAACGAATACTGTTTCGTTATTTGTATTAATCTCCTTTGCTATTTTCTTTAAAACACTTCTTAGAACAGGTATAGGCATATCAATTGCATAATGCTCATGAATAAGCTTACCTATCTCACTTATATTAGCTCCTTTGTCTTGACCTTTTTGAGTATTCATAATATGTAACCCTTTTTTCACTAGTGGGATAAACACATCCAAAGGTCCATTAGATAAAGTTCCTGAATTTTTAATATGTGCTAATAAACTATATGTAATAGCTTTTTTAGTTATAATGTTTTCCATAATTTTTGTTTTTTGCAAAAATACGCTTTTCTCGGTCAAAACAGAGAAATACAACAACTAATTTCTAAAATAAATGCATTAATAGTTTTCCTTTGTTATGTTTTAGCTTAATAAAAAGTGAGATAAGAAATATAGGAAGTAAAACATTCCGTCTTCTTTCTGTATGACCAGGAACTCACCGAACATATCGGAAAGGTGGAAATAATTGTATATAGGTGCATTATCTATATCCTCAAAAGGAATAGACATGACAAGATTCTCAATCATAATCAATAGTTCGTTCAAAGGTAGAGTTTTTGGAGATATGAAAAAAGCCTAATACATTTATTTGTACATCAGGCTTTGATTTACCGTATTACGGAGATTAGTTGGGTATCTGCGGGTACTGGATGGAGGCATGGCGGGTGTCGGCATTGAACATGACAATTACCTCGGTTGCTTTCTTGTCCATGCGGTTGTATTCGCAAAGGGCGTTCATCACCCATTCCCTGAAGGCTTTGGCATAGCGGGAATTTATGCGGTAGCTTAGGAAAATAATGGCTTCGAGATTGTAAAAGGTGACGTAGATGTCCTGACCTTTTTCGTTATTCATCTTGCGCTCCATCGTAATATCGTCTTCACGAAGCACGCCGGACTTGAAGATGGAACGGAAGTTGTAGCCCACCGTCTGGATATATATGTCGAAAAGATGGGCGATTTCGTGCTTGAACATCCACACGGTTCCGTTTACTATTTTGACTTCGGCAATGGATTTGCCGATTTCTTCTTCTGTGATTTGTATGTATCCTCTTTCCATAATAATTTTGTTGTTTTTGGGGGGGGAGTTAGTTATTTATATCTTGTTATTTATGGTTCTGACAGGATCTATATCGTGTATCTTACCGGAACGTTGTTATTAATCAGGGGATGACTATCGCGATTGAGCGTTTTCCCTTGCTTTGGAGTTTCTGTTCCAATACTGCCATGTCGTGACTTAAATTCCTATCTACCACACGGGCGTATATTTGTGTGGTCTGGATATTTGTATGTCCCAACATCTTGGAAACGCTTTCAATGGGTACACCTTGTGTCAAGCAAATTTCAGTTACAAAAGTATGGCATGCAAGGTGCCAAGTGAGATGTTTTTTATACCACACATTTTCGCTATTGTTTTTAAGCCTGTTGACAAAGTAGAGTACGTGGCAACTGGAAATAAAGCCCCTGTTTTATTTTTATTCTGATATTTTGTAATAATATCCAATGGGATCTTCAATAACGGAATATTACACATAACACCTGTTTTGTGTCTTTCGAAGTATAACCATAATCCATCATCAAATTTCTTCACGTTCTCTTTTGTAAGGTACGCCAAGTCAACATATGATACTCCTGTGAAGCCACAAAAAATGAATAAATCCCGTATAAGTTCGTATAGTCTCTTACGCCTGGTGAACACAACATTAATAATTGCTTCCACTTCACTCATTACTAAATATTCACGATCCTTTCGTTGTACCGGGATATGATATGAGGAAAAAGGATTGCAATCCAACTATCTATTACTCTGTTCGATGGAAATCATTCTTTTTAGCGGAGCAATATAAATACATACCGTATTATTTGAGCATCACCTTGTTTCACGAAGATATAATTCAAAATCAATTATAAAGCATGAACGAATATCAATAAGTGCAATATCTTTCAATTTATATCGATAATACAAAAACTCTTCCAGATACTTATATACATACACAATATTTTTGGTAAGTCGAAAACTTACGAACTCCATTTTTCACTAATAGTTCGTATTCCTTATTATGATTCTCAAAAATCTGTAGAAGAGTTCTATTGTACCTATCCAGACCCAAATATGCAATTTTTACCCGCTCAGCCGTGAGAGGTCCTATACCATTAAAAATATCTTCGTAATGTCTACATATACTTTTACGAATTGCTTTAATTTGGTTATTTAGTAATCTATCATCAACATTACGACCAAATGTCTTCCTTTCTTCTACATTCCATTGTTTTGGTTTTACATTCAGTTTGCAACTAAAACTAGTTATTGTACCATTAACAGTGATACGGCACATAATCGGCGCCGTTCCGTCCATCTTAATAGCTTTTCGCTTTAAGGTAAAATAGAATTCTAAAAGTACTTTTTCTCTTGTTTATATTTGAATAATTTTTAAATATCATTCAAATATATTTCTCCTGACTCATTTTATAGCATAAGTTCATATATTCGTTTGGCAACTATTATTCCCAAAGACTTTAAAAAGACGTTCTATGTTTCTTGTCTTTCCTCTCATACCAATAATATTCTATGATTATATTTTATCAGTTACTCGATTTTAAACTTTATATAGTACTATAGCCTATATCAAGCAAATACCACATCTTGTATCACAACTATAGTAAAATAAAAATGTCATTACTATGGTGGTCATTTACACTGCAATCAAACTGTTAAAAAAAACAAATTCAACAGTTTCACGGAACAGGTCAACTATATTCGTAAAAATAAACGATAGTCAAAAACTTAAAGTATGAAAGGATAGCCAGGATATATGCCTGAGATTAAAAATTCCACCACACATATCTTTAATTTCAATAAACAGTAACAATATTTACGCAAAAATTTCTACAAATCAGAAGATGTAGAAGAATTATAACTTTTGCCAGCCTATATTTATTATTGAATATAGGCTCTTGGTTAAATCTAGCTATTTCTTCATCACCTCATGAAAGAACTTTGCCATTTCGCTATAAGTATGGTCACGTCCTTCTTTTGATTTAGATAATATCGATTTTTCAGAATTTCCAATTGCTTTATCAAGATCCCCTCCATTTGCAAGCAAAAAATTATGTAATCCTTTGCATTTTCTGCTCAAAAAGTCCTCGGTCTTTTCATAACTACAAATTCGCTCCAATTCTTTCGCCAATTCATTTGAGTTATTAAATTGTTGAGTCGTATATTTGAAATGATATAAGAACCATATTTCCAAACAGCGCTCGTTCTCAAAAAAACGTATTAGACTTTCTGTTCCTTGCCGCTTTTTGATGATCGTTTTTTGATGATATTTTGTTTTTAGTCTTAAATAGTTCTCTCGATTACGCCCTTCTTTCTTATTATCCATATCAATTAGACAGAATATCATATTATATCCATCATTAATGCATTGTTCTATTCGACGTTCCAATTCAGCCATGCTGGTGGCATGGTTTGGAACAACAGGTTTCACTTGTGCATGAATAACACCTTCTAATGACTTCAAATAATACTTTTCAGTCGGTCCTTCACCAATAACAGCTATTGTAGTTTTTGTTTTCCGCGTTTTCATATCACTTCCTTAAAAAATGGAACCTAATTCCGGTTTAGCACCAAGTTTCCCAGTCTTGTATGCTTTATAAAGAGATAAATTCTTGTGCAATCCAAATTCAGAAGCACAATAAAGTTCAGTAGATGCATCCTCCTTGGATTTCTCGGTAAACCAAACCATATCCCGACGTATAAATTCTTCGTCCAATAACTGCTGGTCTTGCGTAGTGAACAATATTTGAGAATTGGCTGTATTCATCATAAATGTTGCCAGAAAATGTAGTAAAAGATCATAATGCAAATTACTTTCTATTTCATCAAAACTATATATATGATCTTCACGCAACATATTGAACATGCATTCCTGTAGCTGAAAATAGCGTAATGTCCCCAATGATTGGTCAATAGAAGATAAAGTAAAATCAGATCCGTCTATGGTGTGATGTGTAAAAAACACATCTTTGCCACTTTGTATTCTTGCTTCATTGTCAATACTTATATTAGAAATATTAAAATCAGCCTTTCGCATAGCCGATATAAAATAATCTTTCTTCTCTTTATTATCAATCAACTGTTGGGCAATATCCAAAAGAGTATTTCCCTTCATACCATGCACATACCGTACAATCCAGTTATAGGTATCACGGAATATCTTTGCATCTTCATTTAGAGATACTTTTGCGAAAGTAGACAGTACAGTATGGTTATTCAAAGTATTGTCCACTATTGTTTTTTTACTTTTCAAATGTAAACCAACTGTACGACCAAATTCAATATCCGGTACTACATCTTCATGGACAAACTTCCGACTATAAAATAAAGATAATACTCCATTAGGAGCATATTCCATTTTCTCAGAAATGATATAGCGGTTATTATACTCCACTGAATAGTCGTATCGTACTTGCCCTATATAAAAGGACACGGACAATCGGGTATTTTTATACTTATCCAAAGCAAACGGATAAAAAGGTATGGCCTGCAGCTTATTGGTATAGGGAGAAACCAACATTCTCCATATTGTTTCATAGGCATAGAGAATATTACTCTTCCCGGAAGCATTAGCCCCATAAAGTATAAGCATACGATTTAACCGCATCCCCGGTTTGATTTCGACAGTCAATAACTCATGAGAGGTCTTGTCTTTGGTAGCCTCGAAAGATAACACCTGCTCTTTTCGTATTGACATGAAATTTTCTATACTGAGTTCTCTAATCATACATTCATCCTTTTATTTCGTAACTTTCCTACAAAAATAACAAATCATCTGCACAAAAAATACTTTTCTTGCTATTATTTCACTTTTTTATCTTTTGGGATAATTTCGTATCATCACCGGTTGATTAATTCCATTCTTTATGAAAAGAGCTGACTTTCTATGACAATAAGTGACACTATAACCTAAATCATGCAAATACGCCCTATCTTGCATCAAAATTATGGTGTAACTTAAAAGAATATCATTATTATGGAAGTCATTTACATTGAAACCAAGCTGTTTGAAAAGATGATGAATCAATTCAACGCTTTTACAAAACAAGTAGATTCGCTTTGTCAAAAAGTCGATGTCAAAAATCTTAGTGCATGAATGGATAGCCAAGATGTATGTTTGAGATTGAATATTTCTTCCCGAACATTACAAACCCTAAGAGATAACGGTAAATTACCTTATTCACAAATTCAGCACAAGATTTTCTATAAACCGGAGGATGTAGAGGCATTATTGACTTTTGTAGGGCTTCAACGGAAAGAGAAAATTTTAAAGTCAAAAATATAAATCAATAGATCATGGAAGGAATTATAATGAAAGACAACAAACAGGTTGTTGCTTTTTTCAAGGCATTGGACAGTATGCTTGTGAAAATGAACAAGATCGTAGATAATAGCCGTCCTCCATTGAATGGAGAGCGATATATTACAGATAAGGAGTTAGCCCAATGATTAAAAATTAGCAGGAGAACTTTGCAAGAGTATCGTAACAATGGAAGGCTTCCTTATTATCAGTTAAGGGGAAAGATCTTGTATAAAGAATCAGATGTGGAAAAGTTATTGGAAGATAATTATTGTAAGGCTTTTCAAGAGTAGATTCTCTATCCGGTCTGAAATATTATCAAAGGTGTCCTGTATAATATTCATCTGATTATAAGAGTGCTACGTTCAATTAATGGCTCATAAATTAGCATATCAAATAGAAATTTCGTAACTTTGTAATATGATAGAAGGATGAATACCACTGTAAAATGCAGCAGGTAAAACAGGGTGAAATCGGAGGACTTCACAAACCTGATATCTTAGAGAGGTTGATAATCAAATGGTTACAGAAGCATAATATAAAGTGTTCGAGCCCCAAGCGGATCACTAGGAAGCTGGACAAAACCAGACAAAGAAAAGGTAACTCCTACAATATCAAGGTATTGTAGGAGTTACCTTTTCTTTGTATAAAGTCCGTGATCTAAGACACTTTAGGGGTCACTTTAGTATCCAAATCGTATCCCCTTCCCCAAAAAACGATTAGGGGGTACGATTGTCGGAAAATGGCTTACTTTTGAGGAGATTTGTCCATACTCTATTCATCTCATTTTCAGTGATTAAAATTAGTTTTACAATCTAAAAAAAGTGAGAGTATGAAAAATGAAAAGAGTACATTCAGCGTATTGTTTTACCTGAAAAAAGACAAGATGAAAAAGAATGGTTTAGTACCAACGAGTAAGTGAAGCGGGAAACAGCCAACTATAAGAAGCTGCCCCAAATTATAGATTTCAGGGACGGGGACGGAAACGACCGGATGCAGGAAGAAATACAGGCGAATTACAACCGGCTCAAACAGGAAGTCCAGCAGATTATCACGGACGAAATGGAACGGATAAAGAACGACCCGGATTTACGCGCTTGTTGAAAAAGTAAGATTAAGCAAGGGGAGTCAAAATAGCTCCCCTTGCTTAATCTTATTCAATTCTATATGTTCTTTATCATTTATAATAGGAGCATAAAAAAAATCAGCACCCTCTTTGTTTTTGTAGATTTCAATACCATTTTCTCTAACAAACTTCAGTGGTATTTTAGGATTGTTAATATCTTTCCCTGTTGTCTTGTATTGAGTTTCCCATTTTGTATAGTATGGCTCAATCATCTCAGGTGTCATTTTATAGATTTCTACCAATTCAATATCCTTATATACGGCAAATATCCAATCAACCTTTCTGTATTTATCTATAATATGTTGATTTAGATGATGATTTGTCGAAAAAGACTGTGTTAAATTTATATTCACTGACTTTAATTCATATTCATTTCCTTCGGAATCAACAGCGTCATTTCCTTCCCTACTACCATCAAGATTCTGCAATCCTGTAATCATTAATACCTGTAGTAATTTACCCCCATTATCTTGAAATACATCATTAATACTATACAATTCAGATGCAAGTTTTTGATATTCCCTAATATGTGGAAAAAGATTATTTAGTTTTTCAATATTATCCATAATTAAAAAAAGTCTTTCATGTTTAAATTTAATACATTGGCTATTTTACATAAAATTGATATGGAAATATTTTGCTTACCATTCTCAATATATCCTATGTAAGTCCTATCAACATTAGCAGAGTATGCTAAGTCTTCTTGGGTAATACCTAATTCTTTACGCCTTTGAATTATAATCTTACCTATATTGTTCAAAACATCCGTTTCGTTTACCATAATCACATATCTATCTCTATGATTTTACAAAGTTCGGGATAGCTTTTTGTTTTTCACTCCGAATATATTCGGCATTTAATTGATGATTACTAAAATTATGGCTATCTTTGCACAAATATCAAGATAGAAAAATGTTAGACAATGCAGTTTATAATACACAATACGGTTCAGTGTATTGTGGTGATTCGCTAAATTTAATAACCCAGTTGGAGGATGATAGCGTAAGTTTGGTTATCACAAGTCCCCCATTTGCATTATTAAGAAAAAAAGAGTATGGGAATAAAGACCAAGATGAATATATTGAATGGCTTGCTGAATTTGCAAAGGCACTATTACCTAAACTAAAAGAAGATGGTAGTTTGGTCATTGATCTAGGAGGTGCTTATGAAAAGGGAAAGCCTATCAGAAGTTTATATAACTTCAAAGTATTGATACACTTTTGTGAAGTGTTAGGATACCATTTAGCGGAAGAATTTTATTGGTATAATCCGTCTAAGTTACCTTCACCTATTGAATGGGTAAACAAAAGGAAGATGAGAGCTAAAGATTCTGTTAATACAGTTTGGTGGTTTAGTAAGTCTGATTTTCCAAAATCGGACGTAACAAAAGTCTTAACACCTTATTCGGATAGAATGAAAAAACTTTTGGATAATCCTGAGAAATATTATCAAGCTAAAGAAAGACCAAGTGGGCATAATATTAGTACCAGTTTTGGTTCAGACAATGGTGGGGCAATACCCTCAAATTTGTTACAAATATCTAATAGTGAAAGTAATTCCAAATATTTAACTTACTGCAAAAAGCTTAATATAAAATCACATCCAGCAAGATTTCCAACTAAATTACCTGAGTTTTTTGTAAATATGCTAACGGATGAAAATGATTTAGTTGTTGACATATTTGCAGGTTCCTGCACAACGGGAGAAGTTTGTGACAATCTACATAGAAGATGGTTAGGCTTTGAATTAGATAGAAATTATGTAGCCAATTCAATATTTAGATTCATTCCTGCCGAATATAGCATTAGCAAAGTCAAAGAGTTGCATGATAGAATAATAATAGGAGAAAACTTAATCGAAGATGATTTAAGAAATAATCAATTAAATCTATTTTAAATCAGAAAAGACCTTAGTATAAACATCCCTTTTCTTAATGTTTATTCCAATATAGACTTTAAGAAAAGGGATGTTTGTAATATTCCCATTCTTAACTTTGTTTGTAATACATTGGAATAAGACAAATGAAGCCAAACGATGACTAATAAAGCCACCCATCCCCAAATCCTTAAATATACTCTATTTCATCCTTACTTTTACTTTCGAAATTTTTATTTACTCACTAAAATTCAAAAAGTTATGGATGTAAACACAGCCAGCCAATCCACCACTGACGAACAGATGGTGGATATTCTTCTTGTACTGGATAAGGAGAAAAAGACAATCAGCGCAGTGAAAGGCGTGGATGAAAACGGGGAACTCCAAACCGTACCGCCGGAGAAAAACAGCGAACTTCTGAAATTCGACCGTCACGGCGATTTCTGTTCCAACTTCTTTTCCAACATGATGAACCAGTTGAAGAACCCGACCCGTTTCAACTTCTTCAAAATTCCTAAAATTGAACTTCCCAAGATTACACCGATAATCAAGGACAACTTCGACCATCCGACACCCGAAACACAGAAACAGGAAGTGAAGAACGAACAATCGAACCAAACACAACAGCAGGTACAGCAACCGCAGCAGAAAGCAACGGCACAAGCACCGCAACAACCTGACAAAAAAGTATGTTATCGACCCTGATAAGGTGGACTGGGAAGCCCTGAAAAACTTCGGGCTTTCCAAAGAACAGCTTGAAAAGGCAAAGGCTTTAGAACCCATGTTTAAGGGGGTACAAGTCGCCCGATGCATTCTCCATCGCAGGTAACTACAATTCCGCCATTATGAAACTGGACGCACGCCTATCTTTCCGGCATGACAAGGACGGGAATGTGTTTTTGGCGATACACGGCATTCGCCAAAAGCCGGAACTTGAACGCCCATTCTTCGGGCATGAATTTTCCAAAGAGGATAAAGCCAATCTTCTTGAAACGGGCAATATGGGACGGATAGTAAACCTGAAAAACTACATCACAGGTGAAATGATACCTTCTTTCGTCAGCGTGGATAAGGTGACGAATGAACTGGTTTCCATGCGTGCAAGCAGCATCCAAATCCCCGATGAAATAAAGGATGTCAAACTTAGTAAGGAACAGCAGCAAGCCTTACGGGAGGGAAAAGGAATATTCCTTGAAAACATGATTTCCAACCGTAAAAATCCCTTTTCAGCTACCGATGCAAATGACTACTTTTTTTGTTTATATACATTAGATACAGGTATTTATGCATGTTTCGTGACAAGCGTTTATCTCTCCTGTTCTTACTTTTGATATTTATCTCCTTTTTCACCCAAAACAAATGATGGAGAGTGGGGTTTGGAAAGGAATAATCATTAATTAAAAGAACAGTATGATGAAAATAAAGATATTAAAAGAAGGTATTGTGGCTCATGCGGATAGTTTAGGGAAGTTGTTTAAGTTCTCAGCGGAACATACTTGCAGGAGTATGCTGCATAGCTTGGAAGAGTTTGCTAATATGGAGTTAGTTACTTTTAAAGAATTGACGGCAGGATTTTTCTTGGGCTTTGAACACTATTTGTGGGCTTCGGGATGTTCACGTAATACTTCAGCGTGCTATTTCCGAGCGTTGCGAGCTATTTGTCGAGAAGCAGAAAAGGAGAAAGAACTGAAAGACGCTAAGCAACTCTTTAGTGAGGTGTTTATGGGATACGAGGAGACGAGGAAAAGGGCGCTGAGTATTGAACAGCTTCGTATGGTGGCGGATGCTGATTTGGAGGATACGCCCAGTTTGGGGATGGCACGGGATCTGTTTATTCTTTCTTATTATCTACGAGGGATTCCTTTTATTGATTTGGCCTATTTGAGGAAGACGGACATTCAGGATAATGTGCTTTGTTATCGCCGTAGCAAGACGGGGAGGATGTTGACGATTACGCTTGAACCGTGGATGTGGGAAATTATCGAGAGATATTTATGTGATGATTCGGGTTCACCCTATTTATTAAGGATTATACGCCAATCGGGAAGTATACCTGAGGAAAGAAAACAGTATGAAAGTGCCTTGCGACTTTACAATAAACATTTGTATCGGTTATCCGAGCGATTGGGATTGGAAGTGAGACTGACTTCATACGTAGCACGCCATACGTGGGCGACATTGGCATATAATAAGGATATACCCGTATCTAAGATTAGTGCAGGGTTGAGCCATGCTTCAGAGGAAATTACGCATACTTATTTGAGATCGTTCTCTGATGAACAACTGGCGGTGGTGAATTTGCAAATGGCAGCATTGGTTAATCCGATGGCAGAAAAGGAATGGAAGAGGAAAGAAAAAGGAAACTATAAAGTGAGGAAAAACACTAAGAATGAGCTTCATATTTCTATTCCGATTCCCGGTAGGAAACGGAACGATTCCGGCGGTAAAGGAACAATTTCCAATTGAAATAAACAAGGAAAGCAGGAAATACTTATCGAAGTTTCCCAGTTTTCTGTAAAAAATCAGTTAAATTACAACACCAGACACGACAAAACATCTCTCTTATCCTGAAAGCTAGATTTTGTCTCAAAAAGTCATGTCAATAAATATTGTATTCCTGTAATAATATGGTATATCAGTGGAAAAGCTCTTTGTATTGATTAAAAAGCTTTCACTTTTTTTGTTTGAATACATAATTCCCCTACCCATATCTCAATACAGGGGAATCTCATTACTAAATCTAAGAATAGAGGGAAGGAAGAGCTAAGAATTGTCTGCCTTTTTAAAATGGAAGATGATTTTTATCTGTCCAATCTATGGTTGCAATAGCGCCCGTTCCGTTTCCTACCGGGAATCGGAACATTCCAAACAAAACAGACAATAATCTACATAAAAAGCAAGCGCTATGTTAACACTCAGAACAAAACTCGCCCTGGCGGTACTGCACGACATACAGTATAAGGATTACCAGTTGAGTACTTCCCTTAATCCTTCGTCTTCCGAAATTACATACCTGCTGCAAAAGCTATCAAAAGGACGCCTAATAGCACTGATAGAAAATCGACCGGATAATCAGTCTGATAGCCGCCCCGAATCCTACCGCCTTGCCTGTGCATATCATCAAATCAACCTCCTTTCCATTCTTGAAGCATTGGGAGAAGGCGTTTACTTCAACCGCCCCAGTGACGAAAAATTCTATTCCTGTTATGGGACGACAGCCCGCAAACTGGGCATTGTCAATCAGATGACACGCCTTTATCTGATGGAAATTTCCATAGCCGAACTCCCCGTGAGTGAATGTTTTATCGAGAACTCCATCCCCCATATCTAAACTGTGCGATAAATCCGAATTGCCATGAAACGACTTTATTTGCTGTTCCTGCTGCTCAGTCTGATGAGTACCGCTGCCTTTGCCCAACGCGTGGCATTGCGCACCGACCTGCTATTGTGGGGAACTACCACACCTAATGCAGGAGTGGAAACCAGCATCAGCCGTCATTTCACAATGGCACTGAACGGGGCTTATAACGCCTGGAAGTTCGGCAATGATATGAAACTGAATCTCTACCTGATACAACCGGAATTACGCTACTGGCCTTGCCGCAAGTTCGAAGGACACTTCCTGGGAGTGCACGGACATTACGCTTACTACAACGTAGGCCAGATCCCTTTCTTTTCGGGTATGGAAGACATTATTTACCGGGGCGACCTGTATGGCGGAGGCATCACTTACGGTTATCACTGGGTACTGGGCGACCGCTTCTCGATAGAAGCCGTAATTGGTGGCGGATATGCCCGCATGGAATATGATAAATACCGGTGCGCGGGCTGCGGCGAGCGCATGGGACATTATAAAAGGAATTATTTCGGGCCTACACGGGCCGGTGTGTCACTCATTTATTTCATCCGATGAAAGTTATGGTAATCCTCTGTTGCATACTATGGTTCTGCACCTCCTGCACGTTCGATTTTGACGAACCGGGAGTGTGTCCCTACAATGCACGGCTGAATTACCGCTATGCCGGTAGTCCCGACGCCGGACAGCTCTCCATGTATGTGGACAACATCCACCAGTTCCTTTTTGATGCGGACGGAGTGTTGAAGGACATCCGGTTACTGAAAGGCGACAGCCTAGAGTATTGGCAGGGAGAGTTAGCTCCCGGACGATATACCCTCGTGGCATGGGGAAACTGGGGATATGAAAGCGATGTAGTACCCGCACCCCAACCCGGCGTGACACAAATCCGTGAACAGGCAATGACTTCGGCTACGGGAACACCCACAGGGACATCCACAAGCGAATATCGTTCAAACACCGAAAGGCTATACTATGGATATAGCACGTTTGAAATTCCCGCTACGGGAAATTCAGTGAACCGGATCATCTACCTGACCCACTGCCACGCCGTCCTCCGGATTACCGTACATTGGAAAGACGGATACTTTCCGGCGGAAGGAACAGGAGGCTATACATTCCGCCTGCGGGGCGTGCCTTGCGAATACGGCTTTCCGGCAGGTTACGACATACCGCTGGCCAGTGGTGACGGAGCTTTCACATTTCCCTCCATAGGCAGCCCGGTAATATGGCATCAGGCCAAGGCGGCGATGAACTATAACGATGAACTGACGGGCGAGTTGGTAACGTATCGCCTGACATCAGGATCACATCCGTTGCTGAGTATCTACCGGGGTAATGAACGGATTATGAAGGAGATTGACTTGCAGCTATTCTTTCGCAAACTGCCTGTCAGTCTGGATGAAAACACGGAACAGGAATTCGACCTGCTGGTAACCATCGGGCAGAAAATTGTAGTGACACAACTCAGTTCGTCGGACTGGGCGGAAGGCGGAGGACTGGGATGAAAAACAATTAAAAATTAAAGAGGCTGGATGAAAAGGATGAAGAAAATAATAGGATGTCTGGTTGGGGTACTGCTGACTGCGGAAGCATGGGCGGGCGGAACTTTAACACTCGGTTCGCATGTCTTTACACAGGGAGACAGTCTTCACATAGAACTGCTACTCAATCTGAGTGATGCAAAAGCGGGGAATGCGGAGGCTTATCTGTTCACTCCCGTGCTTCGTGGCGCAGGGCGTCTGCAAGAGCTGCCCGGTGTGGTAGTGAGCGGACGTCGCCGTGCCCGTGCCGACCACAGGCGGCAAACGCTTCAACCGTCTCCCGGTTATTTGCCTCCTTACCGTACGCTTTATGCCCGAAACCGGAAAGACAGTATTATTTATAAGGTATCCGTTGCTTATAGCCCATGGATGGAACACGCTTCATTGGTGTTGATGCGCGAACGGCGGGATTGCTGCCGGATGAAGATGCTCGGAGTAGAGCCGGTGATAACCGATCTTGCCCTGACAAGCTCTTTCCATGTTCCGCAGGGACAGATATCAGTTTCACAGGGGCAAATGGCCGTTTCACAAAGACAGGTTGTAAATCTGCCGGAGCAGACGGCAATCCCGCAGGCAGTTACAGAAAGACATGAAAATGCCGCCAACCGGCAAGAAACCCAAAGCAGGCCGGACTGTATGCCCTGTGCTGAGTGTACAGCCATGGTGACTTACCTCATCCCCGATATGGAAACTCAGAAACACCGTTCTGAAAGTGCCACCTTATATATAGACTACCCTACCGGAGTTTATGACGTCCGCCGTGAATTCCACAACAACCGTCCCGAACTGGAGAAACTGGACAGCCTGATGCGCCCGCTCACCGAAGGAAATCTGGCAAATATTTCGAGTATCTCCATCTGCGGTTACGCCTCGCCCGACGGGATCTACAAGGACAATGAAATACTGGCTTCCAACCGCGCACACTGTTTCAAGGAGTATATGCGTGCCACGTATGCACCGGGGCACGATCTTTATAAAGTTTCTTCCGTACCCGAAGACTGGGACGGATTGGTGGAACTTCTGCAACGTCGCCCCATGAATCACGGTGACGAAGTATTGTCCCTCATTGCCCGAACCGGCATTTTTGAAGGACGCGAAAAACAATTGATGGATATGCACGGAGGAACCGTATATCGGGAACTTCTGAAAAACTATTTTCCGCAGTTGAGACGTATCCGTATCACGGTAGGTTATGAGGCCCGCGCTTTCAATATAGAAGAGGCGGCAAGTCTGATATATACCCATCCCCGCCTGCTGTCGTTGCAGGAGATGTACCGGGTAGCCGCATTCTATCGCCCCGGCACGGAGCAATACCGTGAAATTTATGAAATAGCCGCCTACCACTTTCCGGACGACGTGCTGGCCAATATTAATGCGGCTTCGGCGGTAATCATGGCAGGTGATCCGGTTAGTGCACGGCAATATCTGAGCAAGGTGGCCGATGACCCGCGTGCATGGAATGATTTCGGTGTGCTGGCCTATCTGGAAGGTGACCGGAAGAAAGCAGAAGAATGGTTTCGCAAGGCACTGGGAGTAGAACCGGAAAAGGCGAGGAAGAACCTGAAGAAAATGAAGAATGAAAAATAAAGAACGAAAAACAGAAAACATAATAGAGAATAAAAAGAACGAGGAATGGAAATAAGTAATAACCGCATAAAAGTAACAAGCATGAAAACATTCGCTAAATTCTTTCTGCACTTTTCATTGGTGATACTGTCCTGCCTGATGGCTGGTTGCACCTCCGAAGTGGAAACAATAGGCGGCACTCCCGAAACACCGGAGAACCCGCAGGCCAATGACCCTAACCGCCGTTCGGTGGTAATCTCTTTGCAAAACAAGCTGATCCTTGTAAACGGTACACCCGAAAGCCGGACTATCACCCGCGACGGTATAGCTGAGGAGGACGAAAACCGCATTGAAAGTTTCGATATTTATGCTTTCGGCAGTGACAAGGAGGAAGGGCCTTACACCTTTCAGGAACGTTTCTCCTACCGTTCGGATGCCGGAACCCTGCCCGCGGGTACTTCCCCTCTCGAACTGAAAGCGGACGAGGCCGCCGGGAAAGTAAATGTGGTATTCTACCCCCGCAAAGGTTTATTCACCAAGTTTTATTGCGTAGCCAATCAAACCGAAATGAATGATGCCGCAGGAAATACATACACGAATTATACCCCGTTACAGCAAAGTTCACAATCACAGTCCAGCGTACCCGGAGACATGGTAACGAGCCCCGGAACACCTACTGAAAGTGATTTCGTTAAACTGAATACCCCGCTATTAAATTCCACCGGCTTTAATGCTGATATCCTGCTTGCCCCGCTGCCCATGTCCGGTGCCAACAGTCAGCCCACCGACTTGCGCGAATACAGTATGGGAACTTACGTGCGACTGAATGTTTCACTCACTCGCGCCGTGGCACGCTTCGATATAGTAAACGATGCTACGAAGTCTCATTTTACTATCACAGATATCAGTATGGGAAACGGAAGACAGGGTGTAACACTGTTCCCCATTCGTCCGACAGGAGATGTTCCTGCCACAAACGGTCAACTGATTACATACCCTTACCGCCTTTTCGACGGACTGAACGCTAACGCAGGAACTACCACCAAAGCTTTCTATTGCTATCCATGTAATGCTATAGATGCGGGATACCTTATTCTGAAAGGATTGTATGCCATGAACCTGACGGATGAAAAGAAAGAGGTATCCTATCGCATCCCTTTCGAACGTGTGACCGATGGTGACGGAAGCCTAATCGAGATAAACCACAATCACCGCTACACGGTGCAGATAACCGAAGCCGACCCTTTTGAACTAACGGCTAATATCCGTCTGGTGGATTGGGAAACAGGCGATTATATAGATGATTACGAGCCCGACAACGGATTGGAGACAATTGCGGTAGCTGATTTGTTGCCTGTGGGTGAAACCACTTACAACATCAGCACCAATATTGTGACACTGGCGCTCAAAGCAGGAAGTAGTTTTACTATCTCCACAGGTTCCAATGCCGGAGTAAATGTACAACTGACTTATAACGGTAACAGCCCTGCTAACGGCTGGTTGAAACTGGAAGAAATCCCCGTCACCACAACACGGGCAGAAGCCACGCAACAAGTGAAATACAAAATCTCTTTCAATGAAAGTTACGCCGGCGACAGTTATCCTCGCGGCATCCTGCGCCTAACGGATAAAGCGGGAGGCAGTGAAGAAGTGATACTAATAGATACGACCTTTGGTACTCCTGTCGTAGAATCCACAGGCGGAACAATGAATCCTGACGGAGTAAATAAATGGGATGCGGCGGACAATACACTCTATCTGGTACAGGTTATCGGCGCTAATACATCCACAGGCACGATAAATATCACTTCTATTGGCGGCAGCAAAGTGGAACTTCCAGCCAATTCGGGCATTACCGTTAATCCTACTTCAAGTGTAAATACTACACAAGAATATACTTTCCGGTGGGCAAGCACGGATGATGTCAATCTTACTGAAAAAGAAATCATCGTAGCCTTGAAAAATCGTTCGGACGAGACAAAAGCCGAAAATATCAAAGTGAAATTACTCCCCAATCGAATCAGTAGCTTACAAATAACAAATCCAAGCGCAGGCATCAGTCTTTCATCTATAACAGCTACCACAGCCACGCTTACTATGCCTATCATCAAGGACAACCAATTCACCCTTACGATGGATAATTACAGTAAACCTACCATAAGCAGGTGTCCGTCATGGCTGGAGAACATCACACCGGTGTCTACGCGTAACACACCGGAAAATAAAACAGTAAGTTTCACTTTCAAACTAAAGGAAGACGCAACAAGTTTTGATGATACACAAATCGTGTTCACTAATGCAACAGGAGGCATAGGAATGACAGTGAATATTGCGAGAGAATTCCAAGCACCGACGGTGACTCTTATAGGTGAACCGCTGCCCACAACGAATACTTACAGTGGAACTACGATGAAAGCCAAACGGGTAAAGAGTGGAACAACTTCTACTTATAAGATACAAGTGTATTCGCTTGGAGGAAGTGAAATCCACAGTAATAATGGAGATTTTACCTATAGTTTAGCGAGTACTACAGACAATACTACGAAAATTTACCGCGTAGGAATCCAAGGAGGAAATTATAATTCTGCCGGATCACTCACTTTTGATATTCGTAATCTCAAAGATACAAGCAAGAAAGTAACTCATACTATAGAATATGCCTCTTCGCGGCCTACACTATATAGTTGTACCCCCAATAATAGTATAAGCACTTCGATAAATGATGCAACTGCTAATTTTTATATAAATGATGTGGCTGGATTATATGGAAAGGATAAAGTACGTTTTTCTATTACTTCTCCAGGAGGATTGAAAACACCATCTTCTGCCATTGACGGCTTCAGACTAACGAATGAACATGCCTGGAGTGCTAGTGAGCCATGGGATGAATTCGAACTTTACATATCTACTACAAGTGTAAATAAGACTGGTGGCAAATATGGTGATGCAACGATAGGTACTTATACATTCGAGTCAAATGAATCTAGCTATTTTAACAATTTGGTCATCACACTTTTTAATAAGTTGCCTATTGGGGGCGGATATTGGGCATCTAAGATCAACAACATATATTGTATACGAGTAGCAACATATGTCAATTACCAATCAGCCGTTAGCAAAATAAATAGTATGGGAAATGGTTGGTTCATGCCTGGTTGGCCTATATTAAGAGATTTCTTTAAAATTGGTGATTGGGTCATAGATGGAGAGAGAACTCAATCCTACCCGGCATATTTTACCAATGTTTTCATTGAGGGCAGATTTTATAATACAGACTATACCGATATATATGAATGCGGCCTAAGGATAAGCAATATAAACACGTCATCAGGCACAGCCTTATTTAAATGGGTATTAATGGATAAATATACAGCAGAATCTGACTATTACGCAGTTGCTTTCCATTACTAAATAACCCCGTTCAAGCGGATTTGTAATCCGCTTGCCTCTAATATTAGGATTTAGAATCCTTCGTTCTTTGACATGTTGGAATGATTTTTAATTCAAGTTTCGCAAGTAGTCTGAAAGCCTTTCGGGCTACTTGCGAAGCCTGAATTTTAGTAAGTACAAATTATATAGATTGGTCTATTTTCATAGTATAAACTAATAATGAAGTGGTACTTATGTGCTGTACCATCTTTTTTCCCCTTTTCTTTGTTACTTCTTCAATAATCAGTTACTTTTGTTCTATTCTTTTCGGAATGACTCATAAAATACATATCCTCATGGAAGAAAATATAAAAGAAATCCCTTACGGCGTCTCCAACTTCGTCACAGTAGTGGAGCAAAACCAGTATTATGTAGACAAGACTATGTATCTACCCTTACTGGAGAAGCAGCCTCGTAGCCTGTTCTTCATCCGTCCCCGGCGCTTCGGTAAAAGCATCTTCCTGAGTATGCTGCGGGCCTACTACGACATCGCGCAGAAGCCTAAGTTCAAGGCCCGGTTCGGTAACCTGTGGGTAGGCAAGCACCCTACACCCTTGCAGGGCGCCTACCAGATTCTGTCTCTCGACTTTTCCCGCGTCAGCGGACAAGCGGACAGGCTGGCCATAAATTTCAACAACTACTGTTGCGGTGCTTTGGACGACTTCGCGTTCGTTTACGAAGCTTATTACTACCCCGGCTTTAAGCAGGAAATGAAAGAGCAGCCCGATGCCACCACCAAAATCAACTTTCTGGATAGACAAGCCCGGAATTGCGGCGCCCGTCTCTACCTCATCATCGACGAATATGATAACTTCACCAATGTAGTGCTCAACGAGCAGGGGGACGAAGCTTATCACTCGCTCACCCACGCCAGCGGCTTCTACCGTGATGTATTCAAGATGTTCAAGGGCATGTTCGAGCGCATCTTCATGACCGGCGTCAGCCCCGTCACGCTCGATGACCTCACCAGCGGATTCAACATCGGCTGGAACATCAGTACCGAACCGGAATTCAACCGAATGTTGGGATTCAGCGAAGAAGACGTGCGTCAAATGTTGCAGTACTATAAGGATGCCGGACAGCACAATGGAGACATCGAAGCGATGATTGCCGATATGAAGCCTTGGTACGACAACTATTGCTTTGCCAAAGACCGTTTGGACAGCGACCCCAAGATGTTCAACTGCGACATGGTTCTCTACTACCTGCAGCACTACATTAATGGAGGCAAAGCGCCCGAACAGATGATTGATCCCAACACCCGCACGGATTACAACAAGATGAAGAAGCTCATCCAACTGGACCGCCTGGACGGCGACCGTAAGGGCGTGCTACGCCGTATCGCCGAGGAGGGACAAATCGTTGCTAATTTGGTGACCACCTTTCCCGCCCGTGACATCATCAAGCCGGAGATATTTCCCAGCCTGCTCTTTTACTACGGTATGCTTACCATCGTGGGTACGGACGGGCAACGTCCGGTGCTGGGCATCCCCAACAACAACGTGCGCAAGCAGTACTATGACTTTATGCTTGAAGAGTATCAGGAGAAGCACAGCATCAACCTCGAACGTCTTATGGACCAGTTTGATGCCATGGCCTACAAAGGCGAGTGGCGTTCAGGTCTTGAATTCATCGCCCGGGCTTATAAGGAAAATTCCGCCGTGCGCAGCGCCATCGAGGGTGAACGCAACCTGCAAGGGTTCTTCACTGCCTACCTCAGCATCTGCAACTACTATCTGGTTGCCCCTGAGATGGAATTTAACCACGGTTTCTGCGACCTCTTCCTGATGGCGGACCTTACCCATTACGCCGTTGCCCACAGCTACATCATCGAATTAAAATACCTGGCTGTGAAGGACTCTGACTCCAAGGCCGAAGCCCAGTGGCAAGATGCCGTAAACCAGATACGCCTCTACGCTGCCGCCCCACGTGTGGAGCAACTGCGACAGGGCACGCAGCTCCATTGCATCATCATGCAGTTCCGAGGGTGCGAACTGGAGAGAGCGGAGGAAGTACAGGTGTAAAACAAAGAATTAACCTAAGTATAATCAGGTAAAATGAGAGATGCATAACATCACACACTAACGCCTGACTTTTAAGCGTTACCCTATATTTATAAAATCATTCCAACATGTCAAACGGGCTTTCGTTCTTTGGCATGTTGGAATGATTTTTTGTGAAACTCCCTCCCGGCTTTTCTCTAAGAGACTCATTTCTCATGCCATAATTATTCGATTATTAACAACGGCAAGACTCCGGTTTTACCGATAGTATTCATTATAAATATTTATAAATTATGGCAAACGAAATCAAGTATCAAATCAACGGCCAACTGGCGGACAATACCGTGACCGTGGACAACAAAGAGGACATGATCCTCGTCCCCGTATCCATCGGCAGTGCGGACGAAAACCGCATCATTGCCGAACTGAAAGCGGAGGACTCCGGCCTGCGTGAAGAAACCATCCGCCACGTCTTCGACCTGCAAAAACGGGTCATCAAACGCATGCTGATGACCGGCATGAGTGTGAACACGGGATTGTATTACGCCTCAGTCGCTTTCCGCGGCGTCATAGAAAACTCCACCTGGAATCCGGCAAAGAACTCCATCGTGGTGAACTTCAACGTAGGCGCCGACCTGCGGGAAGCCATCAAGGCAACCACAGTGGGCATCATCGGCGAGAAAGGAAGCGCCATGTACATCGGCGGCGTACAGGATGCCTCCACCCGTGCACAGGATGCTTCGGCCACGGCAGGACGCGCCTTCACCCTTACAGGCGGCAAGCTGAAAGTAGTGGGAACTGACCCGTCAGTGGGTATCATCCTGAAAAGCAGTTCAGGAAAGGAAACCAAAGTAGCCGAAGACCTTTGGGTGACAAACGATCCCTCGAAACTGACGTTCATCATCCCTGCCGATCTGGCGGACGGAACGTATGAACTCAAAGTAACCACACAATTCGGCAGCAACAGCAAGACCATGCTGAAAGTGCCGCGCAGCGTGATGAAAACCATCTATATAGGCACGGCACCTTCGGGCGGAGGCAGCAGTAGCGGCGGAGATGGCGGCTTGGATGAAAACCCGTTAGGATAGTCCGGCGGCAACCGTACTGCTACGACAGGCGTAGGTGGCCACCTACGGATGGCATAGACGGCCGTCTACTACCGGCGTAGCTGACCGTCTACGCCACCCGTAGCAGTATGGCCCGAGAAATGCCTCACAATAAGATTATTAACTTTCAAAAACAGTATAGACAAATGATGAAAACGAAAAACATGCTTTGGATGTCGGCTCTGCTGGCCCTGCTTGCAGGATGCAGCCAGGGGGAGCTTGGCACCGACGACGCTCCGGTAAAAGGAGCGGGCAAAGAGATCCGTCTCGTATTTAGTGGCGGAGGAGAGTCGCAGGAATACACCCGCGCCATCGCTTCCGAAAGTGAGAACCAGATTGACAACCTGGACATCTATGTATTTGCAGCCACCGCCGACGGCGGAGACTACCAGTATCTGGAAACGTGGAAAGCCGCCGCACAGGACGACACCGCAGCGAAAACCTTCAAACTGAGCGGTGCCGGAACCGCCCGCAAGGCCTCCATCTTTCCGACGGAACTGAAGGGCATCCCCAACCTGAAACTGTATTGCGTGGCCAACAGCACCACGCTCTACAAAGCCGACGGAGACCCGATAGACCCTCTGGTAGCGGTGAAAACCAACGCCGCCACCGGAGCCATAGAAACCGACGGCACGAAAGCCACGGACTTTGAGAAGTACTGTACCGCCAAACTGGAGCCGGCAGGCACCGCCCTGGGCACTCCATTAGTAATGACCGGAAGCGGCACAACGAAGATACTGGGCAATATCGCCACGGTGAACATCGAACTGAAACGCCGCGTGAGCCGCTTCGACATCGACAATGAATCCGCCAAGACGGGACTGATCATTGAAAGCGTCGCGCTGGGAAACGGACGCAACCAGGCTACCGTGATGCCGGGAACGCTGACCACACTGGATGATGCCGGTCGTACTGCCAGCCTCATCAAGTACCCCGTAACCGAAGGCAGCTATCTGATGCTGCCCAAAGCCAATCAGGGAGTGACGGAGAGCGCCCTCTACACCTATCCTTTGAAAGACACGGACGAGGCGTTCCTCATCATCAAAGGCAAATACCAGAACCCGATGCAGAAAGACCCTGTGCCCGTGGAATACCATCTCGACATACAGCGTGCTCCCGATACCGGCGGAGCAGCCGCTTTCATAGACGTAGTGGCCAACACCCGCTACACCCTGCACATAAAGGAAGTGATGGAAGCCACCATCACCGCCTTCTTTGAAATTGTGGACTGGACCAGCGGCGGCGGAGTCATCGTCAAGCCCGATAATGCCGCGCCCGTAGTGACCGCCCTGAATGTGGAAGGAACCGATGCGGACGTCGCCACCAAAGAAATCAGCGTGACGGCCGACGGTACGGAGAAAACCATCACACTGACCGCTACGGCCAGCGGCAAGGTACAGCCGAAGTTCAGCACCACAACAGGATGGGACATTGATTGGCTGGAGCATGACGTTACTGCTTATAAGTCGGAAGTCGTGGACGGAGTGACCACCACTACCATGACCTTCAAATATACGCTGACTGCCGCCACTCCTTATGTTCCCGTTACACTGACCCTGGCCAATGAATCGGCTTCACAGGATGAATCGGTTTACACTACGCTGACCATTGTGCCGCCCGCCACGGCACCGGTACTGGATTTTGCCACACCGGATGCGTCTACGGGGAACTTCAACTTATACGATCAGGCGAATAGTAAACTCACGATGTATAAAACGAGCAAGAGCAGCATCACACTCGGGGCAAGCTGTCCGTTCGGAACGAAATTAGTATTGAATAATCAGCTTCCCTGGCTGGAAGTTTCGAAGAGCAAATCAGGCCCTGCGCCAAGCACGACGGGTACTCCCGCCACGGATGTTGCTGTTTCTACTCCGGTGGAAGAGTACTATACGCTTATGCTGAAAGACGTGACAGCAACCAGCGATGTAAACAGCAAGTTCGAGATTATCAATCTGGGAGATGCAACTCAGACACTGGAATTGACGGTGGAATTGCTCGATCCTGCCATTACAACGATTGAACTGACGGGGACAACGGGCGGAGCCGCTTACAATAACTATAAGATTACTGATGTGCCCCGCACTGACGGAAGCACTGTTGAGGTAAAAATTACTTCTCCGCAAGGCGTGACGGTAAGCACGCTGTCGTCCTGGTTCACCATTGCCGAGACTGCCGCCTTTACAAGAACCACTCCGACGGATGCTACCGGCAGCCAGACATTCACCCTGACCGTGAAGGATGCCGTTACCGACTTCACAGCCGCGCCGATTGTGCTGAAAAACAATATCTCGGGCATGGAAGACGTGACAGTGCTGGTGAGTGCGGCGGCCGTGGCTCCTTAATTCAGTAACCCATTAATAACAATAAGATTATGATTAAAAATAGAAAACAGTTTTCCGCATGGGTGATAGGCCTGCTTGCCCTGTCCCTTGCGGGGTGCAGCGAAGCGGAAGTGCTACCGGGCACTACTCCCGGTGATGACCCGCTGGTCAATGACCCGACGCGCCGCGAAATCATCCTCGGTTTTCAGAACAAGCTGAACATAAAGACGGCAGGCACCACCCGCGCCGATGCCCCCATCGCCACGACCGAAGAGAATGAAATCACTTCGCTGGATATTTATGTGTTCTCTTCGGACAAGGAGGAAGGGCCATATACTTATCAGGAACGGTTCTGTTATCGTTCGGACGGTTCTACGATACCTAACGCTACGAAAATTATATTGACCGTGGAGGGTGACAACGTAGCACTCGCCACCCTGCGTCCCAAGAAAGGCCTGTTCACCAAATTCTACTGCATTGCCAATCAGCCGAAATTGCTGAAAGCCGGAGCGGAATACACCAATTTCGTAGCGCTGGAACAGAGTTCACCGGGTGCGGACTATAACATTGTGACCAAAGCGGGCATTCCCACTGAAACGGATTTCCTCACCTTTACCACTCCGTTGCTGGACCCCACCGAGGATACGGACATCTTGCTGACACCCCTGCCGATGGTAGGTTCCTACAGCCCTGCGCTCGACCTGCGGGATATCAGTATGGGCTCCCGTACCCGCATCAATATGACGCTGTCGCGTATCATCTCCCGTTTCGATATCATCAATGACGAGAAATTGTCACATCTCACCATTACCGGCGTATCGATGGGGCACGGCCGCAAAGGCGTTACCTTCTTTCCGGTGGTTCCCGTGGAAGATGCCGATCCGGACAAGACGCTTATCACCTACCCCGACCGTGACTTTGACGGCGCCAATGCCAATAAGGGAACACAAACAGGGGCTTTCTACAGTTATCCCAGTCCGATTGCCGACAAGGGGTATCTGATTATCAAGGGAAAGTATGCGCTGAACCAGACGGATATACCGCAGGAGGTGAGTTACATGGTAGAGTTTGAGCAGTCGGTAGCGGGCACAGGCGGTTATATCGAGGTGAAGCCTAACCACCGCTACACGGTGCGCATCACTGATGCCGACCCGTTCAAGCTGGATGTGAACATCACCGTTTCGGACTGGACGGATGGCGGGGACTTTGAGTATCAGCCGGAAAATGAGCTGGCTATCGGGACACTGACAGGAGTGGGAGCAACCACTATTGCGGGTAACAATACAGCCACCGTCTCCCCGGATGAGACTGAGTATTTCAGTATTCCTTTCACCAGCAATTCGGAAGCGGAATGCAGCATTGTCTATACAAGTTCCGCGGGTGGCGGTGCCGAGTGGCTGAAGACGGAAATCACGCCGGTAACCCGTGCCGGATCGGCATCGTATACTTGTAAAGTGTCAAAAGCCGATGGATATTCTGGGAATATTTTCCCAAAAGCCATCATCTTATTACGCAGCAAGGCAGGGCGCGAAGAAAGCCAGATTGCAGTGAAAGCAGCCGTAGGAGTACCGGAAATTGCTGCGGCAGCAGTTACACCGTCAGAACCGGATGCGGCAAATACCTACACTGCCGGAAGTGAATCACCGGATGTGATCACAGGAACACTCAGTATGCAGAAACAGGCCAATGCCGGAACCACCTCGTCCATGAAACTTACTGTGACTGCCAAAGGCGGTAGCCGGATTGTCGGTTTGCCTGCCTGGCTGAAAGCGGATAAGACGGAAGGACATAGCACCGAAGCCATAGACTATACCTTGACGCTGGACCAAAATGCAAAGGATTTCCCCACAGGACCATTCCCGGCAAATGCGGCGGCAACCTTTGAGATACAGAATCTGTCGGATGCGGCAAAGAAGGTGACGGTAACAGTTAATGTGACGGAAGCACCATAAACAAGAAATGAAGAAGAAATGATGAAAAAGGTCTTTGTGACATAATAAAAAAACTTCTGAAAATAAAGAATCGGGTAGGAAGGAAACGATGGGGTTTTCTTCCTACTTTGGTTTGAATAGATTTCGTCTGGAAATATCAAAGGCTATAAATTAGTAAAGCCCGAAACATAGAAAAAGCGTGATTCACAGTATAGTATACTCCCACTCCAATCCTCCGGCATGTTTATGCTTAGAGCTATCATTACAACACAGACAGATTGTTGAGCAGCTTATATTGTATTTTTCGGCAGCTTCTTTAAATGTATTGAATATTTCTCCGGTGGTGATACACCTTATCTTCTTACTTCTTTGTTGCACTGTATTCTTGAATTTACAGCTTTTACAGCTGCTTCCCCGCAATAAATTTCCCGGATATGCCTGCCAGGTCTTGCCACATTCACTACATTGTACTAATATGGGTTTATTCCTGCTTACATAGGTTCCTATAACTTTAATTGTAGGCAACAGCTTTGCGATTTCCTCAACAAAATCATCATGGGTTCTCCGTGCTTTATTGGCACATTTCGGACAGCCGGTTCTATTATATTTCGCTACAAGATGATAGGGTTGGGTAGACCATATATAGCCACATACTTTACATTTTATTCTTATAGAAGTATCAATATTGATATATTCTGCCAGAGGGATAACATTGGGCTGTAATGAATTTAATCTTTCAACAAAGTCATTATGTGTCATTTTTAAAGTACCGGCACATTTAGGACATCCCGAACCTAAACGTAAAGAAGACGGTCTCACATGCCATTCATGATTACAGACTTTACATTGTGCTTTAATTCTATTATTAGCTCCTGCAAAATCACCAATAATTTCAATCTTATCATTTATTTTAGACAGTTCTTCTCTAAATTCCTCAGTGCTCATTCGTCTTGAATCAATTTGAGCATTCTTCTTAATTTTTTCCCACTCACTTGTACCAAGGTTCGAATTTAATCCGAATTCGGAGAGAACCTTTTTGGTTATTTCAATCAGTTTATCTGTATTCCGGCGAGAAACAAGATCGCAATGTGTCACCAGGCAATTATCGAAAGGAACTGTTGCATCATCATAGTGGTCGTATATAGTTATGAGTTTGATGCCTTTATCTTTGCACAATAGATGCTTTTCCCAGTCTTTCGCTACCATATTTTTATGCCAGTGCCACGAACCAGGCTCTACGGCTACTTTTAAATCAGGCACATATATGTCTAATTCAACTCCTATCACCGTTTTTTCTCTTGACATGACCTTAGATTCGCCCAGAATATGAGCAAATGAGTGATATATGAACTGTTCTAAAAAGGAGGTGCAGGACCTGTGACAGTTAGGACAGCCACGTTGGTTCAGAACATCATGAGGTCTTATTTGATACTCATATCCGCAGGCATTACAATGAAGCGGCATAAGTGTATGATTGTTTATATACATTGCACCTTCGCTGACAACAAGATTCGGGTCGATTTTATGGAGACGCTCCAAAAACATCTCCATCGTCAAGCGCTGAGACGCTCCTTTCTGGGATCGTCCACATTCCGGACATCCCCTGCCACTAAGAACATGTGCAGGAGTGATATCACACTCATGTCCACATTTCAAGAATCTGAATTTAGTTTTTTCGAGTGCCTTCACATACCGGCCAGTTATGATAACGTCATCTCTCAGGGATTTTAAGTCTTTCACAAACTCCGCATGAGATTTCAATTTGACTCCGGCACACCTGGGACAGCCATGTCCGTGCAACAGACTTCCTGTACGCGGCGACCATTCACAACCACATTTATCGCATCTTACAGCAATTTTAGAGTTGTAATCCTTGTATGTTCCCAAGACAGTAACTTTTAAATTCTGTGCTTTCAATTCATGACAGAAGTCTATATGAGTTTTTTTCTTTACCATACGACTAAAACCGATCAAGTTATAAGCTAAATGATACTCATCAAATCGGTAATTATCTCAACCTGAATTTTACCATCTTTTTGGCAACACATTTCTCTGTCAATTCTTCTATGGTCTGAGTTGCATATTGTTTTGATAGCCCTATTTCAGCTGCCAACGCAATGACGTCAGCGAGTGCAGGTTCTCCTTTTCCATTAATAGTCGTGGTGTGGTAACCATTAAAACCGTTACTTGGTAAAAGGTCATAAGCCGGCGAAAGTTTCCATGCTCCGTTAGCCCATTGGAAAGACAAGTTTTTGGCATGATCATCCCTATTTGAAATCAATACATTGAACACCATCAATCGAAACATTTCTGCTACTTGCTCCATATCCTTGGTAAGATTCAGTGTTAGTTTAAGCAATATAGAGTAATCAAGGCTTGGAATCCGATAGTTAGCGTGAAGTAATCCTGCTGCACTTACCGTATGGATTTTACCTTGAGGAACTCTGTCAAATCGTTCGACTCCAAAGTAACGATTATCAAACAAGCGAGTTTCTGCCATCCGTATTCCACAATCACGAGCGAGCAATGAATAGTTGTACTCGATCTCTCCCACATCAACAGGATCATTTGTAGCCTTAAATTTCACAAGCCATTCACGACCATCTACTTTGGTAAATATTTTGGGACGGGCACCACCCGATGAACCTCCATATTTATAAAGCAGGTCTACCGACCCTTTACTTTCCTTGCTCTCAAGTATCTTTGCAACTTCTTTTGCCAAGCTATCAAAATTGAGATACTCAGCATCAGTTACAACACTTTTATCCGGGTAATATTCCAACGCACCACGTCCCGTGGAGCCAATAAGAGATAACCGTTCTAAAATATTCAACTTATATGGATCTATTCCTCTTTCTTGCAAATAGCGATCAAGCAGAAGATTACCCCAACCATCAGGTAAGCTATCATCAAATACTCCGAAGTTTCCGCCAAACGGATCTCGCTTAGCCATTATCAATCCCGATTTCAACGGTAAATAGAATGGAGATATTGAGAAACCGGTCTGTATCCAATCCGCATCGTATTCAAAACCACACATACCTTCAGGCGTAAGAGCCATTCGCCCTATGCGCCTGCCAGATATAAAGACCTCTATTATTGAAATATTATCCATTTCTACTCCCCCGTTTTCGTTGTTTTAGTTGCCCTGCCCTTAGTATATCATCAATACTTTGATAGGTCTTACTGTTGAAAAGAGCTTCGAATTCATCGGTCATATCCAGCGCAAAGGCAAGCATCACCAGTGAACGTAAGGACATTTCCCCTGACGATTCAAAGCGCCTATAAGAAGCCAAAGAAACTCCTGATTTTGTAGCAAGCATATTTTGCGTCCATCCCTTTTCCAGTCGCCTCAACTTTACACGTTCAGCAATACCCAGCATCAATGAATCCGGAGTTTTACTTATAAGTGATAATATATTATCATTTATTCCATTTTCCATTTAATAATTACTATTATATGAGCACTTACAAAGTTAATCAAAGTTTCTCTATTATCAAACTAATAAGATGAAAATAATCACTTTAAAGTAGTTGGAAGGCTTCTATCCACCTTATTTCATTTTCCCCAAAATCTTAGGAAACTGCCAAAAGAACAACAGCGTACAGCAAATTGCAGCCGTAGCATCGGATATAGCCTCAGCCGCATATACTCCGGTCACTCCCATATAATGCGGCAGTATCAATGCTAACGGAATCAACAGAATAGCCTTGCGGAGCAAAGCGATAAAAATGGATATCTTAGCCTGCCCCAGTGCAACAAACATATTCTGACAGGCACGTTGCAAGCCGAAAATGGTCATACCACCCAGAAAGACAGGCATGGTCCAACGAACCGTTTCTATCAACTTTTCATCACTTGTAAAAGCTGATGCAACCGTTGACGGGAACAGGATCATAAGCAACATCAGAATCAGATTAAAAGAGAACATCGTGATCAGTGCAATACGGAAACAATCCTTCACACGCTGCTTGTCACCATGGCCATAATTGTAACTTACAATCGGAATAAAGCCTTGCGCAAACCCCGTCAGCGGCACACTGGCAAATTGCATCGAAGTCTGTAATATCGTCAACGCACTGACGTAAATATCTCCAAAATCTTTCAAGCTACTATTCAGCACAAAGCCCACCAAACTCTCTGTACTGGCCATAATGAACGGAGATACTCCCAGTCCCAACATCGCAACAACAATTCCCCGGTTCAACTTCATATAGCGCCTCTCCAAAGGCAGAGAAGCCTTCCGGGAAAACAGGAAAGACAGTACCCATGCGGCACTGCAAGCCTGAGAAATCACCGTAGCCAAAGCAGCACCTTTCACCCCCATATCAAACCAGAAGATAAAAATAGGATCAAGAATGATATTTAATAAAGCTCCGATTAAGACAGAGTACATGGCAATGGCAGGACGCCCCTGCGCATTGATAAAGGAATTCAGTCCGGTGGAAATCTCTACAAAAACAGTTCCCAGCAAATAAATGGAAAGGTAATCGACCGCATAGCCCAATGTATGTTCCGAAGCGCCTGTAAAGAGCAGGATAGGCTCCATGAAGGTATAGGCAATGAAGGAAGTAATTAAAGTAAATAGAATCAGCAAGGTAAAGCCATTCCCCAATATCTTTCCGGCACGCTGGCGGTCACCTTGCCCGAGGGCTATGGCAGCCAACGGTGCACCACCACCGCCCACTATTGCTGAAAAAGAAGAAATCAATACCACGAGAGAAATTGTTACCCCTACGCCTGCCAATGCATCCGTCCCGATGCCCGGTATGTGTCCGATATAGATACGGTCGACAATGCTATAAAGCAAATTGACGAATTGTGCTGCTACTGCCGGAAGCGCCATCTTGAAAACCAGTGGCAACATACGCTCGGTTCCCAGACGTTCTTCATATTTATTGATCATCGTGATTCTTCTTTTCTAAAAACGAGTGCAAAGGTACAAGAATTTCCACTCGACCCCAAAGTAATGGGGGCGGCTTTTACAGGAAACGGAAATAAAACACTTCTACTAGCATTACAGAAGAAAAGTGTCCCGGCAAAACTGTATCAAGAGCTATGAACCCTAACTATAGTTTCCTCGATTGTGAAGGTATAGTGTAGAAAAATCAGAGTTAAATATCTGCAAGAGTTTACAAACTAAAGATAACTCAACAGGAGTTAGCAGAGAAGGTTGGTACGGCAAGAAGTTATATTGCCCGTGCCTTAGGCATCGAGTTCACACCTACGTTTTTATAATTCACTGAAAATATAAAATGAAAGTGTGTCACAAACCCAATAGGTAAATGACACACTCTTAAAATAGATATTAGCGATTTGCTTTACGCTTCTTCACCTCATCCACGAGTTTTGAAAAGGATTTATCCCTTTTACGCTTTTCATATTCGGAAGTAGAGAAATGCCACGCTTCCCGTCGAAGTTTCAGATAACTTTCATAAACCTTACGGTCCAATACGCCACTACTTACCGCTTCTAAGACGGCACATCCGGGTTCGTTGATGTGCTTGCAATCCTTGAAACGACATGATGCAGCATAATCTGAAATCTCCAATACCTCTGCAAGAGAATCAGGATCGTCAATGGCCAAGCCAAATTCCCGGACGCCCGGAGTATCGATTAATACACCTGAACTGTCCATCAATACCATCTCCCGACGAGTAGAAGTATGTCTTCCTTTTCCCGTGGACAGGCTGATATCAGACGTTAGTAATACCGATTTCTCGCAAAGCGCATTCACCAGAGAACTTTTCCCTACACCTGAAGAGCCGACAAACACAACCGTTTCGCCTGCCGATATAGACTCCCGTAATTGGAGAATCGTCTGAGGTTGATGAATACTTGTAAAAAATACCGGTATCTGACGGGCAATGTGTCTGATCTGTTCTTCAACTTTCTGCTTGTCAAACCCTAAATCAGCCTTATTGAATACCAATACAGGATTAATATTCTCTTCCTGCATCTGAACCATGAAACGCTCGGCTCTACGAACATTGAAATTATCATCAAGACTTTGCACGATAAATGCCTTGTCAACATACGAGGCAATGGCCTGTTTATCAGCAATCGTTCCGTTTTTCTTGCGACATAAAGTCCGTTCACGAGGCAGCATATCCACTATAATCCCTTTATGTTCGTCGAATGGTTGAAAAAGTACCCAATCACCAGTGCAAGGGAGCTCAAAGTCTGATTTTCCATACATCATATTCCCCGTCAGTTCGCACTGAAACAGACCGTTTTCTGAAACGACCTCGTAACATGTGCGGTGTACGATGGATATACGTCCATGTGTAAGGGCATTGTATGTTGACTCTTGCTTTAGTTGGCTTAACTTGTCATTCCAACCGTAATTATTCAAATGAATCATTGTTCTATCTTTTTTGCTATGAAAAATGTATAACCGTAGAACGCTTTATACTTACTGTATAGTTCTTCTTCATCAAACTGAAGCGAACTGAATTCTTCGGCGATTTTATTTCCCGCATATTTATGAAGGAAGATTTTCTGAGCTTCAATCTTTGCAGCAAAGTAATGCTCTGTCCAGCAATTTTCCGGCAGAATAAATGTAGCGACGGGAAGATAACCTGCTTTGTGTATCTTGGCCACCTGACCCGGAATCGTATCTATTTCAGGATACGCATTCACCCAGAAGTCATTGATTTCCGCAGGACGTTCGTCAGTAAACCACGAACTTTCAGAAACGGCAATATATCCTCCCGGTTTCAGATACCTACGCCACTCATTCAGTCCCCGTTCAAAACCAATATTATAGATGGCTCCTTCCGACCAGATCAGGTCTAATTCCTCATTCTGAAAAGGAAGGTTATCCATAGAACCGACAATACCTTTCACTCTGTCCTGCAAACCCGCTTGCTTTGCATTGCGATTGAAAATATCAATAAAGTCGGGAAAAAGGTCAAGTCCGGTGATCTGCCCGGGAATGTGTCCGGCCAACACCATTGTCTGCCCCCCTGTTCCACAACCGATGTCTGCTATAAGGGATTTGTCGGTGAGGTTATCTATAAAGCTCAGCGCTTTCAGTGTTACGTCAGGACTTCCGGGCCCTTGGCGTTCCATATTGGAGAAGAAGTCACAGATTAATTTAAGTTCGAAATCGTGAATTGTTTTATTTTCGTTACTCATTTTCTTAATGTATTTTGCATACACGGAAAGCATAACAATGCCTTCATCATTGTACGCAGATTAAACTTGAATTATAATAATAGAAAACTACTCTCGAAAGGAGTTATCCGAGAGTAAACGAAGGGACAATCTGTATCAGAAACACAGATTGTTTATTAAACCAAATCCGATTTGAATGTCTTTGTCATGGCGCAAAGATAAATAATATTTTGAGAATACGAAAACTGAAGTCATCCAAGGCAGGAAAAAGCAAAAATTAAGAGGTTTGTAATGACAATATATAAAGGAAAGATTTACCTTTGCACCCCCAAAGAAAACCAGAACTAAGAAATTATTTAGTGTTTATGAATACAAAGGTCAAAGGATATATATTGGGAGCCGTTGCTGCCGCCACTTATGGTATGAATCCCCTCTTTACCCTTCCGCTATATAAGGAAGGTATGAATCCGGATTCTGTTCTTTTCTTCAGATATCTGTTTGCCATTCCCATCCTGGGGATTATGCTCAAAGCGAGAGGTAGAAGTTTCAGTCTAAAGCGGAAAGAAATATTGCCGTTAGTCATACTGGGATGGTTGGTCGCCATTTCTTCTCTTACCCTGTTTCAAAGCTATAACTATATGGAAGCCGGCATTGCCTCAACAATACTGTTTGTCTATCCTATTTTGGTGGCACTGATTATGGCTGTCGCTTTCAAAGAGAAAATCACATTACAAACAGTCTTATGTATCTTTCTGGCTTTAAGTGGTATTGGGTTACTATATAAAGGAGGAGACGGTACAACGCTTAGTCTGGTTGGTGTTGGGTTAGTCATGGCATCGGCCCTCTCCTATGCTATTTATATCGTAGGGGTAAACCGACCGATATTAAAGGATGTGGCAACGCTTAAAGTTACTTTTTATGTATTGCTTTTCGGTCTGTCGCTCTTTTTAGTCCGTGTAGATTTCGGGCAGAGCCTGCATGTTGTCGATAAATGGTATTTATGGGGGAACCTGATTGCATTAGCAATTTTCCCTACAGCCATATCCTTCCTCTGCACTACGCAAGCTGTGCAATATATAGGTTCTACCCCTACAGCCATCCTCGGAGCTTTGGAACCTGTAACGGCTGTATTCTTCGGAGTAACAATCTTCGGGGAAAGTCTGACACTCAGATTATGTTGCGGAATTGTATTGATTATCCTGGCTGTGACATTTATTATAGCCGGAAGCAATATTACGACACATTTGGTACGGTTCAGGAAGTTGTTCCCACGATTGCCGATAAAGAAAAAGGGGCATTAACCCAATATGCCCCTTTCTGGTATTTCTTACCATGCACTATTCTCTTCGATAATAATCCCTTCCTGTTTCCATTTCTTCAAGAATGCATCCAATACATTCAGAAAACGATTGTAATCCTTATTAGAAGATTGAGTCCAACCGGCTTCAGCATAGGCAGCCAAGCGCGGATAGATTTTCAAGTTCATACTGTTCACCGTCGGGATAAACTCTCCCCACATCTGACAGCCCAGCCCAAGTACCTTACCCTTTTGTTTCTCTGTCAGACCTTCCGGCACAGGATTAAAATTATAAGCTTTCTCCAGTGGAATAGCTTCATAAGTATAGTCCAGATAAGTATACGAATGATAGGAATTTACCACGTCATATCCTTTCTCTATAGCTTCCTTGATTAATTTAGGATCTCCTTTCCAGCAATGCACGATTGTTCCCGGAGCCAACTTTTGCTTTCCTTTCGTATCTGTTTCCGATTGAAACTCATGCAGTTTATCACCGGTTATTTCATTCCAACCCATCATCCGACGACCTTTAGAAGCCAATATATTAGACACATTGTTTGTGAAGAACACTTGTAATTCGGCAGGAGTCCTCAAATCATTCTTCCTCATATATTCCCGAACAAGTGCGGACTCTTTCCATTGATTGTATCTCACTTCATCACCTCCAACATGGAATATAGGAGCCGGAAACAAACTTATCACTTCATCCATTACATCGTTCAAGAAGTGTATCACACGTGGATCAGCCACATTAAAGATATCATATTGCACTCCGAACTTACCAGGAACTTTGATTTGTTTTCCACTTGTCCCCAGCCAAGGGTAAGCGGCAATGGCGGCACTGGCATGCCCGGGCATCTCTATTTCCGGGATAACAGTAATATTCCTTTTCGCTGCATAATCTACTACTTCTTTAATCTCTTCCTGGGTATAAAAACCTCCATGGCGTCTACCATCATATCGATTGCTGCCAAAATGGTCTATTTCTGAAGAGTCACGCCATGCACCAATCTCCGTTAGTTTGGGGTATTTCTTTATCTCTATGCGCCAGCCCTGGTCGTCTGTCAAGTGCCAGTGGAAGACATTCATCTTCAATGCCGCCATCTCATCCAGCAAATCAAAAACGACCTCCTTCCCTTTAAAATAGCGTCCTTCGTCCAACATGAAAGCACGCCATGAGAAAACGGGATAATCCGTAAGAGTTGATTTCTGTACAATCAGCCTGCCGTCTTTTACTTTGAGAACCTGTCGGAATGTCTGGATAGCATTTAATATACCCGCAGGAGAATTGGCTTTAAGTACTATATTCCCAGAAGTAGCATCTAAGATATAACCTTCCGCCTGTTCTGGTAATACTGCCGGATCTAACTGTAATATAATATCTCCCTTTTTCTTATTTTTCTTTAATGTGGCCTGGACAGAGAAATCAGAAGACAAGTAACATTGGAGCAGTAATGCTTCATTTGCCAGTTCACCCGGATAAACAAGTGTCGGTTGCGTTTTTAGTTTCACCATTCCCGGTATATATTTGATATCCACTGGGTGAGGAAGCAGAGTGTACTCTTCAATAGAAGGAGCTTGGCAGGACGCCAAAAACAAGAAACAACAAAAGAGAATTAGTATATTTGATTTCATTGATGTGTATACTTAAATTATGGTTATATAGTATCCTTGACTGTTTTTATCGTAAAGACCAATATTGAATTAACATGGGGGCGTTAATATCACCTGACAAATGGCAATAGTTCAATGGTCTGATCAAGCAGACCGTTAACATAAGTACGCAAAATACCGTTCTTATATTCCAACTTTAAACGTAACTCGGAGTATTTCTGCGGAACATACCATTTACCATTCGTACCACGTGGCATGATTGCCCAAGTATCAGCTGTTCCCAGCATATTGGTACTGGTATATACTTTTCTTTGATAACGTACCTCTGGTTTCATAGTATTGGCATTCAGATAATACCCCAGTTTTCCAAGTTGCAACAGACAACCACGATATTTTACCGTATCAGGCTTCAAGGTTACGGAAATTACAAAGTCTTCCTTAAAATCAAATTTAAAATCCTTAGCTTGTTCAACTGTCATCTCAATATTCTCAGTTTCAGTCTTAACAGGGAAACCTCGAAAATCGGAATGAATCGCAGTACAATACCCCAACGGATGTGTGGTACTTACAATCCAGTCATAGTAATTGCCATGCATCCATGTCAGCCGTAACGGAGTATCTTCCGAATCAGGAATAATATAGGGACGCACATTATTGTACCGGGAATTACGGGTAACAGCCTCAACGGCAACCACATCTCCCCCATCATTCAGCATATATTTCTGTATCTCATATTTCCGTCCATATTTGCCTTCTACGGGAACAGAACAATAAATCACATTTGTCTGTGCAGGATCAATAGTCATTCCGCCACTGTAGCACTTCTCGATATAAGAACTTTGATGAAAATGTCCGCCGGCATGAGCCAGAAAGTTCTTTTTCCATTCTTTTCCTGTCCAGTGGGCATAATAATAATTGTGTGAGGTTTTGTCTTCACTGATACGAACCATGGCAATAACAGGATTCCCCGGTTTGTCGATGGCTATCTGCCATACCCAGTCACGCTCTTCAGGACTATCTACCACCGTATAAGGATACTGTTCTACATACTCACTTCTTTTATTTATCTGAAACGGGCCATCGGCTATGGTCGAAAGCACATTTCCCTTCACATCTTCCAGTTGCAAAGTGTGTATATCGATATAATTGAAATATAAGAAATTTGGACTCTCCTGATCAGGATGTCCTGTAGTATAAGTGAAAAGAATCTTATCTTTTCCATTCGACGTATATTTGGCATAGGGACGCGCTCCGGTAGACTGTACCAATTGGTAAGGTCCCCACTCCACGTTTATATTATCTTTTTTATCCGGTAGGGATAACTTGGCAATCGTAGGATGCCAGCCTATTCCACGCCAGCAAAGATAGATGTGATCCGGATCATCGGAAAGAATAAAGGGAGAAGGATAGGTGGTGTTATTCTCAGTGATAATTTTCTTCTCTTCTCCTAAAGTTGTAATGTCACCCGGTTCCCGCGAGATGCGATAGTAAAAACAACGTTCATCCGTATGGCGCGAATAGAATATCATGACACGCTCATCAGGCAGTATCAGGAAAGTCGGGTTATCATGATCATCCGGCTGGAAGCAGGAACGGATAAGGACTTCTTTCTGCTGCTTTTTATGAAAATCATATTGCATGGCTTTTATATTTCCATGAGTATCAATGTAGCCGATATAGGTTCGGTCTATACTGCCATCTTTACTTTTATAATGCAAGGCACGAGGATCGGCAAACCAACACCAGGCACCTTTATCCGTCACCTGATATCCTTCATTGACGATAGGCGCATCTTCGATGAAACGTACCATTTCACAAGCAGCCAATAAGAAAGCACCTACACCAAAATTGGCAGTAGAATTAGCATCCACCACTTGTCCGGGGATAGCTTTCTCACCAATAGGTTGTACATAGCCTACATGCCCATTCGGTTGCAAAGCCACTGTAGCAAGATATTCCCATGCTTTCAATACTACCGGTTCATAAGTTTCTCTATCCAATAAATCATTATTGACGCCCCACAGCAGACCATAGGTGAAGAAAGCTGTTCCACTGGTTTCCGGCCCGGGAGCATGTTGCGGATCGAGCATGCTTCGGGTCCAATAGCCTTCCGGTTGCTGACAGGCGACTACAGCTTTAGCCATTGTCCGAAAACGGTCGACATATTCTGACCGGTATTTATCATCTTGAGGCAAGTCCTTCAGCACTTTGGCCAATGCAGCCAGTACCCAGCCATCACCACGCGCCCAAAAGTCCTTTTTACCATTTACACTTTTATGTTTAGGATAGACATACTTCGCATCACGATAATACAGACCAGCCTCTGCGTCATACATAATGCTATTGGCATATTCCCAGTACTCATGCAGCTTCTCCAAATAAAGCGGATTTCCGGTCACCTTATACAGTTTAGTCATAACGGGCATCACCATATAGAGTCCATCAGCCCACCACCAATAATCGGAGCGATCGGTACTCATTTCATATTCCATAACCTCGCGGGCACGGGCTATTTTCCGTTCGTCAGGCTCCACAGTATAAAGGTCGATATATGTCTGAAAACACACCTGATAATCGCCAAACAGAACATATTCATTACTTTCACCATAGCCGGATTTCCATTTAGACTTATCTTTGCTTCTGGCTCCCATCCACTGATTATGCCCAGCCCATGCTTCAGAATAATTGTAGTAAGCGGTATCCCCTGTCAGGAAATAAGCTTCCATGTTTCCGGTATGATAGGCAGCATGATCCCAGAATGACCAACTATGTTTAGGATGCGTAGTTTGCCAGTATCTGTTCACTTTATGGATAATACCGGACACATCGGACACCTTCGGAAGTTCGGTTGCTGCACACGGAAAATATCCGGAACAAAAAATAAGAGTCAGAAAAGCAAAAAACAGTCCTTTCATTGTTATTCTATTCATACTTGATTCTATATTGATTGATACAAATGAAAACGGGGTGATCTCAAGAAAAGAACGATCACCCCGTTCCTTATAATACCTATTGAAAAAATGCGAATTTACTACTCAGAAGAGCCGAAGCCCAATTTAGTTAGACAGGTTATCTTCGTCGGCTACAGCCTCCTGCCAGTTTCCCCACATCGGCACACTGTCATCATATTTGTCATAGCCATAATTCTGGCGTAGTTTTCCCAAACGATTGGCATCAATAGCTGATTGTGGAATAGGCAAATACAGATTACGCTTGTCAATGGTATATTTATGGTTCTTCACAATCAACTCCGGATTTTTATTATAGAATTCATTGTAATGCATAATGCGTTGATACCAATAACTTCCACCATTCGGGTCTGTACCTTCCTGTTTATCATAAGTATTCACATCATACGTATTTCCCCATTCATCCGGTTTTCCGCTTAGGGCAAGGCAATAAGACACACGACTCAATTCAAGATAGCGCCATTCTTCCAGATACAATTCACGTGCACGCTCATCCATGATATCTCCAATGGTTACAGTTGTGTAAAGCTGTTTGCACTGAGCTCTCTCCCTCACTTTGTTTACATCCAGAGCAGCACCGGCAGGATCGCCATTATAAAATTTTGCTTCAGCACGCAGCAAATAAGCCTCTGCCAGACGGTAGCAATACCAGTCGGCTATGCCACTTGTAGTGGAGCTGCTGGAAGCGCCATTGAACTGTGTACTACTTTCTTTCGCCTCGGCATTCTGGTCCATTAAATAGATTTTATAGTGAGGCCATCCGAACCAATCACGGATTGTATCCTTACACCAAGACTTCTGAAGATACTGACCATAATATTTGGAAGAAGGATTATTGACCCTGACAGAATCCATCATCATCCAGTTTCCACTCTTTGTACTGCGTCTCAAATCTCCCTCATCATCTACTCCATTCACTTCCCACATACCATATTGAGAGTAATAAGTAGGGTGCAAATAACCTGTACCACGACCTATGGAGCGATTATAATCATATTTAGAGTCATAATTCTTATCGCTACGAGCAAAACTTTTCACAGCTTGTACTCCATTAGGATCCAATAGATTACTCTTGTCATCCCACAATGGACCCAGAGCACGCATTGTATTGAAAGCAACAAAAGAATTCGATGAACCGATACCGCGATTAGGCATACCCAGTATCACTTCTTTATTTTCGGCTATCAACTTATTTTCAGGTCGGTGCAAATCCCAGATCACATTGCGTTGAATAGGCCACGTTTCTGTATTGAAAGGAGTGACAAAAGTACCAAAGGTATTCGTCATCAACGAATAACCGGAGTTATCTATCACTTCATTCAGCTGCTGAATAGCCTTCTCCCACTGTCCGGTTGCCAGATAAAGTTTAGAAAGTAACATGCGGCAAGCTCCCTTATTGACCAGACCGATCTCTTTCATATCCTTTTGTTCCGGAACCCACTGTACGGCAAATTCCATATCCTCAACCATCTTCGCAAGAATGGCCTCACGGGAAGTTGTTTTATAGTCGAACTTCGGACCTTCTATAATCTTTGTCACCAATGGGACATCCTTAAACATAAAGACCAATGACAAATAACGATATGCCCGATGAAAATAAGCCCAACCAATGTATTTATTTCTGGAAGCTTCGTCCATATCCTTAATTTTGCCGATATAGCTGGTTATTGTATTAGCTGATTTTATACCTGTATAAGTTTCACCCCAGAAATACGAGAACTGATTCACTTCGCTGCCTCCGCCGCCCATTCCGTCCGAAGGAGTCAGGCGTTCGGATGGATCTGCCCAGATAGTACTCTGATCTGTTTTTCCGGCAACAGCTAAATCGGTATGCATAAACAATGTATAGAAAGGAGTTACCAGATTGGCAGCTTGATAATAGGTCCAGTAATTGCGCAAGTGTCTATCCAGCGCAGCTACAACAGAGCGCAATCCGGCTTCAGTAGTAAAGGTTTGTTCAGGTTCATAGAATGAAAGCGGGTCCGGTTTCAGGAAGTCTTCTGAACAAGAAGAACACAACACACCGACAGCAACCATACCTATCAATGCTATATTTTTTATCTTTTTCATATCCGTTATGTAATTAAAGAGTTAAAGTTAATCCAATATTAAAGGTTCTCGGAGCCAAACCACCGGTTTCAGGGTCCCAGTATTTCCAGTCTTTAGCCCAGACTGCAACATTCTTGATGCTTCCGCTAATAATCGCCTTTTCTATACTCCAGCGTGAAATGAACTTCTTGGGCAGTTTATAGGCAAGTGAAATGTTATCCAGACGAATGAATGAACGGTTATGTAATTTGCCCGGTGTAGTCACTCCCGACGGACCTTGTGCATCTAAGCGTCCATATTCATTGGTCGGATTATCTACAGTCCAATATCCCTTCTTAGCATATACATTCTGACCATTCGTCACTTTTGAGCCTGCATTATCTTTATTCAGGTAATCTGTTTCCAGACTCTTATGCCCCATCTTTGAATAGATGTTGAATGAGAAAGTTAGATCTTTGAAGAAAGTAAATTCATTACGCATAGACCAATTCACTTTCGGACTGCTTTGTCCCAGGAATTGCTTGTCATCATTGTCATACACGATAGTAACACTGCCGTCTGCATTTACTTTATCATTATCAGGATTGTTCCATACCTTAGGGTCACCCGGACGCTGTCCATACTTGGCAGCTTCTTCCACTTCATCTTTCTGCCAGATACCGGTTACTTTATAATCCCAGATAGCCCCAATAGGCTGTCCGATAAACCATTTATTGGAAATATCATCTCTTTCTTTAGTACCTATTACTTCACCTTGAGCATTAAGCACATTTTCATACTCATAATACAGATGCTTGATTTCATTCTTATTGAATGAAAAGCCTATCGTAGTATTCCATTCCAGCACATCATTTTTAATATTTGTTGTACTTAATGAGATTTCCACACCACGGTTCTGCACCTCTCCCAAGTTCGTAGTGACTGAACCAAACCCAGAAAATCCGGGTAAGGACTGATTCATAATCATCTGTGTAGTAGGCATGTGATAATACTCAACACTACCACTGATACGGTTATTCAGGAAGCCAAAATCTAAACCAATGTTCCAGGCAGTGGTCTTTTCCCATTGCAGATGCGTATTGGCCAGACGGTTCATTGTAAAGTAACGATATTCTGTCGTATTACCACTTGCGTCTACATAACCATAAGTACCTCCGGTACCTGAGCCCAGGTCGGCAAGAGCAATATAGGGATTAGCCAATGAACGGTTACCATTCTGTCCCCAAGAAAATCTCAGCTTACCGAAACTCATCGGTTCCCAATTGAAAAATTTCTCATTTGTGAAAGTCCATCCGAAGGCGGTTGAATAGAAAGTTGCACGCGGATTGGAAGTACCAAAAGCTGAATAACCGTCGCGGCGTATAGAGCCGGTAAACATATATCGGTCATCATACGAGTAGAACAGGCGTGCAAGCATACCGTCAGCGGTTTCATGTCCATCATCCGAACTGAAAGCACTGGATTCTTTGTCACCTGCTTTTACATAATGGAAGCCCAAGGCATCAGTCGGTTGTAAGTTGTTGGCACTCAAATTGTCACCCCATGAACGTCGTTCTTCAGCTTCCTGTACTAGTGTCACTGTAAAATGGTGCTTCTCAAGAAAAGTTTTATCCCAAGTCAAAGTGTTGTTCAGTGACCAGTCAAAACGCTTACCATTGTTACGGCTTGCCGACCCTGCCGTTACATCAGGATCTTTTGAAGACTGAAAAGAACGGTAATAGTACCACTGGTAACGCGGTGCTATATTGAAGGCATAAGTGATGCCGAACGGTAACGTCAATTTGGCATTCAAAATAGTATTAAGTACTGTATAACCCGACTCACGTTCCTTAAATTGTTGTCTGTAATCATAGTTGTACCCCGTATTTCCTGAAACATTTCCCATCGGAAAGCGCTCCAATTCTCCATTTTCATTCCGATAAGAAGCAAATGGGCTGTTTTCAGTGATCTGCTTGCCCCAGTCTACCGTGGTATCCCCATCGGTACGCTCTTGGAAGTTGACATTAGCGCCTACTTCAAACCAGTTGGTAACTTTTGCATTCACTTTCATGTTAGAACGGAAAGTGGTATAATCATTACCTACTGCCACTCCTTCATTATCCATATATCCCAGAGAGAAATAGTAATTCACACGATCGGTAGCGCCAGACATGCTCACGTTGTAATTCTGGTTGAGACCTGTACGAAAAGAATGATCGTACCAATCAAAAGTTTGTCCCAAGAGAAAATTGGCAAGGCTATTTCCCTGTAAACCAAGCCTAGTGGCTCCCCATACTTCCTGGTCGGAAATGTCCGAACCCGCATTGGTATATGCACGCCATTGGTCAAGGGTAATACCGTATTTATTCAGATTTTCCTGTGTGGGAGCATCATAATATCCTGCAGGGTATTTTTTCTTATCCGCCTGATACTCTTCATAAGCACCAGTTTCAGGGTTTACACCGTATGTACCTGCAACATACCAATCGCGGCGATACTTCAAATAACCTTCCCCATCATAAACATCACGGTTAGCTCCCATTGTAGAAAAGCTCCAGTTGGTACTGAAATTAATCATCGGTTTACCATTTTTTCCTTTCTTGGTAGAAACAATAATAACACCATTAGCAGCTTTTGCCCCATACACAGCAGCGGCAGAAGCATCTTTCAATACATCAATTTGCGCAATGTCATCCGGATTGAGTTCGGAAAGTTCTCCATAAAACATCATGCCATCAAGAATAATCAGCGGATCATTATGCCCACCGTCTGTATAAAGTGAACGTTGACCACGAATTTGAAGAGAACCACCACCTTTCGCAGAAGCATCCATACCCACATTCAAACCCGGTGTACCACGTAGTACATCCTGTACTGTCTTGGGTGCCTCGTTAGCAAGATTGTCCGGACGAATCTGAATGACAGAACCTGTCAAATCCTTTTTACGCATCGTACCATAACCCACTACAACCACTTCGTCCAACATCTCAGTATTCTCCTGCAATACTATATTTAAAGGTTTTCCTGAAATGGCTTTCACACTGGCCGTCTGATAACCGATAAATGAGATTTCAATAGTTGCATTAGCAGGAACACTCAATCTGAAGTTTCCATCAATATCGGTTATCACACCATTGGATGGATCTCCTTTTTCTTTCACGCTGGCTCCAATCACAGGTTCCCCCGTTGCGTCTTTCACAATACCAGTAATGGTCTGTTTCTGTTGTTGCACTGTCTGTACGACATTAACATCATCTTCGGCAAATACCGCCAAAGGATGAATACCGACGAAACCTACACAGATTAGCAAGGCTGTTATCGCCTTTCGATTTCTTTTGAATCTAAACGAATTCTTTTTCATCGTCTTTTAAAATTTATTAGATAATTAAGGTGACTAATTCAACAAGATGCATATATGTTCTTTGTTCTAAATCGTTAGCCAAAAGTAGGTGGATATAAGGAATAAGAGGATGAATCATTACCGGGAAAGGGTTATAAACGCCTTATAAGCAGGTTTCCGGTAATAATTCACCCTCCTATTACTCACTTTTTCGGAAGTTTGCTCCATATATTATTTCATTAATTCTAAAAACATATGAGAGCATACCTTATTGACAATCCATTCATGAATCCGGTTACAGAAAAACTGGAAGTCATAATACTTCCTTCGACTCTTTACGAAGATATTACAGGCTATATTACCCAATTGCTATCAAAAACAAATGCATTGTCTGCACAAATGCAGAACCAATCGAAGTATCAAAGAATTGCGTCCAATCCATCCGAGCAAGCATTCCTTAAACAAATACTTGCTGCTATCGAGAAACATATGGATAATCCGGATTTATCCATGCCACTCCTGCAAGCAGAAATCCATATATCCAGATCCATGCTCTATCGAAGAGTGAAAGCATTGACCGGATTGTCACCCAGTGAATTTATTTGTAATGTCCGCATGAAGAAAGCATGCAGCCTATTGTCGGAAAGGCAATACAATATATCAGAAGTAGCTTATAAGGTTGGCTTTAACGATCCGAGATATTTCAGCCAATGTTTCAAAAAGAAATTCGGTAAAGCCCCCTCTACCTTCAGACGGTGCGGAATAATAATATAGCGATAGCACTACCGTTATTATCCGGTAATACTATCGCTATATTTTGTTTCAGATAAAAAATCAATTCTTCATATCTTCAAAGAATCGATGAATGGCATCCTTATTCACTACCTTCAGTACAGCAGCCCCATCTCCAACAATTACCGTATCGAAGAGGAAAGACAAACTATCAAATCCCATCGGGTCTTTACTTATACATGAATAGTAATAAGCGGAAGCATCCTTGGCACTTTTATCGGCAGGATTTCCTATGAAATTTCCCAGATAGTAATTGCCATCAAAGATGTTATTTGTGGATTTGGTAAGGCGAATCTCCGATTCTTGAGGAGCAAAAAAGATATTTTCTTTAAATATAGTGTTATTAGCATATCCATCCCATGAATCAGATGTAATGATACTACGGTCTATGAACGAAGCCGTCTTAGGATTAACATGCAGGATATTATTGTTTATCAGCGTATTCTCACAAGGTCCACCGATATGAATAGTAGCAGAAAATATACCACTGCGTGTGGCACGTGGACGAATAGCATCATTAATGCTCACATTGTACTGTACTACTGTACCCTGATTGCCTACTCCACCGTCTGTCCCGGAATTACAAATTAAAACCATCCCCCCATCATTATCATGACTAAAATTATATTGAATGGTCGTATTATGGCAATTATAATCGGAATCAAAGCCTTGTGCATCCCAAGGGGCTTTATGGTCACTCACTTCATTAAACTGAAGAACAGTGTTGTCGCAACTCCATGGCCAGAAACCGGCAGCAGCTTCGCTATGCGGTAGTGTTCCCGGACAATTACGCATCAAGTTATATTCTATCAGTGCTCCTTCACAGCCTATCGGAACAATACCGTCACCGGGAACTTCTTCTATCAGGTTTTTACGAACAACAGTATTGGTACTGGGATGCCAATTATTACGGCTGCTATAGGAAGACCAAATCATGCCATTCCTCTCACAACGGCGAATGATGCAATTCTCAATGGTCAATCCATCAAAGGTCGATATTACATCTTGCCCTTTATTCACAATTAAAATGCCAGAACCACCTCCTTTCTGCTTGATTAAGCTACCATTTACATCATGGATTTCCAATGCATTGAGTATGATGTTATGAGATACACCGTAATTCTCACACAGCACTTTTACACCCGTGCGGTGTGCCAGCCGTTCTGTACCAGTATTTACCACTTCAAGGTTCTGTAGTGTAAGGTAGTCCGAGTTCTGTACTAATATTGTATATAGTGAAGCGTCCGGTGCTTTGATACATGGTTTTCTACCGATACCGTAAGCATCTATAATAACCCGTTTATCAGCCTTCCCCTTCGCTGAGAGTTCCAAAATGCCGATAAAAACAGACCCTCTTCGAAATAGTAACGAATCTCCTGCACGAAGCTGAATATCTTTCAACCTCTCCAGACTTTTCCAAGCTGTTTGTTTACTCAATCCATTAGCATCGTCGTTACCTTGCAAGGCATCTACATAATAATTTTTTCCAGTCTTGGCACTGCTATCACAAACACAGAAAAAGGTGCATGCAAAGACAAGCAGCAATGTTGCCGTTTTTAGTTTAATCATAGTTTCCTTCTTTAAATTCATATTTATATTTAGAATTAATTCACGTCCTCAAAAGTAGAGGAATATAAATAAAAAGAAGGAGAACTATTACCGGAAAAGAGAGACTGATGGTTCAAAAAGGTACTTTCTCGCTAATAAATTCAATTCTCATACTTCATCATGTATTCTGTAGGAGACAGTCCGAACTTCTTCCTGAAACAAAGACTGAAATATTTAGGATCATTGAATCCCACTGCATAAGCCAGATCTGAAATACGGATTTTCTTCTTTTCATCTATCAAACGACATGCAGCTTGCAGACGAACATTATTGATAAATCCAGAAGGAGTAAGCCCCGTCAATAACTTCAACTTATCAGCCAGAGTAGTTCTCGCCATTCCCATCTCTGCCAAGAATTGTGCATGTTCAAAATTACAATCATCCAAATGTGCATTCACACAATCCACTGCTTTTTGGATAAAAGCCTCATCCATAGAAGTAAAATTCAACTCTTTAGCTTCGAACACTAATTGCTTACGAAAATCTATTCCCATACGGTTACTCTTCTTCAACAAATTGTCTATCTTGGCTAATAAAACAGACAAGCGGAGTGGTTTGCAGATATAACCGTCTGCCCCCGATTCATACCCCATTACCTGATCCTCATCAGTTATCTTGGCCGTCAACAAGATGACTGGAATATGGCAAGTTTCAAATTTCTCTTTAATCCTGCGACATAATTCTATTCCATCCATTTCAGGCATCATGATATCCGAAACAATCAGATTCACTTCTTCTTTTTCAAGCACAGCCAATGCCTCTACCCCGTTTCTTGCCTGTAAGATATGATATCTGCCCTGCAACAAACGGACCATAGACGACAAAAGATCCTCATTATCTTCTACCAGCAATAAAGAGGAACTACCCGGTTCTCTTTCAGCCATATCCGTAGCAACTGCTTCTTCTACTTCACCAATAGGCAGAACATTATAAGCTGCATACTCCATACTTTCATCAATTTCCTCTTCTTTGAATGCCTCCCGCCGCACAGGTATTTGTACCACAAATGTATTGCCTTCCTCTTTATTGCTAAAGGCATGGATAGTGCCATGATGCAATGCCACCAGATCTTTTGTCAATGAAAGGCCGATGCCGGTACCAATAGTATGGAACTTCCGATATTCACCTTCATAGAACCGTTCGAACAAATGCGCCAGTTTTTCTTCCGGAATACATTCTCCCGGATTGTTGACAGTGATTTTCAGTAATCCGGTTTCTTCATCATAAGACTGACATAGGGTTATGGCACCTCCTTCAGGAGTATATTTAGCAGCATTAGAAAGCAGGTTATATATAATCTTATCCAACTTATCTACATCGAAATATCCAGAACACTCTTCGGTCGCCTCCAAAGAAATAGATAATTTTTTCTTCTTTACCAAAGGAGCAAAAGCCAAAACGGAGTTTTTCAGGAATAAGCTGATATTACCACAAGAAACTTTCAACTTCAACTTTCCGTTTTCTACCTTTCTGAATTCAAGAATCTGCTGGATCAGTCTGATTAAGCGGGAAGTGTTGTTCTCCATAACCTGAAGAAGCCGCGAACTACTTGGTATTTCTTCCTTTAGTTCATCCACAGAGGCTGAAATTATAGATAAAGGAGTGAGTAGTTCATGTGTGATATTAGTAAAGAATTGCAGTTTGGCGTGATTGATTTCTTCTATCTTCTGGCGCTCAATTTTCCCCATTGCTATGGCTTGTCTCATACGAATGCGATTACGTACCATTCTATAGAAATAGTAGGTAATCGCCAGTATGCACAATACGTATACCGTATAAGCATACCAACTTTCATACCAGGCCGGAAGGCGGTTAAGGCTGATCTCAACCACATGGTCACTCCACAAACCATTTCCATCTGTAGCCTTTACCTGAAACACATATTTACCTTTACTCAACTTATTATAGAAAGCTGAGTTTTTTCCTGCCGACAAATATATCCACTCTTTATCTATTCCGGATAAGCGATATGCATATCGTATCCGCGAACTATTCTGATAGTCTAAAGATGAAAACTGTATCTCGATATTTTGTTCTTCCGGATATATATCAACAACTTTCAATGATTTACCCGGCCGTTTATTATCCAGTAGAATACTCCGTCCCATAATCCGTATATCAGTTATAAGAATATCTTTGGGTTGGGAAATATTGTCCAGACGTTGAGAAGGAGAAATAGATAATATACCAGGAATACCACCAAAGTAAAGTTGCCCGTCAGCATCTTCAAACACAGACTGGGGAAGAAAACGGTTGAAACCAATATTTTTACTGGATGCATAGAAACTTCTGTAAGCTCCATTCTTAGGATTAAATTCCTTGACCTCCCTACTGGTTGTTATCCATACATGATGAAAACGATCCACTATGATATTGCTAATTTTGTCTCCGTTTACTCCACATGCCGTATTATAATCTTCAAAAGAACCGGTTTCAGAATCAAATAACATAATACCTCCTTTATCAGTCCCCAGCCATAATTTATTATGATCTGCAGCTACACATAGAAAAGAATGAGGGGCAGAATATTCTGTCATATGCCTTTCCCTGTCAATCCTGATGATGCCTTTATTTTTTACAATACCCCAGATAATACCATCCTCTGTTTGAGCCAAACCTTTGATAACACCTATATTATCAGAAGCAAGCTCCAACTTCTCACTTTCTATCTGGTAAATAAACAAATGATTACCTGCTGCAATCCAAAGGTTACCGTCATTATCTTCAAATAAATAATTGATAACATCATAGGTCTTTGATACCGAAAACAAATTTACCCTACGTTCTATTTCTATCTCCATATTATTCTGGCTCAAGCCATATAATTCACAGCTGCTTTGCGGTACTATCCATACCAGCCCTTGTTTTTTTGATTTCAGCAAATAAGAAAGTACCAGAAATGGACTGTCACTGACTGCTTTCGAACTGGTATAACATTCGATTTTATCTTTCTCCGGTTGATAAATACAAAGTCCGAGACGCCTTTGGAAAACCCAAAATATTCCTTTCTCATCCTTACACAGATTTTCAAAAATTGGTGTCCACTTTATTTGTTTTTCCAATGGGGCGATATTGTATTCATGCAAATTATCCTCATCAAAATAGATGATAAAGTTGTGATTATCCAGAGAAGTCACCCAAAGATTGCCATCCCTATCTTTAATAATACGCTTTAATGCTTTGTTGTATTGCGGCAAAAACGTTGAGGTATCTACCTGCTTCAACAGTCCACCCGTTGTGACCTGATAGGCAAACAAGTCACTCCATGATATTGTCCAAATATAGTTGTTCACATCATCTTGCACAAGATGTAAAGCCGTCTTGGCTATTTGCCCGGCAGAATTCATAGGTAATGGTTGAGGAACATATTGCAATTCCTTAACAGAATTCAAGGGATCCAAACGAATAATCCCCTGTTGCCAGGAAGCCAGCCAATAATAGTCTTTCTCTCTATCTTGTATAAGATCACTTATCCTATCAGTATAAGGGAAGAATAGTTCAAATTCATCCTTTTGCTTATTCCATTTATGTAATCCTTTACCAGATATAGAGAGCAACAGTTGATGTTTTCTATCTTCATACAGTACATACTCCTCTCCCGGACCCGTAGAACATTGCAATGAGTATATTTTCAGAATCTCTCCTTCTGGCGAAAGTCGGAACGTTCTTCTATAGACATTTATCCATATAGAGTGATCTGAGGTCACTATGATTCCCTCTATATTGATATCCTTAAGCTCTGCGATATCCGCAGATGCAATAGTGTAAGTTTGTTTATTTAAGATATATAACCCCTTATCAGTTCCAATCCAGATATTGTGTGTGATACTGTCTTCTCCCAGACAAGTGATCACATTACTTGGCATCATATCCGGATCTTTAAAGTCAGACCTGAATGTATGGATATTATAACCATCATCACGACATAATCCCTCCGCTGTACCATACCATATATACCCTTCAGAATCCTGAAAAATGGTATTGATGGCATTCGTGGACAATTTATCTATATGGGGAATATCCTTAATCTGTATATTCCGGGCATTCATATAAAGAGATAGCCCAAGAAAACCAAAGAATGTTACCATTCTTACTACATATGAGAAAAAAGGTGCTTTTCTTAACATAATACAAGATTTTTATGCTGCAAATATATAAATTATGCAAGCATAAAAGTACATTTGGAAGAAAAACGTCTATTCTTCAAAAAGCCATCGCCTCTTTCACTAAGCACATTTCATGATAGGAAGTCAGTTTTTCCAATAATAAAAATCTCTGGATTATGAAATAGATACCCTATTCATTCCGGGTATTCCCGAAAGCCTCACGGATATGGTCGATGCCAAAACACTATCATGGATTAAGAGACAATCTACATTAGCACTGATTGAATTACTCCATCAGATTACAGACAACGTTTCAGAACCGTATAGCAAAATGTCGTTTTTTTACAAGCGTATGCAAAATCCAAACGCTATTTTTGCAAACCCAATGAAGCAGTATGAATATACAGGAAAAGAAGTTGGTCACTCATATTCTTAATTTCGTCATAAGGAATCTGTAGGTTGGTCTACAAACTTTTTACGGAAAGACTATTCGGCTTATCTTTGCATCAAACGAAGTGCTTCCAGAAAGACTAAACAGACTAAATAATATAAGTGGTATTAAATAAGTTATCGCAATGACAGACAATATTTTAATCTTCCGGACTTCTATAGAAAAGAAGCGGGAAATAAAGAAAATAGAAAAGTTATTCACCCAATATCCGCAGATCCACGTATGGAACGTAGACTTTGAAGATTGGGAGAAGATACTGAGAATTGAATGTCAAGGGATAACCCCGACTGATATCTCGGACGCACTGAGTACAATCGATATCTGCGCAACAGAGTTAGAATAAGGTAGAAGTTATTCCAAGAGCTGCTACCGAAGCACACTAAACAAGCGAATCACTATTTATCTCAAACTTACCGACAGGCCCCTGAAAGGAGTTCAAACAGTTGCTTCCGTTTTACCGGCTTAGGCAAGAAAGCATTACATCCGGCATCCATAGCACTGGCGCGGTCAGTATCGAAAGCATTGGCTGTAAGTGCTACAATCGGAATGTCACTATTGAACTCCCGAATCTTCCGAGTAGCTACCAAACCGTCCATAACGGGCATTTTCAAATCCATAAGCACGAAATCAAACTTCCCATTGCGAATCTCCTCAACAGCCTCTACACCATTGGTCACCCGTAACAAGTCGTAATCCTTAAGAATATTCCGCACTAACAAAAAATTGCTGTCGTTATCTTCAGCCACCAGAATTCTGAGTTTCCTGTCACTGCCTTCGCTAAACACCGGACGACGGTTTGGAAGAGTTGTTTCCGGGCAACCGACGTCTCCATGCTGAAAAATCTCACACGGAACCCATGCCCAAAAGGTCGATCCAATCCCCTGTTTAGAAGTGAATCCGATCTCTCCACCCGCAGCTTCAACAATTGCCCGGGAGATTGCCAATCCAAGTCCTGTACCTTGAACAAATTCATTCAACTTCTGGAAACGACCGAAAACCCGATCCTGTAGTTCTTTAGGGATACCCGTCCCCGTATCCTCCACATAAAACCGAATTCCGTCTTTTTCAACCGAGTATCCCATTCTGATATATCCCGATCTGGTATATTTTACCGCATTAGTCAGGAAGTTCATCCATACCTGCTTAAGCCGGTTACTGTCGAGGAAAATCCAACATTCCGGACAAGGATTATCTTGGACCAACTCCACGTCAGCATTCGGAATCTTCGACCGCATCATCACATAGAGTTCATTGCACAGTTGTGTCAGGTTAAACCGTTCACGTTTCCGATCAATAATTCCCGACTCAATCTTCGAAAGATCCAGAATGTCATTGATAAGTCGCAACAACAAGTCATTGTTGGACTCGATGATATGCCAATACTCCTTCTTTTCATCCGGGTCGTCACTGTCGACCAGCAATTCGGAGAACCCTACAATGGCATTCAGTGGTGTACGTATTTCATGACTCATATTGGCCAGAAATGCCGACTTCAACCGGTCGGAGAGCTCGGCCTTATCCTTCATCTCTTTCAGTTCCTGAGCCATTTTTTCCCACTTCGTATTGTTGAAAGCGATACCGGTATAGCGAATGACGTTCCCCTTCTTGTCGCGCTCAGACGGAAGCCCGGTAACAATCAGTGTCTGCCAATCCTGATCCCATTTGGTACGGGAACGATACTGAAGCGAGAACTCCTTATACTGCCCGGCAGACATGCCGACTATATTTTCACGAACACGTTCCGTATCCTCAGGATGGGCAGCTTTCAAATAATCCTCAGGCATAATTGCTTTTTCGGGATTAAAATCATTCACCGGATCATTGAATGACCGATATTGCCGGGTCTTCACATCGTAATCCCAATAGGACATACCCACAGTTTTGAAAGTCAGCTCCATCTTGTAGTTCCGTTCTTTAAGCTCCTCGTTCAATTGATGGAGTTTGGAAATATTCTGTCTAAAGCCGGTATAACGGATAACATCTCCGCTCTCTCCAAATTCGAAAGGAACACCCGTAATATTACAGTACTGCCATGTATCATCATGCCTGGTCTGAATACGGCAGGTGAGATTTATATTCATATTCCGCCCCAACAGCATAGATTGCAGCGCATCATTGACCAAAGACCTGTCTTCGGGATGAATCACATTCAAGTACTCTTCCAAAGATACCAACTTGTCAGAAGCATAATCGTTTACCGGATCATTGTAAGCTTCGAATGTTTGCATCTGCACATTAAAATCCCAGTGAACTATATCGTTGACCTTCATGGCCAGTTCACGCTTAACTAAAAGATCCTGTGTCTTTTTTGCCATCCGGAGCTTTTCAGTTACATCCAGCAAGGTACCTACAATCTGCAATTTACCAAAATGCTCGGTCGAAAGCCGCATACGGCTCTCATAATGCCGGAATTCTCCTTCCTGTTCATTGAAAACACGTACTGTGAGCTGCCCCTGCAGGACTTCTTTGTTTATCAGCCGGGAAAATAGTTCCCTTAACGGAGCGCAGTCCTGCGGATGAAGCATTGGTAACAATTGCTCCAAGGACATACCACTTTTGAAAACAGAATTTCCATGCAAGATCCCGAACTTCATTTTGTACACGTCGTATACCCATGAAGACATATTCGCAGCCTCCATCGCCATCTCCAGGTTTTTCTTACTTTCTTCAGTCCGATACTCCGCCTCTTTGGTAGAAGTCACATCATTGGTGAGCAATATATGGCCTACGATAGTCCCCTGCTTATTGGTTATCGGAACAATCTTGACCTCGTAGATAATGGTATCTTTATTGGAAGTATGGAAATACTCTTTATTCATCCGGTCGAAATCATATTCAAATTCAAGCACAATGTCGTCTCCGGATTGAATTCTCGCTAAAAGCGCCTCGTCCACATAAGGACTTTCAAACAGATTGACTTTGTTTATTACCGCATCAAGCTCAACACCATACATAAGTCGTGCCCGTTCGTTTAAGCAACGGAGTATACCTGACGCATCGTAAATTTCCACACCCATCGGCAGACGGGCGAACACGCTATCTGTCAAGAAAATCTGCTCATCTAACAATGCCAGCATCTCTTTTCCAAAAGATGTACTATCTCCATTGCAAGTTTGTGTTTCCAGTCGTTCCATTTATCAGTTTTTGTAGTTAGCGAATAATGTGAATTGTACGCCGGTATTCTGTCGGAGACATACCCGTATGCCGGCGAAAAAAGCGACTTAACGACGATTGGTTTGAAAAACCCGTCTGCCGCACAATGTCTTTTATGTCAAGATTAGCGTCTCGAAGCAGTGCCTTCACCTCCAGTACAACATGATCTGCAAGTAACTCGCGGGCCGACTGACCATTTACCTCCTGAATAACTCGGGTCAGATATTGAGGAGTTATGCACAGCTTGTCCGCATAAAATGCCATTTCTTTATGTTGCTTATAGTGTTCATAGACCAGCATTGCAAACCGGAAAGCAATATTCTCCTTATTAGAGTTCAAGGGGATGGAAACTCCCTCCCGGCTTACGGTCTTGCGGAAATGAACATAGAAATCCCAATAAAAGATACGCAACAAGTGTAATATGGTTTCCCGCCGGAAAGCGGGATCGTCAGAACTGTTCCGAAAATCAATTGCACGACAAAAACCAAGAAATCTCTGAACTTCGCCCCGAGTCAACCGAACCTGGAAATTCTTCCGCATATAAAAGAAAAAATCAGGAGTAATCTTCCCCAGGCTACTCATGGTATCCAAGAACATCGTTTTATCTATTTTGAAGAAAGTCATAGAGAAATCGGGACTTATCTCACGGATTAATACTGACTGTAACGGCAAAACTGTCACCAGGTCGTTTTTAGATATCTGGCGGCTGACTGAAAAAACCTCTATTACAGCCGTTCCACCTGTGCAAACTCCACCAAACCCTTCTGCCAAATACGCTTCATGTTCATCTACAGGAAGGGCAGAGAGATCGGTATATATATAAAAATTGCCATCCATCTGAAATGTCGTGGTTAAAATGAATAACAAAGATACTAATTTATACCCAAGCAAATTTCAGAATGCAAGATATAGAACGCGAATAGCAAATTTCGGTGCCAACAAAAAGAATAGCAACGATGCAAGGAAGTAATCGCCACAATGCAAGAAACTAATTCTCAGAATGCACATTTTTATTCTTACAACAGTTGTTGTAAGATAGAATTATATCTATTGTAAGAAAGTAATACAGTTGTTGTAAGATTCAATAACAGTTATAGTATGAATAGTTTTATGCATCTTCGAGAATAGATTCTTGCATTCTGGGAGTTAGTTTATCGCATGTTGAGGATTGGTTTATCACACCAAAGAAATTATGGGAATAATCACTCATATTCATCATTTCGTCATAAGAAACAGTATGGTTCGTCTACAAACTCTCTAAGGAAGAATTATTAAACTTACCTTTGTAATCGAAATCAAGATGATAGAAATATAAAGATTAGTAACAAAGAAAACCCAAATGATGAAGAAGATTTTAGTTTTAATACTATGTGTATTAGTTTATAGCGCATTGTTTGCTCAATCCAATGAAGACAAGAAAACCGTATTTCAATTGAGCTTTGTCCCGCCCCTGAGTACCAATGGAGCCTATTCGCATCAGTATACGAATACTGTTTCACTCAACTTACTTGTAGGCATTTCCAGAAACGAAGAGGCATTCACCTGGGGAGGTATCTCAAACATTATTCTGAATGATGCCAAAGGTTTCCAAATGGCAGGACTTTCAAACTATGTAGGAAATGACGGACAGGGAGTGCAGTCCGCAGGACTGGCTAATATAAATAAGAATAAGTTCAGTGGTTTCCAAATGGCGGGATTGGCAAATACAGCTTCTGCAATGACCGGGTTCCAATTCGCCGGATTAGTCAATATTGCCAAAGAGGTAAACGGGTTGCAGGTTGCCGGATTAGTCAACATTGCAAAAGAGGTCAATGGCGTACAATTTGCCGGACTGGTCAATATAGCGAATAAGAGTGACTGCCCCATCGGATTAATCAACATCATTAAAAATGGTGAGATGGGAGTTGCTGTCACTTATGATGCATTGGGAAGTACGGTAGCCACATTCCGTTCGGGCGGCAGATACACTTATGGCATTATAGGCGTTGGATATAACCATAAAACTGAGAATAACTCATTGGTGGCTGAAGGTGGATTCGGTGCTCATATCCCTGTTACCTCCTGGTTCAGGATTAACAATGAACTTAAAGCCTCAACCATCGGAAACGATTCGGATGAACCTGTTTTGAATACTGGATACTCACTCATTCCGTCCTTCAGAATCGGGAAGCACATTGAGTTATTCGGAGGGGTAGGCATAAACTACATGATGACCAAAGATGTAAGCAACAGCAAAATATTCCCGAACCATTCCTTATGGAAAAAGACTGGGTCTACCAAACTGCAACAACTGTATATCGGATACCAGTTTGGCGTACAATATATATTCTGATAGTTCAATTCAATACTCTTTATACTCAATATCCCCTGAATCTACATTTTGACTGTAGATTTAGGGGATTTACAAAAAAAGGACTATATTTGCCCCAAATTCTAAAAGCAACTATTTTGGGCACAATTCTTAAATTTGTTATTGCTTAATAATTAGCCTCACAAACCACAGGCTAATTTCTTTCGTTTGAATAATTCTTATTCAGATAGGTTTTTCATTTTATCATTTTTAGTATTAACTACATTGTCTCTGCAAGACAATTGTAATTTGCTATTCAGACTTTTAGCAGGTTTTGCAGCAACCGTCTGAAAGTTATGGATGCGCTGAATGCGAATGGAGAATTTCGTAAAGAACATTAAGCAAGACATAGAAGTAGAAATCCAAAGAATTGAGCAACAAGATATTGATATCCTTGATAAGATAAAGCAAATAGTCGGCTTCATACAGACTTCACTCGCCCGGCTAAAAGTAACCATTGCGGACTATCAGTTTATCAATCCCGAGGAGGAGATTCTTTTCTTTAAAGTCCGGAAACCGCAAATATCCGGTCTACTGATATTTTATATCCGTCTGTATCAGATTGAAAGGAATCGGATCGGGAAATCACCGTCAGCTCAATATAAATACCTGAAGGAGGAATATGAAAGTCTGAAGAATATCTCTTCGGACAAGAATTTCTATAACTATTATCAAGCCGGTAAAACAGACTCAGATCATCTGTATTTCATGAGAAAGCATTATGATATCCTTTCAGATGTTCACTGCCACTCGTTGGACAGAGATACTTCTTTTTCCACTTTGCATGATTCCAGCGTAGCAGAGATCTTAGCAAATAAGCAACTCACTCATTATCTCTCCACGGAGATTGATGCGTTATCGGAGAAACTACACCTTAAGTTCACCTCCATCATAGAAAGCAAACTATTGCAATGGACGGAAAGTAAGGTGTCATTGGTAGAATTCATTTATGCACTATATGCCGGAAAATGCTTTAATAATGGTAACACGAACCTGAAAGAAATCGCTTTCTGCTGCGAAACTCTTTTTGATATTGAGATTGGTGATTTCTACCGGATATTTCTTGAAATCAGGAACAGGAAGAAAAGCAGGACACAATTTCTGGATAAATTGAAAGAGAAAATAACCCAAATGATGGACGAACTTGACAGGTAAACAAAGAATATTTCATAGTGTCTTGTGACATCTTGTGAATTATGCAAATGGCTAATATCCAACTTTGCCGGAAAATTACTTAACCCGCAAAGAAAGATAATAGTTTATTTATGGAGACAACAATTACATGGGAAATAAAGGTGAAGAATACCCCTTTATTAATTAAGAAATGCAGTCACTGCGATAGTGACCGATTTTATTGTAGCGACAAGTTCAGGATGAATGCTCAAAAGAAGAACATAGATGTATGGTTGATTTACAGATGCGTGAAGTGTGACAACACCTGCAACCTCACTTTGTTATCACGCAGTAAACCGGATTTGATTGACAAGACATTATTCCATAGTTTTTCTATGAATGATAAGGACACAGCCTGGAAGTATGCTTTTTCTACTGAAATGGAGAGAAAGAATAACCAGAGGCTGGATTATGGCAGTGTAGAATACGAAGTCATTCCTAATACCTCATTGGAAGATTTGCTGAATCTATCCAATGAGGTTATCAAAATCCACATCAAGTGCGAGCTTGAGTTTGATCTCAAATTATCATCATTAATCAGAAGGCGCTTCTCACTCTCTGCCAATCAGGTGAAACGTATGTTCGAAGATGGTATCATTACGATTTCAAGCAACAAACCACCTCAGAAGCATAAAGTGAAAAATGGAGATATAATTCTGATACAAAGAGAGGAATTAAGTAAGTCTGTCAACCGTTCCATTCATGATATAGGGTAAGGACTGACGTATCTTCTCAACAGGCCAGTTCCACCATTGTATCTGTTGCAGCCTAGCGATTATCTCTTCCTCAAATCGCATCCGTATTTTCCTGGCAGGTGTTCCTCCTACTATGGTGTAGGGAGGAACATCTTTAGTTACTACTGCCCGTGCTGCGATGACAGCTCCATCTCCGATATGCACGCCTGCCATAATAACGGCTTCATAACCTATCCAGACATCATTGTCTATAATGATATCGCCTTTATTATCCCATGCTGAGACTACATTTTTCTTATCCAATCCCCATTCTTCAAAGAACAAGGGGAATGTGTAGTTGGACAAGGATTTCAATGTATGGTTGGCACTGTTAAAAAGAAACTTTGCCCCACAGGCAATAGAACAGAATTTGCCGATTATCAGGCGGTCTTGGTTGATAGGGTAATGATAGAGGATATTATTCTTCTCAAATTGAGCCGGATCATTTACAAAGTCATTGTATATGGTGTAATCACCAACTATGATATTCGGATTGTTGATAATGGCATTCAAATAGATAGTCTGATAATCATTGGTACGCGGATATGTTTTCGTATTCATTGTAATTACTTCTTTTTGTATGTTTAGTATTTTAATATTTTGTGACGGAAACGGTCACAATCAAGTTGGGCAACAGACTTAGCTGTTGCCCTATCATACTAAACGAAGCTATTTACAAAGTTGCCATTTCATGATGATTAAAGACTATGGTTCATATCGCATAGCAAAGATACGATCTTTTCAATTCATGCCACCTATATCTCACGGTTTATAGCATTAAATGCCATATCTTACCATCTCTAACCAACAATATACTTACCAAACTTAAACAAGGATATAAGTTTAGCTATAATATAGCATACTACATAAGTGATTATAGCCGTAGCAAATATAGCCAATGGAGGAGACATTACAGGATTACATATTCCAAATACATATGGTAAAATCAGCATATGCATAAGGTACATACCATAACTCATAGCTGAAACATCACAGATTGCCTTGTATATCCGGGCTCTCGCACAAGTTATTTTCCGTATCAGCATAAATGCCCCAAAACTCATCAATACCGGTGCTATGGATGTGGTCTGCCAACTTAACTCTAACTGCCTGACCTCTTCCACTGTAAACGAACGTGTATAGAATGACCCTATACAGAATAAATATCCGACTAAAAAGCAAGGTAGAGCTATATATAATGTCTTTTTAGTAGACCAGTCCAAATATTTACGGATGTAATGAGCCATCACTACATATCCGACATAACCAGATACGTAATAAAACAAAGGATATGGATTCCACCAACATTCCCCAAAAACATCTCCGAAAATCTCATGAGCATGCCAGAATAGTGTAGTAAACAACCAGATACCCAAGAACACCTCTTCTTCACGACGGCTGACACGTTCCAACCACGGAGACAGTACAGGCATTATCAGATAAATACCCAGCAGCATATATATAAACCATAAATGAGAAGCACGAGGAATAAAGTTAATAAAGATGTGGGACAAATTATTCTTCACCTCTTCATTGCTGAATTCACCCCATAATCCAGGCAATACGGCATACATAAAGAGCCATATCACAAAAGGAATTACCACACGCATGAAACGTTTGCGGAAGAATGTTTTCGTATCTGTCCGCAAAGGTATCAAAAGATAAGCCGAAGCTATAAGAAATAAGGGAACAGCCGGACGTACAAAACCATTTATCAGACATACACTCCAACGCCCCAGTTCAGATGGAAAAGAAAAAGAGTAATCATTTGAATATACACACTCCGAGCTATGCACCACCATCACCATAAAGCAGGCAATAACACGTAACCAATCCAGAAAAACAATACGATTATTTTTGTAACCTTGCATAATAAATACTGATCTCAATCTAATGTTATTTCACTTCAAATTTTCCTTGTAACTTTATATCTTGTGAAGAACTTCCCACCATTACCGCAAACGTGCCCGGTTCTACTACGAAATGATTATCCTTATTCCATAATCCCAACTCTTGCGGGGTAAGCACGAAATCAATCACTTTTTCTTCGCCCGGTTCCAGATGGATACGTTCGAAGCCACGCAATACTTTTACATATGTAGTCACAGAACTCATCTCATCATGCAGATAAAGCTGAACGACTTCATCTCCCGCAACTTTTCCTGTATTCTTCACTTTACAACTCAGCTTCACACTACCTTGTACACCAATGACCGGATTCTCTATCTTTAAATCACTATAAGCAAAAGTAGTATAACTCAAACCATATCCGAAGGGATAAAGCGTACCGGTAACACGTACAAAACCTTTTGAATCGGACCCCGGTTTAAAAGGAAAAGCAAAAGGTATCTGTCCTACCGAACGGGGAAAGGTTACCGCCAATTTACCACCCGGATTGTAATCACCGAAAAGTACTTGTGCCACAGCATCTCCCATAAATTCTCCCGGGAACCAAGCATGTACAATACCCGGAATATAACGCTCAGCCCAGTTGATGGTGGCGGCGCGTCCGTCTACCAGTAACAAGATCACAGGTTTGCCCGTTGCGTATACAGCTTGCAGCAGTTTTTCCTGTCGTCCGCACAAATCCAGATTGGTACGGGAATATTCCTCACGTACTGTCTTCTCATTTCCTCCCAGTACCATGATGGCTACGTCCGATTCCTTTGCCAAGGCTACAGCCTCATCCATCATAGCCTGTTCTTCCTGATCCAATGGTACTTCGTAAAGCTCGCTCTCCGGAAAATATTTATCAATAATGTCTGTTCCTTTTGCATAGCGAACCTCTGCATCAGGCAAATACTCTTTTATTCCCTGATATACCGTCTTTATCGGAGCATTAGCCGGACCATAACGACAAATCAGGTTCTGCACTTCATTCGCATTAGGACCAATCACTGCTACTTTCTTCAAATCTTTGGAGAGTGGCAGGATATTATTCTCATTCTTCAATAAAACGATAGATTCTAAAGCCGCTCTCATGGATACTGCCTGATGTTCCTTGCTATGCACCACCTTTTCAGGATGTTTTGCATCTCCTTTATAAGGATTATCAAACAACCCCATCCCAAACTTTACCCGCAACACATCTGCTACACGACTATCAATCGTCTGCATGGAAACCTTTCCTTCACTAATAGCCTGCCGAAGCGGACGAATGAAGTTCTCGGGCAAAGTAAAGTTAGTACGCACATTCAGTCCCGCATTTACTACCTGGGCAGCTCCATCTACAGCATCGGCAACCACCTGATGCTTGGAATAAAGAAATTCTACCGCTTCACTGTCAGACACTACATAACCTTTGAAGCCCCATTCGTGGCGAAGTATTTCAGTAAGGAAATGATAACTTCCGGTAATCGGTTCACCATCATAGTCATTATACGAACTCATGACTCCCAATGCTCCGGCTTCGCAGAAAGCCTTACGGAAAGGTTCGATATAAAGAGTCCGCATCTCGCGCGGTGCTACGTGTGGATCGGTACGGGTACCGGCATCACGCCCACCGACAGGGATACTATATACTGCAAAGTGTTTGGGAGTGGCAACCAGCCCTTCTTGCTGAAGTCCTTTAATCATCCGTTTTCCAAGTTCTCCCACCAGAAAAGGATCTTCTCCATAACATTCTACTACACGTCCCCAACGCGGATCTTGTGCAATATCCAGAATAGGAGAATAAATATTAGTATAACCTAACGCTTTTGCCTCTTCAGCGGTGACCTGAGCTATTTCACTGATCAGTTCCTTATTCCAGGTAGCCCCCTGTCCGCATTGGGCAGGGAACATGGTGGCCCGGTCATGGCAAAGTCCGCGAATTCCTTCGTTGGTGAAATCAACAGGTATTCCCAGACGGGTCTGCTCCACAAACCATCGCTGAATGGTCTGCCGATTTTCTACACTATTTACATAAGGGTATGATAAAGAAGAACCGAAACGTCCCAAGCCATTGGCTTGTTCATCTATATTGGCTATACCGTCCTTCCAGATTTCATCTTTCCACTTCTCAGTAGGAAGAGAATCTTTCAGTACACGTCCGGACCCGTACAAGGTAGCCATCTGGCAAGTTTTCTCCTCCAAGGTCATCTGCGACAGCAGGTCTTGTACTCTTGCCTCTATCGGTGCCGAAGGATCTTCGTAGATATCCTTCACACCGTTCTTGTTAAAATCAATCCAGCCTTTCTTATATATACCGGGATTATTACCCGCATACACACCCGCACAAAGCGATACAGCAATACATAAAACGATTCTTCTTTTCATAGCATCTTTTTAGTTTTCCATTTCAAATATTAGTTCTCCACCCTTCATCAAGTCGAAATGAGAGAATCTCGGTTCCGCCAAATCCTCACCATTCAACTTCATGGAGCGAATATACTTATTTTCCACACTATTATTCTTCGCTTGGATTACAAAATCTTTCCCATTACTCAAATGAATAGTCACTTTATCGAATATCGGACGGCCAATTTCATAAACCGGACGGCCCGGACAGAACGAATAGAATCCCATAGCACTCAATGCATACCAAGCAGACATTTGTCCAACATCCTCGTTTCCGGAAAGCCCGTTAGGATCATTATGGTAGAGTGTACGAAGAATATGGTCTACTAAAGCCTGTGTCTTGCGAGGTGCACCGGCATAATTATAAAGGTATGGAATATGATGACTTGGCTCATTGCCATGTGCATACTGGCCAATCATTCCGGTAACGTCGGCAGCGGCATTCGGATCACCCGTCAGTTCGGAACTTGTAGTAAACAGCGTATCCAGATGTGCTTCGAAAGATTTCTGTCCCCCAACCAGTTCCATCAGTCCTTCTACGTCCTGCGGAACAAACCATGCCCATTGCCATGCATTTCCCTCTACGTAATTACTGGGACGTTGCACGGATGCCGGATCAAAAGGAGTAATCCAACTGCCATCGCTCAGACGTCCCCGCATCAGTTTAGTTTCCGGATCAAAATAGTTCCGATAGTTCCTGGAAAGCTCCATATATTTATCATAAAGGTCTTTACGGTTATGCTCCTTCATCATCTGGGCTATCAGCCAGTCATTATAAGCAAATTCCAGTCCTTGTGAAACAGAACCACCTACCTTATCGCAAGGAATATATCCCAGTTCATTCTTATATTTAATGGATACAGGCATCAGTTTCCCATTCAGAATCTGGCGATCCATCATCGGCGTAACACCCGTAGTATCATATACCGATGAACGTATGCATGCTTCCAGCGCCTTCTTTACATCAAAATCGCATTGTTTCTTCATCATAGCATCGGCTATGACAGAAACGGCATGGTAACCGATCATAGTACCTGTTTCATTAGAAGCCAGTTCCCATTTAGGCAAGATACCACCCTCATCATACTTACGAAGCAGTGAACGAATGAAAGCCTGATTCTGCTCTGGTGTAACGATGGTATAAAGAGGATGAGCTGCACGGAAAGTATCCCAAAGAGAGAACACCGTATAATTTGTATAAGAAGCATCCTGCTTAATCTCATGTCCCATTGTACGGTAACGTCCATCTACATCGGATGCCAGGCTCGGCTGGATAAATGCATGATACAGTGAAGTATAAAATACAGTACGACTATCATTGTCCGAAGTTTCGATATCAATCTTTCCAAGAGCTTCATTCCAGGCAGTATTCGCCTGTTTCATGACACCTTCAAAGTCCCAATTGGGGATTTCAGCCTCTACATTCAATCGGGCACCCTCTTCGTCCACACTTGAGATACCTACCTTTGCCAATACACGTCTGTCAGCAGGGAGATTTCTAAAACTCATCACTGCCTTAGCGGTATTGACCGTTACAGATGTACTATCCGATTGATACTCAGTTCCCGAATACAATTTATAATCAAACGGACTGGAAAACACTGCATAGAAATATACATAGTGACGCTTAGCCCAGCCAACAGTATATTTCATTCCTGCTATGGTAGAATCATTCACCACACGAATCTGAGTAACAGGATGCTGATGACCATGAATGGTAGGTTCCATATCCACAATCAGACGGGCATCACTTGCCTTAGGGTAAGTATACCGATGCAGGCCTGCACGCAAAGTAGCGGTCAGTTCCACATTGATAGAATCATCCTGCAACAGTACTTGATAATATCCCGGCCGGGCACTCTCTTGTTCATGCGAGAAACGAGAACGATAACCTTCATCCGGGTTTTCTGCTGTCCCGGCAATCAAAGGTTTCTCGCCGACTACGGGCATAAAGAGTATATCGCCATAGTCTCCAATACCCGTTCCACTAAGATGGGTATGGGTAAAGCCCATGATGGAAGTATCGTCGTAATAATAGCCGGAACAGGCATCCCAGCCAAAGAGACGGGTATCCGGACTCAACTGCACCATTCCATGAGGTAAAGTTGCACCAGGGAAAGTGTGGCCATGTCCACCAGTCCCTATAAATACATTCACGCTATCGGTATACTCCTTGGGGAGATCCTTTTCTGCACAGGAAAACAATCCGATTCCTGAGGCCAACAACAGCATGCAGAGTTTATTCTTCATAAAATTATATGTTTATGTTTTTGTTACCAATCATCTGTCCTGAATGAAGATACCGGAAGACCGAACATATTATAAAGACAGCCTTTCACATAATCCTTAAAAGCATATCGCACTGCCACCGGATGTGGCACCTCCGGGCTGGAAACGACCACCGTTTGAGCATCTTTACCCAAATGCGCATTGGCAGGATGGAACACCCTATCCTCACCGGCTATTTCGAAACCTGTCAGTGGTTGGCGATATGTAGTCAAACCTTTACCTACTTCATCAAATGATACCGCGATCTTATTTCCCTCTATCTGCATAGACTTATACAACGGACCGGTTACGGGGAAACCCTTCTTACCATAAGTTAGTCCTAAGGCCATGTATGCAAAACGATTACCTACGGTTTCCTTCTCCATAGGATGTATAGTACGCGCATCACCGATATCAGTCAGAATTATCATTCCGGAAGAAGGTACAATACCCAGACATTTTGCCTGAGCCTCACGCAAATAGGCCGAGTTTTTTCCTTTTCCCTCACCCTTATTATAGTTGAATGGAGCAATCTGAGCATAATAGAAAGGAAATTCCCCTATTCCCCATTGTTTCCGCCAGTCATTCACCAACGAAGGAAACAGTTGCGTATACAGGTCGGGGACATCTACATTGGCTTCTCCCTGATACCACAAACAGCCTCGTATGCCATAACCGACTACGGGACTCAACATACCATTATAAAGAATAGAAGCATTGTGTACATCCGACAAGTCTTTGTAAGGTTCTATCCCTTCTTTACTCATCCAGGCTTCCACCCGCGAACCTCCATAACTCGCATGGATGATACCTACGGGTACCTTGAGCACCTGGTTCAGTTTGCGTGCAAAGAAATATCCGGCAGCCGAGAACTCGGGGACTGTTTCAGAAGAAGCTTCCTGCCAAATACCTTCACAGTCAGTCAGTGGTTCGGACGTCATCTTGCTTCCTACCATAAACATACGAACTTCGGGATTTCCGGAAGTGACAATGGCATCCAACGAACCAATCACCGGATCACCATAACGTCCGCTTACCCGCATATCCATATTGGACTGGCCGGAACAAAGCCATACCTCACCGATCAGTACATTATTGATATGTACCGACTCACCATCGCTCACCTCTATGCTGTAGGGACCACCATACATGGGTGTCTCTACCTTTACTTTCCAGTTACCCGATTCATCGGTAACCGCCGTATATTTCTTAGCATTCCATGAAGTCTTTACAGTTACTTTCTCCTGTTTCCTGTCACTGCTTCCCCAAATGGCAACCGCACTTTTTTGCTGCAACACCATTCCGTCAGAGAAGAAAGACGGCATTGTAATACGTGCCTGCACCCCTTCCGCCAGAAGCAGAAAGGATGCAAACAGAGCCATTATTAACTGATATCGTTTCATTGTTTAATTTCTTACGGGCATCTTAAATGTCAATGGAATTTCTTTCCTGAGCATACGGGCCGCCTCACCAGTCAACCACAGGTAATGATCGGAAGGTTGGCCGTCCATATCGATAAACTTGGCAATGTCACTAACCGGATGATCGCCCGTACATTTAAAGATAGCGGTACCTTCATCCACCTCATCAAACATGGCTACATAAATCATTTCCGCCCCTGCCATCATCGCTGTAGAAAGTTGCTGCCAATAGAAGCGTCCTCCCTGACGGGGAATACTGCCTACAGGCTTTACGTCATCCGGAAACTCCAGTTTGCTGAGATTATGCCAACTGAACCCAGGAGTTACGGCGGGAACATAATCTACTCCATTCTCTTCGCACCAGCGGATATCTCCAATAACCAGGTCACGAAAACGATCCATATCATTGTGCAATAACGGAGAGAAGCGCTGGATAGTCCACGGCAGAACGATATCCGCCTTTCGGATCAATGTATGCAGATAAGGATCATTCATACAATCGGATTCCAGAGTGCGCCAAAAGGTAGGAACACCCAACATTACCGTGCAACCGCCATATACCGGATCATTTTGCAGGAAGTCAATCAAGCGCTCCATGCCGATATTCCTGATATTGTAAGGACGGTCGGGGAAACCGACACCCCAGATAGCCACTACCGGCTTTCCGTTATGGTGCAAATAAGTTTTCGTACCGGACTGATTAGTCACCTTCTGATTGTCCACCAGCCTCTTCCAGTCTTCTATTATCATGGAGCAGTCTTCACCGGATCTTCTCAAACCGGACAGATCATACATCACAGCGATGGCACGATCATACTTGGAAGCTGCTTCCAAGGCATTTTCCAGGATACGGTTAGGCACCGAATTCTTTTGATCTCCACGGGTATAGTCCACAAAACGCTGTACAAACACGCCATCCACTCCGTAATCTTTCATCCACTTGAAATGCAAATCAACAGTAGACTTGTCCGCAGAGCTGAATACACGTGCTTTTCTTCCGTCGGCATGGCGGAAAGAAGTCTCATACGTTTTCTCATACTCGCTCACATCGGGCCATGCATCAATGGTACAATGTTTCTCGTCAAATTGCTTTCCGGTTCCATAATGGCCATAACCTTGATTTGTACCATCCTGCGGTCCACGAAACCAACCTTGATATCCCGCCATTACCAATCCTTTATAACTCGGATAAGAAGTCTCCGCGGCGTGTCTGGAACCGGCATAAGTGAACAAACTCATACCAAGCATACCCAATGCTATGAATAACTTAACTCTCATAAAATATTATTATTTATATCTATTATTAAAAAACTTTCCACCTATACCTCTGCCATTGTCTATTATTTCACATTGCAAATGTAAACCCGACAGATTAATGCTTCAGTTATATTTCAATTAGCTTACACTTAATTTTCAATTAATATGAGGATTGTTTGCCTTTCCTATATTAAAATCATCTTAAAAGTGTCTTTTTAAAGATTATTAAAACAGATTTCGAATGTAGTTAATACGAAATTAATCACAAGATAACAACCCGGACTTACCTTTGTACATAGTTTATAACTCATAGTTCAACTACTAATAAAGAATATTATGAAAAAAGTTTTTTCAAACCGTATGAATGGATGCTCACTGATACACTTCTCATTTCTGTTAGCTTTCCTCTTTCTTTCTGTCAACGCAGAAGCTAAAGTAAAACTTCCCTCCGTACTTGCAGATAATATGGTGTTGCAACAACAGACAGACGTCAAACTCTGGGGGCAAGCGCAAGCCAAAGCAACCCTGACAGTAAAGACCTCGTGGAACAACAAAACATACAAGGCTATCGCTGACAATAAAGGCCAATGGGAACTACAGATCCCCACTCCACAGGCAGGTGGACCTTACGAGATAACTTTCAATGACGGTGAACCGCTCACTTTAAAAAACGTATTGATAGGTGAAGTCTGGTTCTGTTCCGGACAGTCGAATATGGAAATGCCGATGGGAGGATTCGACCGTCAACCTACCAAAGGAACCAATGATCTAATTGCCAAAGCAAAACCATCTACCCCTATCCGCATATACAATACCGACTCTCAAGAAGGTAAATGGGTGCGCCAATTCAGCAAGACCCCACAAAAAGACTGTCAGGGTGAATGGTTGGAAAACACTCCGGTGAATGTAGCAAACACTAGTGCCGCCGCTTATTATTTCGCCCGATATATACAGGAAGTTCTGGAAGTACCGGTTGGTATTATCGTTTCTACCCTGGGAGGTTCTAAAGTGGAAGCATGGATGAGCCGGGAAGCGATTTCTCCTTTCAAAAGTATCAATCTGTCGATCCTTGACAATGATGAGCAGATAAAGAATATAACCGCTACTCCCTGTGTACTGTATAATGCCAAAGTAGCCCCTTTCACAAACTTTGCTATCAAAGGCTTCCTCTGGTACCAAGGGGAAAGTAACCGAGACAATGCCGATCTGTATCAGAGTCTGATGCCGGCCTTTGTAAAAGACTTGCGAAACAAATGGAACCGAGGTGAGCTTCCCTTCTATTTTGTGGAAATAGCCCCGTTCAATTATGAAGGAGCAGATGGAACTTCAGCTGCACGGATGCGCGAAGTACAACTGCAAAACATGAAAGATATTCCGAATAGCGGTATGGTTTCAACTTTAGACATAGGCCATCCCGTCTTTATACATCCCATGGATAAAGAGACTGTCGGAAACCGTCTGGCGCTCTGGGCACTTGCAAAGACTTACGGTAAGAAAGGATTCGGATATGCATCACCTATTTATAAATCCATGGAGATATCCGATAACAAAATATACATCAATGTTGAAAATGCCCAACGGGGATTGTGCCCGATGTGGACTTCTCTCAAGGGGTTTGAGATAGCAGGAGAAGACAAAGTATTCTATCCGGCATTTGCTGAAATAGAAACCAGCACTACCCGTCTGACAGTATCCAGTGATAAAGTACCTCATCCGGTAGCAGTTCGGTATGCCTATAAAAACTATGCAGAAGCCAATGTTTTCAATATTCATGGTCTGCCACTGATTCCTTTCCGAACAGATAACTGGTAAAAAAATAAATTAAGAGATACCTCCTGACCGAGAGAATCTTAGTACAGAACATGTACAGCTCTGATATAACTTACTTATAATAAACATCTTGCGATAGCTACACCCTTTTACCCGGATGGCTACACCCTTTTGTGGTCAAGGCTACACCATCCGGGTAAAAGGGTGTAGCCATTCCACAATGTCACATTCACAAGAATCTATCCATCCAACATCTACTTCTTATCAGATCCATAAATCAATCCCTCTCCCGACTTATTAAACCGGAAACCGGAAATATAGTAGTTGTTAGTAAACTCTATCGATTTACCCTGCGCTCCCAGTCTGGCGTACCCTTCATCTTTGACAGTTGTCTCCGCCATTTTTTGAGCGAAATAAGAAGTATAGACATGCGCTTTACCACCTCTAACATCTACACCCTGCGTACCGGAACGTGAGAAATTAGCTTGTTGGAAAGATACAATACCATTATTTATTATCGCCCCGATGACAGGGCTGCCCCAAAATGCACTATTGTACAAAATCAATTTAGCATCAGGATGAACTTTATCGGTATTGACCTTATCTCCCATGAGAACATAAGACCTGACCGGCTCATTTGGAATTTTAGTATTGACCAATTCTGAGTTAATGGCAACTATCTTAGTATCCTTATCCGCATCTTCTACAAACAGAGAATAAGTACACCCGTCAGAACCATGACCTATAACGGTCATTTCCCCCGGATATTTGCCTGTTATTGCATCTTTCAGAAAATGGATTCCATATACCGAGCCATAAACGAAATTATTGAAAATAGTCTGATTCTTGACATCTGCAAATTTAAGCGCACTGCAATTGGACTGTACGAAGCGCATCATAAATACTTCCGGATATCCTTGCCCCCCTTCCGGAAGCCTTGATCCGTAATGAGGATTCAACTGCATATTGCGGATGAATCCGCCTTCGGCGCCACCGCCAACCCAGATACCTGCCCTTAAAGGTACACCACCCAGATAATCGACATAATGCCCGCTCGTGTCGTATGAGGCCAAGTCTATCCCTTTGTCACCTACAGCTATGGTTACGTTTATAATATACACCTTCGGACCTTGTCCCTGTATCAGGAACGGGGTCTTTCTCGGGTTTTCAACACTAAAACCATCGGAAGCGATATTAAGCTGTGCCAGCGTAATACCTCTGATACCTGCATGGGCTTCAAGCTGTATGAGCGAAGGCCCGCTTTCTCCTGCGTTTCCGCCATCATAATTGGTAAATATGGCAGTTCCACCACTTTGTGTGTGATGTTGTACATCCCATGATCCCCGCAGTTCAACCCCCGAAGGCACTTTTATAGGGTTATTCACTAAATATCTTCCGGCCGGCAGGTAGAGCGTACCTCCGCCAGCGGCTTTCACAGCATCCAGCGCAGACTGCAAATCAGCCGATACGTCTTTTACGGGACGATCATTATTAAAGCCAGTCGCCCTCGCTAAATCCGCTTTCAATACTCTATCCGATACTGGTCTTGGATGCACGTCTATATTTGTTTTCACATTTTTAGGAATGGGCTCAAAGAAGTATTTCTTCCCTGTGATAACTTCCACTTTAGCGGAAGTACTGTGATTATCCACCTTCAGTTTAGATTTATAGCCCGAATTAACCGATTTCAAGGTATGCATATTCGCTCCGAGATAGACATGCCCGGCATTCTTTTTAAATTCGCACTGGGACAACAATACATTACCCCTGTTCATCCTAAGAGCATAATCATTATATTCACTGAATGTACAACTTTCAAACGATACGACCCCTCCGTCGCCATCGCCTACGACAGAACCTTTGAAATCCACACCGTTGAATTGTACAGAAGTGCTGAAATCCTTATAGAAATACACTGCATTACCATCTTGACCCGCTCCGAAGGATGAGTTGGATATAAGTATGCCATACGGATTGACATCTTCAACGTACAACCCGTTACCGCAGTCGCCTACATGCACCTCATACAACTGAGCGTTGGGAGCATCGGCAAAACCGGGTTCACGCCCTATCCACACACCTGTTTTATAACCTGATATATACAAATAAGAAACATACTCCCAGTCTGAGCGGTGCATTTGATATCCCGTGCCATTTGCCCTTGTATAAGCTGTTACATCCTCAAGAGAAGGTGCTCCCGGAAGACCGGAATTTGCCCAGTATTCAGGACTTATCCTGACATTCTCAATGCGTCCGATATCGGTACATACATGCACTTCGATACCTTTATTAAGAGCAGTCATATAACTGTTCAGAACATAATGTAACTCACTCGGAGCAGAATTAAAACCATTGTAAGAGTTTACAAGAGTGACACGTTCTATCGTAGCACAATCTCCCTGGGTTTGGAACAGCGTCCACGGATATGGTTTTACATGATGGATATCCTGTTCAGGATACCAGATAGAGAGATTAGTAACTCCAGTGCCCGCGTTCATCTCTATGAATCTATCAGCTATACTGGTATAGGTGGTACGAAGCGCATTATCTGCCTGGCCGTCGTTCCACCAGCTTTCAACACTTCCATCGTAATTCGGTGAGTCTTTACCGACACGTACTTCGAGAATTGTTCCAAGGACTTTCCCATTATGGGATGCCGGATCAGCCCAATCACCACGAAGTTGCACACCAGGGTGGAGACGCAAAACATACTCAAAATGAAAATCTTTCTTTGTTTCCGAACGGCCTTGACGAACTCTGACGTTTTTAGTACCGACCTGCGTACTACGGAACTCATAATTTCCGGCTGGTATATATACTACTCCGCCACCACTTTGATATGCAGCGTCAATAGCTGCTTGAAAAGCAGCTCTATTATCAAATCCCGGTTCAGCTTTAGCTCCAAATTCAGGGGCAGTCACAACAAAGTCGGATATGGCCCAGTCTTTTGTGGGATAAATAGTTTTGATACTTTGCTGTGGTACCTGCTGCTTTGTTTGCGAACAGGCGACATTCACAGGAAGCATCATCGTTAGGGTTATCATAGCTGTTACCCACAACTTAGAAAACGTTTCTGTAGTTTCGTTATTTCGATTCATAATTATTGATTGTTCTAAAAGGGATTAAGACTCACCACAGATTACGCAGATTAACACAGATTGATGAATTATTTCGTTGATTATTAGATTCATGAATCTGTGTCAATCTGTGTAATCTGTGGTGATTTGTATTATTTGTGGTGAACTTACATTCCTAACGCAAAGAGTATTTAATATAGTTACACAAAATCTTTCGAGCCACTTCTGCCGGACCTGACGGATCACTCAAATTATCAGCAATATCCAGAGAAGAGAAAATAATCTTCCCTTTTCCGCAAGGAATAACTCCCACTGCTGTACCCAATTCAAACGGAGTACTCCGATAAGAGCCCACCACTAACTCCTCTCCTTGCATACGGAAGCCGAATCTACGATCCCCATTCTTTACTACGACCTGATAGGGCCAATTCAAAGCATCGTCCACCGGAAGGCCTTCAAATAAAGGATGCTTCTTCACAAAATGAATTCCTCCAATCCAGTCTTTCCCAACATTATAATAACCGTTGTATACCGTATTCGTATATTCAGCAACAGACTTCATCCAGGTTTCAGTGGAGCCAAGCAGAATCAATGTGGTACCCTCATTCTTTACCCGCTCAAACAACTTCTGTGGAGCTATGGTGGCAGCACTGGGTTGAGACCACTTCAACTGTATCTGACCGGACTGACGGGTTTGTCGATACACCAGCCTAACTTTTACCGGTTTACCCGCTTCCATCACCACAGGTCTATCCTGCTTCATGGGAGATTCATTATAATATTCATCAATCAACTGCCGGCCGTCCACATACATACGTACTCCACGATCCGTTTCAACACCAAGCAGATACTGCCCCGACTCAGGCGGATAGATCTCTCCCTCCCATACAACAGAGAAAGGCTGATTGGCAGGAACCGACTCATCAGGTTGCGCACCGTCTACGAAAGTCCGGTTAATTTCTGTAGCACTCTTTACAGCTGCTACAATGTTCATATCTGCCTCACTATACCAAGTAGCCTTCAAACTGGACTTTCCATCTTTATCCTTGAAATAAGCCGAAGGGATCACAACCGGTTCATCCAGTGATGAACGATTAACAACAAGCCAGTCCAGCTTTCCCATTTCAGAAGTAAACGCCGGAAGTTCCTTACCGGTGGCTTGTTTGTAAAAAGCGGCTACTTTATCATTATTGCTTCCATAATAAGCACCCTTTCCGGCCAAATCACTTGCCTGCCAGCTTACAGCAACCACCTCGTCATTTCCCAAAGCAAAGATCTCCTGACCGCCTGCTTTCAGGCCGGCTTCTACGCGATAAGTACCTGCCATTCCATTGATAGGAATCTCTACATTCTCCAGTAAAAGCTGGCCAAAGTTCTCGCCACCCTTAATGTTTACTTCTTCATTTCTGGTATAAACCACTTTTCCATCGGGAGCAATCAGTTTGATGTCAAGCGTATGAGCGCCTTTCAAGTTTTCCTCATTCACTATGTAAAAGTCTACCGTCGCTATGCCTGGAAGCTTAACAACCTGATTGCGTGAAGCAACGGCTACATACAGCGACTGGTTATAGTACGCCAAAACAGAAGCATCTCCCTTAGGATTACGATAGATATCCACAATACCGGAATGATTGTCATAGGGCATCGCTTCCCAACCGTTCACCATATAGGCATCGCCCAGGTTCTGCATTCGCATACCTTCGATACGTCTTCCCTGATGTTCAAAAGAGACATTACCCATTGCACGTGTCAGAGCATCGAGGCTACCAAAGTGAGGAGCAAGTCCTTTCTTTTGAAAATAATCAGTGAAAGCCTTATATTGGCTCTGCCAGAACAGACCGTCCCAACCTGTTTTACCCGTGCTCTTTATTTGATCGTATATCATCTGGATGCGAGGAGGAGTAGATATGGCACCCTCTTCACCGCGCAGATAAACTTCCGTACGGTTGCTGGTGTACATAATATTGTCTTTAGGACCTTTATAATAATTCTCAACCCAGGTTTCAGGACCTCCGGCACGGTGATTATCATACCATCCTTTCCGATACAGAGTAGTATCAAACGGTAACATGTGCGCCTTGGAGTCTTCTTCTTTATCTTCACTACCTGCCCAGCCGGATGTGAATGACATGATTCTACTGGGATCAATGGCATGTGCCTCACGCATATCATTCATGCGCTTGGCAACAAGCGCTTTATCTTGCGACAACGGCCCGCCAAATTCATTGATCAGATTAAAGATAACCAAACTCGGATGACTACGGTCCCGATATACCATTCGTTTCAGTTTCTCATTCACTATGGTACGAATAAACGGATCATGATTGGCTGAGTGGAAAGACCCCGGCTCTTCATAATATAACAATCCCAGTTCGTCCGCCTTTTCAAGAACAACCGGACTACCTATGCAACGATGAAAATTCAGCATATTCAAGCCCAGACTCTTAGCAGTACGTACTTGCTTCTCAGCCATTTCGGATGTTGCTATCAATCCCGTCACCGGAAAGTAACCCCAACTGATCGCACTTCTCAGCATAATGCGCCGCCCATTCAGACGCAAAACAGCATCCTTACCGACACCGTCTACAGTAAACCAGCGGAAACCGAAATCTTTCTTATCCTGGTCGAGCGTCTTCTTGCCCTTCTTTATCAACACATTGCAAGTATACAGTTCCGGAGTAGAGAGATCCCATAATTTGGCATCGGGAACATTGACAGGAATTGTCACTTCATGATTTCCTGCGGGGAACGAAATAGCCTTCAAGGTTTGCCGGAATACGACTTTATCAGGATTGCCTTTTTCATTCACTATTAGCTCCACATCCTGCTTCACGCTGGAAGATGTTTCATTAGTGAAAGACAGAATGGCATTCACCTTAGTCAGCTCAGGCGTATTTTGCATATAGATATCAGAAATAAAAACCGGATTCACACTCTCCAGCTTGACTCTGCCGATAATTCCGGTGAAGCTTCTTGAAGGAGGAATATTGTATTCTCCCCATTTCATTATGTCGAAATCCTGCCAGTGGAAATTACCTCCGGGATTGGTAACACGTATCGCCAACAACTGCTCTTTTCCAGGTTTTGCTTCATCGGTAATATCCACATGGAAAGGTGTTTCACCAATCAGGTCATAGGCCACAAGCTTACCGTCAAGATAAACCTCTGCGCGCATCCGGACAGATTCAAAGTAAATTATAAAGCGTTTCTTTTGCTGATCTGCCGGAATCGTAATTTTACGATACCACCAGCTCACTCCCCGAAAGTTCTCCGGACGAGGATTATCAGTAACAGTGAGATATTCTTCCACCGTACCCGGTACCTCAACAGGAACTGCATCGGGATTATGACTCAGGGTTTGCCAACCACCTGTGGGGACATTTACCGGCAACAATGACAAATCCGTTATCTCATGAGGAAGGTAAAGGCGGTCATTCTGCCAGCTCGCTTCTTTATCGAGCCACAGCGACCAGCCACCTCCCGTCAACGGAATAGTATATCTTCCTTCTCCTGCATGAGCCGAAAAAGCGCAAAGCAGGTAGAAGACCCAAAATAAAGGAAAATACTTTTTCATAAATATTCGTGTTAGATATTAGTAGGTTCTGATTGTTATTTCTTTACTGTAATCGTAAGTTTCTGCAAGGCTTTCTCATCTGAAGTTCCACCATAGAGCAACTCATACTTTCCGGGAAGAATTTCCATCCGGTTGGTAGACGGATTAAAACACTCAAATGTCGAAGCGGGTAATTCGATCCGAATATTTTCCGTCTGACCGGCTGGAAGGGAAGCTCTACGGAATGCTCTTAAAGTCTTAATCGGTCCTTCCTTATCAGCAGGATTGCGTAAATAAACTTGTATCACTTCATCGCCATCCAGCTTACCGGTATTCTTCAAAGGTATTGTCAAAGTCATTCCTTCACCTGCACGAACGTTTTGTTTGTCCACTTTGGCCTTACCATAATCAAAAATAGTATAGCTCAAACCATGTCCGAAAGGAAACAGGGCTTTACCTTTGAAATAACGATAGGTACGATTACTCATGTCATAGTTCTCAAAATCGGGGAGATCATCGCTCGAAGCATAGAAGGTAAGCGGTAAACGTCCGGCAGGATTATAGTCGCCAAACAGGACATCGGCCACAGCTGTTCCCCCTTGCTGACCGGGATACCATGCTTCCAGGATTGCGTCCAGATTCTCAGCCTCCCAAGGTAACGCCAGTGTACTGCCGGAGCATAATACGAAAATAACCGGTTTACCTGTCTTTTTCAAGGCTTTCAGCATTTCCGCTTGCACATGCGGTAAATCAATGTTAGTACGGTCACCTTTTCTGAAACCGGGTAGATCCACAGGCATTTCTTCACCTTCCAATGTGGGAGAAAGTCCGCCTACAAAAATGATAGCATCAGCTTCAGCTGCTTTATCCGCTACCTCTTTATAATTAATTTCTTTCTTAATACCTATATCAAACTTCAATGAGGCTTCTCCACCAGCTTGAAAATATTCCAATACAACTTTGTAATTCTTCCCTTTCACAGCATTCAAGCGATACATTTGCTCTTTCGCAGGTCCGTCATGCCAGTCTGAGTACACTTCTTTTCCGTCAATGAACAAACGGGAACCATCATCAGCAGAGATTATAAAAGATACTTCACCTGATTCCTTCGGAGTATATACCGATTCAAAACGTGCTGAAAAGTTGTTCAACTTTACTCCTGGCATAAACACCGTGTTACCTCCATTGCCAAAATTAAGCGGCTCGCTGAAATGCCCCGTTGCTGCGGCTTCGCCTTTCAGTTCTTTATTATTCCAAAAAGTAGCCTTAAAGCCTTTCTTGCCATTATAGGAACAGCAGTCGAAATAGCTAAATACAGTTTGAGTATTTACATAATCACACCCCTTCTCATAGTACACCGTTCCTTCCGGGAGTTTACTTTTAATGCCTTCAAGAATAGTGACAGATTTTGTCGGAAAACCATTATAGTTAGCCCAAAGCATCACAGAATCGTTTGCATTAGGTCCCAGCACCGCCACCTTACGAATAGATTTACTTAAAGGCAGCGTATGATTCTTGTTAGTCAGTAACACCATACTCTTACGCGCCATTTCCAAAGCCTTGCCCACATGTTCTTTTGACTCTACAACCGAGTAAGGTATCTCCGACCAAGATACAAGTGCATCATCATCAAACATACCCAACTGAAAACGAGCACGCAATAGGCGAAAGACCGATTCATTTATCTTTTCTTCTGAAATCAATCCCTTCCGTACAGCCTCATTCAAAGAAGAATAACTACCGCCACACTCCAAATCCGTACCGGATACAACCGCATCGGCCGAAGCTGCGGCAGCTGTCGGATGAGTTTCATGGTGATTGGGATAATAAAAGTCACCAATAGCTCCACAGTCCGAAACGACTATATCATCATATCCCCAGTCTTCACGCAGGATACGAATCAGTAATTGTTTGTTCGAACAGCAGGGTTCCCCTTCAAAACGGTTATAGGCACACATCACCTCCTTCACCTTTCCTTCCTTCACCAAAGTTTTGAAAGCGGGTAGATAAGTCTCCCATAAATCACGTTGGGAAATATTCTTGGCATCAAAACTATGTCTGTTCCATTCCGGACCACTGTGCACGGCATAATGCTTTGCACAGGCATGTGCTTTATCATATTTCCCGGTACCGCCACCTTGCAGACCTTTTACTACTGCCAGCCCCATCAGCGCAGTCAGATAAGGATCTTCTCCATAAGTTTCCATACCACGTCCCCAACGCGGATCACGATAAATGTTGATATTCGGAGTCCAAAAAGTCAACCCTTTGTAACCATCCCGCTCGCCTTTGCGCTGAAAGTCGTGATACTTGGCACGGGCTTCATCAGAGACGATATCAAAAGTCTCATAAACAGCCTGATTATCGAAAGTAGCGGCAAGCCCTATCGCTTGTGGAAAAACCGTTGCCTTGCCGGCGCGTGCCACTCCATGCAACGCTTCATTCCACCAGTCGTATGCAGGTATTCCGAGGCGTTCAATAGCCGGAGAACCGTTTTTCATCTGGCTTACTTTTTCTTCCAGGGTCATACGTTTCAGTAGATCCCATGCACGCTCAGAAGGCGATAATTCAGGATTCTTATAAGGTTCATTCTGAGCGGTAACATTTAAAGTCATCGCACTCAGCCACAATATTATCCATCTTTTCTTCATACATTCATTCGATTATATAACCAAAGAAATAGCAAAAGAGAGTCATTTTCAACTTAATTTATAAGCCGAAAATGACTCTCACTACCATTTAATCAATAAATTGCTAATCTGTTACCTCTATCAATTAACTTTCTGCATCTTTATTGCTAACTGTACTTGTCCGCTTACCCCTGATTCCAGAGATTGAACAAATATAATACCTCTAAGAGAATCATCTTCATTCTTAAATAAGTAAGCTTTCCCCTCACTTATAACAACATTAGTAAATGTACCATATTCAATAGGGTTCAGATTACACATCAAAGCATCGTTCTTCATATTATCAAAAACTTCTTTAGTAAAATTCACCCCATCAACAGCAACAACCCCAACAAAGCTAGCAATACGATTTCCTTTATAATCAGATAGGACAGTCTGATTAATGAGTTCTGTCGGAGAAACAAACATGGGTTGCTTCTTATTGATATTGTAGCCAAAACAGAATCCGTCAGGATTAGGCATTTTCATCATTTCAGATACAGAATAAACTTTCTGATCTTCAAAGGAAAAGAAGAATCCTAAATAAGGATTATACTGAGCTCCCATGCTAACCTGATAAGACTCAATAGGTCTAGAAGCCAGGAAATGAAATGGTTTAGTTACTGTATTTCCCATCCTATCAGTCAGCACAAAAGGTACATCAAAATCCGCTGTCTTACCTTTAAGCGGAACAATATACTCAAACGGCCTGTTAAGGCTATCTCCCAACTCTTCCTTTCCCAACTCTTGATCTCCCATAACGAATGAGCCGAAAGAGCCTTGAGCGGAAATACTTCCTTTAACGGTGAAATCTGCCAAATTGGGATTATCAATATCCATCACATACGTATCTACATCATAATTGAAGAAAATGTATGGTGGCATCATTTCAAGCTTATCATCGTCACATGCAACCAGTAACAATGGCAAAATGAACAGTGCTATAAAATATCGTTTCATATCGCTTGCTCTTTAATAATTAACTGTAATCATATACGTTTTTGTATTCTCTCCATTCTCAGAGACCACTTTATATTCCACAGGGTTAGTGAAATCTTGCAGTTCCCCCGATTTAGGAGTCACCACGGCTCCTGCTGAAACCAAAACTTGCGGTCTGATGGCAGACTTGTCTATACCTTCCGGTATAGTAACCTGTACGGTATTTCCTTCCTGGTCAATTGTGCCATCAAAAAAGACATTCTGATTCTGGTAAATCCGGAAACGGACAATATCAGCATTCACGCTTTTCTCAGCTACCAGGCCCTCTTCAGGCTTTTCGCAACTTACTATGCACATTAGCATAAAAAATAAATAGATATATTTTTTCATAATTCCCATTCAATTTATTAATTCGTTGCTGTTGATAATTTAGGCCATCCCGGATTCTGCTCAAGTGCCGGATTCATCAGAATCTCTGCCGTAGCGAGCGGAAACAGGTAGTGTTTTTTCTCAAATACCATACGGTCGCCCACATTAACAATGGTATAAAAACCACCATCTTTACCTTTGGTCACATCATACCCCTGGATATATTCATTGCAGACATCTTCGGCTATTCTCCAACGACGAATATCAAAGAAACGGAAATCCTCGTATGCCAGTTCAACACGGCGTTCATGACGAATTTTCTCACGCATCTGGTCTTGAGTAAGATTAGAAGGTAAATCGGGCATACCAACACGGGATCGTATGGCATTAATTGCACTATAAACATCCGATGTAGGTCCAGTATATTCATTCATTGCTTCAGCATAGTTGAGAAGAATTTCATTATAGCGGAAAATATGTATGATATTCTTACGCACGTTACGTGTCTCTGCTGTCACATCATTATACAAGGGGTCTATGTATTTTTGCAAACACATACCTGTTCGCTGACTCTGCAATTCAGAGGCTTTTCCACCTGCCCATGGTTCAAATCCATAAGCATCATACGTGGCATTAGGAGCCTGAATAGTTGCCTTAAAACGTGGATCTCTATCTTTACCATTAGCATTATTCTGCATGTCATAACCGCTCTCTTCATCCATCGGCATCTTACCGCTGGGATACATTTCGAATTCTAAAGCAAGCTGGTAGCTAGGATTTACCCAGTTCCAACCGCCAGACTGACGATTGTTCCAAGGGATCTTGACTCCGCCCCAGTTTTCTTTCTCATAAGCGATCCAAACGGACTCCTTCCCCACGATGAAGTATCTGTTTATGAAACGGCGATAGTAGTTTTCCCAACTATCCGGTTCCGCAGTATCCACATTACTCAAATCCAACCCATAATATTGACTTCTCTGTTCCATGACGAAACGACAGGCATCAGCAGCCAGTTTCCATCTGTTCTTATCATAGTTTCCATAATACTGGGTAGTCGTATAACTCGGTAACACAGGACTGTCTGTGTTAAATAGAGGACTAGCCGCAGTCAATCTCAATCTTGCGATTGCCGCATAACAAGCCGCATCGGTGGCACGACCGACATCAGCCGACGAACAAACAGCCGGAAGGCCTTTTGCAGCCTCAGCCAATTCATTACAAACCCATTCTACAGAATTCTCAAATGTTTCCCGAGGTTGATTCGTCAATGAAGAGTAATCATTGGGATCAACAGAATGATCTAATATAATAACACCTCCAAAACGTCTGATAAGTTCTGAATAGAAAAAAGCACGTAAGAACTTGGCTTCTGCCATCATTCGAGCTTTGTCAGCTTCGTCACCTGTAGCGCGATACAAGTTTTCCATAAACAAGTTTGCTTTTCTGATTCTCTTGTAAGTGTTATTCCAAAAGCTTACAGTAGGAGGATCTGTCTCTGCATCATCTCCTGCACCTCTGTTATCATCCGCTGTCCAAGAACCACTTTGGAATTTCTGGGTCCACAAGTTATAACCAGCAATACCGTCATCACATGCCATAGCATAAGGTATATTGCGCGTACTGATATTATAAGCAGCTCCTCGTACCTCAGAATAGAGGTTATTCAGAACCTTTCGTGCCGACCGCACACTTTCAAAAGCCTTCTCTACGGTGATATCATCGCTATCCGGCTTATCCAGATATCCTTCGCACGCCCACAAAAGTGGCGATATAAGGATTAACAGTAGATAATTTATCTTTTTCATTTCGATTCCATTTTTAAAATGTTACTTTAACTCCAAAATTAATAACTCGCATCAGAGGATATCTGGCATTCGTATTTTCAGGGTCATACACCGGAACATGATCCCAAGTAAGCAGGTTAGTTCCGTTGACATAGAAACGAGCATTTTCTGCTCCTATGACACTCACCCAATTTTCAGGAAGACGATAACCGACCTCTAGATTTTTCAGACGCAAGTAATTACCGTTATTTTGCCAAAAAGTATTAGTCTGATAGTTATTGTTACCCGGTCTGGAATAAGAGATTCTCGGCAAACTTGCATCACGATTCTCCGGTGTCCAGCGGTCTAGCCATTGAACAATAGGCGTACTTCTTTCGTTGTTAAACGGAATATTTGTCGAAGTCTGGAAATTATAAGTTACATTGGCAGCGCCCTGGAACAGACAGCTGAAATCAAAACGTTTATAATTAAAGCCAAACTTGAAACTGTAGAACATTTCTGGAACATCCGTAAAACCAATCGGATAGCGGTCATTAGTGTCAATAACTCCATCACCGTTAACATCCATATATTTGATATCACCAGGATAAAGGGGAACTCCAAATTGTGACGGACTCTCCAATATTTCTTCTTCGGACTGGAACAATCCTAAAGCTACATATCCGAAGGGTTGTCCTACACGACGTCCGGTAGCATACAAATAGTCATATGCCTGTGGAGATTCAGGTTTCTCAATAATCTTGTTACGGGCAAAAGAATAGTTACCTCCAACAAAATACTCTATATCCTTTCCAATTCTACCACGCCATGTTGCATCAAACTCAAGACCTTTGTTTTCTACAATTCCGGCATTAGCCTGAATAGCTGGGCCACCATAAGTACCCGGAACGATATCTACATTAGTGAGGATGTTTGATCTTCTTTCATAAAATACATCAGCAGTCAACTCTAACTGGCTTCGGAACAAACGAGTATCAACACCAAAATTAAACTTCTTAGCTTTTTCCCATGTCAAACTTTCGTTACCGGTACGTTTTTCATTAACACCACCGCCTCCGCCTGTCGGATTAGGATAACCAAACTGACCATCATCAGCACTCTGCCAAAGACTCAAATAAAGAAAACGGTCTCCACCAATCTGGTCGTTACCAACAAGACCGTAAGAAGCTCTCAACTTCAGATAATCCACTACACTAGTGTTGAAGAAACTCTCTTCAGACACTACCCAACCCAAAGAGAAAGCAGGGAAGAAGCCAAAACGATGTCCAGGAGCAAAGTTCTCAGAACCATTATATCCGATATTTACTTCACCCAAATATTTATTCTTATAGCTATAGGTGGCACGTCCCACAAGCCCTAAACGACGATAAGGTAAACGTGTCAATGCATCACCTTTTTTCACATATTCCTGAGCATTAAACAATACAAGACCACTAACTTCATGATCACCAAACGTATTATTATAATTGATAGAAGGCTCAAATACATATTGACTATTATACACACTTAATTCATCTCCAAAGCCTAATGCACTAGCAAAGGCCTTATGCGTATAGGAACCATCCGAATTAAACAGGAACATATCACTTGTTTTTCCATACTTCTTGACATATACATTGTTAAAATCGAATGAGAAATCAACATTGACAGAAAGTCCCTTCACCAACTTAGATAGGTCAGCTTTCATACCTACTGTAGCCTGAACCGCCGTTTCCTTTTCATCAGCATATCCGGTGTCTGTCAAATAAGCCAGCGCATTAAGACTTGTCGTCTCAAAAACTCCCCACGAACCATCTGGATTACGAATAGGAGAAATGTCAGGATTGGCAATCTTGATACGGTCAAAAATAGTATTCACATCACCACCGGGAGATGGACGGTGTTTGTCACCTATCACACCAGCCAAGTTCAGCTTGGCAGAAAAAATACTGCTCAACTGGAAATCAAGGTTACTTCTGAAATTATATTTGGTATATTTCACATTTGTACTATAATTTTCATTATAATTGCCATGTTTAAATAAACCACCCTGCATCAGGATATTAGCACCAACGAAATATTTCACTTTCTCCGAACCGCCCGTAATATTCACATTATATTGTTGCATTAAAGCCGATTTTTTCAGACACTCTTCTGCCCAATCCACATTCGGATACAAAAATTCATTGGTACCGTACCTAAAAGCATTAATTTGTTCCTGTGTATATTTAGGAGACATACCATCATTGACTAAAGCTTCGTTGACCAATACTGCCATGTTATAGGAATCTACCATTTCCGGCATAGAAGTCGGAGACTGTATACCTGCATCGGCTGAGAATGTAACAGTAGCTTTACCCACTTTACCACGTTTGGTAGTTACAAGTACCACACCATTAGCACCACGTACACCATACACAGCTGTAGCTGAAGCATCTTTCAAAATACTGATTGATTCAATCTCTGAAACATCCATCATACGAATATCACGATCCACACCATCCACCAAAATCAGTGGACTTTGGTTAGAACCAAAAGTACTGATACCACGGATATACATATTAGCCATATCACTACCCGGCTCACCGGAGCGCTGTACTGTAATCATGCCTGGCAGTCTTCCCGCAAGTGCATTCGAAACATTTGATACCGGACTTTGCGTAAGTTCCTTTGTGGAAACTTGTGCAATAGCACCTACAACTGATGCTTTTTTCTGTTGTCCGTATCCAACAATTACAACTTCATCCAACATTCTTTCATCCGGTGCAAGAGCAACTCTAAAGAAATTATCACTACTCTTTATTACCTGTTTGAAAGTTTGGTAACTTACGTAAGAGACAACCAAGGTATCCCCCACATTCACATTAGTCAACTTGAATAAGCCATCAAGATCTGTTATGGCAGAAGATTTCTTATCCGAAGTATATACAGTTGCACCTGTCAAAGGCTGATCGGTCTCATCTAACACCAAACCCTGGATAGTCTTCACCTGTGCTTGGGCAATACCAGTAATAAGCAGCAACATGCCTATCCACGTAAGCCGCATTAATTTTCCTGTAGTATGCGATAGTGTTTTCATAGTTTATTTATCTATTTTCTTAAAAACAATCTTCTTAAAATTACAACCACCTGCCGGAAAGTCTACTCTCAACTTATGTGTTCCTTGCGTAAGGGCAACAATGACAGCGGGTGCCGGAATATAAGTATCCCAATTAGCAGAATTTTCTGGTCCGGTCTGACCTTCCACAGAAGTTTCATCATCAATAGTAATAGTGAAAGTCTTACCTTTCTCATTGGCAAAGTAAATATACGCCTCATACTCACCATCCTCAAGTACATTAATATCGTATACTCCATAAATAGGTGTACCTTTATTCTCAAAATTTCCAAGGTTACTATTGAAACTCTTCCCATCATTATTACGCTTCACTGTGACTCCTTCATCATAAAGCTCCGTAGCATGAGTCAACATCACTGTTCCAGGAATATTATTATAAGTGAGATATTCATAAGTAGAAATCTCTTTACCACCGGACAGAAGTGTCACTTTTACAGGCTCAAGCCATGATCCCTGTGTTTTGTCACCATCCAACCACAGCGGTTGGTCATTATCTACCGGCATAGTTTGTGAGTAAACCTCGGGAAGTGGCGATACTTCGCTCCTGTATTCTTGTCCGAAATATGTAATGACATATCCATCAACAGCCGAGATTATAGGATCTTTATGAATCTGAACAGTTTCCGTGTCACCATCATCAAATCCGTCAATAGTCACTACCGCCGCATTAGCCATAGTCTCCGCCGCATCAGAAGTGTTTCCAGAGTAGTCTACCGCATAAACTTTTAAAGGCTGACTTAAATTACCATATATAGTACCATAAGTAGTCTCGGCATCCACTGTAATCGTTTCAGTACCCAATGCAATAATAAATTTTTCAATGTCATTGTCTTCAGGACTTTCCCACACCACAAAAGCCGTATTATCTCCAAGTTTATACCCAACCAGATTAACCACTACACCTGGTTTTATATTATCTGCCACAAAAGGTTTAGCACTGATAGTGGCTCCATAAGAAAGTTGTTCCTGCAAACTTTCTGTTTTCACTAAAAAAGTATACTTTTCATAATTAGTCAGCCCCGTGAAAGTAACTTCATTAGCTGTACCTGGTAATACTTTTTCTTCACCGGTGTTCTGATTCGTTACATGAACAGCTTTCAAGGTATTTTCTACAGCTGCATCCCACGTCAACGAAATTTGTCCATCACCACCTTTAGCAGATAACATGTTAACATCATTGGGTGGAATAAATTCAAATTGATCCGGAACCGGAGTTACTGGAAACTTATTTTCGTCACATGACTGCATGACAAAACTAAGAGATACCAGAGGCAGAATTCCCCAAATAGTTTTCTTTATAATTCTGCCAATTTTTGCTTGTTCTTCTAATAAAATATTCATGATATAATGTATTAAATAAAGGCTATAAAAAACTCTATTCTCTCATATCTGTATCAAACGTATCTCTTTATGGGCTCATAAGTATTGGTATTAAAAGGTTATTATTTATTATACATATGTTGCGCAAAAATGTTAAAAGCAAAAGTATTTCCACAAGATTAATTAAAAGCAGAAATCACTCTTAATTGAGTATTAAAAAACAGTTAATTTCCATATTAACCGTTTTTTCCTATTAATTATCTCATAAGATCATTAATCATATTAACAAGCAGTTTCCCAGCAATCGGATCCGTCTCTGCTTTTTCGGTACACATGGTTGAAACAGTAGCAATTCCTCTTCCATCTTTAATCTGAATCAGTGTAAAACCTCTCATTGAATTAATCCGATTTATCCGATCTTCCGGAGTACCACCATCAATGTAAGCATGGATTTTCATCTGACCAGCCAACTCAGTCAGATTTTCATTACGATTCACATGAAGAGTAGCATTACAAGCGGTAGGAATCTCACGTTTGTTATTATTAAAATAGCGTAACTCTAACACACCAATGCCATCAAATACGGGGGCATCATTGCGCTCCATATTAACTATATCGCCTTCCGTCGGCATTGTCCAGCCGGTAATATGTTCGGGATAAATGATCTTGGCAGCTTCTTTACTATTCAACAAAAGAAGCTTACCGCCTTTTGCCTGATAGCCACGAAGAAGTTCTTTTTCTTCATTCGTACAGTTCGTCAAACCGGAAATGACACAAAGATCAGCCTTTTGTTTAGAATTAACAGCTTCTCTTACAGATGATACAGTCTGGTAATTAATCCTCAAGAAATCAAAAACTGCTTTTGTACCATCGTTATCCAACAATACAATCTTCTTGTTTCCCGCTACCTGACCGATATTCCATTTTTTGTCAGCTAATAACAGATTATATTCATTTTCAGAAACCGGCAGGCCATTTTCTGTCAACTTCAAAACCAGCTTTGCATTTACCTTATTTGAAGGCAACTTAGCGGGTAACTGAATATTAGGTTCAATATAGCATCGCCCATAATGCTTCACAGCCGGAAGCTCTTCATCCCCCCAAACTAATTTCTTTCCTGTTTCATCCTGTATCTCCCATCTCAATAAAGTGGGTTTCAGATCCGTACCATCCTCACGATCGTTTACGACATAAATACGTGTCGGCAATTTCTCACCACCATAAAGATTGCGTCCCCACAATTCTGCACTGACCAATATTGGTTGCAAAGCACGTTTCAATGCATAATATGTAGGATACGGCTCTATCTTTTGATAATCGTATACTTGCCGGAACCATGTCAACAATGCAAAATGCATGATACCTGAGGCCTGGTCATTGGAACGGCGAAGCGCCTCAGCTAATTCCCCGGTAATAAATGCCTGTACATTAAGGAATGATTGTGGATTAGAGAAATCATAACATTCATATCCAATCAGTGATTGTGGATTCTGATGAATCAATTGATAAGAACGCGTAGGATGTCCGGTTTCATTATTCGGATATCCGGTTGACATTTCCTGACTGATAAGCGGACGATCAACCATCTTAAACCTTTTCTGAAATTCTCCGTTGAAAAAACGGAAAAGTGAATAATCATACCAGTTATAGTAAGCGTGCATATCATCAATGTCACCATCATCTATAGTATTCATAAAGTCCGCACCATACTTTTCTTTCTTACCTTTTGCCTGATAGTTAGAATCAAAACAAATAGGACGTGTAGGATCAATGCGACGCATTTCTTTCACTACATCCGAAATCACACGGTACTTTTCTTTGGCACGTTCCAAATCATTGTCATTGTCGTAGAACTTCATCTCATTATTCACAGTCCAGAAGAGTAGTGAAGGATGATTACGATATTTTTTCAGCAAACTAAGAAATTCTTCTTTCCACATCTCTATCAGTTTTGCATCAGGCAAGGGAGTAGAGTGTATCATCAACCAAGGCCAGGTTCCTTCAAAACTAACACCGATACCATTCTTATCAGCTGCTCCCATCCAGAGTTTATTCCACGGAGTAGTATGGGTACGAGTGACATCTATGTTGCCAGCCTTCATCAATTGCATGAAAGTATTAGCCAGGTTCAAGTCATTCGGGGCAAGAGCAAACGGAATATGATTACCACCACGCAACCAATAACGATTTCCGTTCAGAAAAAACAAACCTTCTTTCACTTCAAAAGTGCGGAAACCGGAAGTCTCCGTCAGGCAATCCAATTCGTGACCTTTTGCAGCAACCAAACGGAAACGAAAATCATACAAATTAGGATGCTGAGGAGTCCAAAGACGGGGTTTCAACCCATTTATGTTATAAGTGAACATCTTTTCTTCGTCAGCATTCAACACCAGTTTTTGCAGAGAAAGCTTACTATAAAGTACCGAGCCAGTTTCTTTATCTACAATATCAGTATAGAGATTAAATTGATTCTTTTTAGTACCATGATTTTTCACTGTCAAATCAAACGTAGCTCCGTCCAAACTCGGTTTAATAAATACATTTTCCACTTTCAACGGGCTGGTAATCGTCAGTTTCACCGGTTGCCAAATACCAGCAGGCTCGTCACCATAAAAACCATGGGCTATATCTTTCAAAAGATTACTCTTCGCTGATACTTTCCCATCTTCCTTTTCACTCTCACGAACAGAAGAATAGAAGAAATCAATTGCAGCACTACCAGATTCAGAAGCACTGCCATCTGTTTTACTGACCACTTTCACCACAACCAGATTTTTACCGGACTTCAACAGTTTACTTCCATCAACCTGTATTTCACCAAACATACCGATATGTGAACCGGCAAGCTCTCCATTAATATAAATCTCTGCAACCTTTGAAACAGCATCAAAAGTCAACGTCATATTCTTACCCTCAACATTTGCAGGCAATTCTACCCATTGTCTGTACCAAGCTGCTTTAGTTTTTCTATAATCGAATGTATATCCTTCACAACGCTCGGTTTCCTGCTGATAATAAGTATCCGAGACACCTTTGGGTTGAGGTCCTGTGGGCGAAGGCATTGTCTCTCCATGTAACCAGATACGGATAGGATTCCAAAAATTTGGAACAGACATCACATGCCAATTCTTATCATCTGTAGCTACAGAAATCGCTTTATCCTTATCATTCAATTGATATTCGGGCATAAAAAGCCAAGTGCCATCCAAAGATATATCCGTTCGGCTATCCACTAGCTCATTTACCTTAACAATCCTATAACTGGCACGCTCCTGTTGACGCTTATTCTCTTTCTCCTGAGGAGTTATTATTTTATGATATTCTACCACCTTTACATCTTTCAAGGTATCCTCTTTCATAGGAGTAACAACAAGATCATCAAATTCCGTTTCTATCCAGCCACCGCCTAAAGTTACCTGACCTGAAGGAGCCAGATTACCATTTTTATCCGTCACATCTATACGAGGTTCTTTCTCATTATTTAAGAAAACACGGATACGGCTTCCACATACTTCCACCTTTATATTATACCATTCTCCCGGTACCGGATGAAACCCAAGCGGACGTACCCCCAGAAACTCATCTGTTCCCATATATCCCAGACGCATCAGATAGATGTCATCCTGCAATCCACCTTTAAGTCCCAGTACATATCGGTCGAAGCGGTTATAAGCGCGGAAACCTGCCCATATTTGTACCTGTTCGGCATCTTTAGGTGCACGAGCCTTAAAAGACATCGTATAGTTTTTCCACTCAGGGTTTCCAAAACAAGAGTAAGCATCTACCGAACGGAACACCCCATCGGTAACAGCACAGTTTCCTCTTCCTACCGTTTTTAGTATTTCTCCCTGCTTGGAAAAGTCGTTTTTCCATTCAGCCTGTGCATTGCAAGGCAATGATACCAATGTGCATGCAATAATCAGGAATGTAGCATAAAGTTTTTTCATAAATTACTAGAATTTTTGATAGATAACTCTTGCCACAAAAGTACACTGAACAGATTAATAAAGCATAAAAAACAGACTTAATTAGGCATTAAAAAAGCGCTTAATTCTTTCAATTAAACGCTTAATTATAAATAGATTGAGTTATTCGCATAATTTGGAAAGTGGTATCTTATAATCTTCCCCAAGCGATTCACGGTACTCTTTGCAGAAACGGTCATAAACACTTTTAGCAATGCCCTTTTTCCCTTCCAAAAACAAAACTGAGCACTTAGCCGCCAAAGCTTCCTCATTTAAAGGATCATGCAGGAACATAATATCAGTAATACGAAGCACCATTTCACGATCACTTTTCCGATATTCAATATCCAGAAGATTTCTAAGCAAATCAATAGAAAGGCTTGAATAAGCATCCTTAAATTCATCCAACCAGTCAACAATCGTATTGGAGAGTAGCGGACCATATAGCAACAATTCCAATATCTGATTCAAAAGTACTTCATCTTTCTGAGCTCCGTTTTTCTGTAATAGGTCCATACAATGAAGCGCAGTACAATAATCGCAAAATACATTTTCATTCCAACGTATTTTTAAGAATCCACCATCACTTATCACTTCTACATCTCCCACTTCTTCCAGTAATACACGCAGTTTACGTAATGTTACATTCCGATTATTTCTGGCAGCAATCTCATCTTTATCCGACCAGAGCATTTCTGTCATCTTCCGCGTCAAAATACCTTTCTCGTTCTTTTCCGTATAAAGAATCAATAAGACCAAGAGACTTTTCAGACGAGGCGTAAAATTAGAAGTAATATCATTTCCTTCCTTATCTCTCACATTAAATGTTCCTAGCAAAGATATTGCCGAACGACTACGATCGAAATAGTTTTCAATGGGCTTAGCCACAAGTATATTTTCACCCTCTAATTCAGTTCCTCTATTTTCCTGTTTCTTACTCCCCTCCGGCATATCTCCCATAACAGTCGAAACATTTTCTGACAGAGATTTTACCGCCTTATTCCGGGATAACCAGAAATATATAACATATCCAAGCCCCAACAATGCCAATATCCCCACAACAATCCAATACCATGCAAAAGAATCGGCTACAACTTCTTCTTCAACCTGCATAATATCAGATTCACTCATCAACGGAGTATTGATAGAATAGATAGACACATCGTGCGTACGATCTGTCAATATCTTATCCATTACCAAGAAAAGTTTCTGATGAGAAGGCGAAGAATAAAAACTAAAATCACAATCCTGATGAACTACATCATTATGAATTGGTTTAGAAACTTCTGTCCAAACCGTATCTTTCATAGAAACTTTCCATAGAACTCCACCATCTTTCAGTGCAACTGCATAAAAAGAACTATCCGAGGGTTCGAAATACATAGATGAAGCCATTAGCATATAGGCATCTGTCTGTTGCCTCCTCCATACCACACGCGACTTTTTCTTTTTCAAATCAATAGCACAAAGTTCCGTATAGAAATGAGAAACTAATTCTTGCTTACCATATTTATTTCCTCTACCGCCCAAAATATAAAGCTCATCCCCCACCACTGTTATGGCCGACGAATAACGAGGATTCAGTAAAGGTTCATAGTCAATCTTCTCCAATTCACCCGTAGTAAGATCCATACGAAACAGATCATTCTGATATCTGTAAAAACCATACCCTCCAAAAAAATAGAATGATGAATCGGCAGAATTAAAAGTACGAGCATGATTATAATAATTCGGTTCTTCTATATGACGCTCCGCAAGACTCCACCTTTTTGTATCAAAAGAGAAAAAAGACACACACTTTTGGGATAATGAATAAGATAACAATCTATTACTCAATGTGTCATACATCAAATGATCCGTAAATTCCATGGCAGGATATCCTCCCTGTACTTTTATTTCATCTACTATATCTCCATTTTCATCCAGTACTTCCACCATTTCCGGTTTTACCAAATAAAATGAAGCATCCAATGCATTAAAGGCAACATCCAATCTTCCTGATATATTACCCTTATAAATTTGTTTCCACTCTATATGATCATCAATCAGCCAATAAGGAGACTCAGCACGTGCTATCGCTCCCTTCATTTCATCAAAACAAATGTTATTATTGTGTTTCCAAAGTTTCCATTCACAAGTTTGTTCACCGTCCTGCGACACTTTTACATCCTTTATATTTACAGGCGCTACGTCTGCCAGATATTCAGGAGCATGTCCAAACAATGCTCTTACATGTGTTGAACCACTTAAAGGTACCATTATAGTCGTATCCTTTCCATTGTAATTCACAGCGATGGAATTATTATTCATATCCATTCGCAGGGAAACAGGTATCCATTTCTCTCGTTCAATGGGACTATCAACAGTGACCATTCCTTCATTAAATACCAATGCCGGATAATGTCTACGCCCTCCCGCAACAAATGAAAAACGCACTAATTGGTTCGTATTCGTATATAAATGCAATATTGATCCAAAGTCGGGTTCATTGTTTCGTACCCACATCTGAAAAGAAATGGTAAACTCATTACTAACGTCGAAAGGTTTGTCATCATTCAGAGTAAGAGAAGTCCTATCAACACTGGGAGCGGAATGAGACTTAAAATAGAGTCCCCCGTTATATACAGAGGCAAATAAATCAGCCCCTGTGAACAGGAAGAGTACAAGCAATATATATCTGCAACAGTTTTTCATATTTCTAGTTCAAGAAGACATGACAAAGGTATAAAAAAAAGATAAAATTAGTAATAAGATTAATAAAAAGTAACCAGTATTCGACAAAATCATCAAAAACGATTCTATTCTCTATACAAAAGTAATTTCAGTTATAATCACTCCGGTATTATGCTAATTATTTGCATAATACCAGAGTGTATAACTGAACCTATTGAAAAACACCTATTCAAAAACTTTGTTTTTTTCCCTTAATCCATTTACCTTTTTCAGTTCACCTCAAATAACAGACCCGGTCCGTATCAAAGCCGTATCTGAGCCGTACAAATCAAGTACAGCCCAGATACCTTAGAGGCGAGATAAACCTATTTTTTATTTTGCTTCGGGATTGATAAACATTACTTTCAGAGAAGAAAGGAATTCATTTCTGTTATCACACCTAAAGTTACCACTGAATTCATTTTTATCTCTTTCTCCTATCTTTATGCTTATCTTATTCCAACCTTGCAACAAAGGCAGTTCTTTATAAGTAGCCTCGTGTCTGTTTTGTGCAGCAGCAGTGTATGCTTTATCATTAATGGCAAGCTGGCATTCTTTAGCTTTCACCACTAACGTAAGTTTCGGCATATTCGGTTCAATCAGCAAATCATCCAAAGGACGCGGACTGAACACATAAATATCCAAAGCCCATCCATCTGCCTTTTTCACTAACTTGTCCTTTGTAGCAACTGGGAATATTAGCTGATTATCACGCAAGAAGAAAACTTCATTTGATTTCACCTCAATCTCATTACAGTCAATACCGGCATTCTTCAGAATTACCCCTAACGTATTATAACCTTTTTCTGAGTTTGTAAACTCTTTCAAAGTACTGATATAGAAGCAGGAAGCATCTTTCCGATATTTCACAAATACAGGAGTAGCTGCTGTACACTCGTACTCACTCCGTACCGTACTGGCTGTTTTAAGTTCCTCCGGACGTTTATTCCAAGCTCTCCAATCAGTTTTACAAGCATTCAGCAATACCTCTCCTTCTTCCACTAAAGCGCCTGTCAACGAGTACTCTGAAGCATCAGCTCTTTGAAGTTCACAGAAATAGAAATCTGAATTGTTCAAGCCACGTATCCATGATTTCTGAACTGGCAGGAAAGAAGAACGTTTAAGGTTATCCAGAGCCACCGGAAGAGGCAGAATCTCATTGTACACATTCACAGTCTGAGGTGTTAATCCCCAAATCCATACATCAGCACCCTTAGCAATATTAGCTAACATACTCTTCTTTTCAGCAACAGACAAAGTGTAAGTACCATCTACAATATAGATCATACGTGCAGGTGCAGTAATCTTTGCAGCAAATTTCACGCCTTGTGCATCCAGAATACCTTTCAATTTACTGTCATCTCCGCCTATGAAAATCACTTCTTTATATTTCTCTGCCGGAGTAGCTGTCGGTGCTTCATATTGCTTCTTGTCAATATCAGCATAAGCAGACCAACCAGGATGCCCCGGTGCATTGGCTGCACGCATAGCATCATACATAGGCCACGGATCATACAAAGGCAGACTTGGATCATATCCAGGATTGAATGTAGTACAGTAGGGACCTACACGTTCCGGTTGTACCCCCGGAACACCTTCCTTATATTCTGTGAAGAAGACACCGTCCTTACTTATATCCGGCTGTGTAGTCATGTCCTTTTTACCCAACGGCAGTGGTTTCAAGGCATACCATGCCATATTGAAAACCGTACTATAAGAAGCCCCCATATTACGTTGGTTAGCAAGCAGATGATAACATTCATTAGCTAATCCTTCCATACGTCCCAACTGCGATTCGTAAGCTCTTTCACCATTATACTTAGCAACCTGCTCGGGTGTACCATAGTATGCCATACTATGTTCACCGATTCCCCAAGGTTTACCTATTCCAACCCAATGTTTCATTGAATTCATGTCACCATAGTGACCTACTGTAACCGGCAAGATGCCATCTCCATCATCTTCTCCATCGGCAGAAATCCACGGGCGAGTCGGGTCATTTGCACGAACAATATCCCTCCAGTCTTCCCAGGCTTTCTTCTGCTGAGGCATCAATTCCGGTCTGTTGTAAACATGCAAAATCACTGGTTTATTTTCATTACTGATACTCCAACCAAAGACAGAGGCATGATTACGGTCTCTGAGTACAAAACGTTTCAGATGCTCTTTAGATGCCTCCCAAAAGAGCTCGGAATCCAGTTTCGGCCCCCCATCACTCGCCCAGTTAGCAGTTTCATTCAATACGCAGATACCCATTTCATCAGCTACATCCATATAGAAACGAGGATAAATCTGTGCATGAGGACGGACTGCATTGGCATTCATTCCCTTAATAGCAGTGAACCATGCCCACGCATATCTACGCGTCATTTGCGGAATACCCATAAAGTGCCAGGAATCACCTCTTAACTGATAAGGCTTACCGTTCAAATACTGTGTAGTACCTTGCAATGTCCATTCACGCCATCCGAAACGCTCATATTTCATATCAAGGGTTTCTTTCTTAGCCTGCAATGAAAGCAATACGGCATAAAGATTCGGCTGTTCAGGAGTCCAGAAATTCAACTCACCGGATACCGGAACCTGCAATACAACTTTGCTCGAAGCATTAGCGGGAATAGCCACCTTTACAGGAGCTACTTTCAAAGCTTCCTGACCAAGTTCCCATGCTGGTACAGGAGCCGAGTTTATATCTGTTCCTGCCAGATTCACCCACTCATTGACTTTACCTTGAATCTGTAAGTCAGCTTTCTTTTCCGTATTATTCTGCACAGTCACTTCCAGTTCAAGCATATTCTTTGAAACCAACGGTTTCACATATACATCTTCCACATGCACTTTGGGCAATGCCAGCAAATATACATCCTGCCAGATACCGGCAATATGATATCCCCACATAGAACCGGCAGGAACAATGCGGCGACCAATCGTAGAATTATTTTCAAACAAAGACTGGCTGCGAACTCCCACCCATACTTCAGCTGTCTCACCTGCATTCACTTTATCCGTAATATCTACACTGAACGGAAGGAAAATATCAAAATTCTCTCCCACCTTCTCCTTATTAATATAGATTTCAGTATATCCGGATACAGCCTCAAAATAAAGTTTTATCTGTTGACCATCCCAGTCAGCAGGAATCGTTATAGTTTTCTTCATCCATGCCATTTTCACTTGCTCCCATTCTTTCGGATAAGACGGGTAATTGCGATGATCGGGTCCTTCCACATCTCGGTTGGCAAAAGAATTAATATTCCAGGGAGAAGGTATTTTTATGCGGGTTTTGCTCCAAGCCCCTTCTTTAGGCAACGGCAGTTCCGGTGCTACACCTTTACCTTGCACATAGTTACCCGGCAAAGCCACAGGTTGGAAGTCCCAGTAACCATTCAGGCAAACTTCTTTCCTATACTCCTTTTCTATCCTATTTACAAGACCCTCACTTGGTGCAAACGGGAAATTATACACCAATTTACCATCGCTCGATGTGGTTTGCCCCACTGCCTTTCCCGGTAGCAAGAGCAAAACCGTCAGCAAGCTTAATAAAATTGCATTTCGTTTCATTTAAGAATACTATTAATTAGGTATTAGACATATTTGTTTTCCAGTTTGCAAAGTAAACGGGGCAGCATTAAAAAGTAAGCCGAAACAGAATTAATATTGAATTAAAAACATATTAATCCTCCATATTTCAGCACTTTTCGATTAATAGATGATTTTTTCTGCAATCTTTGTACCTTTGTCATATGTACTAATACAATAGCTATGGACAAATTTAATATAAAAGACAGTCACCCCAATATTTCCAGGCTCGAAAAATTATTTCTGGAAGAAGGGGTACTTACTAAATTCAAGAAGAATGAATATCTGGTACGGCAAAATGAAAAAACAAATCAGATAGGTTTTATCATGTCCGGCATGTTCCGCTTATCACATATAGATGCAGACGCCAATGAATGGATTGTTGGTTATAGCTTCGTAAACGATTTCGTCTGTGACTATCCTTCTTTTATAAAACAGGCAATTTCTACGGTCAATATACAGGCTACTACCGAATGTGAAGTTTATCTTCTTAGCTTAAACCGACTTAATCAATTTTGGGAAACAGACATAGATACCCAACGATTAGGCAGACAGATAGCCGAAACCATGTTTGACGAGATATACCAACGCTTATTAGGCTTCTATTGCGATAGTCCCGAACAACGTTACCGGTCATTAATGAAACGATGTCCCGATTTGCAAGAAAAACTTTCTTTAAAAGAAATAGCCCAGTTTCTCGGTATTACCCCCGAAACCCTCAGCAGAATACGAAAAAAACAACTGTATACTTAAAAGTCTTGACTTTAGTCAAGGCTTTTATCCTTTATATAGCCTAATATTGCTGCCATAAACATTAATCATAAAAATATGGCCACTTATACTCATTTCGGGAAACAAGCAGATGTATTTAAACATCTTGTACTCTGTGAGATTCTTCAAACCGAAAAGCCACAAGTGTACGTAGAGACAAATTCGGCATCTGCCATTTATCGCATGTCACATACTGTGGAACAACAATATGGTATTTATCATTTTCTGGAAAAAGCCAATAAAGAAAAGTTTCTTAGAAATTCTATTTATTATAAGCTGGAAAGTATAGAAATGGAAAAAGGGAATTATTTAGGATCTCCGGCTTTAGCTATGAATATACTAGAAAAACGAGCATCCCAATATATCTTCTTTGATATTGAAAAGGATGCTTTAGAAAACATAGAACTTTACGCCGGACAAATAGAGTTAGAAACGCATATTCAAACATATCATGCAGATTCTCTCGAAGGAGTTATAAAACTACTACCTACGCTTCCCAAATCTTCTTTTCTTCATATTGATCCTTATGAAATCGACAAGAAAGGAATATCGGGAATAAGTTACTTAGATATATTAATAAAAGCTACCCAGGCAGGCATAAAGTGCTTGTTATGGTATGGTTTTATGACTGAAGATGACAAAATGCACATCAACCAATATATCATAAACAGACTCAAAGAAGAAGATATTAAAGAATATACTTGCATTGAGCTAATAATGAATTCAATAAGGAAAGATACGATTATCTGCAATCCGGGAATACTAGGTAGTGGCATCTTAGCTACAAATTTTTCTCAAGAATCAAGGAATAAAATACTCGATTTCAGTTCTGTATTAGTCAATACTTATATATTTACTAGATATAAGAATTACGACGGTAGTCTATATAGATGTATCATAGAAAAAAGCTGATATTACTTGCAGCGCATGAGTGGATCTTCATATTATTTAGGCAGTAATTCATTCGGAGTACATCCAAAGAACTTTTTAAAAACTTTGCTAAAATAATTTGGGAAAGAGAAGCCTGTCATATAAGCTACCTCACTTACATTATATTTTCCTGTTTTTAAAAGTTCTGCAGCTTTATTCATACGTACTTCATTTATGAATTCTGCTGGAGACTGATTACTAATTTCTTTTAGTTTACGATAAAAAGTAGAATTACTCATCCCAACAGCATTACACAATATTTCTATAGAGAATTCAGCATCTGACAAATGTTCCAAAACAATTCCAGCTACTAAATTCACAAATGCCTGATTCTGATTATTCACCAAAGAAGTATCCGAATCAAATGTCTTCAATATATTCTTTCTTAACACAGATTTATTCTTCAACAAATTCTCAATACGAGATTGAAGAACTAATATATCAAATGGTTTCTCAATATATCCATCAGCACCAGCTTTATAACCATCTATCTTATGTTCATTTGAAGACAAAGCAGTCAGTATGATAACAAGCACCCCTTGCCATTTGGGTGTCGATTTTATTTTCTCACAAAGTTCAATGCCATTCATTTCTGGCATCATAAAATCAGTAATTACAATATCTGGTAAATTATTCTCAATACATTTTATGGCCTCTACCCCATTAGACGCCGAATCAACATTGTAATATTCACCTAGATTCTGTTCTATATAAAGTAACAATTCCGGGTTATCCTCAACAATTAATATCTTCGCCCTTTCTTGATCCTCATTAGCATGTACCGGAAATGGAGTTTCCAATTGTTCCACATAGTCAACCAACTGTTCTGCAAAATGTTTTCTGCCCAATGGTATAGCTAGAACGAAAGTAGTCCCTTCTCCTTCTCTGCTTGAGAATGTTACAGTACCACTATGTAATTTCAAAAGCTCATTTACAATAAGCAATCCCACTCCACTCCCCGGAATTTTTGAATTTACAACATTAGAAGCCCGATAATATTTCCGAAAAATTATTGATTTCTGATTCTCCAGAATTCCGATACCAGAATCTCTTATTTCAATAATATAACTATCTGCATCTACTTTGGCTTTTATTTCAACCTCACCGTTTTCGGGTGTATATTTAAACGCATTGTCTAACAAATTATATAATATTTTCTCGAATTTGTCCATATCGAACCAAAGCCAGGTGGTCACCTCAGGTAGTGTCACCAAGAAATTAATATTCTTTTTCTGTACTATCGGAGCAAATGTCTTTGCAATAGACTCTATAGTAGCTTCAGCCCGGTATTTACCAACTTGCAATTTAACTTGCCTGGAAGAAGCCTTTTCAAATTGTAATAATTGATTAACCAGTTTCTCCAGACGTTCCGAATTTTTAATAGCTATATCCAATTCTTTATCCAGTTTTTCATTAAGCACTACTTCTTTCTTCATTTTGGAGAGAGGCAACATTATCAACGACAATGGAGTCTTGATATCATGTGCAATACGCACAAAAAAGTCCATTTTTTCCTTCGCTTGGCTGACTACAATTTGGTTTCTATAAAACCTCATAATCAATCGTATCAGCAAAAGTATAATTAAAGTATAAATCAAATACGCTATTGGAGTAGCCCACCAAGGTGAACCTATTACGATGACAATTGCTTTTTCATTATAGCTTCCACCTATTGGAGCAGTCCGCACCTTAAAAACATAACTTCCAGGACTTAGATTTGTATAATAGGCAGAAGTTCTATCTGTATAAGCATTCCATTCTTTCTCAGCACCTTCCAGTATCCAAGAATACCAATTCTGCTCTATTCGAGAAAAATTAATAGCAGCAAAATCAATAGAAAAAGTATTTTGGGTATAATCAAGTTCTATTTTAGAAGTCAAATCAATGCTTTGTTCAAGAAGCCCTCCTTTCTCTTGAGGCTTTACAGAATGGTTGAATAATTTAAAATCAGTAAATATTAAAGGGGCTAATACTGATTCACGATTTACGGATGACGGATCGAAAATTGTACAGCCATTAAAACCTCCAAACAATAACTTCCCATTTTTTAACGAAGCACGTGAGCAATACAAAAACTCACGTAATTGCCCATGAGCGACATTTCTTGCAGAAAAGCTCTGTAAAGTAAAATCATTCCCATTTATACAAGTTAAGCCCATTTGTGTACTAACCCAGATATTGCCTAAAACATCCATCAAAAGGCAATAACACACATTAGAAGCCAGTCCATTGTCTATACTAAATGTAGTGGTTTCTTTAGTATCTATATCTTGACAGATGACTCCTAATCCATCCGTTGCAAACCATAACCGTCCTTTTTCATCTTCCAAAACACTATAAACCATAATATGCTTATTCTGATTCTTTGGTGAAAAGACGTTTTCTACTTTACCACTTTTTTTATTTATCTTTTGTACTCCTCTGATACCACTTACAAGTATATCCCCCGAACCAGTCTCAGTTATGGCGCGAATACGACTATTTATCCCATACAATATCAGTTGCTGGGATGCACTATTATAGCAACTAAGGTTCCCGTCCTCTCCCGAAATCCAAATATCCTTATCACGATCCGTATATAATACAAATATATCATCTGATGTTAAGGAGCTATTGGTGGTTGTTATTTTACGCTTAATATGCAAGTTTTTATCACAAACTGTTATTCCTCCGGCAAAAGTTGAAATCCAAATATCTCCGTTCCCATCTTCAGTGATAGACATGGTAGAATTAGAACTGAATTTAGAATCCGTCCCACTATTCAAATGCCGCCATTGTTTTGTTATTGGCGTGTATATGCTTACTCCTTCTTTGGTCCCAAACCAGATATTACCATCCGTATCTTCATAAATAGCCCGTACCATATCATTTGAAAGACTATTCTTATTATTAGAAAAATGTTGTATAGTATGAAAGGGAGATATATGAGGATCTATACAATTGATTCCTCCTCCAAATGTAGAAATCCATAAACGGTTCTTATTATCAGCAAAAAGAGACTGAACTCCACTATTAGACAATGACAAATCAGTATCATTGACTTTTATTGTATACAACAATTCCAAGTTCAAATCACAGAAAACAAGCCCAAAACCATCAATAGCTATTACTATCTTATTATTATAGCTTTGTATATCAAGCACCCGATAATTATGGGTAATCATATCCCATTTAGGTTTTATGACTCTGCCATCAGATTTTATCACATAAATGCCCTTTGTATAAGTTGCCAGCCAAATATTTCCATATCCGTCACTCTTTATTTTCCGCAAATCAAGCCCGTTCAATAAAGGATTATTGAATTTTTCATCAGAAATCATATTAACTATCCGATCCGTATTCAATTGCATAAACAAAAGACCTTGATGAGTAGCAATAAGAGAAAATCCGTTTGATAAAGGCATAAAAGAATGTGCTCCAAAAGCCTTATCTACACTGTTTAATTTACGCAGTGCTATATTATAATGATACAATTCATTACTGGTTACTACATATAGGTTCAATGAATCTGTTACATGAAGCTCCATTGCTTCTATAAAAGTATTCTTTTTATCAGAGATAGAAAAAGTTTCAATAAAAGTATCCAGCTCCTTGCTATAAAGAAATAATTGATTACGATTCATAGCCCAGAGACGACCAAATTTATCATTCTGAACCAACAAAAAACGATTATCATTATTCCCCGTTACCCCTCTCATATCAAATACATCGTATTGTTTAAAGAAGGTTCCATTATAACTTTGAATTCCACATTGAGTTGCAATCCAAATAAGCCCATTATCACTTTGAGCTATATTACGTACAATCATACTACTCAGCCCATCATTCACCGTAATAGTTCGTAACTCCTGAGAATATCCTCTAATAAGAAAAAAGATATTAAAACAGATTATACTAAATAAGATACGCATAACTCTATTTCTTTTCTAATTATATAAAAGCTATATGCAAATATAACATATTAATTAGATAAACATCACTTCATTCTTTTTAGAAAAAGAAAATCCTTCAAGCTAATACACTATATACAAACACATTAGATTATATACTATAACATTCTTTTGAATAAAAAATATCATTCTTTGAATAAATAATTTCCATTCTCTTTCCACTTTCTTAAGTTCTGAATAGAATATATCTGCACTTGAATAAATTATCCCCTATCATATAATTCATAGTCCCTACTTTTGCCTGTGAACAGACAGAGTATGATTTTGGTAAACGGAGATATATCCGAGGACTTCCGCCCCTCTAAGTAAACTTCTCCCCGAATATAATCATGTCACTTTCTAATTAATAATCTATAAATCATAAATGCGGAAAATAAACAGAAAAGAGATTAACTATAAGAGAAGAAAGGCGGAAATATAAATTACCTATATTTGCCTTACCCTATAAAGGGAAACTATAAATCTAATATTTATTAATGCTGGCTCATCAGCAAAACACATTATTCTTATGACGCACACACTTTGTTATCTAAGCAGAATCTTTCACTCAAAAGAGTTCAGATTCTATCTGGTTATTGTATGTCTATGCCTGCCCTTATCCGCAATGGCACAAAGCAAAATTACCGGGAAAGTAATTGATACTGCCACTGGAGAAACTTTGATAGGAGCTACCGTACAAGTAAAAGGTACAGGAAAAGGTACAATAACGGACATAGAAGGAAACTATTCGATAAATGCATCTTCTGATGACAAACTGATATTCTCATCCATAGGATACATTACACAAGAAGTTTCGATAGGAAAAAAGACTATTATAAATGTGAATATGATAACTGATACGCAAACTTTGGATGAAGTGGTCGTTATCGGATACGGAAGTCAAAGTAAAAGAGACATTACAGGTGCAATTGGTTCAATCAACAATACGACTTTGGAAAGGCAAAATACACAAACTGCTGCCCAAGCTCTAATAGGTCAGATAGCAGGTTTGAGTGTAGTACAAACCACAGGTAATGTCGGAGTAGATCCCGTAATCGAAATACGCGGTATGAATTCTATTGATAAAGAATCATCACCTCTAATTGTGATTGACGGAGTATTCGGTGACATGGCTGCCTTCTCAGCATTAAATCCATCAGACATTGCTAAAGTTGATGTGCTAAAAGATGCATCTTCAACAGCTATATATGGATCCATGGGAGCAAATGGAGTAGTTCTCGTTACAACCAAAAGTGGTAGTGAAGGAAAAAATAAGATCAATTATTCTGGAAGTTATGGCATCAGAGTACCGGTTCGTATTCCTAAAATGATGAATGCACAGGAATTTGCCAAAACCCTTCAGGACGCTACCGACTATTTCGGGTATACTTCCCGCACACTCGGTCCCGAAGAACAAGAATGGGTAGATTCCGGCAATTCTACCGACTGGTTAGATCTCGTCCTTGGCAATGGAGTACAAACACAACATACTCTCTCACTACAAGGGGGAAATAAAAACGAAAATCACTATATTTCATTAGGTTATTCCAATCAAGAAGGAAATATCAAGCCGGAGAAGTTCGAACGTTATTCATTATCCGGAAAAATCAACGCCAAGGTCGGCAAGATATTCGAAATGGGCGCAGCACTCAATGGAGCATTCTCCGAAAATAAAAAAGGTGGTAATAATGAGATTATCCGTTCTGCATTTCGCCTTCGCCCCACCGGACGTGCTTTTGATGATGAAGGGAATCGTATCTTTTGGCCTACCAGCACCGACTCACAGATTCCTAATATTTTATATGAGTTAGATAATTCCAAAATAGAAACCATGCGTGCCAATGTATATGGAAATGTTTTTCTGTCGGCCACACCTCTAAAAGGACTTACATTAAAATCATCCTTTATGCCCAGTATAGCTTATACACGTTATGGATTTTATATGGGACAGTTGACAAAAATCAATGTCGGCAAGAATCCTGCCTATGTTAATCAATATAATTCATTTAACTGGGCATATGTGTGGGACAATACCATTAATTATAACACCCAATTCAAAAGCCATAAATTCAATATAATGGCCGGCTACAGTGTTAATGAAAAATTCTATGAGCGATATGACTCTGGAGTAAAAGGACTTACTTTCAACTCGCTTTGGCATAATATGGGAGCAGCATCTGAATTAACAATGGTAGATAGCGACTATACTCGTTGGACTGTTTTGTCTTATTTGGCACGTATCAATTATTCATTCAAAGATAGATATTTATTAACATTGACAGGACGCTACGACGGTGCCTCCAATTTAGCTCCCGGACACAAATGGCAATTCTTTCCTTCTGCAGCTATAGCTTGGCGAATCAGCGAAGAAGAATGGATGAAAAGACTAAATATATTTGACAATTTAAAGCTCCGTTTGAGTTATGGTACTTCAGGCAACAACAATGTAGCACCTTATTCGGCATGGCCTACATTAACAAAAGTCGGATATGACTTTGACGGAACAGGCGCTGCGGGGTATACAGCTAATCTAGCTAACAAAGCGTTAACATGGGAAAAAAGTGATGAAATCAATGTGGGACTCGACTTTGGAATATTGGGCAACCGAATATCTGCCACTATTGAATTTTACAATAAAAAAACCAGTGATCTGATATTAAAGCAAAAACTGCCTATTCATACAGGATACGATAATATTGTATCAAATATTGGAGCTGTGAGAAACAGAGGTATTGAGATAACATTAAATACAGTCAATATTAAAACTAAAGACTGGTCTTGGGTGACCAATATCAACTTTACGCGAAATCGTAACAAGATACTTGAACTCTACGGAGATAATGAGGATGATATAGCTAATCAATTGTTCATTGGGCAACCTATCAAGGTTAACTATGCGTATAAATACCTAGGGATATGGCAAGAAGGAGAAGAATATTATCAGAAAGCTAAAGCCGGACAACCCAAAGTGCTAGATGTAGACCAAGATAATGCGATTACAGCAGATAAAGATATGATGATAATAGGAACTCCATTTCCCAAATGGATTGGCGGTATGACTAATACTGTTACTTACAAAAACTTTGATTTATCCATTACAGCCTATGCACGCTATGGTGAACAAAAATTGAGTTGGTTCCACAATAGCCATACAGATATGAGTATGCGATATAATGTGGCAAAAGAGTGCTTTGGTAACTACTGGACCCCCGATAACCCGAATGCCGAATGGTGGGCACCAGGTTCACAAGCCAATGCTGACTGGCGAAAATCAAAACTATACATGGACTGCTCATTCCTCAAAATCAGCAATATTACATTAGGCTATGAATTCAGTAAAAAACTATTAAATAAAATTGGCATGACCCGCCTAAGAGTATATGCTACCGTACAAAATCCTTTTACCATAACAAAGTACAATGGTTTTGATCCGGAATGGGCAGATACAGCCATAACAGGATTAGATTCGAATTCTACCGGATTTGCTTCTACAACTTATACCTTTGGTGTAAACATCGGATTTTAATAATATAAAAAAAATAATAGATATGAAACACTATAAATTTATCGCTTTATTAATTTCGGCTTGTATGGCATTTTCCTGTACAGGAATGCTTGATGAAGATCCCACTCATCGCGGAACAGCTGAAACCTTTTATTCGACTCCTGATGGTCTGAATGCCGCGGTTATTGCCTGCTATTCTTCCTTACGGTTGGTTCATAAAGATAAAACTCTATATATGACCGGAACCGATATTATTTCCAATTCTGCCAGCAGAGTTATCAGTACCAATTCTGTATTCACTTCTGTCAATGAATACGGACAGGATTTAGACGCTAACAACAAAGCTGTTTACACTATGTGGCAGAACTTATATAAAGGTATTAACATCTGTAATCTGACTTTAATCAACGGGCAAAAGACTGTTCCCGATGAAACGATGAGCGAACAACTTAAACAAACCAGACTGGCTGAGGCTACATTTATCCGCTCATTATATTATTATTATCTCGTACAACAATTCGGAGACGTACCTTATATGATTGAACCTGTATCAGAGGTCATAACGACAGCTGAACGGACCCCTGAAGAAACCATTATGAATGATATTATAGAGAAAATGGAAGAATCTATAAAATCCCTTCCGGAAAACCCTGAAGCGTGGGGAAGAATCACTAAAGGAGCCGGATTAACTTTACTGTCCAAACTATATCTGGCTCGCGGATACAAAACCTATAAACACAAAGATGACTTTTCAAAAGCCGCCCAGTATGCAGATGAAGTAATTAATTCACAAAAATATGCATTACTTACCGGTCCTGACGGATTTGAAAAACTATTCTGGTATAATCGAGGATCCTATAATAATCCAAAAGGGATTATTCCTGTACAGACCAACAATGAAAAAAATAGTGAAATAATCCTTTCCATACAATTTCATGACCAACAAAACGGCTCTATTTTTGATGAATCAATTGGTACAGCTAAGACCAACTACGGAAACAATTCTCACTATATCTTCAGAGGATATTCTTCATTTCCGGGAATGGATGATCGCCCACTACACATAAACTACCATCTCGGAAGTTTATGTGAGACTCCCTTTATCTATTATCTTTACGGTTATGATGGCAATATGTCACGATATAAGGAATATAATGCACAGAAAACAGATCAAGCTTTTGATTTCAAAGGCAGCTATACTTTGGATAAACGATTTGATGGTACATTTGATCGTTTATTTATCACTGCTGCCAATGTAAACGCTTCAAAATTGCAAAAAGCTGGACGTATTACAGCATTGAACCGCAAGACAGCATCGTATACAATCAGTGCTGGAGATACTTGCCTCTTTATTCCCCGTCCTGGAGAAAGATGGCCACAGGACAAAATTGATGCTTCCCGCTACACTGTGGTCAATGATAATTATTGGTATTACGGAAAAGTCGATATGCCCATTGCTGGCGGAAATACAGAAACAACAGATGCTTTGGCCGTTCGTCCATTCATAAAAAAATTTATGGAAGAGGGATTCTACTATGAATTTACTGGTTCAAGAGACATGTTTATGTTCCGTTTAGGAGAAGTTTATCTTCTTGCAGCTGAAGCCTATCTGCAAAGCAACAACCTGACAAAAGCTTTAGAACGTGTCAACACAATCAGACGTAGAGCTTCGGGGGCAAGAGACTTAACAATCCCATCAGAGTTAGATGTAACATCCAATGATTTGGACATTGATTTTATTTTGGACGAGCGGGCTCGTGAACTGTTCGGTGAAGAACTCCGCTGGTTAGAATTAAAACGTACAGGAAAGCTTGTAGAACGTACTCTACGTTGTAATATGCAAGCTGGACATGAAAATGCTAAATATCTAAATGAAAATCATAATTTACGTCCATTACCCTATCAATGGTTTATCCGTTTATCCAACCATGACGAGATTAAACAGAATCCTGGTTACTAAATCTGAGAAAAAAATTAAATAATATATAGTATGAGAAAAATTAAATTCTACTCTCTATTTATATTTCTGGTTGCATCACTTCAAATATGCGCACAAAAGAAATATGCATCCCCTAAACCTCGCCTATTTCTTACAATACAGGATATAGACAGAGCCAAACAACAAGCCGCTACCGATGTTTCCGTAACACCCAGCATAAAGAAATTAAAAGCAGATTTGAAAGTAAACGCTCAAAAATGGCGGAAAGACTTTCCGGCTAAAAATAGCGGATATACGATGAAAGAGCTTTTCAGTAAAGCAAAAGAAAAACCAAGTAGACCTGAATTTTTAACGGAAGCAACAGCCTTTGTCCTATTTCCTACCGAGGAAACCGCTCAGATACTGAGAGAAAAGATTCTTGTAGAATTAGGAATAAGAAAAGCCCTTGGCTCTTGGAGACAATTAGGGATTCACGAAAGTGAGCGTCTATTACGATTCATACAAGCTTATGACATTGTATGTGAAACCGGACTTCTGTCAGAAAAGGAAAAAGCATTGTGTAAAGAAGAAATTCATAATAGTGCTCGCTTTTTAGAAGCTTGGACTTTAGAAAATGATCTGAATGTAGTTTATCAAGGCCAAACATACTGCTTTAATATTAAATATTTTCCTGCTATAATGCTGGGATGTGTAGCAATGTACTATCCTGACTTTGAGGAATCACCGGCTTGGTTAGCGAAAGCTCAGGATGAAGTAATTCGTTATTTCTATACAGAAAACTTCCTGGACGGTGCATACGGAGAAGGCTCTATACATTACTTTCATCCTGTAGCCAACGCTATTATCAACTTTATATATGCAAGCCGGAATACCGGACATGCAGACTACATGAAAGATCATGCTTTCAAAACAGCATTCAGCAATTTCATGCATTGGAGAATGAATCTGACAGCTCCTGATGGGAGAAAAGTCGCCATTGGTGATGCCAAACGCTCTTCATACGGCGCCGACTATCTAGAGCAAGCTGCTACCTTGTTGAACGATCCGGAATTAGCTTGGTGCGGGCGTCAGATACTAAAACTATGCAATAAAGATTGCTTTCTATCTCCTTTTGAGCTACTAACTGTAGATCGAAGTATTACTCCGATAGAACCAGCCAATCTTTCTGCTAACTATATATGGAGTGGATACAACGTATATCGTTCTTCGTGGGAAGAAGACGGAAACTATCTGATGTTTAAATGGGGGCCAACTTTTGCCGGAAGACGGGAAATCGAACGCTATGCAGTTATTGCAGGGCACGCACACGAAGATTGTATGGAGATAGAAATGCATTATAAAGGTATCCCTATGTTAGTGGATGGAGGGTACAGGGGAGTATATGCTAATTATGATACTTATGGCGGATATTGGAAAGCCACCATTTCACATAATACCGTAGGTTTAGGAAACGCTTATGGTTATAATCGTACAGACGGGAAATATCTGGAACACGTTCAAAAGCACGGAAAAGAGTTCCGTTATGAGAAAGAACAAAAAAATATTTCACAGCAAACGACACGGCTCTTATCATATGGAGATGTGACAGATGCAACCATGACGTCCGCTAAAGCACAAACATTTGACGACGTAACCCATCAACGTACTGTACTCTGGTTCCGTGACAGTTCTTTAACCTTAGTCTATGACTGTTTGGAAAGCGATTATGAACAAACTTATGAATGGTATCTCAATCCTATAGGGAAACATTTGGAAACTAATAATGCTTATACTTTCGGGGATAATAAAGCAAAATTGGATGTAATACCACTAAGCAAGAATCAGACAATTAACATCATTAGTCAAGGGACAAAAGGATTACCAGAGTATTATCACGCTTTTCGCGATAATTTTGCTCCAGAACCCAGTTGGGATGGTCCGAATGCCAGATGGCAATACTATAGTTTAATGACTGAATCTCAAAAAAAGAAAAATGCTATTTTCTTCAATATGCTCATTCCTTACCAAGGAACCAACCCTTATAAGGAAGAAAAATTTGGAGAATCCGGCCATCGTTTTGCATCTGCCCAAGAAGAAATCTGTGTAATTTCCAAAGAAGAAAGCCCTGTACTTTCCACAGATGGTTTATGGAGCTTTACCAGAAAGAAAAATAACAAATTAGTAAATTATGGTATTCAGCGTGGTCATATTTTAAATAGTAATCAAAGTGAACTGATAAAAAGTCAACTGATTAGTTTGCCATGGACTGATTTGTACGACCCCGCAATCACTGCATTAGTAAGTTTGGACACCCAACGCGCATCCTTTGTACTTGATCCTGATCCATGGAATGAAAGATTACTTTTATTCAATCCCAAGTTAGAAAAAGACAAAGAGCCAGCATTACCTATAGCCGTCAAGGTTAGCTTTAAAGTTCATAAAAAACCGCAAAAGATCGTCCGGTTACGTTCCAATAATCAAATGCCCGAATTAGAGAACGAAATATATGATCAAAAAATCAATAAAGGAAAATTCTTTACCGGAAAGAAGAACTATGATGTGATTGAAAGTCGTATAGGCAGAGAAATACTTAACTTCGACTATGATGAGAAAGAGCAAATAGTCAGTATCATCCTGCCACATGGTTTCAATCAGATTGTTTGGGAATAAACATTTTTTTAAACTGACATTATACATAAATCAAACTTATATGAAAAGTAAAAATATTCTTTTTATACAGATAATGATATTAGTGCTAACAACATCCTGTAACTATTCACCTCAAAATGTAACCCAATCGTGGGTAGATTCCATTGCAAGATATGGTAGTGAAGAATTTATGCCTGCCAAAAAATACAAATGGGGATGGGGAGAGGCAGTTATGCTAAATGGATATGTTCACCTCTACAACAATAAACCCAATGAGAAATATAAAGATTATATCCGTACAGCTATGGATATTACTTATAATACAGCTAATGGTCATCACCCTAACGCTGTCGCTTCTGGTTTAGGAATGGCTTTTCTAGCTAGGCAAAAGGAGGATGATAAATATCTGGAAAAGGCTAACCAAATATTCATTGATTATAAAAGAATTCCGGTTGCTTTAAATGGCGGGGTATCACACAGACCCAATACTATTGAATTATGGGACGATACAGTCTACATGATTGGTATATATCTTAAAGAAATGTATCAACTTACCGGCGATACAAAGTATTTAGATATCTGGATGGAGCAGTTTCTTGCCCACAAAGAAAAGTTACAGGATGAAAAATGTGGTTTATGGGTACATGGTTATGATGATGACAATGAAGATTTTGACGATAATTGTTGTCAATACGGTTGGGCCAATATGACTCCCGAAAGAAAAAGTATAGAATTTTGGGGAAGAGGAAACGGATGGATCATTATGATGATCAGCGATTTTCTACAAATCTACCCCAAGGGCTCCCAGGAGTATCAATTTCTGGCAAACGAATTGAAACGTATGGTGAATCCTCTCATTTCTCTCCAAGACAAAGAAACTGGTTTATGGAGACAACTTCCCATACACACAGATATTCCTGAAAATTATTTGGAAAGCACATGTACCGCTATGTTCGCTTACGGTATGTCTGTAGGAGTCAGATTAGGAATTTTGGATGAAGAGGCATATATAAACACCATTCAGAGAGCTTATCGAGGTCTTAGGAAAAATGCAATGAAGCAAGAAGGAGCTTATTTAATACCTACTCGTGTATGCTTGGGAACCTGTATCGGAGATCCGGAGTACTATTACAAGCGTCCTACCGGAGAGGGAGTAGATTATGCCATTGGAATCTACATCATGTTCGGATTGGAATACGAGAGACTAACGAATAACATAACTCATTCATAAAAGAATTATGAGACTGAAATTAATAATTATGCTCCTTTTTGTCACTCTGTCCGCTACATGCCAGAATTCTTATGATTTGGTTATAGTAGGAGGCAATCCCGGAGGTATTATGGCAGCTGTACAAGCTGCCCGCCTCGGGAAAACATCCGTCATATTAGAACGTACAGAACACATAGGAGGACTTCCTGCTAACGGTCTAGGAGCAACTGATATAAATACCCGTGGAGCCACAACCGGCTTATTTCTGGAGTTTGTCAACAGAGTAAAGGAGCATTACACGAAAACGTTTGGTCCCATTTCCAGACAAGTAATTGATTGCAGCGATGGATATCATTTTGAACCATCCGTAGCTGCCAAAATTTTTAATGAAATGATTCGGGAACAAGACTCTAAAATTACCGTACTAAAAATGCGCCAGTTTGATTCTGATCCTGCCCATATAAAGATTGTCGATAATAAAATAAAAAAAATAACCATCAAAAACAGATTAACCGGTGAGACTGAAGAATATTTTGGAAAAATATTCATAGATGCAACCTATGAAGGAGATCTCGGAGCCACAGCAAACATTCCTTTCAGGATTGGAAGAGAAGGTTATAATGAATTTCAGGAAATTGGAGCTGGAAAAATCTACAAATATTGGGATGGTCCGACAGGATCAGGCAGTAGTTTCCAAGGTGACAATGCTGTTCAATCTTATAATTATCGCTTATGCCTAACGAATAATCCGCAAAATGGAGTTCCGTTCCATAAGCCGGAAAATTATAATAGAGAAGAATATCTTTCTCTGGTGGAAGATGTCCTTTTAGGAAAACATACTGGAATAGAAATGCTGTCTGTAACAAAAAAAATGCAAGAAGAGAATAAACAAAGAATTCTCAAAGGAGACTCTACGAATATCCCCGGAGATATTTGGGGAATTAAGAAACTAACGAATATGGTTACTCTCCCTAATTCCAAAACAGATGCCAACAACCAACATCTGGCATTTATTTCCACTGACCTTCCCGAAGAGAACTGGGGATGGGCAACCTCTTCTTGGGAATGGCGAGATAAATTTGCAGAAAGACTCAAAAACTATACTTTAGGCCTACTATGGTTTGCTCAGAACGATAAAGCATTACCACTTTCATTCCGCAAAGCCGTAGCACACTGGCAATTTGCTAAAGATGAATATACGGATAATGCAAACTTTCCACGACAAGTTTATGTACGAGAAGGCAGACGATTTGAATGTTCCTACTTTTTCACAGCAAAGGATGCATTACCTATGGAAGACAAACGGCCTCCTATCTGTCCCAATAGTATTACAGCCAGTCATTATGCCCTCGACTCACATGCTGTGAGAAAGAGAGAAAACGGCAAAATCCATTTGGATGGTTTTTTAAGCTATCCATCAGCCCCTTATACTGTTCCTTGGGGAGTTATACTTCCCAAAGAAGTGGATAACCTCTTGTTACCGGTTGCAGTATCCGGCTCACATATCGGATTCTCCACACTCCGGATGGAACCATGTTGGATGGCTTTAGGACAAGCAGCAGGTGTAGCTTCTTCCATAGCTATTGAATCAAACTGTAAGATGAAAAATATATCTATCGAACTGTTACAGGACATATTGCTCGATAATAATGCAACTCTCATCTATTTCAATGATTTAACTCCTCAGAATCCACATTTTCAAATGGTTCAATATTTAGGCATACGAGGCTATCTTCCTGAATGGAGTGCCTGTTTAAATGAAAAAATCAGTCAACAAACCTTGGAGTTTTGGACAAGGAAATCAGGAATACAGCTCAAGGCTGAAATAGGGAAAACACTCCGTATAGAGGTTCTTAAAGATATATACGACATGCTTAAAGGCAACACCAATCCTCCCAAATATTATAGTAAAACCCACTAAAAAAAATCTATGAGCAATATTAGACTTTTAACGGTTTTTATCACCTATATACTCCTATGTAACCATTCATCGGGGCAAAACAACACTCCACAGTTACATACAAACAGCATTGATGAAGTCATATCAGCTATGAGCCCGGAAGAGAAAGTTTATATGGTCATAGGAAACAACAATAATGTTTGGCGTAAAGTACAGGGAGTTGGTTCAACCTGGCAATGCGAACGCCTGGGTATTACACCGGCCATTCTGGATGATGGCCCCGCCGGGTTACGTATGCCTCCACAAAGAGACGGTGACTCCCACACCTACTATTGTACAGCCTTTCCTACTGCCACAGCTCTGGCGGCAACATGGAATACGGAGTTGGTTAAAGAAGTTGGACTAGCTATCGGAAACGAAGTGCTAGAATATGGCTCGGATGTCCTATTGGCTCCCGCAGTAAATATCCAAAGAAATCCGATGTGCGGTCGTAACTTTGAATACTATTCAGAAGATCCGTACTTATCTGGATATATAGGTAGTGCCATGGTAAAGGGCGTGCAAGCCAATGGAGTAGGAGCCACGGTTAAACATTTTGCAGCCAATAATCAGGAGACCAATCGAAAAGATATAAATGAAGTTATTAGCCAAAGAGCCCTCCGCGAACTCTATTTGAAAGCATTCGAAATCATTGTAAAAGAAGCATCTCCATGGAGTATTATGTCATCCTATAACCGAATAAATGGTTTCTACACCTCTGAAAACAAAGATCTGCTTACAACCATTTTACGTAATGAATGGAATTACCAAGGTATAGTAATGACGGACTGGGTATCAGGCGATGATGCGGTAGCTCAAATGAGGGCAGGTAATGACCTTATAAATCCAGGCTTTCCAGCTGAATATGCCTACTACCATTACAATGAATTATTATCAGCCTTAAAAGACAAGACGCTGGATGAAGATATATTAAATAGAAATATCCATCGCATTCTATCTTTTATAAAAAAAACTCCCCGATTTAATGGCTATATTTTCTCTTCCACACCAAATTTGAAAGCACATACACAGATTGCCAGGAATACTGCAAATGAAACCATGGTCCTTTTAAAAAATAAACAAGAGACTTTACCTCTAAAGAAGACAAGAAGCATAGCTTTATTTGGTAAAACATCCTACGAACTGATTACCGGAGGCACAGGAAGTGGCGAAGTAAATTACAAGCACGCTGTATCCCTCAAAGAAGGACTGAAAAAGAATAAATACAACTTATCTCAATCCGTAGAAAACTTGTACTTAACTTATCTTGATTCAATACGCCATACGGATTCAAAAAATAAATATGTCACAATGAATAGTGCAGAAAAGGTTATAACAAAACAATTCATTCAAAAAGAAGTATCACAGAGCGATATCGCAATAATCACAATAGGACGTATTTCAGGTGAAGGTGAAGACCGCAATCCCGAAAATTATTTTTCATTATCTGAAATAGAAACTCAATTGATAAAAAACGTCTGTGATGCATATCATGCAGCAAATAAAAAGGTCATCGTTATCCTGAACATTGGTGGAGTAATTGAGACTGCAAGTTGGAAAGATTATCCTGATGCTATTCTATTGGCTTGGCAAGCTGGCCAGCAAGGAGGCAATGCCATTGTTGATATATTAAGCGGTAAAGTCACTCCATCCGGAAAACTTCCCGTATCTTTCCCCATTGCATATAGCGATGTTCCTTCTTCTTCATTTTTTCCCGGTATCCCCCAAAAAGATCCCATAAATTCATTTTATAATGAAGGAATCTATGTAGGTTATCGCTATTATGAAACATTCAATATTCCTACATCTTATGAATTTGGCTATGGCCTTTCCTATACTAACTTCGAATATTCTAATATACAATTAGACACCGATACCATCGGAAATATAAAAGTTTGCGTAACTCTCAAAAATATTGGAAGGAAAATAGGAAAAGAAATAGTACAACTCTACATTTCAGCCCCTACCACAGAAATAGACAAACCACTCTACGAATTAAAAGCATTTGCAAAGACTACATTGCTAAAACCTCAAGAAAGTCAAATTGTCTCTTTCTTATTATCCGCAAAAGATCTGGCATCGTTTCAAAGTGGCATTTCATCTTGGGTAGCGGATAAAGGGGAGTATATACTTTCAATAGGAGCCTCTGTAAAAGATATACGCCAAAAAGTATCTTTTCATCTCCCTTCCAGCATTCTGGTCGAAAAAGTCCATGATGTTTTATATCCCAATTTCTCAATTAAGGATATGAACAGTGCAAGCCGCAAAGTATTAAAAGAAATCCCGCCCAAACGCCCTACCAAGAGGATACCTCATGATTTTTTGTGGCATTGGTAACTTGGCTCACCAGTAGCTTAACTCAGATAAATAGAGCCTTCAAGTATGGTCATAAAAAAAGGCTATCTATCCCAGACAGCCAATCTTTTGTTAACCTTAAATCTAATACTATGAAAAACACATTGCAAAGATACGGACTTTGAGGATATCTCCAAATTTTCAGGTCCAGACAGGGACATTTATAACATGGTTTAATAGAATAAAGGAGGTTGTTAACTATTTAGATTCATTATGTTAACGATTAACATAATTCAAATAATATGTTAAAGAAGAGATCTAATAATGCTTTTTACTTCCCAAGAATCATTGCTCTTTTTCACCTTCAGCCTCCAAATCTTTAATTTCTCTATTTAGAAAGACGGATAAGATAGTTCTTAGAATGACTATACCACCCAAAATTGCCAGTTCATTCAAAGTTGGTTCCAGTACGGTTTTTAAGATATCTGATGCGATAAGAAATTCAAGTCCAAGTAGCAAATAAGTTCCGAAAGTAGCCCGTAACTTCCGGATATTGGTAGTTGAGTACTTGCTCGTGAATCTTTTGAACTCATTGACCAGAAAAGAAATTATCCCAATTAATGCCCCATAAGTGACAACGAGAAGACTTGTCACACTGATTATAGTGGCTAATGCATTTAAGAAAGTAGTAAGCATGTCGATTGAAGTTTATTAATATAACATCGTAAAAAGCTTTAATGTTTGAATTTCAAGGTAAAATACACTCCACTTACAAATTTATTTCTTGCTTTCCTTGTATGTTTCCGATCGGTAACATATCTTTGTTCCCGATTAGTAACATGCCATTATTATGAAAACAAAGACTACCCCTACCGAAAGAGACAGAGAAACCACAGAAAGACGCTTGCTGGACACCATCGGGCAAATGATAACTGAAAGCGGCTTCGAGAAGATAGGAATCAATGCGGTTGCCAGCCAATCCGGTGTATCCAAAATATTAATATACCGTTATTTCGGTTCGGTAGAAGGGCTTATGGCTGCTTATATCCGGCAACACGATTTCTGGATAAACTTTCCACAGGAACTCCCTGACCGTAGCCAGTTACCGACATTTCTTAAAAATATGTTTAAGGAACAGATTGAACAACTGCGCAGCAACCCAACCTTAAAAAGGCTTTACCGGTGGGAATTATCTTCCGACAATGCAATAGTAATGACATTAAGGGAACAACGAGAGAAAGCCGGTATGCAACGCCTGACAAAGATAAGCGAACTGACAGGCTATTCACTGGAGGAACTTGCACCATTAGCCACCATCCTGACAGCATCTATCACCTACCTCGTAATGCTGGAAGAGTTCTGTCCGGTTTATAACGGGATACCTTTAAACAAAGATGCAGGTTGGAAGCAGATTATTGAGGGAATAAACACTCTTATAGATAAACTTCTTCGGATGTGACTTACCTTATAAGGAATCAGCATCTGGATATTTTATAGCTCCAATGTTCCCATTCGGTAACAAAGTAAATATAGTAACAATTAAATGAATTAAAGAATGAAGACAATGATTATGACATGGTTGTGTGTATCGCTATTCAGCTTCTGTTCCTGCCAAAAGGACCTGATTGAGTATGAAGCAGGAGATATAAAAGTGTGTATAGAAGAAGGTGATGAATGGCTACATAACTTTCCGCTATTCTTAGGAATCAAAAAGAAAAACCCACCTCAGATTGCAATCTGGATGGAAGATATCAATGGCAATTATTTATCAACTCTTTATGCCAGTCATAAAATTGCCACACAGTCCTGGCAAAGTGCAGGAGGCAATCGGAGAAAAGAGGCACTTCCACATTGGTGTTATTCACGCGGGGTGAAGTATGAAGACGGGCTCTATCTACCCACTCAAAAAGAACCTCTCACAGATGGCATTTCAGGTGCGACTCCCCGCAGCAGCTTTGATGTAAAACTACACCTGACAGATAAACTGAAGCAATTCAGAATTAAAGTAGAAATCAATCATTCAACTGATTTCAATGATTACTACCCCAAATCGGCCAAAGAAGGAGATGCTAATTACTCTGGCAGCAAGGAAGGCAGCGGACAACCCGCAGTAGTCTACTCCGCAGACATAGATCTGGCATCCGGGAAAAAATCATTCGAAGCAACACTACTTGGACATAGCAGCCCTGACGGAACTTCTGGTGAAATAAATGCCGATCTGTCCACTTTAACTACAGCCCTTCATATCGTAAAACGAATAACTGTAAATGTACAATGAAAAAAACAATTCTTATATTCATCTCCATCCTGTTGGTATCAACAGTGCATGGTCAGATATCAGACCGTTTCACCTATATTATAACACTCGGAACAGGCATCCCGATAAATGAGCCTTCTTCTACTCCATTCACATGGCAAATAGCAGGGCATTATAAAGCAACGGAACGCTTTTCTGCCGGAATTGGCACAGGATTGTCTTTTTATGAAAAAGCACTGATACCAGTCTTTGCAGATATCAGATATCAACTGACAGTACCTGGAAAATGGATTCCTTATCTGCAATGCAGTATCGGATATTCATTTGCCCCTGACTAGCACACGAATGGAGGATATTTTTTTAATCCATCAGCCGGTATGCAATATGCAATACATGGCAAAGTAAAATTATTGTTGGGCATTGGATATGAGATACAAAATCTGGAACGCCTGAAGAAATACGAGAATAATAATTATACGGTAGAATTCCATGAAAAGCTACACCATAACTCCATTTCAGTTAAATTAGGAATCCTATTTTAAGGAAATCCCACTCAATTGCACAAAAAGACAGCAATTCTGAATGATATTCCATTCGCAGAGACTCAAATTTCACCTATTTTTGCACCAACAAAGAATTAAGGTTATAGAAAGATGAATAAACACACATTTTACAGCTATCTGATTTTAGGAATGACATTCGCATTTGTTTTCTCGGCACAGGCTCAGAATAAGGTATCTGCACCGATGAAGGATGTCAACCAGGTGATTGACAATACACTGGACAGTTTGAATAAGGCCCGTACAGCAAGACCTGTAGCCGGTTCAAGCCGGAAAGGAAATAATCCCATTCTGTTTCTGGTGGGTAACTCTACCATGCGTACCGGAACCTTGGGAAATGGGAACAACGGTCAATGGGGCTGGGGATATTATGCCGGTGATTATTTCGATTCAGACCGGATTACCGTAGAAAACCATGCATTGGGAGGAACAAGTAGCCGTACGTTCTACAACCGTTTCTGGCCGGATGTTATAAAAGGGGTCCAAGCTGGCGATTGGGTGATCATCGAACTGGGACATAATGACAATGGCCCTTATGACAGCGGGCGCGCACGCGCTTCCATACCGGGAATCGGTAAAGATAGCCTGAATGTAACCATCCAGGAAACCGGAGTGAAGGAAACTGTATACTCCTATGGAGAATATATGCGTCGCTTCGTGCAGGATGTAAAGGCGAAAGGTGCCCACCCTATCCTGTTCTCACTGACTCCCCGCAATGCTTGGGAAGATAAAGACAGTACAATTATCACACGCGTCAACCAAACTTTCGGCCTGTGGGCCAAACAAATAGCCGAAGAACAAGAAGTACCTTTTATAGACCTGAATGATATCACCGCATCCAAATTTGAGAAATTCGGCAAGGAAAAAGTGAAATATATGTTCTACTTAGACCGTATCCACACCAGTGCCTTCGGGGCAAAAGTGAACGCAGAATCTGCAACTGAAGGTATCCGAAACTATGAAAGGTTAGAACTGGCCAACTATTTGAAACCGGTTGAGCAGGATACAATTACCGGTTCCAGCCGGAAAGAAGGATGCCCGGTGGTATTCACTATCGGTGACAGTACGGTAAAGAATAAAGATGATGATAAAGACGGTATGTGGGGATGGGGAAGTGTAATAACTGAGATATTTAATTCAAAGAAGGTATCTGTAGAAAATTGTGCCATGGCCGGACGCAGTGCCCGCACTTTCTTAGACGAAGGACGCTGGGACAAAGTGTATGATGCACTTAAACCGGGAGATTTCGTACTCATCCAGTTCGGACATAATGACGGAGGAGATATCAATATCGGAAAAGCCCGTGGTGAATTACACGGTTCGGGAGATGAAAGCAAAGTCTTTCTGATGGAAAAGACCGGAAAATACCAGGTAGTCTATACTTTTGGCTGGTATCTCCGCAAGTTCATCAGGGATGCACAAGAAAAAGGAGCAATCCCGATTGTATTGAGTCACACGCCCCGCAATAAGTGGAAAGACGGACAAATAGAACGCAATAGCAAGAGTTACGGTAAATGGACACGTGAAGCGGCAGAAGCAACCGGAGCCTGCTTTATTGATCTGAATAAAATATCCGCAGATAAACTCCAAAAGATGGGGCCCAAGAAATCAGCTGTTTTCTATAATACAGATCATACACATACATCTTTGAAGGGTGCGCGAATGAATGCCCAAAGTATAGCCGAAGGGTTAAAAGTTACGGACTGCCCGCTGAAGAAGTATCTGAAATAAAAGCGATACGGAAACATTGCAGAAGTGTCGGAAATAAAAACTAAGAATAGAAAATAAAATAGACAAGGTTAATTAATCCAAAAGAATAGCTTCATCAAACAAATAATCACTTCTTTTGCTCCCGTCAAAAAACAAAACCGGACCATAAATGAGCAATAAGATTGATATAAAAACCTTGGAGGCTTTACGACAAGATAGTCATGAGGCCTTCGAGGAGGTTTTTATCACTTATTACGGTAAAACAAAAGCCTTTATTCAGGGCTACATCAAGTCGAGTCCGGATGCTGAAGAACTGACAGAGGATTTATTTGTAAACCTCTGGATGAACCGCCACTCTGTCGATATCTCCAGATCATTTGATTCTTACCTGCATACAATTGCCAGAAATTCTGCCATCAACTTTCTGAAGCACAAATATGTAGAGGATACTTATCTGAGTAGTGTCCAGCAGCAGGAATGTAGTTCTACTTCGGAAGAAGATCTGATAGCCAAAGAACTCGGATTACTAATAGACGACACGGTAGAAAAAATGCCGGAACAACGGAGAAAGATATACATGCTAAGTCGCAACGAGGGCCTAAGCAATGAAGAGATAGCCGTACGACTGAATACTACCAAGAGAAATGTGGAAAGTCAGTTAAGCCTCGCTCTGAAAGAGATACGGAAAACTATTTCAGGCTTCTTCTTATTACTGGCATAATGGTATGGTAATGAATCTGTGGTGAATAAATTCATAACAGAAAAGAGACAAACAACATACAATATTACCTTTTGGTCAAAAGTTCTTCCTCTTTATACCCGGTTCGCATTTCCTTCGCTCCTATACGAGGAACAAAATAGCGAAGTTGGTACGAGGAGGGTACGAAGAAGATACAAGCCAGGTACGAGGCAGATAGTTCTGTTCTTTTTCTCGTTTATTCAGGTAGCCCCCTATTTCTAAAAAGAAAAAATAGGAAAAAGATTCATTTACTTACTGAGTTTTTCATCCGTTGACTGTATATATAGTAAATGCAACAGAATGGAGAAAAATAATATTGTTAGAATCATCGGAACATATTTATCCGGCCGCTTCTCTCCCGAAACGGAAGAGAAGGTTCAGAAATGGATCATTAAAGATAGAGACACTGAAGAAAAAGAAAAAGCTTCATTGGAATATTGGGATCAATTGGAGGCAAAAACAGACCCGGACACTAAACTTGCATTAAACAGAGTAAACCAAAAGATCGGTTATAAGAAAATAGTGCCCCGACCTTTCTATCAAAAACGAATGAGCATCGCGGCAGCCCTGATTCCGCTACTGATTATTGCAGGAAGTTATCTGTACTATACTTCCACGAAGGATAAATGGGTTGAGATATCTGTTGCATACGGTGATAAAAAACACTTCCTATTGCCTGATAGCTCCGAAATATGGCTGAATGCAGGAACAGCAATCAAATACCCGGAAAAGTTCTCGAAAGCGCAGCGCCTTGTGTACCTTGACGGTGAAGCCTATTTTTCTGTTCGGAAAGATGCAGCGAAACCGTTTATTGTAGAAACGTCCCAACTTTCAGTCAAAGTATTAGGAACCCAATTCAATGTAAAGGCATACGCTGATGATGAACTGGTGACCACTACCTTGACAAGTGGCAAAGTTGAAGTCACCCCTCCCGTTCAAGGCTCGCAGAAACTGAAACCTAATGAACAGTTGACGTACGATAAAAAAACATCTGCCGTCAACATTACCGAAGTTTCTCCAACCGATGCAGATGGCTGGATCACGGGAAAACTGATATTTACCGATGCGCCTTTCACCGAAATCCTCCAAACATTAGAGAGACGTTATAATGTAACTATCAATCATACAATGAACGTTCCCGCCTCCAAACGATATACCGTCCGATTCCTGAAAAATGAAAATCTGGAAGAAGTTCTGCCTGTATTGAGTGAGATGATCGGCTTCAGTTATCAGATACAGAGAGACAAAGTAGAACTAATCAAAAAACAATAAAAAGAAACTGCCTATGAAGAAAAGGAACCGGATTGCAGCTTGAGACCCTCAACCCGGTTCTGAAATGCTAATGCTCCATCAAACCGTAAAGTAAAACAAAGTATTAACTATACAAAGATAATGCAAATTGAGTGCAGAACTTTCATGCTTGCATGAAAAAGTTATGCCGAAATGCAGCTTATCTTATAAAAACATACAACAATGAATCGAATAACCATTAATAAAGAAACAGATAAGATACTCCTTTTTTTATTTTTTGCCTTTCTCTCATTGAATGCCACAGCACAGAATGACAGAAAGCCAATCACTATACAGAATAAAAACATATCACTGCAAGAAGCTTTTACCGAGATAGAACAACAAACCGGATATAGCATAGCCTATGAATTATCGGCCGTAGATGTAAAGAGAAAAATATCCCTGTCCTTAGAATCCCAAAGTATTGACAAGGCGTTAGCGCAAATCTTGAAAGACACCCGATATTCGTACAAAATAACAGGCTACCATATCATTATCACTCCATCCGGCAATGAACTACAGAAATCCACCAAGGAAAAAACAGAGAAACCTACCCAAACAGTCAGAGGAATTGTACTGGATTCCAAAACCAATGCACCCATAGAGTTTGCTACTGTAAGAATTATGAATGTCGGTTCTTTAGGCAGCACAACAGACAGTCTGGGGAGATTTCGGATAGACAATGTTCCTGTGGGACGATGCAATATACAAACCTCCTATGTAGGATATAATACCAATATTTTCAATGAGATACCTGTAACCTCTTCCAAGGAAGTATATATGGAAATCACTCTGGATGAAAACATTCACTCGTTGGCGGAAGTCGTCATACAACCGGAGATAAAGAAAGATAAACCTCTGAATGCAATGGCCATTACCGGCGGACGCATGATCAGCATGGAAGAAGCAGGCAGGTTTGCCAATGGTTTTGATGATCCGGCACGTCTGAGTTCCGCATTTGCAGGTGTGGCAGGAGATGTAGGAACCAACGCTGTAGCTATCAGAGGAAATTCACCCCAGTTTACCCAATGGAGGTTGGAAGGGGTAGAAATTCCCAATCCGACTCACTTCGCCGACCTTACCGGACTGGGCGGGGGCTTTCTTTCGGCCCTGAGTACACAGGTGATCGGTAACTCCGATTTCTACAACGGTGCGTTCCCTTCCGAATACAGCAATGCGCTATCAGGTATCTTCGACATGCAAATACGAAATGGCAACAATCAGAAGTATGAACATACATTTCAGTTAGGTATTCTGGGTATTGACCTAGCATCGGAAGGCCCGATAAGCAGGAAGCATGGAAGTTCCTATATCTTCAATTACCGCTTCTCCACCACTTCCTTGGCTACAGGAAATGATATGAATCTGAAATATCAGGACTTATCATTCAAATTAAATTTTCCTACCCGGAAGGCCGGAACTTTCTCTATCTGGGGAATCGGGCTGATTGACCGTTATAAACCGGAAGCCATCGACCGTGATGAATGGGAGACACAAGGTGACCGGCAGTCCGGAAATACAGCTTTTGACAAAGCGGCAGGAGGACTTACACACAAGTATCTCATCAATGCAGATACGTATATCCGTTCTTCATTAGCCGCCACTTACTCGAAAGATCGCACGAGAGCTGATCAGATAACAGAAGATGACAAACTGGTCCATGTAGGAGATATCCGGAATTCCAAATGGGATATAGTCTTTAATTCCTATCTGAACAAGAAATTCAATTCCAACCATATCAACCGGACAGGTATCACAGTTACAGGACTCCAATATGACTTGGATTACAAAATCAGTCCTAATTTCGGTTTAGATATACCTATGGAACAGATTTCAAAAGGGAATGGGGGAAGTTGTGTGCTCTCGGCATACAGTAGTTCTGTCATCAACCTAAGTAACCATCTTACTACCAGTCTGGGCATCACCGCACAGTACTTCACCCTGAATAAGAACTGGACCGTAGAACCCAGAGCAGCCCTTAAATGGAGCTTTAATCCGAAACATGCCTTGGCACTGGCATACGGTCTGCACAGTCGCAGGGAAAAGCTTGACTACTACTTTGTGGAACAGGAAGCCAACGGAAAAACCGAATCCAACAGATACCTGGATTTTTCAAAGGCTCATCACTTCGGGCTTACATACGACTGGAACATCAACTCGTACATGCACTTAAAAGTGGAACCCTATTATCAATATCTATTCCGAATACCTGTTGAAGAGAATTCTTCCTTTTCCATCATCAACCATCAGAGTTTCTATCTGGACAGGATATTAAAGAATAGAGGCTCCGGAGTGAACTACGGTATAGACATTACATTAGAGCAATACATGAAAAATGGTTTTTACTATATGATAACGGCTTCTCTTTTTAAATCAAAATACAAAGCCGGAGATAACATCTGGCGTAATACACGGTTGGACAAAAACTATCTCCTGAACATACTTGCCGGAAAAGAATGGATGGTAGGACGTAATAAACAAAATGTACTAAGTCTCAATGGGCGTATCTTTTTCCAAGGTGGTGACCGATATACCCCTGTAGATGAAGGTAAAAGTATGATAGAACATGATATCAAATTTGATGAAACCAGAGCTTACAGCAAGAAGTTTGATCCCTCCATCAACGGTGACATCTCTTTCAGTTATAGAATTAATAAAAAGAAAATATCTCATGAGTTTTCTATTAAAATGCTAAATGTAGGTATGCGCACAGGAATGCACTTTTACCAGTACAACGAAAAAACTCATAAGATAGAGAAAAAAGACGGATCGGGATTGATACCGAATATCAGTTATAAAATTTACTTTTAGTACATAAAAGAGAACAATCATTGTTTGCACTGTTATCCCAATAAAAGCAAAGAAGATGTATTTGGAAATTTCCCGATACATCTTCTTCTTTCTATTTACTCAGAGCATCCTCAACGGAATACTCCCATCATCCGATAATAATTCTCTATCAGCTTGTTGAAAATCTTTTCACCTGCTCCGACTTCAATAAGCCACGATCCTTCATCTGCTCCGAAGCCACCATAAGCTGCCGATCGAATATCAGGCAGATACATCGGCCATCTTCCGTTGTTCCAGGTATATCCGAAGAAGAAAGGAATAACATGATTGGGTTGCATTTCCCGTTTCCAATCAATCTGGAACTTGATGAAAGGTTCACCGGGAACAGTGGCAATGGCAATACGGTTATTAATGGATATTACGGAGAAATGCACATTATACTTCAGGTTCTTGTCATGTCTGCCGATAAAATGCAGAGAGTCAGTCTTCACCTTGATATTGGGTACATCATACGGGTTCGGATATATTTCTTTGGCCAGTTTAACGGCTTCAATAGAAAGCAATTTACCCATACGGTCTATCAAATCATAATTGGACGGGCGAGGGTCATCCGGCCCGGTACGTCCGCCATCCTTAAATAAAGGTGCCTGGTTTCCTGCACCGCCTTGTACAAAGAGGCAATATACCTGATTGTTAAAAGCTTCTTCCGTATATTTAGTGGCATAACCCACATAGTCGGCAGAGATTTCAAAGTTATTCCAGGCCACATCCGGATGGCAGGCATAATTCATTAGAATTACTTTCGGATTGCCTTTCGTGTCCTCCAGTTTAATAACACCTACAGAATTATCAACAGGCCCATGAGGAATACGCTCCGGATTCACCGCCCTGTAGTGGTCATCTCCTACCCATGATTCACGGGCGCGACCGTCTTCACGAAGAAGCAACCGGTTGAAACTTAATTGAGGAAAACTACGATAACCGGCTGAAATACGAGCCTCGAACATAGAAGAAGAAGCCTGTTTCAAAGCTTTGGTTATCTGAGCATCGAGCCACTCTTTGGGCCCTGCCTCACCGGAATGTGTATGCTGGGGACAGAAATAGACTTCCTGCAAACCAAATTGCTTTTTTAGTTTCTCGGCTAACGGAACATTACTGTACATAACCAAATCCAGAGAGACAAAAGCAATACGCGAAGCTCCCGCTTCAAGAATAAGAGTTCGTGCATAGAGTGAATCGTGAACCGGATAGCGGGGATTAGGCGGGGTTATATTCACTTTGCCGGTACCAGCCATTAACTTTTCTGCAGCGTTGGTATTCACTGTAGAAAAAACACCTAACAGCACCAATAGTGCTGTCAACCAAAAGCTTTGTGTTTTCATTTGAATTACATTTATCAGATTCATACTAATTACTTTTTTCATGGTATTATTACTTTTTAAATTTACTTTTACGCTATTATTCGGCAATAATACACGAGGAGTATTAATAAAGCTATTAATTCTCTATTAACTTAGAGAGGAATTATTATTTTTTGTATGAACTAACCGTTCATAACAGACGTTATATTAATAGAACTTTAAATACCAACGATCATGGAAAAGTATCTGATTCATAGTAATGAGTTGCATTTCATCAACAAGGAACGCATTCACAGGGAAGTAGAGAAAATGGTAGAGTCATTAGACATGGCAGCAGGTTCCACCAAAGGATTCGACCTGTATACCGTAGTAGAAAGTTATTTCACTGATCTCGAAAAGCGAAGGGAAATCAATCGCTTACTGCATATAGAGAAAGATGAATGTGAAGCCATAGAGGAAGAACTCGGAGTATATGAAATGTGATTTACAATAAAAACCATCACGAGTATTAACTATAATGAATAAAGGGCATAACAACAATTTGTTATGCCCTTTATTCATTTATGGTTATCAATTCCAGACCACTATCAATCCTTTGCCTGATGTACCGTCAGTTGTGGGAAAGGGAAACCGATACCCTCCTTATTGAATACAGAGTAGATGGTCTTATTCATATCGAAATAAACTCCCCAATAGTCCTCACTCTTCACCCAGGCACGGATAATCACATTCACGCTACTGGCATCCAGTGCATGAAGGGCTACAAAAGGAGCCGGATCACTAAGAATCCGCTTGTCTTCGGCAATGATACGACGGGTAGTTTCTTCCACCTTATCAAAATTTTCGCCATACTCCACACCGATTATCCATTCTACACGACGGGTAGCTTCACGACTGTAATTAGTCACAGTACCACTGCTCAACGCACCATTCGGGATATAAATAATCTTATTATCACCGGTAGTCAGAATCGTATGGAAAATCTGGATCTCACGAACCGTGCCCGTGATGCCTTGGCTTTCAATCAAGTCACCTACTTTATAAGGACGGAGCAGCAATACAATCAGACCACCTGCAAAGTTCTGCAAGTTACCGGACAATGCCATACCGATAGCCACACCGGCGGATGCCAGCAAGGCAGCAAATGAAGTTGTTTCTACTCCTAATTTACCGATAACGGCAATAATCAATAAGATAGTCAGCAAAATGTTCACCAAACTCTTTACAAAACTCTGGATACTGGCATCCACATGCCGCTTAGCCAACAACCGGGCCACCATTTTATTAAGGAAAGATATCAGGAAACGTCCTACTATGAAAATCAGCACAGCGCTGATGATATGACCACCTGCATTTACTCCCCAGTCTATCAGTTGTTGGAGAAAAACCTGCAATTTACTAAAACCATCTTCTACAACAGTTTCGGCAGCAGGAGCTGCCGCTTGCAATAATAATAACATAATATTTGTTCGTTTGAAGTTAATAATTACACTTTACCAGCAGGATTAAAAAATACCCACCGGCCTACAAAATTAACAAATATTTCCGGTTATCGTTCACTCGATTTGCGTGTTTCAGCGAAAACACTTAATTTTGCCCCCGATTTCAACTAAGGGGTGCCCTAATATGACGGGCTGAGATCATACCCATTGACCTGATCCGGGTAGTGCCGGCGGAGGGAAAAGAAGAAAAGCTCCCTTTTTCTGTATTCATCTTTAATAGTTAAAATTGTAATGAGAAAACATGCAATGGCGGCCTGCCTGTTAATGGCAACGCTGGGTGTCTGTGCGCAGACGCATGAGAAAGACAGCTTGCGGGTGATAAGCCTGCAGGAAGTAGAAATTATCTCTACCCGTGCCACGGGAACCACACCTGTGGCGTTTACCAATGTCAGTAAAGAACAACTTAAGAAGCAGAATTTCGGGCAAGATATTCCCTATCTGTTGTCATTTACTCCGTCAGTACTGACAACGAGCGATGCAGGTGCAGGTATCGGTTACACGAGTATCCGGGTACGCGGAACAGATGCTACACGCATCAACGTAACCACTAATGGTATACCCATGAACGATGCGGAAAGTCATTCTATCTTTTGGGTTAATACTCCCGATCTCGCCTCTTCGCTTCAGGACTTGCAGATTCAACGGGGCGCAGGAACTTCCACTAATGGTGCCGGAGCGTTCGGTGCCAGTATCAATATGAAAACACAAGGAATTTCGCCCACACCGTATGCGGAGTTTTCCGGCTCTTACGGCTCATTCAATACACATAAAGAAACCGTAAAAGTAGGTACGGGGCTCATTAATGGACGCTGGGGATTCGATGCACGTTTATCTAATATCCACAGTGACGGCTACCGTGACCGCGCCAGTGCTGACTTGAAGTCTTACTTTGTACAAGGCGGATATTATGGAGACAAGACAACTATTAAATTCATCACCTTCGGAGGAAAAGAAGAGACCTATCATGCTTGGGATGGCCTGGATAAGGAAACACTGGAAAACGACCGCAAATATAATCCCAATGGCGCCATAGAAGATGATAATGGAAATGTAATCGGATTTTATGATAACCAGATAGATTATTATCGCCAAACGCATTATCAATTATTATTAAATCAAATATTGTCTCCTTCGTGGAAATTGAACATAGCGCTACACTATACAGACGGCTACGGTTATTATGAGGAATATAAGAATAAGCGTACGCTGGTAGAATATGGCTTGGTACCCTTTGAAACAAACGGTACTACCATAGAGAAATCAGACCTTGTACGCCGTAAACTGGTAGACAGCCGTTTCGGTGGTGGAGTATTCTCTTTCGATTATAAAGGGGACAAATTGGATGCATCCATCGGCGGTGGCCTGAATTATTACAAAAACACCCATAACGGTAAGGTAGTATGGGTAAAGAATTATCTGGGTGAACTGAATCCTGACCATGAATATTATCGTAATATCGGACGGAAAACGGATGGCAACATCTACGCTAAGATAAATTATGAAATACTGGATGGAGTTAACTTCTATGCCGATATGCAATATCGTTATCTGCGCTATAAGATAAACGGCAATAATGACAAATGGGACTGGACTGCTGATCCGGCACATCTGCAACCGCTGAATATTGACGAAGATTTCAGCTTCTTCAACCCTAAAGCCGGCATATTCTGGAAGATAAACAACAATAATAATCTTTATGCCTCTTTCAGTGTGGCAAATAAGGAACCGACACGCAATAACTATACTGATAACTTATTTGCCGCACAGCCCAAATCAGAGCGGATGTTCGATTACGAAGTGGGATATACGTTCCGTAAAGGTTGGTTCAATGCAGGCGTCAATCTGTACTACATGGATTACAAGAATCAATTGGTACTGAACGGGCAATTGAATGAAATTGGCGAAGCCGTAGCAGAGAACGTGAAGGACAGTTATCGTATGGGTCTTGAGCTGATGGCAGGTGCACGCATCACAAACTGGCTGCGTTGGGATATAAACGCAACATGGAGCCGTAACCGCATCAAGAATTATACAGAATATCTAAGTGATGTGAATGAGGACTGGAAAGATATGTATAGTGAAAGCTGGGGTATCTCTCAGACAACCCGATATATTGGCACTACTCCCATCTCCTTTTCACCGGACTTTATGGCAAATAGCCTCATTTCTTTGGATTATAAAGGTTTTAATGCATCTTTGCAAACGCAATATGTCAGCAAGCAATATTTAAACAATGCTCATCAAGAGGACTGTACACTGGATGCTTATTGTGTGAGCAACCTGAATCTCGGATATACTTTCAAACTGAAAGGATTGAAATCTGTTAATGTAGGCGTGACGATTTATAACCTGTTCGACGAAACATACGAAAGCAATGGTTATGCATCGGGAAGTGCCGTATACGAAGGTCATGGAAAGAATCAGATAAAGAACAAAGACAGTAAACTGCTCTATACTTCCAATTACGCAGCCTACTATCCTAATGCAGGTATCAATGCGCTGGCACATATCACATTGAGTTTTTAAAGCATGGAACAAACTCTCGAAATTATCGGAACCATCGTCGGGCTTGTCTACCTCTGGTTAGAATACCGGGCGAGTATCTATCTTTGGATAGCGGGCATCATCATGCCTGCTATCTACATTTTCGTCTATTACGATGCCGGACTGTATGCTGACTTCGGAATAAATATCTATTATCTGGGGGCGGCCGTCTACGGTTGGATGATGTGGAAATACGGCAGTTTTGTAAGACGAAAACTGCATCTGCATATCAAAGAAGGGCAGCAGGAACTTCCCATTACCCGTATGCCGATGAAATATTACCTGCCCCTCGGCATTGTATTCGCCATTACTTTTGTCGGCATTGCCTGGATACTCATTCGTTTCACCAATAGTAATGTACCCTGGCTTGATTCTTTCACCACTGCCCTCAGTATCGTAGGTATGTGGATGCTGGCACGTAAATATGTGGAACAGTGGTGGGCATGGATTGTGGTGGACATTGTCAGTGCAGGACTCTATGTTTACAAAGACCTCAATTTCACGGCAGGACTGTATGCTCTTTATACAATAATCGCTATCTTTGGCTACTTCAAATGGAAGAGGATGATGGAAAGAGTGGTAGAGTGATAAGGTGGTAAGGTGATAAAAGAAACAATGATGAAAGAAAATAATAATAAGAACTCAGTGGAACTCTGTGTTCTCTGTGGTGAACCGGAAGCAGTAATTTTAGCCAATGGTGATTATCCAACCCATCCTATACCTTTGCAAATACTGGCAAACGCTCCTTATATCGTTTGTTGTGATGGCGGTGCAGATGCTTATATAGATCGCGGCAATGTACCTGATGTTATTATCGGTGACGGAGATTCCCTGAGTGAAGAAAACCGCCGGAAATATAGCCATATTCTTCATTGTGTCTCCGACCAGGAAACCAACGACCAGACCAAAGCCGTAAACTTCCTTTTATCACAAGGCAAAAAGAACATCGCTATCGTAGGAGCCACAGGCAAACGGGAAGACCATACTTTAGGAAATATCAGCCTGCTCATTGATTATATGCGTACTGGAGCTCATGTCCGCATGCTGACCGATTATGGTATTTTCATTCCCTGCCATGATACCTGTTCTTTTCCCAGCCAGCCAGGTCAACAGATTTCAATCATAAACTTTGGTGCCCACAACCTGCGAGGCAAAGGCTTGGTATACCCTCTCAGTGACTTCACCAACTGGTGGCAAGGTACACTGAACGAAAGCACGGAAACAGAATTCACCATTCACGCAGAAGGGGAATACTTGGTAGTGATAAACTATTAGTTCATTTTCTCCTCTCAGCTACCTCCACAAAATACACACTCAGACATATCATCCCGATAGCCACCCCCTGTTCCCAGGTAAAGCGGTCTTGTCCCACGATATAAGAAACGACGGTCGTCACAATCAGTATCAGATAGCCATACATGGCCACCACGGTCGTCTTCAGATATTTCAATCCGATGGGCATCAACCAATAACTAAGGTAAGTAGGGAAAATAAGGATGAATGCCAGAACCACCCACGGCATCCAATGCCAGGTTCCATGTGCTGCGTCGGTGAACAACGGCGCGTCCCAGCCCAGGATAGTAGATATCACCAGACCGGACAGCGCCGCGCCCCCAAACACATATTTCATTACGGTCACCAAGCCGATCTCTTCCAGTAATTTCTTACTCAGAATCAGATAAATGGCAAAGAACACCGAACTGAGCAGGCACAACATATTACCTGTAAAGGCATCATGTGCCAAGTCATCGCTGCCTTGAGTCAATATACACAGCAATGCACCACCGAAACCGAGGGAAATACCGATAATTTTCATCAGTGTAGCCCGCTCGTGCAGAAAGAGAACGGAGATAAGAAATACCCAGATAGGTTGCAGGGAATTGAATATAGCACTACTGACGGGTGTCGTTTTACTGATACCCAGCAAATAGCAGAACATAAAACCATACATGCCGAATGCCCCCAGGCAAAGTAACCCGATACGCTGCCGCCGTGTGATAGGTGCTTCTTTCACAAACCAGCCTGTCACCCAGAACGCTATAGCAGCAAAAGTACAACGCACCGTGACACCCGTCAATGCACCCATCCACACGGGCAGCAGGAATTTCAGGGCATTCATATTCAATCCCGCAAATATTCGCGAGACTACCAAACTTAAATTGGCCTCCAGCTTCTTATCTTTCATTCGGATATCACAATTTTGGTTTCAAGGCAGAGAACGCAGGGAGAAGAAAATTGTTCAACGTGCATGGATATTCCAAAACTATTCGTATCTTTAGGATGTTCTATGAAAAACAAAAATGAATAGCCCTATGAAAAGTAAAGAAAAAGACACACTGCGTAGCGAAACCCAAGATGAACCTAAGAGCAAAGAACAGGTGCTCACATTCTCTCATCAACTGCGCCGGGAGATTGAAACTGCCTGCCGCCAATTGGATAACCGCGAAGGACAAAATAACTTAACAATAAACAAGGAGGTAGCAGAATGGCTAAGCAAGTAATATGGTCACTCGTCGCCAAGAAACAGTTGAAGGAAACATTCCAGATACTAAAATTGAAGAATGGGAATAATGAGGTTAGTGAAGTGCTCTATGTACAATTACAAAACATATTACACCGCATCAGCATGAATCCGTTCATCGGACAAACAACAGAAATAGAAAATATACGCTACATCATTCCTCACCCGGGATATACACTTTTCTATCGACATAGTCTCAAGAAGATAGAAGTTGTTGTACTATGGGACAACCGACTAAAAATGGGGGAACTGAAGGTAATCCCTAAAAAGGAATGAGATGTAAAAAAAGTAACGGATTATGATTGAACAAATTCCATCGCATGCCATGCATACCATCTTTGTGTGAACTCATCACCCAAGTTGTATCGACTGGCAACATTACGCACTGTCTCTAAATTCAAATTATCAGGCAAACGGAGAAGTGCGTTTGCAGCACAAAGATTTTTATATTCTTCATCAAGAATAATCCTTTTACGGAGAGACAGGTTATCATCTCCGATATAGGTTTTGTGACTTATCATGCGTTCTGACACCAGTCTGCCAATCATGACACCTTGCTCTGATATAAAATAGTATGAATTATCAGGTTGCCTGACATAAAGAGTATTATTATTTTTCAAGCTAAAATACTCTAATGCATTATAATTACCAGTGTCCAGATTATAATACTTAAGGTAACGTTCTCTGTATCTCTGCATAAAATGTGGAGTATACTCCAGAACAAGAGGATTTCTATTGCTCGATAATGCAATATATCCACAAGTTTCCTGACCGGTTATCGGAGCGTAAATAAGGAATGTAAAACCTTCATTGAGAGCAAGAAAAGCAATGGTCCAAGAATTATTCCGCTTTGTCGTGACTACCATTCTTTTAATAAATCTTCCGATAAAGTGTTCTTGCCTGTAGCGCTTTCCACAACGATCCATAAATAAATCGATTTTGGTCTGCAATATTGAAAAATCTTTCATTGCTTCAGCACATAACTCTTCGGACGACATTGACGATACAAACATGTTTTTATCTTGTTTATGGTTAATGCGAACCAGAAATTGAATAAATGCCTTTCTTTTCGGTTATGAATTAATTCACCACAGATTACACAGATTGACACAGATTCTATTTTACTGATTATTAGATTAATAAATCTGTGTCAATCTGTGTAATCTGTGGTGAGTCTTATTCATTCCTTTTCCATTATAAGTCTATTTCAACTCCTTGTTCGCAATATTAATGAATATGGGTACAAAGGTATAAAAAAACAATCCAACATAGTTGGCAGAGGCCTTTTTTCATGTTATAATAATATTATCCTTGAGTAGTTACTGGTTTTCTGTCAAGAGCAGATTTATGCATTCTTAACTCTGGCAAGTGGTTTATCACTGTTGTCCATAGTAGCATATCTCTGAAACAGATGGTCTGAATCTCCCAAACGCATCATGTATTTCATGCAAACAGATGATGCCTTTGCCACAAGTAGATGGTGTGTTTCCCACAGTTGAATGAGGCAAATGCCACACTTCAATCGGGTAAATACCACACTAATTGCCCGTTAGAGTGTGGCATTTTAGTCATTAAGATGTGGCATTCGGGAAGATCAAATGTGGCATTTCAGATGGGATAAAAAAAGAGAGGAGAAGCAATGCTCCTCCTCTTATGCTAATTTAAACTTGAATCTGAGTTAAAATTACGGTTACAAATATACTATATTGAAACACCAAAGTCAAGCTTTCGGGTCTTTATTTCTTTCCGCTTAAAGAAATTCCGCTTCTTATAGCGACAATAGGTAGTTTTTAAAATCAGCAAATTCCTTTGTCATCGATAGACTTTGCTTTTCACCTTGCATAAAAGCTTTCAGTTTCGCAGGAATCTCTACGGTTTCGCCGATAATACCTTCCACCGTTTCGAGGAATTTTGCCGGATGCGCCGTCTCCAGGAAAACACCAGTTTCACCTGGTTTCAGTCCTTCTTTCAGAGCACGGAAACCACAGGCTCCATGTGGATCAAGCAGGTAATGACATTCCTTCCACGTTTCACGCATCGTTTCGGCAATCTGTTCATTGGTATAAGTAGTACCACTGATTTCAGCAGAAATGGCCGCATGACTGCCTCCATAAAGATCGAGCACACGCGCAAAGTTGCTCGGATCGCCCACATCCATAGCATTGGCAATGGTAGCTATAGAAGGACGTGGAGTATAAACTCCGGTTTGCAAATATTGATAGAAGATATCGTTACGGTTATTGGCAGCAATGAAACGCTTCACAGGCAGTCCCATACGTTTACCAAACAATCCGGCAGTGATATTTCCAAAGTTACCGCTCGGAACACAGATAACGGCATCGTTCGCCTTGCCTAACTTCTTCAGTTGAGCATAAGCATAGAAGTAATAGAAAGCCTGTGGTAAGAAGCGTGCTACATTAATGGAATTGGCACTGGTAAGTTGCAAATGCTCATTCAGTTCCTTATCCATAAAAGCAGACTTCACCAACGCTTGGCAATCATCGAATGTACCGTCTATCTCAAGGGCTGTGATATTCTGTCCGAGAGTCGTAAATTGTTTCTCCTGTATTTCGCTGACTTTCCCTTTGGGATAAAGCACATATACATGAATACCCTCCACACCGAGGAAACCATTAGCTACCGCACTTCCCGTATCACCAGAGGTAGCAACCAACACATTGACTTGTTTCTTACCTTCTTTTCTGATGAAGTATCCTAAAAGACGGGCCATGAAACGTCCACCCACATCTTTGAAAGCAAGCGTCGGGCCATGGAAAAGTTCGAGTGAATAAATATCTTCCGTCACCTTCACCAAAGGAACATCAAAATTCAATGTATCGTAAACGATTTGTTTCAATGTTTCGGCAGGTACATCTTCTCCAAAGAAAGCATCGGCTACGCGATAGGCAATCTCCTGAAAAGAAAGAGTATCAATACTATCATAAAAATCTTGTGGCAAAGGTTTAATGCTATATGGCATGAAAAGTCCTTTGTCGACAGCAAGTCCCTTCACTACGGCTTCTTCCAGGCTGGCATCGGGGGCTTGTTTGTTGGTACTGTAATATTTCATAATCAGCTTTTCATAAATTCATTAATAAACTCATCTTCCTTCAATAATCCGTAACTACCTTCGCAAACAGACACTTCATCAAAGGTCTGTACACTATCCGGTTCGATACCCGGATACCAGATGAAGAAAGGGATCGGTTCATTGGTATGTGTACGGAGCTCACATGGAGTAGGATGATCGGGCAATACGGCAATAGCTACCGGTTCCTCCCAATCTTTCACGGCTTCATATATAGGACCTACAGCACGGCTATCCAGATTCTCGATCGTCAGAAGTTTTAAATCCACATTCCCTTCATGTCCGGCCTCATCGCTGGCCTCGATATGCAGATAGACGAAATCATCCGTCTTCAGGGCTTCCAGTGCAGCAGCTACTTTATTTTCATAATTGGTATCATACAAGCCCGTTGCACCTTCCACTGTCAGGCGACGCAAGTCCGCATAATATCCGATACCATTGATCAGGTCTACAGCAGAAATCACTGCCCCCCGTTTCACTTGTGGGAACTTATCAGACAAACGTTCCATCTTAGGACGATAGCCGGGACTCCAGGGCCAAATACTGTTAGCCGGGTCTTTCCCTTCCGCCATCCGCTTCTGATTCAACGGATGATTTTCCAAAAGCTCCTGCGAACGCAGGATAAGATCATTAATCAAATCAGCGGTTTGTTGCGGAGTCAGTTCTGCACCGCCTTCGGGAACTGTTATATTCTCCGTACCCGGCATAGGTTTCACCAGTAACGGGCGGAAAGGTTTCAACGGCACATCATGCGGTGGCGTACAATCAATACGTTTATCTCCGCCTTTGATCACCAATAAATGACGATATTGCACGCCTGTATAGAAACACACCCGCTCATTGCCCAGATGTTCCTGCAAGTACTTCACCAATACATCGGCTTCTTCCGTTGTGATGTGTCCGGCAGAATGGTTTTTAATATGATCGCCTTCAATGCAAATGATGTTACAACGCATTGCCATCTCGCCCGGTTTCAGATCCACACCGATGCTGGCAGCTTCCAGAGGTCCTCGTCCTTCATAAACTTTCGGCAGGTCATAGCCCAGAACGGACATATTCGCTACCTCACTACCGGGATGGAAACCATCGGCAACAGTTTTCAACCGTCCCGTACGTCCCATGCTCGCCAGTTTATCCATATAAGGCGTCTTGGCATATTGCATCAGCGTCTTACCGCCCAATGACTCCACAGGCCAATCCGCCATTCCATCGCCTAATATGATTATATGTTTCATTTTATTAAACATTTGCAATACTCATGATATCCGCAAATACACCTGCCGCCGTTACTCCGGCACCGGCACCGTATCCTTGTATCATCATCGGATATTCTTTATAACGTTCTGTAGTCAGCAGAATAATATTGTTACTACCTTCCAAACCATAGAACGGATGATTTACACCCACTTCCTGCAGGCCGACTGATGCTTTGCCATTCTCCAGTTTAGCAACAAAACGCCAGTGCTTGTTCTCAGCTTCCAGCACCTTGCGACGGGCTTCAAAGTCCGCATCCAGGCTCGGCACTTTCTTCCAGAAATCATCCAGTGAACCTTCAAAGAAATCATCGGGTACGAACAGGTTCTTTTCTACATCCGACTGTTCCAGTCTGTAACCGGCTTCACGTGCCAGGATCACCAGTTTACGGATAACGTCCTTGCCACTCAGGTCGATACGCGGATCCGGTTCGGAGTAACGCTCTTCCTGCGCCATCTTAATGGTCTTGCTGAAAGGAATATCCGCACTGATCTTATTAAAGATATAATTCAGTGTACCACTCAGTACAGCTTCAATCTTCAATATCTTGTCACCGCTATGGATAAGGTCATTGATCGTATTGATAATCGGAAGTCCTGCACCCACATTCGTCTCAAAAAGGTACTTCACACCACGCTGGCGGGCAATCTGTTTCAATTCACGGTAGTTCTCATATTCCGAAGAAGCGGCAATCTTATTGGCAGCCACTACAGAAACGTTGTGTAACAACAAGTCTTTGTACAAGGAAGCAACTGCCGCACTTGCCGTACAGTCTACAAATACCGAGTTGAAGATATTCATGCCGATAATCTCGTCACGTAAAGTTTCCAGCGTGCTCGGTTTACCCTTCTCTGCCAGTTCTGCACGAAAATCTGTCAGGTCGAAGCCTTCACGGCTAAACATAGCCCGGTCAGCATCAGCGATACCCACAATATGTAGCTTCAATCCATTCTCCATCATCAACTTCTGCTGTTGGCAACGGATTTGTTCCACCAGGCTACCGCCTACCGTACCGATACCGCAAATAAAGAGGTTCAGCACCTGGTATTCCGACAGGAAGAATGAATCGTGGATAACGTTCAATGATTTACGCAATGATTTGGAATCCACAACAAATGAGATATTTGTTTCCGAAGCACCCTGAGCACAAGCTATCACATTGATACCGTTACGTCCCAACGTACCGAACAGCTTTCCGGCAATACCCGGCGTATGCTTCATATTTTCACCTACAATAGCTACCGTAGCCAGGTTCTTCTCCGCCTGTATCGGAGAAATCTCACCCATTTCAATCTCTTTGGCAAACTCCTCGTTCAGCACTTCACATGCCAGATCGGCATCCGCATTACGCACACCGATAGAGGTAGAATTCTCCGAAGATGCCTGAGATACAAGGAACACACTGATACCATTCTTTGCCAGTGCCTTAAAGATGCGGTAGTTCACACCAATCACACCTACCATACCCAAACCCTGCACAGTAATCAGACTGGTATCATTGATAGAAGAAATACCCTTAATCGCTTTCGTACGCGGATCGGATACTTCCTGTCTGATAATCGTTCCCGTTCCTTCGGGATTGAATGTATTCTTTATTAAAATAGGAATATTCTTGTGGCAAACCGGATAAATAGTCGGCGGATATACTACCTTGGCACCGAAGTTACAAAGCTCCGTTGCCTCTACATAACTCAGTTCGTTAATGGTATAAGCGGTAGAAATCACACGCGGATCTGCAGTCATGAAACCATCCACATCCGTCCAGATTTCCAATTGGTCGGCATCCAATGCCGCCGCAATAACCGAAGCTGTATAATCGGAACCACCACGACCCAGGTTCGTAACATCTCCCGTCACCTTATCAGTAGAGATGAAACCCGGAACCAACGCACGCTTCGGCAAAGTGCTGAATGTTTCACGAATCAATTCATTCGTCAACTCGGTATCCAATACATACTTGGAGTGCTTCTTTTCAGTTTTGATGAACTTGCGTGAATCAAACCATTCGGCTCCTGTCAACTCTGCAACGATAATGGATGATAAACGCTCGCCATAGCTGACAATCGTATCGGAGGTCTTTTGCGAAAGGTCCTTTATCAGATAAATACCCTGGAAAATATCTTTCAGTTCATTGAGCAATTCACCGATCTGGCGTTGCAGTTCCACTTGCCCCTCACCAGCAGGAATCACTTCTTTAATCATTTCCACATGGCGGTAAACAATTTCGCGAAACTCATTTTCGTAAGCAGCATCACCGGCAGCCGCCATTTTCGACGTGTTTATCAGCTTGTCTGTGATGCCCCCCAGCGCGGAAACCACCACAATTACCGGTTCTTCTACTGCTTCTACAATTCTCTTTACGCTCAAAATACTGTTCGCGGAACCTACGGACGTTCCGCCGAATTTTATTACTTTCATATCCTTTATTACTATTGATAAGGTTGATACAATGTGTCGGAAACAGGACGTATATACCTGTATTGACTTGAATTAAATAAGAAAAACTGCTGAAAAATAGTGTAACACGTAGAAACACAAATACTATCCATTAACCCCTAAGGGTCATGGTCATGCACATGGATGTGACTGTATGTTGATAGTACTTGTTCATACTCTCTGTTTCTTTCATTATTGATAAGTGTCGCAAAAGTAATAATAAAAACATTCAATCTATCACATTTTGTGGTTTTTTTGTAATAAAAATATAGAAAGGCCTCAAAAGAGGCAGAAATATGCAAAAGAGCGAAGTGTCATTTTCACACATAACCATACAATATTCCACTATCAGCGGCACAGTTTTATAACATTTTGATATTAAATCCAAGATATATCATTATATTTGCACTAAATTATCGTAAGAGAATGCATATGAGTCCAAATATAACTTCCATTTTGCTAATCTATACCGGTGGAACCATCGGAATGATAGAAAACCCCGAAACGGGTGCTTTAGAGAATTTCAATCTCGAGCAGCTGAAAAAACACGTACCGGAGCTGCAAAATTTCACATTCCATATCGATACTTACCAGTTCGATCCTCCGATGGACTCTTCGGATATGGACCCGGAAGCTTGGCGCAAACTGGTACATATCATTAGTGACCATTACGATAGATACACAGGTTTTGTAATTCTGCACGGCACGGATACGATGGCATATACCGCATCTGCCCTTAGCTTTATGTTAGAAGGGTTGAGCAAACCTGTCATCCTCACCGGCTCACAACTCCCTATCGGAGTACTCCGCACGGACGGAAAAGAAAACCTTCTTACCAGTCTTGAAATAGCCAGTGCACGTGATGCAAAAGGCAATCCGCTTGTACCCGAAGTCTGCATCTTTTTTGAGAATCACCTGATGCGCGGCAATCGTACCATCAAGATGAATGCAGAGAACTTCAATGCATTCCGTTCATTCAACTATCCCGTATTGGCAGAAGCAGGTATTCATATTAAATATAATAATGTGCAAATCCGCTTTAAGGAAGTTGAACGGGAACTGAAGCCACATTATCTATTAGATACCAATGTTGCTGTCCTAAAACTCTTTCCGGGTATTCAGGAGAATGTAGTATCAAGTATATTGAGCATTGATGGATTGAAAGCTGTCGTGCTCGAAACTTACGGTTCGGGAAATGCTCCCCGCAAGGAGTGGTTCATACGCCGTTTGCGGAATGCTTGCGAGCAAGGGATAGTCATCGTCAACGTCACCCAGTGTAGTGCCGGAACCGTAGAGATGGAACGTTATGAAACGGGCTATCAGCTAATGCAGGCGGGAGTAGTTTGCGGATATGATAGTACAACGGAGTCTGCCGTTACTAAACTGATGTTTCTACTGGGCCACGGTTATACGCCTGATGAGGTACGAAAAAGAATGCGTACTCCGATGGCAGGAGAAATTACCACCTAAATACGCCTCATAATCAGTTTGTCTAAATAACACATAAGGGTCGCCTATCAGTATTCCTGATAAGCGTCCCTTATACTACAATGTATCAATTCAAGTACTATTATCCCTCCGTCAATTTATATTCTATAACTGTTATTGAATACTTCTTCAAAGTTATATCTTTATCTTTCACATCTCTTTGTTGCCACACAGGAGCCAAATCCTTATCATCCTTACCGAAATATTCCCAACATTGAACTACTTTAGCATCAACCTTACCGGGAATAACAATATTCACACTCTCTTCCCTGTCGCCTTTATTAATAAGGTACACAAACAATTGATCCTTTTGTGGAGAATAACTCGCATAAGATATAATATACCCTTTTGATTCGGACTTTATCATTTTATCGCCCATAAACTTATTCCAAATCAGCAATGAATACCCTGTAGGATTGATATTCCCATTTGAATCAATAGCGTCGTGATCTGTCTGAGGCTGTTCTTCATTATTCAGCCAACGGGTATTCCAGAAACAAGAAAACTCTATCTGAGGTTCTAACAGTAATTGACCGGTCATATCAAAATTCACAATAGCATGCCCCATATCATTAGTTCCATGCCAAAGTCCGGCCCAATCAATTGTTCCATATTCAGCAACTATCAATTTCCACTTACTGAGTTGTTCCGGTGTGGCGTACTTATTCATAGCATTGAGTGCTGTTTGCGCAGGCCATATCAAACAACGAGCAGTATCTTTATAGCTTTCATATCCGGCATTAAAATTAAAAATGCCATAGTTACTCACGCATAAACGATCAATATAGTCCCCAGCCTTGGTTATAACCGCTTTAAAGAATTCATCACTATCGCCATTTGGAATAACTAAGATAGAGGGATCTACTGCCTTCATGGCTTTTGAAAAGTCAATAACATCCTGAGCATAGATATCAACAGTGGAGTTCTCATTATTCTTATTCCAACTCTCATTACCTATCATCCAATAACGCACATTGTACTTTTTCTTAATGTTGGCATACCTCACCCATTCAGCAGCATGTTTAATTAATGCCTCCCGACCGGAGACTCTTTCTCCTTTTTCAGGTTTACGCAAATAATTATCAGCAGCAACAACCAATACAGGTTCAGCGCCAACATCCCGACAAACTTTCATGAATTCATCGAAATCCAAAGGGTCATAAACAAACTCTCCATCTTTAAAAACTCCGGGATAATCATCCAAACCAATTGTTCTCGCCAATGAAGTATGTGATTCTTCATAAGGCGGTATGCTGAAAAGATATAAATCCGACTTCTCACCTCCCGGATATCGTAGATATTTTGTTCCTAATTCTTTTACTGCTTCTGTTACATTCTTCTTAGCCTTGGGAAAACGCCCGCCATCCATTATAAAATTCAGATTAATTCCTACCGGATGATTTGAGATATCACTGACAATACTATCCGTATATACTGTAATAGCTATCGCATCACCCATTTTATGGGCACAAGAAGTAAATAAAGACAGAACTAAAGTTGCTGTTATCAGTAAATTCTTTTTCATGGTTTTATAGCTTAATTAATAGAATTGATTATTCAAATTCCCGATATGCTCCAAAACGCGCTAAGCGGTCTTCACCTAAATTATCCGGAGTTATATATGAAGACTCTCCTAAAGCCTTGCATATTTGATGCCACATATCCGTACGATTATAAGTTTGATGTACTTTCTGAAATTTAATAGACAACAACAAATCTTTAGCAGCCTTATATTGTTTTTTATCAATAAGCAGTTGTACCCGCCTTTCGGCAATCCATTCATCTGCAGACGCATCAACTTTACTCAGCCATTCCTCGCGTTTAGCAAGAGTCCTACTCCCCAACTGACGCAACAATTTATCACGAGCCACAACCACCTGCGGATGCAATGCCACCCATTCTTCGCTTATGGCACCATAAGCTGCTTCCGCTTTGGTATATTCTTTATTTACTTCATACAATCTTGCCAATAAAGCCTGCGCCAACCCCAATTTTACACTACTTAAACAAGCAATAGCCTCTTTACTCCTTTCACGCCCGGCCAACCATGCACCGTAATAATACTTCCAATAATCTTGCTGATCTTTATTGCATTTTATAATAGCCCATTGAAAAGCATCATCAAGATTTTCCATCCCGGAAGGTGCCCAAAAAGTGATAGTCGGATCTATTTGAGGAATATTCGTTCCATACTCAAAAGCATTAAGCAATGCAATCCAAGGAGCAATCTCACTCTCTCTTGCCCAACCGAATAACGGCAGTTCTTCTATTGGGCGCAACGCAACTTCCGGCACAGAAAGTTTATAAATGTCCATTCGTTTATCAGCAGGTATCCAGAACTCAGTATGCTCCCTATATTCACCCGGCTGTAATTCCAACTTTATAGACTGGTCGCTGATAGGTCCTCCTTGCAGCTCTGCATAAGTCTGCCTATTATTTGTACTGAGCAATGACCACTCTTTATCTTCTTTCACTCCATAACTCCATAATTTTATTCCCGGTGCACTTTGTTCCTCTGCAATATGATAAAGCCCATATCCCAATGAAGGAGTATAAGCACCAAAAGCGTTTACATCTTTCGTCTTCCAGAAATATCCGGTCATTTCTGATATATCTTTTTCTTTTTTAGGTCCCTTTTTTTTCCAGTTTATTGTATCTAATGCAGAAGCATGTACCAATACTTCTCCTTGCGGAAAGCTATATTCAGTATCAGGCATGCAAGGAATAGCAGCATTTGTCCACGACATCCAAGGATAGGCATTTGTACCCGGATTATGTATTCTGACACGTTGTGTCAGAAAGTGATCTCCTGTTCCCAAAGAATATTCAACAGAGAACTGCATGCCGTAACGCATCTCCCGCTCACCACAAGTAACATAAATCCGGTCAGCGGTCCGGTCTATCTTATAACAAACCACCTCATTCTGAGTAGGGGTATGTGAAATAGGGAAGCTTACTTCTATACCGCCGGCCACAAAATAGAAACGTGGCAGAATACGTGTGTGACGTACGAGATGTGGATTATACAAAACCTCTTTACCGCTCCCTTTATGTATCATCGACATCACCTTACCACATAAGTCCGGACAAATTACAACTTTAACAAATTCATTTTCAAGTGAAATCATTCGATAAGTTTTAGGAATCGGCCGATTGGAAGTCTCACTATAACTAATATACGGATAAACCCCGTCAGCATCCATAGCAGTCGGAACAGGCCCTGCAGGAGTTAGCACATGAGTCAGAATTATTTCATTATATTCCTTGCAGGTCACGGGAAATGCCTCTTGAGCTAAACAGACAATAGAAGAGGCGTTCACACCCAATATTAGAATTACAAACTTCAGGTAAAAATCGATTTGTTTCATTTTTTATTCTTTTTAATCTCCAATAGTAAAAGTTGCATAATATTCAGGGATAACCTGTATCTTATTCAGTTGGCATACCCCTCCTTTTGAGAAATCCAGCCTAAGCCCTTCAGGTAAATCTTGCAGGTAAGTAGCATCAGCAAACAATTGTTGCAAATAAAAATAAATACCATCGTTCTGAATAGCCTCAGCATATCGCTTCAACCCTATCCGCCACGGGCTTCCATGATAAAAATTATCCGCTACCATCTCTCCATTAATAAATGCAGCACCTGTATCTCCAATATAATCAATAGAAAGAATAAGATCACTCACATCTCTGAAAGCACCTTCCGGCAAATGAACCTGAAAACGCCTCTCACTCGCCATATAGACTTCGGGAGAAATGTGTACCCCTTCCTTGGTAAATGATATCTCACTGTAATACTTCTTTTTATTGATCTTCGCAGAAGTTTCAGTTATAAAACGAACCGTAGGAAAAGCAACAGCCTTTAATATAGTATCTGTAGATTGAATCCGTACTTTAGCATCTTCTTGCAGCACATCTGCGGAAGTTATCAGTAATTTCTCCTCCTTTCCCACCGTCACTTTACAAGCCGCTAAGGCTTGCTCCCGAGTTAAAGTTGTAATAAGAATCTCTTTTCCTGCTATAGATTTTAGTCTTACCGTACTGTTAAGTCCAGGCACTGGAATCAACTTTTTAGTCCCTCCTTTCACCGTATTCTCTGCGAATATATACTCCGGCTTCATTCCTTCGGGTGCAAAAAAGAAATAATGTTTCTTTCCTCCGGAAGTAATTCTTGCCAGCGGTTGCAAGGTAGCCGACTTCAATAAGATACCATCTAAATCCATATTAAAAGGAAGAATTATATTGGCATTCTTCACTACCGTTACGGTTCCATCCTGTGGAAAACGAACCGTTTCACTGGCCAGTTTCAAAGTAAGACTGACATCTCTCAGATCTTCTCGTTTACAATGATCCTGGAAGTTCGTAATAAAAACAAATCCAGCATTTTCTTTTTTACGCACTGCATATCGAAGGGTATGAGTATTTGAAGGAGTAATCGTATCACTGTGTTCCGGCAACACCACTCCCATAGGTGCCAACAAATGACCGAAATCATTTACAAAATGATGAATAATGCGTAATGAATGATAAGAAGCGCGCGTATGTCCGAATTCTCCGATAGGAGCTTGAAAATCATAAGACATCTTTGGCACCCCTGAAGGTTCATCACTAAAGAAACCCCTTTTTCCCTGAGGAGTAATTCCGCCATGATACATATAATAGCCTATGCCATTGGCGCCACTTCCTAACGAACGTACCATTAATCCTTCACCTGCTTCGGCCGGAATGCGTGGCCTTCTGCCATAAGTCATCTGAATACCGACTCCCATTTCTGCACAAAAAGAAGGATATCGGTATCCTTCATATCGTACCGGAGAATAATCGGGAGTAGTGTGAATATCCCTGAATAAATAGAATGGAGACATACCTATATCCGCCCATGTCGGATAAGTATAAGCCGCCGTTACAGGAATAACTTCCTGAGGAATGATCGCAGCATTGCCCCACCCTGTAGCCGTATACAACGGAACTTCCATCCCATGAGACAGTGCTATTTCTTTCAACGTTTTCATGTGCTGATTACCGGCTTCAGGACTCTGGATATCCTGTTCTTGTACCGATACACCAAATTTGGTATTTTGCACATCATAATCAGCAACAGTATAGTCAATTGGCTGATCAGGATAGCGAATGGCCCAAGGAGCAGCAGAGTGCTGCAACTCATTTTCCAACTGAATACCAATAATACAACCACCATCTTTATAGAAAAATCCCTCCAGTTGAGAAGCAATTTCAGCATAAAGCCGATCTACATATTTCAAATACTCCCGGTCATTGGTACGAATCAGGAACGGACGCCCATAAAGCCAATCCGGTATACCCCCATTTCTGATTTCTCCGTGACAGAAAGGTCCTATACGAACGAGCGTTTTCATATTATGCTTCTGACAAAGAGAGATAAATTTCCGAAGATCCTTATCACCGTCCCAATCAAAAACACCTTCTGTTTCCTCGTGAATATTCCAGAAAACATAAGTGCAAATAACATTCACTCCTCCCGACTTAACCTTCAGTATCTGTTCTTCCCATTGTTCATTTGGAATACGGGTATAATGTATCTCTCCCATAATAGGGATAAAAGGAGACTCATTCAATTCCATATAATAACTATTTACAGATATAGAACCTCCGTCAGGAGCCACTCCACCCAAATCCAAATAACCAGTTTCTATTATTTTATCCGGTATATCCAAATTAATCTGATATGCAGACTGTGCATTTGCCCGGTAACAATAACCACTTATAAAACTAAGCAGTGTCCACCAGAAAAGACTTCTTTTATACATAACCCTCATTTTTTTAGGGGTATCATATCAGTTATAATTTCTTTCAGCCGAAGTATATCTACACTTACAGGAAGATTATATCCAACCGCCTCATAGTTTGCTGTTGCATCCTGAGGTACCCGAGGCTGTCGTTCTCCTTTTTGTCCGGCTGTTTCAGACCAAAATCGATTACCTTTATAAATCGCCATTTCTTTCGTTTCATCTCCATGCAAATGTTCTACTCCTCCATTAGTCAGAATAAATGTATTGTTCGCAAATTCCAGTCCCGAAGAAAATCCGGTGTTAAAAGAGATAGAATACCCCTGATTACTGATAATTAGATTATCGTGTACCTTAGTTTCACATAAAGGAACATCTTTATTATACGGATCACACCAAACATAGATACCCGCATGAGAATTCTTAATCCCGTCATTAATACTCACATTATAACGTACTATATTATTATTCCATTCCGTTGCACCGCCAAACTGAAACAAGCCATAACCGGCTCCCTCATTATTCATTGCAAGATTATACTGCATTAATGAATTCGTGATTCCTCCATCAAAATCAAATCCACCTCCGTCTAATCCTTCCGGAGAAGTCTTGTTGTCATGCGAGAAACAATATTGAATAGTCAAACGATCTGATTCGTATCCCCAGATTCCAACCGGTCCATTCCCGGGCCTCGGCATATCCCACCCATTCCCCATAGCCTCACAATACTCTATTATTGCATTGGTTACATGGCCTACCAATATCCCACTTCCGCTATGATTGTCCAGAATAGCTGGATTTCCGGCATTATTTTCGGCCACACAATGGCCTATATAAATATTATGTACAGATTTTGTTCCCCATTTACCTGTCACTTCAATACCGTTATAACCATTATCATGTACGTACGAATGAGTTATGCGCACATCGCCTCCACCAGTTATCCCAATGCCATTCATTTGATACCCGGAAGCTTCCACTCTATCAACCTCTATAAACCTCGAATTAATCACCTCTATGCCTGTCCCCGTATTGCCCTTTTTACGCCCCGAACCTTTCACCACTACATTCTTTACATGAATATTCTCACAGGCATCTATTACAATGGCAGAACTATGGGCAGAATAAATATGTGAAACTCCCGTCCCGTATGAAGTGATAGTAAGCGGATTCTCAGACGTCGCCTTTACCCCCTTAACATGAATAGTTCCGGTCAATATCTGATTCCCTGCCAGATGAATACAATCACCCGGCAAAAATTTAATACCTTTCAAAGCATCCAGACTTTTAAATGGAGATTCCATACTACCATCAGCAACTTGACTATCGCTAAAAGAATCCACATAAAAATTTCGTATGCCGTTAGCCCAACCTGTTACACAAGTCAATAGCAGTATAGACAAAAATAACAATTTATTCATAACCACACTTCTTATTAGAAAACTTCTATTTCATCTAATGCAATCGAAGGCAAAGCATTCGGATAAGGGTAACCTTCGGGTAACTCAGTTTGCCCGTTTATCACAAGCTTCAAGTATCGTCCGTCTTTCTTGTCCGTCTTCACATAATTATGATAGATCTCTTTCTCTCCTTTGTATACAGGATATGAGAAGGTACTTTCTCCTATCTGCCGGAATTCCTTACCATCTTTTGAAAGATAGCATATCATAGACTTAGCCGGAAGTGTACTGTTTATAGGAGCAACCATAGTACCGAAGCGAACTCCGGATACTGTCGTATTCTTTTTCAGATCAATCACAATCTCTACGCCGGAAGCGATAGCAGCCCACTCGTAATTTGAAGGAGTAAAACCTTGCACACCATCCGTAAACAGAGTAGGCTTTACCGGATACCAATCTAAACTCCAGGCATCGGTCGAAAGTGTATAGGTACATCCCGTTGCTTTATTCACCAGAAAGTTCTTAACCGTCGGAGCTTCCAATATCTGATTATCTTTATCTGTCACCACAGCCTTCACACAAGTATTCTCAGTCAAATAAACCGGACCTTTATAGATATCCGATTCTACCGTAGGTTCCGAACCATCCAATGTGTAGCGAATATCAACATCAGGGCATATAGTCTCAAGTGTAACCGCATACATTCCTTTCTCACTATCCCAACCTCCCTGAATACGAGGTCTGAAATATTCACGGCATGTATTGACATTCCTTTTCCGGAAAAAAGAAAACTCTTTCTTCAGACGAGAAATAAACAGTTCCCGGTTTTTATTCTCAAGTTGGCTCCAAGCTACTTCTGCAATGGCAAGCAGGCGGGGAAATGCCATATATTCAAATTTCTCAATAGTAGCGACATATTCTCCCCATATATTTCCCTGAATCCCCATTATATGCTTAGCTTCTTCCGCAGTAAGTGCCTCCGGAATAGGTTCGTAATCATATACCTGTTCCAATGATATAAATCCACCGATAGCTAAAGGAGCAAATTCCGGATTCTCCTGATAATAATCCAGATAACAATAAGTATTAGGAGTCATAATCACATTATTACCCAATTGAGCTGCCTTTATGCCTCCCGCTTCCCCTCTCCACGACATTACCGTAGCTTTCAGAGGAAGTCCCCCTTCCAACACCTCATCCCAACCAATTAGCTTTCGTCCAAGACCTTCCGCAATCTTCTCAACCTGCTGAATAAAATAAGCATGAAGTTCAAACTCGTCTTTCAGATTTTCTTTCCTTATCAAGGCCTGACAATCCTCACATTGTTCCCAGGATGTTTTAGGGCATTCATCACCGCCAATATGAATATATTCTCCGGGAAACAAGCTTGCAACTTCTGTAAGGATATCCTTTATAAACCGGAATGTCTGAGGTTTGGGACAATACACCTGGTCAGAAATGCCAGCTCCTGCCATCAAATCAAGTGAAGAATGAAAACTGCATGCATATTCCGGATAAGCACTCAAAGCCGCCAAGGCATGCCCCGGCATTTCAATCTCAGGAACAATCGTAATTTGCCTGTCAGCTGCATATCTCACAATATCACGAATTTCATCTTGTGTATAGTATCCTGAATGTTCTTTTCCATCATAATGACGAGGATAATATTGATCCCAAGTGCCAATAGCCGAATTAGAGCGTACAGAGCCTTTTTCAGTAAGACGCGGATATTTTTTTATCTCTAACCGCCATCCCTGATCATCAGTCAGATGCCAGTGAAAACGATTCAACTTATAATTAGCTGCCAGATCAATAGCCTTTTTCACATCTTTCAAAGGTAAATAATAGCGTCCCGCATCAATCAAGAATCCCCGGTAAGAAAAACGAGGTGCATCTTTCACAAGGATACAAGGAAGTGAAGTATGATTTTCATCCGCCAGAATCAACTGGTTAACAGTCCGGAGAGCATAAAAAAAACCGGCAGGTGTAGATGCCTTAATTACCACTTTATTGGCAGCAACAGAAAGTTCATACGCTTCTTCACCCAGGGACTTTTTATCTTGCAGTAATATGCCGGCCTTTTTAGACTTATTTGTTTGCAAACTCAAACCATAGTCTCCCAACATCTGCTCCATAAAGTTATCAATTATCTGATTTACTTCCGGCTGTTTACCGACATAAAGAATATTATTGTTATGAGCTAAATCGAACGTACCTTGCTTCTCTTGTATATAAGAAGGCTGAGGTATAATATTGGCACCCATGGCAGTAGGAATCACCACCCAGAATAATGCCACTAGATTTGCTACACATAATCTGAATAAATTCATATCTAAAGTATTTTAATGATTTAAGATTCTATTTTAATTCGCCCCGATGATATCAAGTACTTTCAGTTCTTTACCATTGACAGGTACAGTTTTATCCTTCAAGAAATCAAGAAGAATATCCCAATTCTTATCTTCCGCATTATACCAAAGTGATTTATTGAAAAATCCATCCTGTTTTGTAAAACCGGTGGCAGGGGTTTTCAAACTACCGACATATACATTTCCGGAATATTGGTTACCCACTGCCTTTTCTTCTTTTACAGCTACAGTCACCTCCGGAGCATAAATATAATTGTTCTTGAAGACATCTCCTTTCCCATAAGATGAATCATGCTTGGTGAAATGGAAAAGTGTACGGTCTATCTGCGGCTCCGGTTTAGGAAACAGGTAAAACAGATTATTCTCTACCAATGTGTTCTGAGTATATCCGGTGAAATGCATTGCAGGGCTAAAATAAGCATCTTTATGGCTTGCATTAGTCAGATAATTGCGTAGTCCATCATTTATACTGACATTGTAACGTACTTTTGTTTCAATATTACCATTCACACACCAGTCTTCAGGCCAACCATCCGTACCAATTACCAACATGAAGCCGCCATCATTATTATAACTCAGATTATACTGGAATACCGAATTCCGACATCCCCAGTCCGAATCATAAGCATACCCGTCTATGATAGATTTGTGATCACTTACTACATTAAATTGTACCACTGTATTATCGCTACACCAAGGCCATATTCCATCGCAAGCTTCGGATTCGGGCAACGTTTTCGGGCAATTCTTCATCACGTTATATTCTATCAATCCACCATCACAACCAGCCAGTACAATACCGTCACCTGGCACTCCATCCAATACATTCTTCCTGATGACCACTCCCAAATTAGGATTCCATTGTTTCCTGATCCAGTATCCCTTAAACTTAATTCCATCCCTTTGACAATCTTTCAGATAGCAATTTTCAATAGTCATTCCAACAAATCTATTCAGAATACTATCATTATCCCGGCCATTCTGAATACAAATTCCAATGCCACCACCTTTCTCTATCACCGTACTTCCATATACATCATGCACATACAAGTCATCAATGACCATATTATGTGATTCTCCAAACTTATCCAATTCAACCCATAGCCCCAGCAAACCGGCTTTCGGGGCATCACCTTTATTAGAAATCTCCAGATCACGTATCACCAGATTCTCTGAATTCAATATATGAACAGCGGCCGTATCAACTCCATTTCCTTTGATATGCGGTTTTTCCAGTCCTCCATATTTGCCCAATACAACAGGATTATTCTCCTCTCCACAACAGGAAAGCAAAAGTTTCTCCGTAAATACAGCACCGGATTTCAACAAAATGCTGTCTCCACCTTTTAGAGTTAAAGACTGAAGCTTTGCCAAAGACTTAAAAGGAGTTCGTACAGAAGTTCCGTTATTAGCATCGTCACCATTTACAGAATCAAAATAATAATTAGTCGTTATCACCTGTGGAGAGCAGGAAACTAACATTGCAACCAAACCTCCACATAGTATTGTCTTTATATTTTTCATATACATATTATTTTTAAGTTTATTATTACCAATTATCTGTCCGGAAAGAAGATACCGGAAGGCCACTAAGGCTGAATAATTCCGGTTCTACATAATTTTTAAAGGCATATCTAACAGCTTTCGGCTTCCTCACATATTTAGAAGACACTACTACAACATCTCTTTCTTCATCTACATACGCTTCCGCCGGATGAAAAACCTTACTCTCATCTGCTATTTCAAATAAATGCAGAGGTTTTCCATAACTCGTTAGTCCATAATATAAATCTTTAAAATAGATCACAGCTTTATCATCATCGACTTCCATCCTTTCAAAAACCGGACTCTTATATTCAAATCCCTTCATATTATACACTTCAGCTAATGCCATCAATCCTAAACGTTCGCCGACTTTCTCTTTGCGTACCGGATGGATCTGCTCTACTTCCCCTACATCCAAAATGACCGCCATCCCACTATTCTCGATTCGATCCATGCTTTTTCTCTGTTCATCACGCAGATAAGCACCTACATGCTCACCTACCTCACTTGGAACATTCCATGTAGCATAATCAAAAGGAGCTATTTGCGTGAAATAAAACGGGAAATTTCTTCCCCACTTCCGTCTCCATTCAGCTACCATAGCAACCAGCCGATTCGAATATTGAGAAACATTATACACATTTGATTCTCCCTGATACCAGATACACCCCTGTATGCAATAACCGACAATAGGATTCAACATTCCATTATACATGGTAGTAGGTATATTAGCCTCCCACCCTGTGGTACCATCGCTCACTTCCGGAACAGAAATATCACCCAATGTCTGACAAGTTTCACGGCTCATCCAAGTTTCAACAATGGAACCTCCAAAACTGGCATTAATAATACCAACCGGAACTCCAAGATTCTCCTGAATAAAATGAGCAAAATACCATGCAACCGCACTACAATCTCCTACATTTTCCGGAGCTGCCACCACCCAATCCGCCTTTATATCCGGAAGCGGTTTATAACTGCCAAGTGGAGGCACATTTATAAAACAAATATTACTTTTTTGAGAAGCCAAAATAGCTTTGGTAGATTCATAACATTCTTTCAGCTGCATAGCCATATTTGATTGCCCACTTGCCAACCAAACCTCACCTATATATACATCGCTGAAAGTTATAGTCTTATCTTCCGTTATGGTTAATATATAGGGACCTCCTGCTTCCGGTGTATGCAGCATTATTCTCCACGTACCATCTTTCCCAACTTTAACGGAATAACTCTTGTCGTTCCATGATGAAGTCACTGTGACTATTGCCCCGGCATCCGCCCATCCCCATATCGGTGTGGTCGTCTTTTGCTGCAACACCATATTATTACCGAAAATACCGGCAACCCGCAAATCCTTTGCCTCAACTGTCAAAACGACCAAAGCCAGAAGAAATAAGATAATATTGAATCGTTTCATTTTATCAGTCTATCTTTTGTAAACATTCAAAATCAAATTCAATCTTTTTCACATCAGCCTGCTCATCAGTTCCGTTTGCCGGTAAGTCAAAAAAGATTTTCTCGTCTTTATCCAGTTTATAAATCACAAGCGTCAACTCTTTCCCCTCTACAGAATGTTCCTGTCGGTTCAAACCTACTGTCCAGGTGGCATGACTGTTATAATCATCATCTGAAAGCATATATCCGTTATAGATTTCCGCCTTATCACCGGAATAGTTGATACGCATATAGATGTTATTCAAATTCTCCAATGCATCTGTCGGCACTTGTATCCTCCACTCTTTGAATGTATTATAAGCAATACCTTCGGCATATCCCGGTTTATCTACTACCACCGGAGCCACCGGTTGCGGAAACACCCGTGTGAGTGAAGGGTTGGAATAATAGTCCGTCGTCAACCAGGAAGAGTCGGTACTAAATTCAATCCTGTCATAATTATAGTATTCCACAATGACACGTGCAGCAAATTGCTTCTTCCCCTCAACAAATGGAAAACTTGCAAACAACAGATTCACACCTTTTCTGGCATATCCTGTAAGGTCTATTTCATTTAACTGGTTTGGTTTTACTTCCTGATTTACCCAAGTATCATTCAGATTGAGTATACATTTCGACTCCGGATACATAAACAAAGTGACTTTCTTAATCTCTGAAGGATTATCCAGATTGAATTCCTTAAAGAAGAAACGACGATAACGCTGCTGATAAGGTTCAATCCCATGAAAGTTTGCTGTTTCCAACCATTTAGCCTCTTCCAGGATGCCCTTAGACTGAATACGAATATCCATTTGCGGCTGATTGAAAATAACCGCTTTCTGTTCAAAACCCGGATTCATACCCGTTTTCAACTTATAATAAGCAGCCTTCTTATCAGTAGAGAAAATATAAACATCTCCAAGTGAACTGTATAAATCCGCATCAGAGATATAGCATACTTTCTTCCCATCTTGTTCCAATAACCAACAGTTATCAGCCTCTTTTTCAGTCAGAATGACAACATACTTTTCTTCTCCATTCTGCAATTGTATTTTAAGCACACAATCTTTTCCCGGATTAAGTCCGCTAACAACCCAACTATCACTTTCTTCCTTTATCTTAGCCCGGTTTACCTCCACTCCTTTCACAGTCGATTTATCAAAAGATAGCTCCACTGGAATTTGTCTGTTCTGGAAAAACAGATAGCAATTATCAACACTTCCCATCAATTGTGCCGTGGCATAATTCAGGCGCATAGCACCAAGTTCCACATTCAAGGGCCAGATAAAGACCGTACTATCCTGCATTTCAATACCTTTCTGAGGGAAACGAAGCGTTTTATCTTTCAGTTTCACCTCAAACTTCACACTCTTTTGTACCTTCTTCGGATGATAACGGGAATAATTGATTCCAAACATATAGCCGGTTTCATTATTAGAGCGTACAGCTACTTGTAACCCATCTTCTTCCCACTTCGGGATAACAGGCATCATGGGAGCCAGGTCTTTTTCATACTCATTGACAAAGTAATGCAGTTTTTTCACCTTCTTATAAGATTCCGCTATTTCTCCTGATTCGCGGATAGCAGCCTGAAAATCATAAGATTTCACCGGTAAGCGGCTCCAATACCCAGTTTTCAATTGCTCTTCCTCAGTAGACCATAGTTTACCCGTAAACTGAGTGGCACCGGCAAAAATATAATATCCCAGCAGGTTAGATCCTGAACCAAGTTTGGCTATCATCATACCCAACCCGTCTAAAGGATCGATGCTGAGTCGCCTGTGATAGGTATTTTGTACACCCACTCCCATTTCACAAGTAAAGAAGGGATATTCTTCATACGTCATATACACATCTTGCCGCTTTATCTGATCGTTACCTATATTCTCATTATCACGGAACGAATCGAACAAGAAGTTTCCCGGCTGGTATTCTTTTCCCACATGTTCCACCCATGGAGCATCTGCATATCCTCCCCATAAAGGAATTACCTCAAAAGGAGGAACAGAACCGTCTCCCCAGCCCGTAACCGTATACATCGGGACATCAATGCCATTTTCCAGAGCCGTATCTTTCAGCCATTGGATATGTGATTCACCCTCCTTTCCATACCAATATTCATTTTCCAACTGGATGCCTATGATATTCCCGCCATCTTTATAGTAAAGCCCTTTCAACTGGTTAGCTATTTGGGCAAAATAACGTTTTACATAATTCTGATAAACCACATCATTTGAGCGGTCTTTCAGATATTTTTTTTGTAAGATCCAGTCGGGTGTCCCACCATTACGCGCTTCTCCATGCGACCAGGGTCCCAGTCTCGGAACTACAAACAATCCATGCTTCCGGCATAACTTAATAAAGCTGCGCAAATCCTTCTCATTCTCCCACTCAAACTGACCTTCTATCTCTTCGTGATGATTCCAAAACAAATAAGTAGAGATAATATTGATACCGCAAGCTTTCATTTTCAAGATACGGTCTTCCCACAAATCCTTACGGATACGCGAGAAATGCAACTCTCCCATAACGGGTAAGATTGGCTTCCCTCCCATAGTCATATATAGACTATTAACTTCTATTGCTTTCTCCTTAGGCCCCGGATTTCCCATCTTCAGATGACCACACGAAGGTGTCTCCATGACGTCCGAAGCATCCAGCCTATAAACTTTCTGTGCTGATAAGTTCGTAAACAGGCAAAAACCGATAAATAAACAGGCTATTTTTTTCATTTGTATTCTATCATTAGGTTAATAAACCGCTTCCATTGTCTGAGTGCTCCACTGATCCGCCCAGCGAATAAGTGGTCTGTCTCCATCGAACTCAATCGGCAACCAGACATACCGTGAATTTATTAAATCCGTTTTATTCCATCTGTCAAACATAGCGATAAATTGATCCTGCATCCCTTCAATGGGGAGTACGTAGGTACTTTGGGCATAAAATGTCTTATCGGCATCACGCCCCAGACAGGGGTTATCTTTCAGTTCCCAAACTCCCATCATTGAATCGGATACAGCCCATTTGGCTTTATTCGGATCCCAACCGGTGCAACCGGATGAGAGCATATAATAATGACCGTTTCGTTTAAAGACCGCAGGAGCTTCCCGGGATTGTCCGATAAATCTCCGGACATAAGTTCCTGAAGGTTTTGTATAATCATCAGTCAGCAAACTGATATATAAGGTACTGTTCCATTCTGACGAGCAGATATGATAAGCCTTTCCATCATCATCCTTGAAGATAGTCTGATCACGACTATCTGCCCCATTCGGTTTAAAAGACCCCAAATAAGTGAAAGTTCCTGTCGGTGAGTCACAGACCGCTACCCCGGCATGTGCCTTTTCATAATCAGGGCTTTCAATATGCATCCACATCACAAACTTACCGGTTTTCTCATTATAGATAACCTTCGGACGCTCTATCACTTGCGAAGGGTGAAGATCTGAAGTCGGATCATCATCTACCGTAGGCAGAACCTTACCCTCAAATTTCCAGTCTGTCAGATTCTTAGATGAATAGCAAGCCACCCCCCCGGCTTCAGCCCGCCAGCACTCCCAGGTTTTAACCCAGTCCAGGCGATAGGTGGAATCACCTTTAAATTCACCATACCAATAATAAGTACCTTCATGGTAGAGAATACCTCCTCCATGTGCATTTATCGGATTTCCATCCATATCTTTCCAGATACTGCCGGGAGTCACGATATCTTTTCCCTCTTGCTTAGCCGACATCCGATCCACCGTTCTGATTGTAATCGATGCTCCTTTCATCCCCTCTGCTGAAACATTCAAGGTTATCTCACCCGCATTTCCATCCGGTTGCAATATAGCCATTGCTTTACCTTTAAAAGTTTTAGGTGATAAGGAGCGGAAACTTTCCATATCTGTAGGACATGCATTTCCTGATCCCCTGATAATACCATTCCCCACAACACTTAAAGTCACTTTCATATCAGCATCAGGTACTACCCTGCCTTCTTTATCAATCAATTCAACAGTAACATAAGCCAGATCGTCCCTATCCGCTTTAATCACCTTGCGGTCTGCGATTAAACGTATCTGTACCGGAGCACCTGTGGTTCTTAAAATAGCGCATGAAGATTCACTGCTGTCATAGGTAGCCACTGCTTTCAATTCACCCGGCTGATAGTTGACCATGAACGTAGCCGTATAGTCTTTCTTTGAAACTTCTTGCTCACCCAGCAATTCATTATTAAGATAAAGCCTTACCTTAGGTGCACGACTATAAACATTTACTTTTACCGGTTTGCCTTCCAGCCCTTTCCAGTTCCAGCTAAGAGATTCGTTCTTCCACCCCCAATAGCTCACATCTTCTGTTTTCCCGACAGCCGGCAAAGGCTGTACAGCCATTGTTATTTCCCTTTCCTTCCAGATAATATCCCGGTAATAGGACTGTGGTTTCTTCTCTCCACAGATATCAATATCTCCACACCAGGCGTTATACCAGGGCCAACCCATAAACTGTGGATTCTTCTCGCCTTTACTCAGTTCCAGTGTATGCCCTATTCCCGCTTCACCCAGATAATCAAGGGCCGTCCATACAAAATCACCAATGATATACGGACGCTTTTCCACCAGGTTCCAGTTTACAGCCGCTTCCTGTGCAACAGTCTCACTACCATATATGATACGTAAGGGATCTTTCTGATGATCATTTTCATATTCGTACCACATATAATTGTATCCTGCCACATCCAGATGTTGCATGGCTTTTGCAGCATCTTCCTTCCACTTCAGCTGCGGATTATCCCAATAATCGTTGATAGCAGCAGTTACCGGACGTGAAGGATCCAATTTCTTCACTATATTCCTTAATCTTTCAGCAATCTCTATACCGGCATCATCCGAACGTTCCTGAATTTCATTTCCGATACTCCACATGATGACAGACGGATGATTCCGGTCTCTCAGCACCATTGCCGAAATATCTTTTTCGTTCCATTCATCGAAGAAACGATGATAGTCTTGAGGATTCTTTTCTTTTTGCCAATGATCAAAAGCCTCATCAATCACCAACATACCTTGTTCATCGCAAGCTCGGAGAAAAGCTTCTGCCGGAGGATTATGGGCACATCTGACTGCATTATATCCATTTGCCTTCAACAATTCTATTTTACGCGCCTCCGCCCTATCCAACGAAGCCGCCCCCAACAAACCATTATCATGGTGTACACAGCCACCTTTCAGTTTCAGAGGCAAATTATTCAACTTAAATCCTTCCTTCGCACTGAAGGATATAGTACGGATGCCAAAAGGAACAGATATTTGATCCAACACTTCATGCCCGGAACGAATTAAAATTTTCGCTTCATACAAATGCGGAGTATCAACCGACCATAGCTTTGCCTGTTTCACCGGCAAAGAGAAAGCAACTGTCTGCTTACCAGCCGCGTCAACACTCACTGTCTGCTCTTTCATTCCTACCTCTTCACCATCAGGAGAAATAATCGTAACCATCATATTTACTCCTGCTTTCTCCGTCTTTTCATTAAGCACATCCGCCTCTATAGCCAATGTAGCCTCATCACCAGCCATCTTTGCAGTACGTACGGCAACCGCCCATTCATCCAAATGGACAGAATCGGTCTTTATGAACCATACATGCCGGTAGATACCTGAACCGGCATACCAACGGGAATTTTTCCCCTCATTCGTTACCTTCACCGCAATGGTGTTCACTTCACCTGCCGGATGACAATATGAAGTAATATCACATTTGAAGGACGAATATCCATACGCATTGAAATTCACTTTTTGTCCGTTCACCCATACTTCGGACTGCGCATAGACTCCTTCAAAATAAAGAGAATGAAGTTTATGAGCATCTTTACGGTCAATAGTAAATGATTTTCTATACCAGCCTTCACCACCTACGGTTTGTCCGGTAGCAAAACCTCCGGCACTTTCTTTGGAGAAAGGGCCTACCGATAAGCCATCCGAACCGGGAAGAGGCTCTACACTCCAGTCATGTGGCAGATTTAATACCCGCCACTCCGAATCATCGTAAGATTCTTTTGTCGCATCTTCCATTTGGCCAAGATGGAACTTCCAATCCTGATCAAATTTAATCTTTCGTACGGAACAATCCGTGCCCTGACTGCATGCTGTGACAATCAACGAGCTTATGATGACAAATATAGATCGTTTTAATAATGCTCTCAATTTCATACTTCTTTTAAATTTGATTTTTAGGCAGTCTCTATTTTTTCTGAGTTATAGTAATACTCGCAACCGGCAGTGCCTTTACCTTTGCTGTTACAATAATCCGTCCTGAAGATTTCCCGGAACGAACAACCAATAAGTTACTTCCGCGCCACGTCTTCCGGCTATTAGCAACGAAACTTTCTATGCTCATAGGGTTGGCATTACCTACTCCTTCAATCGTAGCATCTCCTTCTATAGAAAATTCTACCAATTCTTCAGCCAACTGATTTCTAATGCCTTTACTATCTACCAATTCTAATGTGATATAGCTTAGATCATTACCATCAGCTACGATTTCCGTTCTGTCCGCAGATAATCTGATCTTTTCAACCTTACCGGCACTTTCCAACGTTGCAGTGCCCACTTCACCGCCTTTATTATAACTTACGGCTTTCAATATTCCATGAGCATAAGGTACTTCCCAGACAAGCGTATTTTTCTTATCGGCAGTATTTTCTTGTTTTCCTAAAGATTCCCCATTCAAGAACAGTTCAACCTGTTCACAATTGGAGTATACAGATACTGTCATCTTTTTCCCCTCATATCCCGGGAAATTCCAATGATCCACAACATCCGGAAAATCCCATACACTCCAATCCGCCTTATCCGGATTCAGAGGGAAAGAAGGAACAGGAGGCGTCACAACAATATGGGATACCGGTGCATCACTCCATAACGTTTCACGCAAATAGGACTGGGGACGACGTTCGCCCGAAAGATTCAAATCACCACAATTGGCATGATTCCAAGGAAAAATACGTTTATCAAGCGGATACCCACACCAGCCGATACTTGCCTCACCAATATAGTCAAAAGCAGTCCAGATAAAATCACCGATCACCCATGAATGATCTTCTACTCCTTTCCAATAATCATAAGCTTGGGATGCGTAGGACTCCGAAGCATAGATAATGCGGTCCGGGTGACGTTTGGCATCCGATTCATAACGGTTTAAACAGTAATTATAACCACAAACATCCAGAGGAGCCAGAAAATCATCCGTTGCATCAACAATAGAATTAACTCCCGCCGTAACAGGCCGCGTTGTATCAAGCGTCTTCACAAAACCTGTCAATTCCCTGCATACCTCTACCACTTCAGCAGTTTCTTTGTCTTTGATTTCGTTGCCGATACTCCACATTATGACACAAGGGTGATTTCTATCCCGCGCAACCATGCTATACAGATCTTCTTTCCATAACTTATCAAAATACTGTCCGTAATCATCCTTGTAATGACCTTGTCGCCACATATCAAAAGCCTCATCTATCACCAACATACCTAAGCGGTCACAAGCATTGAGTAAAGCAGTTGAAGGGGGATTGTGGGATAAACGCAGCGCATTGAAACCAGCAGCTTTCAGTAGTTCTATTTTCCTTTCCTCTGCCCGGTCAAAAGCCTTTGCACCCAAAAGGCCATTGTCATGATGGATACATCCGCCTTTTAGTTTCATGGATTTACCATTCAGTTGGAAACCATTCTCTGCGCTAAATGCAATATTGCGTATACCTATTGAAATACATTCTTCATCTATTATTTTATTGTCTTGCAGAAGACGGTTTACAACTCTATATAAGTAGGGGGTGTCTGTAGACCATAATTGCGGAGAAGCCACTTCTAATGTATGGCCAACCTCTGTTTTTTCTTTGTTATCCAATGTTACCTGTTGCTCTTTCCGGGCTACAGTGCGATTCTCCTTATCTACAATCTGCGTTTCCAGAATCACTTTTCCGTTTGCTTTCTCAGTATTTGCCAGAATACTCTGTACATGTACCTCCGCTCTATTTGCTGTGGCAACAGGTGTAGTGATAAATGTTCCCCAAGTTTCAAAATGCAGCGGATTGGTTATCCTCAAGAAAGTATGCCTGTAGATCCCCGAACCTGTATACCAACGACAGTTCAGACCTTCATTCTTTACACGAACAGCTATCAGATTTTTTTCTCCAAATCGCACATAGTCTGTTATATCCAGCTCGAATGCAGTATATCCATAAACATGATCGGCTACATGGCGATCATTTACCCAAATGTCTGCATTCATATAAATTCCATCGAAAGCGACAGCAATACATCTCCCTTTCTCAGCTGCATCCACATAGAAATGTTTTCTATACCAGCCAGTTCCACCCACAGTAAAACCTCCCGAAACCTCGGTGACAGCATCTGCAGTAAAAGGAGAATTTGTTCCAGGGATATCTTCAATACTCCAATCGTGCGGGAGGTTCACCTGACGCCATTGTGAGTCATCTAAATCTGATCTCTCACCTTCAACAATATCCCCACGATAGAACAACCACTCCTCATCGAAAGATTGTTCCCGAAGGGTGGGTTTCTTTTCACTGCAACTACTCAATCCCAACGTTATTAACAAAAACAATAGGCTGTATATACTTCTCATATCATTATATTTAGCAGAGCAAAGGCCGGCCTTCAGACAGGATCTTCATCCGGCCAGCCTCTATCTGGAATTTATTTCAATTATTTACCACCCCATTCCGGTGCCTGAACCAAAGCTCTGTTGTTGTCTAACTCTGATTGAGGTATAGGCCATACATATCCTTTTGACGAATCGAAGATATGAGAACCTGCCCCACCGTCTGCCCGGCATCTTTCATATGCTTTATCCATTTCTTTCCAGCGCATAAGATCAAAATAACGGGTACCTTCCAAAGCCAGTTCCACTCTTCTTTCATGCTTCACCACGTCGAGCAATTGATCATAAGAGAGATTGGAACCTTCGGCATCTTCCACCTTCGGCATCATCACATCAGCACGCTGACGCACCTGGTTCACCATTGACATAATTTCGTCTTTACCCGTATTTTGCTTAGCCAAAGCTTCAGCACGCATTAACAGTACATCAGCGTAGCGAATGACATACATATCCTGATTATCGGCAGCCCATGTAGTAGGCTGATTCTGATATTTACGCATAAACAACTGGAATGGACTGTTCCAGGACCACCATGCATCACTTACCTTGCCGTCATACGTATCACCATTTTTCGTCATCAGTGTATACGTCAGACGCGGGTCGCGAGTTGAATCATCATCCGGATCATAGATTCCCGAAGAGGTAATAGGTTTGCCATCCTTGCAATAAAAATCGTTTGCTAAATTCGGATAAGGCAACTGCCATTCCATCGGATAACCGTAGTTATAAGCTAAGAAACCACCCTCACCATTTTGTTGGTCGGTATTTTTAAAGCGAATGGCAAATACTATTTCTTTGCTGGCACCACCAGCTTCCGTAAACAGGGTACTGTAATTCGGGTCTATCTCATATTGGCTCAGGTTAATAACCTGTAAAGCAGCATCGGCAGCCTCCTTATACATCTCGTTGTACAGGTATACACGGGTCAGTAAGCCCAATGCGGCACCTCTGGTAGCACGGCCTCTATCAGCCGTAACAGGTAACATACCTTCGGCAGTAATGTCCTTCAGGTCCTTGATTATGTCAGCTACAATTTCTGATTTTTGTGACTTAGGTACCTGGCTCGTTTCAGTAGTCAACACATTAAACACCTTCGGAACATCACGGTACAGACTGGTCAGGTGATTATAAAACAACGCTCTGATGAACTTAGCCTCACAAACAATTCTTGTACCTGCTTCTTCACCTATTTTACCGTTCTCCAGCATTTGCGGTACTTTTTCAATAACATTATTGCATCGTGCAATACCTGCATAAGAAGCATTCCATACAGCCTTAGTAACAGCTGCTGTGGGGCTCATGGTATTGGTAGTGATCACATCGGGGCCCACCCACGGAATCCAGGCAAAATAGCCGTTATCCGTAGCAAATTCCAATTCACGCAAACTACAAGTATTTCCACCCGGCCAGCAAAATCCCAAGCTACCTTCACTTTGCAAAGCATCGTAGCAACCTACTAACGCTTTAGTCGCATCAGCCTCTGTATTCCAAAAATTACCGTTAGACAACTCTGACAAAGATTCACGATCCAGGAAGTCTGAACAAGAAAAGAGGGAAAAGGCTAATGACAAAATAACTGAATAATATATTTTTTTCATGATCTTCTTTATTTTAAATTATAATGTAATGTTTAAGCCCACAGAGAATGTCTTAGCATTGGGATAAGCATGACCGCGAGTATCGGTTCCATACTTTTCAGGATCATAATCGTCAATGCCGGTAATAGTCAGGATATTCTGTGCAGAAACATATATTCTTAAGCGTTCCAGTTTCGCCTTGCGAATCCATTCTTGTTTGAAAGAGTATCCCAATTCAATATTCTTCAGACGCAAGTAAGAAGCATCTTTCAACCAGAATGAAGAGGGTTGGCTGTTATAGTCACCATTACCCAGACGCGGGAAGTTCCCGTTAGGGTTAGCACTTTCAGAATAACGATCCAGGAATGCCGTCGTAACATTACCCGAAACGGTAGGATAATCCATCACAATACGGTCTACACCGGCTACACCCTGGAAGAAAGCAGATAAATCAAATCCTTTGTAAGCGGCATTTAAACCAAAACCGTAAGTAAAATCAGGGAACGGATTACCGATCACTGTACGGTCGTAAGTATCCACTACTCCATCCGGTTTACCTTCCGGACCGCTGACATCTTTATAACGGATATCACCCAACTTCAAAGCACCACCGCCAACAGAATTCTTTTCATTAGCTTCATCCACTTCAGCCTGTGTGCGATACAATCCATCGGCTACATAACCATAATAAGAATTGATAGGATGTCCTTCCAGATTGATAGACCAGTCTGTAATCCATGAATCTTTACCGTGCAGGTCGAGAATTTCATTCTTCACCTTACTGAAATTGACATTTGCACCGAATTTCCAGTCGCCCCATTGATCATTATAACCTAAAGCGAATTCCCAACCTTCATTCTTTACTGATGCAGCATTCACATAAGGTTCAGTAGAAATACCCACAATTCCGGGAATGGGCAATTGCAGCAAAATATCAGAAGTCTTCTTGTAGAAATAGTCAGCAGTAAGGGTAATCTTGTTATTCAGGAAAGCGGCGTCTATACCTATATCCGTAGTAGCGGTTGTTTCCCATTTAATGTCAGGATTAGCCAATGAGGAAATAGCCACACCCGAAACTTTGTTGTCACCCCATACATAGTTATTGCCCAAACCGATATACTGTGCAAACGGATAGTAACCGATCTCCTGGTTACCCAGTTCACCCCAGCTACCTCTTAGTTTCAACTGGCTGATAAAGCTATATTTCTCCATGAAAGCCTCTTGAGCAATGTTCCAGCCCACAGATACAGAAGGGAAATAACCGGTACGGTTCTTTTTAGGTATTCTGGAAGACTCATCACGACGGAGGTTGAATTCAGCCAAATAGCGATCCTTGTAATTGTAGTTCACACGGCCAAAGAATGATCTCAAAGCAGCTTCGGCAGCATCTCCCTTAGCAGAAGTACTTAAAGCACCGTTCAATACGGTGATATTGTCGCTCGGAAGATCTTCACCTGTTGCCGTGGTAGAACGGAAATTATTATATTGGTTAGACTGCCCCAGCAAGAAGTTGAAAGCATGGCCGTTCACATCAAAGTGATAAGTAATAATGTTTTCGTTGATCCACTGAGTTTCGGAATAATAAGCATCGGTCAGGTAATTCTTACCACTACCTCCCACAGGGTTACCATACGAATCCTGAGGAATATAAGCAGGTTCAGCACCAATACTGTTCCATTGGTTATATTGATAAGCAAAGCTGGTCTTGATAGACAGGTTCTTAATCGGCTCAATTTCCAGGAAAGCCTTACCGTCGAAACGGCTGTATTTCTTCTTTGAGGTTATGGTAGTGGCATAAGCCGGATTCTTAATAGCCTGCATTTTATCGTTACCATCCACAAATCCCCATTCACCATTGCTGTATTTATAAGGTACCGAAGGACGGGAATGCCATTTCATCTGTTCGAATACATAGTAAGTACCAATGGTAGGTTCCTCTACTTCTTCATGGTTACCAGAAACATTCAGTCCTAAAGTGATTATATCAATGAACTTGCTGTCAGCATTCAGACGGAAATTAAAACGGTCAGTACTTGTACCTTCCATGATACCATCCTGTCCCATATATCCTACCGAACCCATATAATGAGAAGTGGCATTACCACCCGACATAGACAAATGGTGGGTCTGGATAGGAGCAGAACGGAATATTTTGTCCGACCAGCGGGTATTGGCAAACAAATCCGGTCTTGATCCATCTTTCATTTGCTGAATCATTTCAGGAGTAAAATTCGTAGTTACATCTCCCATTGCCTCATTCTGCTCATTATAAAGAGTAGCCCAATCCCATGAATTAATATATGTAGGCAGAACCGTAGCTTTCTGTACACCATAGGATCCGCTGTAAGATAGTGTCTTCTTGTCTGCATTTCCTCGTTTTGTTGTAACCAGAACTACACCGTTGGCAGCACGTACACCATATATAGAGGCAGAAGCCGCATCCTTCAATACTGATATGTTTTCAATATCATTCGGAGAAACACTGTTGAGGCTTCCTTCCACACCGTCAATCAGCACCATAGGATTACTGTCACCAAAAGTGTTTATACCGCGGATACGGATTTCCACATCTCCCTCAGCACCGGGTTGCGCAGAGAAAGAGCTCACGGTAACACCACTCATTCGTCCTTGCAGCAAACTGGAAGTATTGGATACCGGAATGTCTTTAATGTCATTGACCTTTACAGAAGATACCGCTCCCGTCAGATTGGCTTTTTTCTGCGTACCATAGGCTACAACCACAACTTCATCAATCAACTCCGAGCTTTCTTTCAATACAATATTAATTTGCTGGTTTGCCCGGGCTATTTTCACGACTTGCGTTTCATAACCTATATAAGAAATCACGAGATTTTGTCCTACTGATGCCTGAATAGAGAAATGTCCGTCTACATCTGTAATCAGACCATTCGTAGTACCTTCTACTACTACAGAGGCTCCAATTATCGCTTCACCGGAAGCATCCTTCACAGAACCTTTTACAGTTACAGCCTGTTGTGTAACGGCTGATGTTGAAGAACCGAGATCTTTTTCCGTTGATGCATAGGAGAAAGTTACTCCACCAAGGAATAGCAATCCGAAGATGATTCGTCTTTGCAAAACATGTTGTTTATTCATAATATTTTTAATTAAAAAGTTACTGATGCAAAAGTCCCTGTTTCTTTATAAACAGGATAACAGAAAAGCACAAAAGAATAACAAATTCCTGTATCCGCTATCAAAAACAGGAATTTGTTATCAATCGGCACGATTCTTATATTTTTAAGCGCCTTCAAAAAGAAGGGGATCGCTTATTTTTTCCTACTTTTGAATATTGAATTTTAATCAGTACGCTATGACTAGAATAAGATTTATTTTATACTCTTTCTTATCGCTTCTCCTTTGTGGATGCAGCCCTTCAAATATAACTAATGCTCATAAGGTCCGATTGATTTTAGATACGGACTTGGGACCTGACTACGATGACGTGGGTGCCATGGCAGTGATGCATGCCTTAGCTGATAGTGGATATGTAGATATACTGGCTACTGTATCTTCTAATAAGTCCGAATTAACAATTCCTTGCATTGAAATCATTAATACATACTTCAAACGACCTGATATTCCTCTTGGCGTTGCCAAAGGAGAAAGTGCAGTCACATTGGAATGCCCGCACAACAAGAAATGGACTGAAGTCTTGCCTCAGAAATATCCCCACCGGATAGCCAAATCATCAGATGCCCCCAATGCCGTCAAGGTATATCGCTCTGTTTTATGCACGCAACCGGATAATAGTGTCACAATCTGCACCATCGGAGCTTTCTCCAATCTAAAAGAACTACTACAATCAAAAGGAGACGAATTTTCACCGGAAACAGGAATAGAACTTGTACGCAGAAAGGTTAAAAAGTTAGTTTCCATGGCAGGAATATTCCCCGAAGGACGAGAATATAATATATATTGTGACGCTTCCTCCTCCTCTTTCGTTGTGAACCATTGGCCTACAGAAATTATTTTCTGTGGATTCGAGATTGGCTACAACATAATAACCGGTCGCCGGGTTAGCCGGATGCCTGTAGAAAATCATCCTATAAAAGATGTGTTTTTACTAAGCATGTCGCAGGGAGAACCACAAGGTAGATGGAGTTGGGATCAGGCAACTGTTTGGGTAGCCATAAAAGACTATACACCTTATTATATCAGCGAACGGGGAATTATATCTGTAGACTCTGAGGGTAATAATACATGGAGAGCTACAAAAACAGGAAAGCATATCCGTTTAATAGAGTCTTTACCTGCAAAAGAAATGGAGGATTTACTCGAACAATATATGATGTATTGCCCTAAACATTAAAATTATGAGAAAGCTATTATTTATATTCGTACTCTTTTTAGCTTCCACTGCCGGAGCACAGAAGCTATTACATTATGATTTAGCAGATGGATTATCAAGTTCTGAAATCACTTCTATCTGCGAAAATGACTATTATATGTGGATTGCCACAGAAGATGGGCTCAACCGTTTCGACGGACATCGGTTTAAAGTCTATAAATCGGGGAAAGCGACAAACAACAGTCTTAAGAATAATAATATAGAAACCTTGTTCCTTGATTCCAAAGGCTTGTTATGGATTGGCTTTAAGACCGGAGGAGTAGATATATACAATCCGCGGACCGACCAGTTCATCCACCTCAATGAGCAGGTTTCCGACCCCATCCCTAACCGGATTGTTTCCATATTCGAAGACTCTGATCATAACATCTGGTTGGGAAGCTGGGAAGAAGGTATATGCAAATTAACTCCCAAGAATACAGAACGTACCAGTTTCACAGCCGAACGTAGCCATTCAGGAGCCATTGTCTCCAGTTTTGTGGAAAAGCCTAAAGGACATATATGGATCAGCACCTATACAGGACTTGTGATGTACAACTCCCGAAAACAAACATGGACAGACATTACTCCCAAGAACCAGACCATCACACAACTACACGACACCGGAGAAGACAATACACTGTATTACTCTTCATGGGATAATGCGCTCTATGAATTAACCTGGAGCCAACAACCCGAACAAGCCCGGACCATCCATCTGCATAACAGCAATACCCCCATATACCGCATAGAAGGAGAAGCAAACAAACTTCTGATCGGCACCTGGGGAGAAGGAATAAAAGTATATGATAAAGAGCAAGAGCGTATTTATCCACTACCCGGCACAGAACATCTGGGTACCACTTTTATCAATGCCATTTATAAAGATAGCCTTGATAATATCTGGATAGGTTCATACGGAAAAGGACTCTATAAGTACTCCTCCTCAGACAGGGGAATCAGCCAGTTGCTCTCAATTCGTAAAACTCATTCTCCCATCACTTCTATCGCCCTTTTACAAGACAAAATATTGTTGGGAACCTTAGGTGACGGTATGTATCATTTCGATATGCGTACCTCTACTGAAAAGGAGAATTATAAAAGCAAAGACAAATTCAAGGACCATATCTTATCTATCGGGCAAAATAAGGATATTACGTTAGTGGGGCACGATGGCATAGGATTATTATATTCTTTCCAGAATAATAATTCACAGGAAATTCAATGGAAAGAATTTACGGCAAGCACTGAATTAGAAAAGATTACGACTTTCTATATAAAAGACAATAAAGTGTGGATAGGCACCAAACAAAACGGTCTGATGTCCCTATGCTTGGACAAGAAGAACCGGCAAATAAAAGATTATATCCATTATGACTATTTCAGTCGGGACAGGATAAACGCTATCATACCTTATCGTGACAATCAATTGTTTATAGCTTCACATAACGGGCTCTCCATCTTCAATGCATCAGACCAGGTCACTCTAAAAGACAAAATCATCGACCAGGAGATTGTGTACTCTATCATAGAAGATAAAAGTAATAAATGCTGGTGGATAGGAACATCAAACAATCTGTTGAAGATGGAAGTATCCAATGATTCACTGCAAGTTTCTACCGCATTCCCTACATACCCATTGCCGCAAGGGGCCATCAAGTCATTGTTGCTCGATGATAACCAGAATCTATGGTTCTTTATCGGTGAGAAGATATTCTGCTACATAAACAGTGAACAGCGCATCTGCGAACCGAATATCAGCTATTGGGGCAACTCTTCTATCCTTTCAGCCGAAAAAACAACCTATGAAAACAAAGAATATATCCTGTTCGGCAATACCGAACAACTCATGGTTGTGGATGTGGAAAAGGCGCTGCATCAGTATGATAAGACCAAACTCATATTGACTGATCTGGAAATCAACCACCAAAAGATACAGGTAGGCGATACGATAAACAACCGGGTGATTTTAAAAGAGAATACCGAATATATTCCTTCCATCACCCTGTCTTATGCCTCCAAATGGATATCCCTGTCCTTTACTGAAATAGGGGAAGCCAACTACTGCAATAAATACCTATACAGGATGATCGGTTTTACCGACAGCTGGCAATATCTCGATATGTCCGTACCCCTGACCTTCTCACAACTTAACCCCGGCACATACACCTTGGAAATTATGAAATATAACGAAGAGTCAGGCACCAAGCCATGCTGGTCCATGAGCATTATTGTCGCTCCGCCCTGGTGGAAAACACCTTTGTTCTATTTCATTTCCTGCCTGATTATCCTGTTGAGCATCGCACTCATAATATATATGATTATCAGACACTACAGAAGAAAGAGTATACAAAAGATACAGGAGATGGAGACTTTGAAGAAAGAAGAACTATTAAAAGAAAAGGAAAGTTTCTTCGAAAGTCTCGGGCACGACCTGATTACGCCTTTATCTTTGATACTGGCACCTGCCAATGATATGTTGCGTGAAACCAAAGAAGATGATATTCAGTATGAAAGGCTGTCCATTATCACCAAGAATGCTGCATTCTTATCCGATCTGTTTTCTACAATCCTTGACTTCAAGCGAGTGGAATTCTCTGAAGTAAAGATAAACAATAGAAACATAGAAATCGTATCATTCTGCCGCATCATAGTGAATGCATTCAATTATCTGGCAAGCTCTAAAAAAATCCAGCTATCCTATCAGGCCAACATCCCCTCCATACACATATGGATTGACAGTGTGAAGTTTGAAAGGATTTTATATAACTTACTGAGTAACGCCATTAAGTACACCCCCGATCAAGGCAGTGTATCGGTGGCACTGGAATATATAGATGGACAATTGAGTGTATTCATAAAAGATACGGGACCGGGTATCAATCAGTTATACCAGGCAACCGTATTCAATAAATTCTACCGGGAACCCCAATACAATAAGGAAAACACTCCCAACGGATTGGGCATAGGATTATATGTCGTGAAGAAATTCGTATCAGTAATGAACGGCACAGTTTCTATTGACTCACAACCCGGACAAGGCACCACACTGTGCATCAAACTACCGGTAGAGAACTCAGAAGAATATCAGGAAACAACTGATATTACCGAATTTAAAGCACAGGCAACCAATATAGAGAACAGTGCCACCATATTACTGGTAGAAGATAACGAACAGATACTTAAATACCTTGCGGGCAAATTGGCGGAGCACTTCAACGTAGTGACAGCCACCCGTGGAGAAGAAGCCTTGAAATTAGTAGGTGAGTATCTTCCTGAAATCGTAATATCGGACATCATGATGCCCGGTATGGACGGTCTGACACTGTGCCGCCATATAAAGGAAAATTCCCTTTATGCCGATATATTCGTTATATTACTGACTGCCAAAACTTCATCTGAAGATGAACTAAGGGGTTATAAAGAAGGCGCTGACATCTATATCAAGAAACCTTTTGATACGGAAGCATTGATCAATCAGATCATGAATATCCTGAATACGCGCCAGAAACGAAAAGAACAACTCCTAAAGAACCTGATAGCCAAAGACAGTGATACCATTGAGTTCAATTCCAAGGAAGTATTCCTGCAACAGGCCATGAAGGTGATAGAAGAGAATCTGGATAAGGCGGACTTCAACATTGAGGAATTCTCAATAGCCATGAATATCAGTAAGACAGTGCTTCATAAGAAGTTCAGAATGCTTATCGGGCAGACACCCAATCAGTTTATCCGAGCTATCCGGCTTCGAAAAGCATCCGAGCTATTGATAAACAGTGATTTGTCAATAGCGGAAATAGCCTACCTGACCGGCTTTAACCAAGCACATTATTTCATCAAGTGCTTTAAGGAAGTATATAATGAAACACCCAAGAATTTCAGGGATCTGAAAAAAGGAGACCGATAACCTCAAAAAAGGGATGACTGTGAAACTGTTCCAGTCATCCCTTTTCCAATCTTATTTCTTTTCAGCAGAATATTCAACCTCGTAAACTTCCAATAAGCAGTGTTCGCTATTCCCATCTATAACGGTACAACTTATTTCCAACGGACGTCCTTCTTTTATATCGTCAGCAGAAACCTCTCCTACCGCCCATGACAAGCCGCACCAGATCATCTTATCATGCGATTTCTTTATCGGAACAGAACGCTTGCCCTGCTTTACTTCTATATTGAAGAAATGGTCCATTTTAATCCCGGTAGGAGGAGCACCGCCCCACGAACGGAATGCTTTTCCATGCTCATCCAATTGCTGAAAGAGAATCCGCACAGTTTTCCCTTTCGAAGGGGTGTAATGTGCCTGCAAGGTATGCTCATTTTTCTTTTGCACATCTATTTTTACCTTTTGAATTGTTGCAGGGATAACGATATCTTTCTCAATACCTAAATCATACTCCCGGTTACTGAACTTGCCGTATCCGACAACAACCATCTGTTCAGGCCCCAATTCCACAATATTCTTTTCTAAAACAGGCATAAAACCACTGTCCGTAAAAAGCACCCTCCCCGTTCCTGTCGCTTCAGGCAACATTACTTTGGCTTTCTCTTGTGATGCGTTTACCACAGTATAAAGGTTTCCTCCTTCAGCGGAAGCCATGTATCCGTATGACAGCGCTTTGCCGGGGATAGCCCCGAATGCTGAAATACTTCCATACTGCTGTACCTTCATATACAATTGCTGCACTTTAGCCATCCAGCGGGCATCATCATCACTTAGCAAATCAATATTTCCATGACAGACATTCAGCCAGCCCCCGCGTGCCATCGTCAGAATCATCATGCCTTTCCAAGCATTTAAAGCCCTGTTATAACAAGTACCCGTGGTACCAATCATAAAAGCACAGTTGTCAATGCGCCGGACCGGTACTCCGTTAAACAAGTATTGAAAGGTCATGTGATCCGAATACAAATCCTGTGAACGCCAGAAGTTCATCATCGGCACATCGGATAAGCGGGGATCACCGCAATACATCGTATCAAATATTTCCAGCCAACGCAGGTCTACCGTTTTTCGAAACGGGGTAACCGTATTTTCCATATCACCCCCAAAACCATTGTAGCCAATAAAAAGTACATCCGGATTCCTATAACGAAATTCTTTTATGGCAGAAATAAAGGCATTTTTATTCTGTTCCTCAATATCAGTAGGCAACATCGTACATTTGGCATCAGGAGTTGCCGCATCAAAATAAGCAAAATCAAATTTGAACATCTTAATACCCATATCCGCGTACATTTGCAGGGTCTGCATAAGATGGTGCAAATATCCTCCCCTGAACAGACAAAGAGTTGTTCCGTCTTCCGCCACAGAGCTTTCCCATTCCGGAATAATCTTCATCGTATTTGCCTCTCCACCTATGCGCAGCAGGTTCGTAGAAAACCACAATCCGGGCTTTATTCCTTCTCTTTTACACGCATCCAGCCAACGTTTGGGACCTTCCGGCCAGCAGTCCGGCCTCCACTTACGATATCCTTCATTCACATCAAACCAGAATGCGTCCATCATATAATAATCCACCTGTACACCCAATTTTTTCAAACGCACAATGTGATCCAACTCTTTCATTGCCAATGCCTCATCCAGAGGAATGTTATCAGACAATTCATCATAGGCGGACCAATTGTTATAGACAAATACAGGTTTGGTCAATCCTGCCGTTCTATTTTTATTCCATCCGTCAGATACATTCTGCGCCACTCCAGGAATGAATATGCACAACAACAGCAACAGGATATTTATTCTTATTCTATTCATAAGTCATATCTATTTTTATCAAAGACTGTTTATTCACCGGAAAACTTAGTCCACCACTTCAAAAGTCAGTTTCCGACCACCTACCGACACTATAAATTCACCCGCCTCCAAAAAGCGTTTGCCCGTTGCATCCGTATAGCTCAAATCTCTCATAGGATCAATCTCAAATCGAAAGACTCTGCTTTCACCGACCTTCAACGATTGTTTTTCGAAAAATTTCAGTTCTTTCATAGGACGGGAAATGCTACAAAACGGATCGGACACATACCATAGCACAGTTTCTTTTCCTTCCACCTTACCCGCGTTAGTCACTGTAACCTCGGCTGTTATCTTCTGATTCTTCTTGATTTTCAAGGAAGAAAGTTTTGCATCAGAGTAAGTAAAGGTAGTATAACTCAATCCATACCCGAACGGATACAGAGGTTCGGTAGGAATATCCTGATAATCCCCCATCGCATCGAACGGACGGGCAGACTGTCGCATATTATAGTAGACCGGTATCTGACCTGTAGACAGCGGGAATGTCACTGACAACTTTCCGGAAGGATTTACCCTGCCCGATAAAATGCCCGCTAAGGGAGTTCCTCCCGCAACACCGGGCTGCCACATCTCAATGATAGCTTCTACCTGAGGTTCCAATCTGATCAACTCAAGAGGGCGACCACTGGAAAGTACAAGTACAATGGGCTTATTCGCCTGCTTCAAATGCAAAAGCAACTTTTCCTGAATATCGGGCAAAGCAATTGTAGAGCGTGAAGCATTCTCTCCACTCCACTGTTTGGACTCACCTAAACATACCACTACTACATCGGATGCCTCAGCCGTTTTCAAGGCAGCGGAGAAACCCGATTCATCATTTCCATCCAATGAACAGCCCTGCTCATAATCCAGCCGCACTTTATCACCAAATTCTTTCTGCATTCCTTCATAAATGGTCTCCACATCTTCGGCCTGACCTTTAAAAGCCCAGGCACCCAACAAATCGGAACGATCCTTGACCATAGGTCCTATCAACGCAACTCTTTTAACCGTTGAAGAAAGAGGCAACAAGTTCTTTTCATTCTTCAACAGCACCATTGATTCTTCTGCCAGACGCGCTGCCAAAGCAATATCCTCTTTCTGCAAATAACGTTCCTGCTCGGTCAGCTCTTTCGTATAAGGTTCATCAAATAAGCCCAGGCGAAATTTGACCCGAAGTATACGGGCAACCGCATCATCTATCTGCGAAATTTCTATCTTCTTTTCAGCAACCAACTGCTCTAAATATTCATAATAAACATTGTCCCGCATATCCATCTCCACACCGGCATGGAAAGCCTTATACGCAGCTTCTTTGCGATCCTTGGCAACACCCTGATAAATCAGCTGCTCTATTGCATTCCAGTCGGATACGACAAAACCGTCATGCCGCCACTTATTCTTCAGTATTTCAGTTAAGATGTAATGGTTTGAAGTAGCCGGTACTCCGCTAATGTCATTAAAACTGCTCATAAGCGTGGCGGCACCTGCTTTCACACAGGCCTCATAAGGCGGTAGATAGGTTTCCCACAAGGCTTGGGGTGATATATCCGTATACCTGTAATCCCGTCCGCCTTCGGATACACCATAACCTACATAATGTTTCAGGCAAGCTGCGATAGAATACGGATCAGACAGTTTCTCGCCTTGGTAACCTTTCACCGATGCTACACCAAAGACTGTATTCAGGTAAGGATCTTCTCCATAACATTCGGAAATACGTCCCCAACGGGGATCCCTCGCCACATCAATCATAGGTGAAAATGTCCAGTCAATACCCGACAATACAGACTCCTTAGCAGCCATCCCGCAAGCCTGAGTCACTAAATCAGGATTAAAGCTACAAGCCTGTGCCAATGAAATCGGATACACCGTACGCAACCCGTGAATCACATCAAACCCAAAAAGAATGGGTATCCCCAGGCGAGATTCTTCCATTGCCTTACGCTGAATCCGGTTACGCAACTTCGGATCGGTATGGAGATAAATCAGCGAACCAATCTCCGCCGGAAGATTTTTCACCTCCGTACCTATATTATTGGGATTATCATTCTCCCCAAATGTATATTGATTCAGTTGAAGCACCTTTTCATGCAATGTCATCCGATTCAGCAAATCTTTCACTCTGGTTTCAACAGGCTGTCCCGCATCTTTATAAACCGGTTTCTGTGACCGGACAGATAACCACGGGAGCAAAGCCGATACGAATAAAATCAATAGTTTTCGCATAGTATCATGTTATTAATTAATCCCAATCATCAGTGCGGAAGGAAGATACCGGCAGACCGCCTGTACCAAATAATTCCGCCTTTACAAAATCCTTAAATGCATATCTCACAGCTTTAGGCTCTGCCACATACTTGCATGTGACTACTACAGTACCTTTTTCCTCATCAATATAGGCGTCCGCCTTATGGAATACCTTATTGTCTCCGGATATCTCAAACAGTTCCAAAGTCTTTCCATAGCTGGTAAGCCCATTAAATTGATTGTCAAAATGAATAATAGCCTTATTTCCCTCAACCTCCATTTTACTGAAAGTCGGACTTTCCGCTTCAAATCCTTTCATTCCATAGGTTTTAGAGAGTGCCAGCATGCCCAAACGGTCGCCTACTTCTTTTTTCCTCCTCGGATGGATCAGATATCGCTCCCCTACATCCAACAATACTGCCATTGCAGAGTTTGGAATTAACGTTAGGCACTGTCTTTGCGCTTCCCGTTGATAAGCCGAAACTTCCGGCCATTGAGGTGTGAAAAAGTTCCACTCTTTATAATCGTAAGGGGCAATCTGTGCATAATAGAAAGGTACTTCTCCCAATCCCCAGGCTTCGCGCCATTTACTTACCATGGCAGCAACCGAGGGAGCATAACGGGGCACATTGAAAATATTAGACTCACCCTGATACCAGATAATACCTTTTATGCCATATCCCACCAGTGGGTGAATCATGCCATTGTACAGAACCGTAGGCACATTACTAATCCACGGAGAAGTTTCATCACTCAATGGCGGTACGGGGATATCATCAAATTGTTTGCAAGCTTCCGCATTCATCCATGCTTCGATGTTGGAGCCTCCATAACTGGCATTGATAATACCGACCGGCACATCCATATTGCGCTGTAAGAAATCTGCAAAGAACCATCCCACAGCCGTACATTCCGCTACATTCTCCGGAGAAGCCTTCACCCATTCGGCCTCAAAATGTTCCAATGGTTTATAGGCCGCTAAAGTAGGTATATTAATGAAATGTATTTGCTTTTTTGCTGAAGACAATATGGCCTCTGTAGATCCCAGTACCGGCTGGCAATAATATCCTTTCAACGGCATACTCATGTTGGACTGTCCGCTTGCCAACCATACTTCTCCCACAAACACATTCTGAAAGACTTTCTTCTTATTGGCAGTGACTGTCACCTCATAAGGTCCTCCGGCAGCAGGCGTAGGTACGGCTATCTTCCAGGTACCTTTAGAATTAACAACTCCCGTATATTCTTTATCCGGATTCCATGAAGTGGAAATAGTCACTTTCGTTCCCGGTTTTCCCCAACCCCAGAACGGATTATTTATCTTTTGCTGCAACACCATATTGTCACTGAAAATATCAGCAACCTTAAACTCCTGTGCCTCAGCAAAACATACCAAAGCAAAAAGGAATACCAGATTTAATAATACTTTTTTCATCTATCGGATTTCTATTTATTTATGAATATAATTCTTTCGTAAGTCCACGCAAATATAGCGCTATAGGGTAAGAAGTGATAACATAAAACCACCCAATAATAACACAATACTCCACAATATGCTTTCTCGCTGTTTTAATCTGTTATAATCCACAATTTAAGCTCTACAAATACTCTGTCAGCCCGAAAATTTTTCGGACTATTCATAAAACTTGATGCCTGAACAGTTCTGGTCAAAAGCTCTTTTCAGCCGTACCCGGTTCGCATTTCCTTCGCTTCTATAGAAGGATGAAAATAGCGAAGCAGATACGAAGAGGGTACGAAGGAGGTATAAAGGAGGTACGAAGTGGAATAAATTGTCCTGTTTTTCTGCCTCGTAAACAGCTAAATTCGTATCTTTGACAAATCATTCAGCAAGTAGATTTCCTTATGGCAAAAGAAAAAACGGTTTATGTGTGCAGCAACTGCGGACAAGAGTCTCCGAAGTGGGTAGGCAAATGTCCGTCGTGCGGAGAGTGGAACACGTATGTGGAAGAAGTGATACGAAAAGAAGTCGTAAACAAACGTCCGGTATCCGGGATTGAGACAGAAAAGCCAAAACCCATCGTTCTCAGTGAAATAGAAGCGGATGATGAACCGCGTATCGACTTGCATGATGAAGAGTTGAACCGGGTGCTGGGAGGCGGATTGGTTCCGGGTTCTCTGGTGTTGATTGGTGGAGAACCGGGAATCGGTAAATCTACTTTGGTACTACAAACTGTGCTTCACATCCCTGAAAAGCGCGTTCTTTATGTATCGGGTGAGGAAAGTGCCCGTCAGTTGAAATTACGTGCAGACCGGTTATCGCACAATTCCACAGATTGCCTCATCGTTTGTGAAACATCATTGGAACAGATTTTTGTTCACATCAAGAATACCCGTCCGGAGTTGGTGATCATCGACTCTATACAGACTATTTCTACGGAAAGCATTGAATCCTCCCCGGGAAGCATCGCACAAGTGCGCGAATGTTCTGCAAGTATCCTGCGCTTTGCCAAAGAAACGCATACCCCGGTATTGCTTATCGGGCATATCAATAAGGAAGGCAGCATTGCCGGACCGAAAGTTCTGGAACATATCGTAGACACGGTGTTGCAGTTTGAGGGTGACCAGCATTATATGTATCGTATTCTGCGTAGTATCAAGAATCGTTTCGGCAGTACAGCGGAATTGGGTATTTATGAAATGCGTCAGGATGGATTACGGCAAGTCAGTAATCCGTCGGAGTTATTGCTGAGCCAGGATCATGAAGGGATGAGTGGCATAGCGATAGCTTCGGCTATAGAAGGGATACGCCCGTTCTTGATTGAGACACAGGCATTGGTGAGCAGTGCGGTATATGGTAATCCGCAACGTTCGGCCACGGGATTTGATATTCGAAGAATGAATATGTTATTGGCAGTACTGGAAAAACGAGTGGGCTTCAAACTGGCCCAGAAGGATGTGTTCCTCAATATTGCCGGAGGACTAAAGGTGAATGATCCGGCAATAGACCTGGCGGTTATCAGCGCTATACTTTCCAGCAATATGGATACGGCTATTGAACCGGAAGTCTGTATGGCAGGGGAAATCGGTCTGTCCGGAGAAATACGGCCGGTGAACCGGATTGAGCAAAGAATCGGTGAGGCGGAAAAGTTGGGATTTAAACGGTTCGTGCTGCCGAAATACAATTTACAAGGAATTGATACGAAGAAAATTAAAATAGAACTGATACCGGTGAGGAAGGTGGAGGAGGCATTCAGGGTGCTATTCGGGTGATTCACCACAGATTACACAGATTTACACAGATTAATAATGAAAAATATTAATGATATAACGTACAAAATCATAGGATGCGCATATGAAGTTCACAAAATTCTAAGTCCAGGTTTGTTGGAAAGTACTTATGAAACCTGTCTATGCTATGAATTAGAGAAACAAGGCTTAAAGTTTGAAAAACAAAAAGAGCTTATGATTAATTATAAAGGAGCTACTTTAAATAATGGATATAGAATAGATATTTTAGTAGAAGATTCTATTGTGCTCGAATTAAAGTCAGTAGAGAATTTATTACCTATTCATACTGCTCAAATTTTGACATACCTCAAACTTTCTGAGCACAATTTAGGATTACTAATTAATTTCAACGTAACAAATCTACAGAACGGAATACATAGATATATAATCTAATCTGTGTCAATCGGTGTAATCTGTGGTAAAAAAATAAATTATGATACAAGAATACCAACTACGCGTGCTACCCGAAGTAGCCGCCAATGAACAACAGTTAAAAGAGTACCTCGTACAGGAAAAAGGACTGAATGTGCGGAATATTAATGCGACACGTATCTTGAAGCGCAGCATTGATGCCCGGCAACGAACCATCTTCGTCAATCTGAATGTACGGGTATATCTGAACGAAATGCCCAAAGACGATGAATACCAGCCTACTATCTATAAGAATGTAGAAGACAAACCACAGGTTATTGTCGTGGGTGCCGGTCCCGGCGGACTGTTTGCTGCGCTGAGACTGATAGAACTGGGACTCCGTCCAATCATCGTAGAGCGTGGAAAGAATGTACGCGACCGAAAAAAAGACTTGGCTCAGATCAGCCGGGAGCATACTGTAAATCCGGAATCCAATTATAGTTTCGGTGAAGGAGGTGCAGGCGCTTATTCGGATGGAAAGCTTTATACCCGTAGCAAAAAACGCGGGAATGTAGACAAGATACTGAATGTATTCTGCCAGCATGGTGCATCTACTGCTATATTAGTGGATGCACATCCGCATATCGGAACGGATAAACTGCCACGTGTGATAGAGAATATACGGAATACCATTCTCGAATGTGGCGGAGAAGTGCACTTTGAGACACGTATGGAGGCGCTGATTATCGAAAACGATGAGATAAAAGGTATCGAAACCCATACAGGACAAACAATTCTGGGTCCGGTGATTCTGGCAACAGGACATTCGGCACGGGATGTGTACCGTTGGTTGGCTGCCAATCAAGTGGAGGTTGAAGCTAAAGGTATTGCAGTCGGTGTACGTTTGGAACATCCTTCGGAATTAATCGATCAGATACAATATCATAGCAAGGACGGACGGGGAAAATATCTGCCTGCCGCCGAATATAGTTTTGTGAATCAGGTGGACGGACGAGGGGTATACAGTTTCTGCATGTGCCCGGGTGGTTTCGTGGTACCTGCTGCCAGTGGCCCGCAACAGATTGTAGTAAACGGAATGAGTCCCAGTAACCGTGGCTCGCGTTGGAGCAATTCGGGAATGGTCGTAGAGTTAAGGCCGGAAGATCTGGAAGACGAAGGATTGAAGATAGAAAATAGAGGAACAGCTATGCAGGATGATAGTATTACCTATCCCCAACTCAGCATGATGTACTTTCAGGAGGCATTGGAATATAATTGCTGGCAACAAGGCAATATGCGACAAACAGCACCTGCACAACGGATGCAGGACTTTACACGCAAGAAGCTGAGTTATGATCTACCGGAAAGCTCGTATGCTCCAGGATTAATCTCTTCTCCCCTACACTTCTGGATGCCACCGTTCATTACTGAACGACTCAGCAAAGGATTCCAGCAATTCGGACGATACAGTCACGGTTTCCTGACCAATGAAGCAGTAATGATTGGCGTAGAGACACGCACCTCTGCACCCGTACGAATCATAAGAGATAGGGAAACTTTGCAGCATGTAAGAATTAGAGGATTGTTTCCATGCGGAGAAGGAGCAGGATATGCAGGTGGTATTGTTTCTGCCGGTATTGACGGGGAACGATGCGCGGAAGCGGTAGCCGATTATTTCAATCTATAAAATTCAAGGAGGGTATATTAACTCATTCAAATATACCCTCCTTGATAATTTATCAGAATTCCTTCTTCAACTGTTCACACCAGTCCGCTATACGTTTATCCGTCAGCTTCGACTGGTTCTCTATATCAATCACCAGTCCACACCATTTACCATCCCTCAAGGCTCTTGACCGGTTAAATGAATAACCCTCGGCAGACGTAAATCCGACAAGGATAGCCCCTGCCTTTTCAAAGGCATCAGCCAATATTCCCAGGCCGTCAACAAAATTATCGGGATAACCGATTTGGTCACCAAGTCCGAAGAGAGCAACTTTCTTGTCTTTCAGATCGAGGCTTTCTATCTCCGGTATCATTTCGTCCCAATAGGTAGGCAATTCACCGTCGAACCAGGTGGAAGCACCTACTATCAGATTATCATAAGCCTGGAAATCATTCTGCCAAGCCTTTTCTATCATGATCATTTCTACTTCTTTGTGTCCGAGCTTCTCGCGTATCTTCTCTGCGATATGAGAAGTCTTGGCAGCATTCATTGCATAAAATAATCCTATCTCTTTCATAATAACTTATTATTAAATTAATATTCCAGCAGCTTCTTGGCTGCCTCATAAATTCTATCTGCACCCGGCAGAATGGCACGTTCCAGTATCGGATTAAAACCTACAGGAGTAAAGGTAGAGCCTACACGCTGTACCGGTGCATCCAGGTAACGGAACAAGTCTGTACCAATACTGGCTGCTATCTCACCACCGAAGCCACCAAAGACTTTATCTTCATGAACAATCAGGGCTTTACTGGTCTTCTTCACAGACTCATAAATGGTTTCTTTATCCAACGGTATCAAAGAACGGATATCAATCACTTCCACACTCCAGCTACCTTCTTTTTCCAAACGTTCGGCAACATTCAAGCAGAAATGCGTTGTGTTACCATAGGTGATAATACTCAGATCACTGCCCTCACGACGAATGCGCGCTTTCCCAAAAGGAACTTCAAAATCATCAGGGACAATGGTGGCTGCTTCTACGGAATTATATAATGCTTTCGGTTCAATAAACAGTGTAAAACCACGAGAACGTATACTTGTACGGAGCAGTCCGGCAGCATCATCAGCAAAGGATGGACAAACAATCCGCGCTCCGGGCAAAGTAGCCAAAGCGCCCTCCAGATTTTGCGAGTGATAGAGTCCACCACCGATATAACCACCGGAAGCCAGACGCAAAGTTACATTAGGAACGAACTGTCCGTTGCTACGCCAATATTCATGAGTACATTCCACATATTGTTCTACGGCAGGCCAGAAATAGTCGGCAAACTCCGCACCTTCTATCACTACCCGGATTTTAGGATCAAAACGGCTCATACCATTTGCTGTGCCGACAATATAATCTTCGGCAATAGGTGCACTGAATACACGGGCTTCACCGAATTCCTGTTGCATTCCTTTGGTTACATTGAACACGCCCCCTTTATCCCGATTGGCAACATCCTGCCCCCAGATGAAGGTATTAGGATTATGGCGAAACTCTGCTTTCAGCGTTTCATTGACAGCAGTTACAAAGAATTTCTTCTCTCCTTCTGTCTCACGATGTGTTCCATCTTTATATTTTTCCGGTTCGTAAGGTTCCGGCAATACATAATTGAAAATGGTTTTAGGATCGGGATCGGGAGCTGTCAGCGCCTTACGATTGGCAGCAGCCAGGTCTTTCTTTGCTTTCTCCTCTATTTCTTTCAGCTCTTCTTCGGTGAGACGCTTGTAACGCAACAGCATCCGGCGGAACTTCAGCAACGGATCAGCTTCTTTCACATAAGCCAGTTCATTTTCATCCCTGTACAGAGTATCTTTGTCAGAGTTGGAATGGGAACCGATACGGACACAATTGGCATGTACGATTACCGGATTCCGGTTCAACAATGCATACTCACGAGCCTCAGTCATGGCATTCATGGAGTCGAACACATCTTTTCCATTACAATGGATAATCTTCAGATTCTTGAATCCGGAGAAGTTATCCGCCACTTTACGGGCTGCCGTCTGGTCTTTCTTCGGAACAGATATACCATATCCATTATCCTGCCATACAAAAATAACAGGCAGGCGTTCAAGGCTGGCACCATTGACAGCTTCGTAGACAAAGCCCTCGGATGAGGCAGATTCGCCGTGTGAAGTAATAACGACTCCTTTATGGTCATAATATACCATTGCACGTGCCACACCGGCTGCATGAAGATCATGCGTACCTGTAGCCGAAGATATATTCTCGATATGCCATTCGGGTTTGGCAAAGTGATTGGACATATGGCGTCCGCCACTTCCCGGATCAGTAGCTTTGGAGATACCATTCAGTATAAGTTCTTCTGCCGTCATTCCGGCGGAAAGGGCAGTCAGCATATCACGGTAGTAAGGGAAAAGAAAGTCTTCTCCTTTGGTAAATACCTGTCCGATGGCCAACTGTATCCCATCATGTCCGGCATACGGAGCGTGAAAGGACCAGCCAAGGGACTGCAACAGATAAGCGGGCGCCTTTTCATCGAGCGCACGCCCCAGCGTCATCAGGTAATACCATTTCTTCAGCAGTTCCACATCTGTGGTTTTTATATTGTACTTTTTCATACTTATCAAGGTATTAAGTTATTCTTTCCAGTTTTCCAGATAATCTTTAATAAAATAGAGGAAGTTGCCACCTAATGAACCATCCACGACTCTATGGTCATAAGAGAGGGACAGATACATCTTATGACGGATGGCAATCACATCCCCTTCCGGAGTCTCTATTACGGCAGGCTTCTTCTCAATGTATCCTACTCCCAGGATAGCTACCTGAGGCTGATTAATGATAGGTGTACCGAACAAAGACTTGAATGTACCGAAGTTCGTAATCGTAAAAGTGCCACCGGAAATATCATCGGGCATCAGCTTATTATCACGAGCCTTGAGTGCCAGTGAATCAATGGCTACGGCAAGTCCGTTCAGATTCAGACGATCGGCATCACGAACCACCGGAACAATCAGATTGCCATCATTCAGAGAAACGGCAATACCGACATTGATATGTTTCTTGAACAGGATATTATATCCCTCTACCGATACATTCACTTGCGGGTAAGCAGCCAGCGCCTTTGCCACAGCTTCTGTGATGGCAGGCATATACGTAAGTTTCACTCCCTCACGACGGAAAAAAGCATCTTTATTCTTATCACGCCACTTCACAAGTTTCGTTACATCCACTTCCACAACATTGGTTACGTGCGGAGAAGTATGTTTAGACATTACCATGTGGTCGGCTATCACCTTACGTACACGATCCATCTCTTTTACTTCAACACCTTCTGCTGAGAATGTGCCGGAAGCTGGTGTAGTACGTTGTACTTCAGGAGTTGCAGCAGGTTTAGCAGACGACTGGGCAGGTGCTGTAGCTACCGGTTGCGGTGCAACGCTTGCAACAGGTTGCGGACTTGGTTTAGCAGCAGGTTGTGTCGTGATGGTATCGCCACTTTGTTTCCGGACAATGTAACTCTTGATGTCCTTCTTGCTCACCCGTCCCTGATATCCGGTACCCGGAATAGTATCCAGTTCTTTAGGCTGAATGCCGGCCTCACGAGCCAACTGAAGAACTACAGGCGAGTACCAACGCTCTTCTTCCGATTTTACAGCCTTGACTTGAGGAGTTTCCTCGGAGGCAGCCTTAGAAACAACCGCAACACTCTCATCAGTGGCGGAACTTTGGAGAGCCTCTACGCTATCCTCATCCTCGGAGTTTTCACCTCCTATATCGACAATAGCCACCACCGTACCCACAGCTACGGTATCTCCTTCCTTAAATAAAATTTCCACGACTTTACCTTCTACCGGAGATGGTATTTCGGCACTAACCTTAGCGGTATTTACTTCAAACAATACATCATCTTCCTTGATGATGTCTCCTACTTGTACCGACCATGAGATGATGGTACCTTCGGTTATACTTTCACCCAATTTGGGCATCTTTATTTCAAATCTTGACATATAGTTAAGTTTTAGGTTCTCGGTTTATTATATATACAACAAACAACTGAGTAGTAAGTTTTTAACTTAAGTAAAAGTTAATGCGGATTTATGATATATCCACTCTTTGCAGGCATACTTTTCCGCTTTCAACCGTTCGATGGCTTCCATATCTCCGGCAGAGAAGCGGTAAATCCGGTTATCGTCATCATCCACAAAGGAGTGAAAGAGCAAATGCATGAAACGCTTGATGTCCATAGGCTCAGACAAAAAGTCTTTTATATTCGCAACTTCACTCCGTACGGAAGGTACTGCACGCATAGTACGAGAGCCCGGTAAACGGCTTTCCACATCCGGATCGCCATTCAATGCCGCATTCAACGTATCCAGATCAGTAGAAAACAACAAAGTACAATGATACATCACACGATCTTTGTGTATGCACTGCGCACTACCTGATATTTTCCGTTCGTCCACATAAATGCCCAGACGCTGGTCAGCATAAGCTGAGATGCCTACCTTTTCGAGGAAATCGACGACCTGTTGCAGGTAATATACAAAGTCCGGCTGCTTTACGGTTTCAATAAAACTCAGGTTAATGTTTCCCCGGTCATGATATACAGCACCTCCACCGGAGAAACGGCGTGCCAGGGTTATTCCCTTTTCACCCAGAAACCTCTCGTCCGCTTCCGCCGCCACACTTTGATGCTTCCCTATCACTACGGAAGGTTCCGACTGCCAAAGCATAAAGAAGTTACCTCGCTTCTGCTTCAACAAATATTCTTCTGCTGCCAGATTAAAATAAATATCCGTACAGCGATTATCAATACAGAACATTACGCAAACAAAGTTTCATGGAAGATTTCACCGACCGTCGGATGCGGAAAAACAGTCTTTTGAAACTCTTCCACCGTATATCCGTGCTGCACGGCAAGTCCGGCAAGAACAATCAATTCGGAAACAGGGTTTCCCAACATATGGCAGCCTATCACCCGATCATCATCGTCCAATATCAACTTACAAAGCCCGTTCACCAATTCATTCTCGGCTACAAAACGACCGGAATAGGCCATCGGTAGCTTCTGTACATGATAACTGATACCGGATGCTTTCAGTTCTTCCTCAGTCTTACCTACTCCCGCTACTTCGGGATTGGTATACACCACACCGGGTACACAATCGTAATTCATACGGTCTTCCACTCCCAGAATATGATTGATAGCAACTTCACTTTCACGAATGGCAGTATGTGCCAGCATAGAGTGTCCGGTAATATCACCACAGGCATAAACACGAGGATGGGAAGTCTGCATATGTTCATCCACCTTCACACCGTTGCGCAGCAGTTCAATGTTCAGTTTATCCAAACCGACCTGGGATAAATTAGCTTTCCTACCCACACTGACGAGTACCTTTTCGGCTTCGATAAGTGCAGTCTTACTTTCCTTTTCAATAGTGACACCCTCTTTGCCGACTTCAATTACTTTGGCATTCAAATGGAAATTAACCCCACGCTTCTGGTATTCCGAACGTAGCATGCCACTGGTTTCCTTATCCATGGCACCCAATACTTCGGGCATCATTTCAACAACATGCACCTGCACACCCATGCTATTGAAAAAAGAGGCGAATTCCATCCCGATAACACCACCGCCGATAATGACAAGTGAACGAGGCAAAGTTGTGATCTCCAATGCTTCCTTTGATGTCCAATAATCAATTTCAGATAATCCTTTAATGGGAGGGATCAATGTATCGGAACCTGTACATACCAACAGATAGGTTACTTCATATACTTCACCGGCAGCCGAAAGCTGGAAACGTCCGTCCGCCTCACCCACAATAACGGCTTCCTGCGGTACAATAACAGCACCGTAAGAACTGACGGTCATCTTCACACCACCGGTCAGCTTTTTCACAATCTTATCTTTACGGTCGATAATCTTTTTCATATCGAATGACGAACCATCGGGCACAGAGATGCCATACTTGGACGCGCCTTTCATATTGTCCCACAACTTGGCGGAATAGAGTAGAGTTTTGGTAGGGATACACCCCTCATTGAGACAAACACCGCCAATAGCTTTCTTTTCAAACAAAACAGTTTGCAGCCCGTTTGCAGCCGCTCTTTCGGCTGCCGTATATCCGGCAGGGCCACCGCCGATGATAGCTATATCATATTTCATAAATCAGTAGTATTAAGTAAATTATATACTTAACAACAAAAGAGAAGAGCGCAAAGTTCTATGACAACCTATTAAGGAAAGTTACTGTTTTTCAATCACAATAGCCTACATCCTAAAATTTATCTGTACTTTTGCAGAAATTTAAGAAATACTATGGTAGCTCCCGAAATAGCAATTGCTGACTCCAACACCTTATCATGTATGGGATTGCAAAGCCTTCTAGAAGAAATTATCCCGATGGCCGTCATCCGTGTATTCAGTTCGTTCGAGGAACTGATGGACGATACCCCCGATATGTACGCGCATTATTTCGTTTCAGCACAGATATATTTTGAGCATACCGCTTTTTTCCTACCGCGCAAGCCCAAGACCATTGTATTGGCAAACGGTGACAATCAGCCTCAACTGGCAGGAATACCGACCTTGAATATTTATCAGGACGAGAAAACACTGATCAGAAACATCCTGCAACTGCATCAGTTCGGACACAAAGGCGGACATCCTCATAGCCACCCCCACGGACATCCCCACGGTATAACAGCACATCCGTGCGGTAATCCTCATGCCGACAGCGAACATGATCTTTCTCCCCGCGAAATAGAAGTATTGGTACTGATAACCAAAGGACTTATCAATAAAGAAATAGCCGATAAACTGAATATCAGCCTGACTACCGTCATCTCCCACCGAAAGAATATTACGGAGAAACTAGGCATTAAATCAGTGGCCGGGCTGACGATTTATGCTGTAATGCACGGGTACGTTGAAGCAGACCGTATCTAAATCCTAATAAATGAGGATTGCGGAGACAGGGGAAATGCCCTTACTTTGCAACCAGAAACCTATAAATGATAATTTATCGGCGAGAGAATTGTTACGCGGAAGTATCTTAAATTCTCCTCCTCCGTCGGAGGAGGGGAATTGAGATAGTCAGAATAGCATAACTACGCCGCTAAATTATCATTTATCCTAAAAGACAAAGAATGAATAAGAGTAAATTGTTGATTTTTGCCCTGGCACTCCTACCTATAGGAAACATTGCGGCAGAAGAAGTAGATACCCTGAAAATAGTAGATGTTGAAGAGGTTCTCATTATTGCAGCACCTAAAGAAAACCGTAAGTTGCGCGAGCTACCCAATGCCGTCACCTTACTTTCGCAACAAGACATGCAAGCTGCACAAGTGAACTCCATAAAGAACCTGACAGCACTGGTCCCGAATATATTTATTCCTGATTACGGTTCGCGACTGACATCTGCCGTCTACATTCGTGGTATCGGTTCTCGCATCAATACTCCCTCCGTAGGCCTCTATGTTGACAATATACCTTATATAGATAAATCCGCATTCGATTTCAATTATTCCGACATCGAGCGTATTGATGTGCTGCGCGGTCCGCAGGGTACATTGTACGGACGAAATGCGATGGGTGGACTTATTAAAGTACATACCAAATCTCCTTTCTCTTATCAAGGTACTGACTTCCGTATAGGGGCAGGTACACACAATCAATACAATACTTCCGTCACTCACTATCACCGGATGAATGAGCGCTTTGCATTCTCGGCTGGAGGATTTTATGAATACGAAGGCGGTTTCTTCCGCAATGCAGCGCTCAACAATAAAAAGGTAGATAAAGGGCAGTCTGCCGGTGGACGTATCCGCGCCATCTACTTGCCCAGCGACAATTGGAAGCTCGACTTTAATGTAAGTTATGAATATGGTGACCAGGGCGGTTACCCGTATGGACTCTACAATAAAGAAACCGGAGATGTAGCCAAAACGGCTTACAATGATGAAAGTAGCTATTACCGCAACCTGTTGAATACCGGACTTAATGTAGAATACCAGGCACAGAATTTCACACTCAGTGCCGTAACCGGATATCAACATCTAAAGGATCGTATGTTTCTGGATCAGGATTTCACAGCTAAAAACACCTATACCCTCGAACAGAAGCAGCGCATCAACACCATCAGTGAAGAAATCGTAATGAAGAGCAAGGAAAGCCACCGCTGGCAATGGGCTACAGGCATTTTCGGTTTCTACCAATGGCTAAATACTACTGCACCGGTCACATTCAAAGAAGATGGTATGGCGATGATGGATCAGATGTTGGGAAACTTCATCCCTGCACTGGTTGAGGTACCGATGGGCCCCGGAAGAAATATGAACATCATGCCCGCACTGAAAGTAACCAGCGCCCGCCTGCCCATCAATGGAGACTTCAAGACACCGCTTCTGAACGGAGCTCTGTTCCACCAATCCACATTCAGAGATTTATTCGGTATCGATGGAGTATCATTCACTGCTGGCCTTCGACTGGACTATGAGAAAATGAAGATGGATTATAACTCCGGTACAGCAATGGACTACACCATAGGTATTACGGGCCAGATGATGATGAACGGAGCGCCCACAGGAAAGCCCATTTCCATGATGCCGGAAACAGCACTGACCGTCACCTCACGGTATCAAGGCTCCATCAGCAAGGATTATCTGCAACTATTGCCAAAGTTCGCCCTGCAATATGACTTCCCGAAGAACCTCGGAAATGTATACGCCACCGTCAGCAAAGGATATCGTTCGGGAGGATACAACATCCAGATGTTCTCCGACCTGTTGCAAGCGAGTCTGAAGAACGATATGATGAGGCTGACCAAAGATGAAATCATGTCCCAGGTTCCCGAAAACCTTAAAGATATGGTGAACTTTATACCCGATGCCGGCGAAAACCCGGATGCCCGGGCTGCCACCGTATATAAACCGGAACAAACCTGGAACTATGAAATAGGTACTCACCTAAACCTTTTCCAAAACCGTCTGCGTGCCGATGCCGCCCTGTTCTGGCTTGAAACGCGCGACCAGCAGATTTCCCGCTTCGCCCAGAGCGGACTTGGACGCGAGACGGTAAATGCAGGAAAGAGCCGCAGCCTGGGAGCAGAAATATCTCTGATGGGTGCAGTTACCACTAACTTTACCTTGACTGCAAGCTACGGTTATACTTATGCCACATTCAAAGATTACATTACAACCAACAGTAAATTAGAAGAAATAAGTTACAATGGCAACTATGTTCCTTTCGTTCCGAAGCACACCCTGAGCTTGGGCGGACAATACATTTTCCGCATCAACCCGGGACATTGGTTGGACCGTATTCAACTTAATGCCAACTACACCGGTGCAGGACGTATCTATTGGACCGAGCAGAATGATGTCAGCCAAGCCTTCTACGGCACATTGAACGGACGCCTCAGCCTGCAAAAAGGCAACGGACAGATTGACTTCTGGGTTCGCAATGCACTGGATAAAGACTACGCTGCTTTCTACTTTGAAAGCATGGGCAACGGATTCATGCAGAAAGGCCGCCCCATACAGGCGGGAATCGAACTACGTTGCAGGTTCTGATAGAGATCATTACTTCCGTCCCCATACATCTCCCTAACCCGTTATGCAAAAGATGGCATCTTTTGTCGCAAAAGGTGGCATCTCTAACATCAAAAGATGGCATCTTTCGCAGCAAAAGATGCCATCTTTTACATTACATCTAAGCAGGAAAGAGGGGAAAAGTAAGTATCATAAGCATGAAAGGGTTAAGAGAACTTGCTACACCCTATTATTCATTGATAGCACCACAACTTGGGCAAGGCCCCTTTTCTTTTAATTTCTGTCCGCAACGCCCGCAACGATAGCGGTAAATGACAAGTGTGGCACACATTCGCTTTAGAAAAAGCCCAAGGAAAACAACAAGGAAAATATAGCCGATATAGATTTGTGTAGTCAGTATAAAGAAGAAATAACAGAAGATACAACAAGATGCCAATCCCAACAGATAAAATACGGCAGCGGCAGGAGTCAACTGACGGAACAAGTCATCGAGTACTGCCAGCAGTACAATGATAAACAACCAGATGCTCAGCAAAAAGACCGAGAGAATAAACGGCACCTTGAAAGGTGAAAGCGTAGGATTAAAATAGAAATGTTCCCACGTTTCGGGCACAAAAACTTGCATCGTCTCATACACCGTAGCACTGAATGCCATCAACAGGCAGAGCAAAAGCGGATATACACTATCAATATCATTGAAATAAACAATCTTCAACTGCTTCCGACGGAACAAACGGAACACCCAGGCACCGACAAACAAGGCGAAAATAATCACGAAGTAAGAAGCATGCGTATCACTGAACAAGTAAATGAATTGTGAGATACTGTCCGTAGGTACAAAAGCTTGCATCATTTCCCGCTCCCCGATCCAGCCTTGTATCTCCTGGGAATGAGCCAGTTTTACCCAAACACTGTCCACACTATCAGCAGAATGAATGGCAAATTCGGCCACTACTACACGGTCTCCTCTATACAGAGTATTGTAGCAATCCTTCACCGGCAGACAGGCAAGCACCACGGAATCCTGCACCACTTCCAGATTCGTATTCAACGTATAATGCCGGTCGTAAAGGTAGGTCAGAGAGTCGCGGGTTTTATCACTGATACCTTCATCATCCAGATTGGGACGGGAGTAACGGCAGGAAACCAGACTGATAATAATCGCTATCACCACAGAGTAGCACAGAGTTGCACGGAGTCTTTTCTGATATTTAAGAAACTCAGTGTTACTCTGTACCGCTCTGTGGTGATAACGAATATGTTCTCTCTTATTCCGCATATACTTTCATCTGACAATTCTTACAATCAAACTCCAAGCGGAAGCGCTTACCATCAGTTCCTTGCAAATAATAAGGCTCCCGATAAGGTGAACGTCCCTTCTGATAAGTAGGGCACCAACCCATACTATAACGCAAACAATGCTTGCAGAACATTAAAACAGCATCCGGTACAGATTGTTTCTCATAAGCCGGAGCTACGGTAGCAATGCCGTGATCGGTATAGAAAGAGGCGGCACGGGTATTCATTACATTACCGAGGTACGTTAATGAAGTAGCGGAAGCTGTTGTCTTAGAAGAAGTTCCCGGCAAAGGGAAAGCATGAGTTGTAGGTTTCCAGACTGCCACTTCCTGCCGATAATTAATACAGCGAACGGTAACCAGCTTGTCTACGGCTTGACGGCGCCAATCGGCTACTACGGAAGCGGGAAGAAACCAGTTATCTGAAAAGCGGATTTCTATGGCGGAATTTGTTTCAGGCGAACGATTATCCGCTAATATTCCGGCTTCAAAAGGAGTATTTCCCAATTTACTGAGTTGAGTACGCAGATTATCTGCCTGCGGGGTACGGGCAGGTTCTTTCTGATGAGGGAAAGAAAGTGTAACGCTATTATCATCCTCATCCGTGACAGTCAGAGCAAAGCCGAAGGCAGTATCTGCCAAAAGCAAGGATACGGAAATCTTTCGTTCGGAAGACTTACGTGCCAGCAACTTCTCAAACTCCTGGTCATAGTTACGGTAAAGCACAGTACGCGGACGGATACGAGGCATCTCACCTGCCGGATAGAGTTTATTTCCATCTACACGGTTGATACGGAAGCCTTGCAGGCGTCCTTGCTCATCGATATAACAAACACCGTCACCGTTGTTGAATGATTCCAATCCGGCTACTGTGAGGTAGTTTCCGCGTTGTTCCTTCATGGTGCCCATCTCTTCACCGAGGGATTTCGGAGTATCAAAAGAGAAGATTTCTTCACTGCGTCCGTGCAGGAAATAATGCGTAAATCCACGACTAAAACTTTTATCTAACTGGGGACGGAATGTATAATTACAAGTACCGGAAGAGGCCCGGGCGTATTCTTTACGGTGTGTAAAGATAGCATCCAGCTTTTGGCGGTAAGCAGCCGTAACATTCTTTACGTAAGAAACATCTTTCAGACGGCCTTCTATCTTGAGCGAAGTGGCACCTGCATCAAGTAACTCTTCCAAAATATCACTCTGATTCAAATCTTTGAGAGATAGCAAATGCTTATCACGTACAATTACTTTTCCGTCGGCATCCACCAGACTGAAAGGCAAACGGCAGAATTGTGCACATTCTCCCCGGTTGGCACTACGTCCGAAACAAGCCTGGCTGACATAACATTGCCCGCTATAACTAACGCAAAGTGCTCCATGTACAAATACTTCCAACGGCACTTCCGGACAAGCTTTATGAATATGGCTGATTTCCTGAAGGGAAAGCTCACGTGCCAATACTACTTGCCGGAAACCAGCTTCTGCAAGGAAACGTACTTTCTCCGGTGTACGGTTATCCATTTGCGTACTGGCGTGCAAGGGAATAGGCGGCAGGTTTAAGCGAGTGATTCCCATGTCTTGCACAATGAGGGCATCTACTCCCGCACGATACAAATCCCAAATCATTTTCTCCGTCTCTGCCAGTTCTTCTTCTCTTAAGATAGTATTGACAGTCACATAAATCCGGGCATTATATAAATGGGCATGAGCCACCAAAGCAGCTATATCTTCCAACGAATTGCCGGCTGCTGCACGTGCGCCAAACTTAGGTGCACCGATATACACTGCATCCGCACCGTGGTTAATAGCTTCAATGCCACATTCCATGTTCTTGGCAGGGGCTAGTAACTCTATCTTCCGTTGCTTTATCATATCGTTTTAGTTACAAGTTACAGGCTACAAGCTACGAGTGATACGCTATACACCGCAAGGTCTTGTCACTCGTAGCCCGTAGCTTGTAGCTACTTTATATCGTTAATATTGTACGGAGTTTCCTGATAAACGAAATAGTTCAACCAATTAGAGAACAGCAGATTGGCATGGGCACGCCAACGCACCATCACACCTTTATCCGGATCATTATCCACATAATAATTACGAGGTATTTCAATGGGCAGACCTTTATCCACATCCCTGCGATATTCCGTATCCAGCGTCAGTGGAGAGTATTCCGAATGTCCGGTAACAAAGAACTCACGTCCACCACGTGCTACCACCAGGTGTACGCCTGCATCTTCCGATTCCGAAAGTAAAGTAAGTTCCGGCACTTTCAAGATATCTTCTTTCCGTACTTCCGTATGACGGCTATGGGGTACATAGAACATATCATCGAAACCACGGAAAATGGCGTGTAACGGATCTAAAGGACGATGCTCGAATATGCCGAACATTTTCTTATCCAACGCATACTTGGGTACTCCATAATGATGATAAAGTCCGGCCTGTGCAGCCCAACATATATAAAGGGTGGACGTAACATGCGTACGCGCCCAATCGAATATTTCCATTATTTCATCCCAGTAAGTCACCTCTTCGAAATCCAATTGTTCTACAGGAGCACCGGTGATAATCATACCGTCGTACTTCTCGCCACGCATCTTTTCAAAGTCAGTATAGAATGTCTGCATGTGTTCTACAGGCGTATTCTTTGATGTATGACTCTTGATTTTCATGAACGAGATTTCCACTTGAAGCGGTGTATTGGAGAGCAAACGCACAAGATCTGTCTCCGTGGTAATCTTCAAAGGCATCAAGTTCAGGATAACGATGCGCAACGGACGGATGTCCTGTTGCGTGGCGCGGGAGTTGTCAATAACAAATATGTTCTCTTCTTTCAGCAACTCTATCGCCGGCAGCTTATCAGGTAAATTTAATGGCATAAGTTATCAGATTATCTTTAATTTAGAGTACAAAGGTACTGATAATTTTGAAATCTCCCGCGAAAGAATGAAAATGTAGGGACAAAAGCTATTCATTTATTCACTTCATACAAAGGAAGATAAAAATACTTTTAACAGAAACTGGTTTATTCTTTCAGATATTTAGATTATTATTTTACCTTTGTCAACCAACAGAGTTAATGAACATTGAAAAACATTAAGATGGAATAGAACTGGAATTCAAGCGTGAATTCAATTAATTAGCATCCCAAAGCCACAGACTTTCTTATACCAATTATGGTCCTTACCCACCTCAGATATTCCGATGCTTTAATTAACAGATAGAGCTACGTACTAACTAGAAATACAACAATTGTATTTCATAAAATAGCAACAAATGAGCAAAACAACTATTAAAAGTAACAGATTGATTTCTGTTTTATTATGTTCTCTTTTTCTACCTATTTCTTCTTGTGTCAATAAGTTAGATTCAGAGACTTCTCCAGGAACTACCCCTATCACATTTTCAACAAAGATCAATAAAACGAGTACACGAGTGACAAATACAACCTTCGAGAAAGGAGATAAAGTGGGATTATACGCAATGCTATCCTCCACTTCTATTGCAGAAGAAAGGTATATCAACAATTTGCAGTTAGAATGTACAGGAAGTAGTACGCTTATCCCCCAAAAAACAGTTTTCTATCCGGTAGGAGATGCAACCCTTGACTTTATCAGTTATTCCCCTTACCTACCAACGGAGATATCTGCCAATTCTTCCATTATTCCAATCTCTATACAGTCAGATCAAAGCAATCCTATTAAACGTTCACAATCAGATTTTCTAATCGCAACACAGTCAAAAGTGGCAAGTAGTGAAAAAGCTGTTGAACTGAAGTTTTATCATAAATTAGTCAAATTCAACATAACACTTACCCCCAAAGGAGATGAAACTGTTGAAAGTTTACTAAGTGCTAATCCACGAATCATTGCTACCGGATTCTATAATAAAGCCGACTATAATTTGACCACAGGGGAATTTACAAATCATAAAGAAGAAACAGATATTATTCCTTACGGAACATGGAGTATAAAAAACGGGAAACTCATAGGAAAAGAGATTATCATTATTCCTCAAGACATAAAATCCGATATACAATCATTCGTCATGGACTGGAACGGACAACTATACACATGCCCAATGCCGGAATTAACAATGACAGAAAATACACAATGTGACCTGGACATAGCAGCCATGCAGACTACCAGTCATATATTGACAGGAATAACCGGCAACATAGAAGACTGGACATCTGTTGAAGGTAAGGAAACAGATAATAGCGGCAAAACTACAGCAATACATATTGCCGCATTATCTTTTACCCAATCAAATGTTTATAAAGTATATAGTAGCGGTAAACCTATTGTAGAAATTTGCAAAGAATATCTTAGGTCAGATAATATTAGTTCACAAGCAATCACTATTTATCCTATCGGAGCCGATGAACAAAGCGACCTTACTAATGGAACTGTACTACAACTATTAGATGATGAAAGAGAGATCAATGGAGGAAAAATAAGTTGGAATACAGAAGATAATTCGTTTACATATACTACAGGTACTTCTGGAAAAATAGATAAATTCTATCTGAATGAATCAGGGATAATCACATTAATAAAACCCGAAAAGCCTTTGGATATAAATGTTATACGACATACGATTAGAGATATCAGGAATGGAACTTTAAAAGAATATCCTATAGTAAAAATAGGCATACAATATTGGATGCAGAAAGACTTGTGCGCAACTACATACAGAAACGGCACTCCTCTTACTAAACAAGTAGAATTAGGCAAGGGAGCAGGTTATTTTAAACCCGAAAAAGATGAAATATACTTCTATAATGGAGAAGCTATATTAGCTGGTAACTTGGCTCCAGAAGGATGGAAAATACCTAATAACGGAGATTGGGATTCACTAAGGCAGTATATCAAGAATGATATTTCTGTTTTAAAAACAGGAGATTGGATACCATTTAAGACGGGAGATATCGTATCCCCTGCCACTAACGAGACTGGATTAAGTTTTTATCCTTACGGAGTGTATACAGAAAGTGGAAATAAAACAGCTTTGATAAATGAGTCTGCCGCAGCTTTCTATTGGATAGGAGATGACGTGAATGGATTGACAGAAACCGTTATTTTCATGAAAAGTACATCAAACGATATTAACGACACTGGCAGTAATAAAGTGAAAGACAAAGATTATTATATAGCTGTTCCTATACGTTGTATAAAAGAATAGCCCAACAATAAAAGCATATCTCATTTCTTTTTCGTATTTTTGTTCCCAATGTACAAATAAGTTTTGTTCACCGAACAAAGACAACGAAAAAGAAATGAGAATTATCGACCTGATACACAGCAACGAGAAGACAGCTTTCTCTTTTGAAATACTGCCACCGCTGAAAGGCACAGGCATCGAAAAGCTGTACGACACCATAGATACTTTGCGGGAATTTGACCCGAAATACATCAATATCACCACACATCGCAGCGAATATGTGTATAAAGATCTGGGAAACGGTTTGTTTCAGCGCAATCGCTTGCGCCGCCGCCCAGGGACTGTTGCCGTAGCTGCCGCTATCCAAAACAAATATAATATTACTGTAGTTCCGCATCTTCTTTGTAGTGGTTTCACCCGCGAAGAGACGGAATATGTACTGCTCGATCTGCAATTCCTGGGTATTACCGACTTACTGGTGCTACGTGGGGATAAAGCAAAACATGAGTCCGTCTTCACTCCCGAAGGCGATGGCTACCACCATGCCATTGAATTGCAAGAACAGATCAATAACTTCAATAAAGGTATTTTCGTAGATGGCTCGGAAATGAAAGTGACCAATACACCATTTTCCTATGGCGTAGCGTGTTATCCCGAAAAACACGAAGAAGCTCCCAATATTGACACTGATATCTACTGGCTGAAAAAGAAAATGGAAGCCGGTGCAGAATATGCAGTCACACAGCTTTTCTATGATAACCAGAAATACTTCGACTTCGTAGAACGTGCCCGGAAAGCCGGAGTTACCATTCCCATCATTCCAGGTATCAAACCGTTCAAGAAAATATCTCAAATCAGCATGATACCCAAGACATTCAAAGTGGACTTGCCCGAAGAACTGGCATACGAAGCGATGAAATGCAAAACGGATGAAGAAGCCAAACAAGTAGGCATCGAATGGTGTGTTAAGCAATGTAAGGAATTAGTGGAACATGGAGTACCTAGTATTCACTTCTACTCCATCGGTGCAGTGGACAGTATAAAAGAAGTTGCAAAACTGGTATACTAGGGGAAGTTGAAAGTTGAGAGTTGGAGTAATCTAATTGGTAATTAGTAATTGATAATTAAATTATATATAATATCGTGTTTTTCAAAGAGGTAATAGGACAAGAAGCAGCCAAACAGCGACTCCGGCAGGAAGTGCAAGAGGGGCGTATTCCTCATGCTCAGCTCTTCTGCGGTCCATCGGGAGTGGGAAAACTTCCGTTGGCAATGGCTTATGCCCGTTACATCTGTTGCCCGAACCGTACAGATACAGACGCCTGTGGTACTTGTCCCTCCTGCGTAAAGTGGAATAAGCTGGTACATCCGGATGTACATTTCGTCTTTCCCATCGTAAAAAAAGGAAAGAAAGAAGTGTGCGATGATTATATAGCTGACTGGCGCCATCTGGTGCTGAACAGCCCTTATTTCAGTCTAAACCACTGGCTAAATGAGATGGATGCTGAAAACGGGCAAGCCATCATCTATGCAAAAGAGAGTGACGAGATAGTGCGCAAGCTCAGTCTGAAATCAAGCGAAGGTGGCTACAAGGTTACTATCGTCTGGCTACCGGAGAAAATGCACGTAGTTTGTGCCAATAAGTTATTAAAACTTCTGGAAGAGCCTCCCGAAAAGACAGTATTCCTATTGATATCCGAAACTCCGGACATGATACTGCCAACAATCCTGAGCCGTACGCAACGTTTCAACATCCGTAAAATAGAAGAAACGGATATTGCCAACGCCTTGCAACAGAAATACGGCGTACGTCCTAATGATAGTTTCACCTTGGCGCATCTTGCCAACGGTGACTTTATCAAAGCATTGGAAACCATCCACCTAAACGAAGAAAATGAACTGTTCTTTGAACTCTTTGTCAGCCTCATGCGTCTTTCCTATCAACGGAAGATACGTGAAATGAAGCAATGGAGTGAGCAACTGGCAGGCATGGGACGCGAACGGCAGAAGAACTTCCTGACATACGCCCAGCGTATGATACGCGAGAATTTTATCTATAACCTGCATTGCAAAGAGATGAGTTACATGACTCTGCCCGAACAAAACTTTGCCACCCGCTTCGCCCCTTTTATCAACGAACGGAATGTAATGGGAATGATGGATGAATTGAGCGAAGCGCAGATACATATTGAGCAAAATGTAAATGCAAGGATGGTCTTTTTTGATTTTTCATTGAAAATGATAGTTCTACTGAAACAGTAGAAATCAGATATATAGTAGTAATCTCAATCATAAATAAAAAAATGGATTTTAAACTACATAACGGAAGCGGAAGTCTCTGCTGCAAAAGTTGCGGCAGGCAAGACAAGCAACTGAACACCTACGACTGGCTGGCCGATATTCCCGGAAACGGAGAAGAAAGCGATCTGGTAGAAGTTCAGTTCAAGAATACCCGCAAAGGATATTTCCGCAATAGCAACCATATACCTCTTGAAAAGGGCGACATCGTGGCCGTAGAAGCAACACCGGGACATGACATCGGTGTGGTGACCCTAACCGGACGCCTTGTTCCGCTACAAATGAGAAAAGCTAACATCAAGTCTGAGGCTGATATCAAGCGTATCTACCGTAAAGCCAAACAGGTAGATATGGACAAATACAATGAAGCCAAAGGACGCGAACATAACACCATGATACGCGCCCGACAGATTGCCCTCAACCTGAATCTCAACATGAAAATCGGTGATGTGGAATATCAGGGAGACGGTAACAAAGCTATTTTCTATTATATTGCCGATGAGCGTGTAGACTTCCGCCAGCTAATCAAGGTATTGGCAGATGCTTTCCATGTCCGCATTGAAATGAAGCAAATTGGCGCACGTCAGGAAGCCGGACGAATTGGTGGTATCGGCCCTTGTGGACGCGAGCTCTGCTGTGCCACCTGGATGACCTCTTTCGTGTCAGTATCCACAAGTGCCGCCCGTTATCAGGATATTTCTCTCAATCCGCAAAAACTGGCAGGACAATGTGCCAAACTGAAATGCTGTCTCAACTATGAAGTGGACTGCTATGTGGAAGCTCAGAAACGTCTTCCTTCCAGGGAGATCGAGTTGGAAACCAAAGACGGTACTTTCTATTTCTTCAAGGCAGATATTCTAAGCAATCAGATAACCTACTCTACCGACAAAAACATTCCTGCCAATCTGGTAACAATCAGTGGTAAGCGTGCATTTGAAATCATCGGTATGAACAAACGGGGTACTAAGCCAGAAAGTCTTGTAGAAGAAGCACGCCAAGTGGAACCCAAGAAGCCGATAGATTTGTTGGAACAGGAAAGCTTAACCCGCTTTGACCGTAGTCGTAAAGGTAAAAATGGCGGAGAAAATAACGGTGGCGGGAATGGAAACAGCGGTAATAACAACCGCAAGAAAAAGAAAAAAGGAAATCCGAATCAACCTGGAGATCAACAATCCAGACCACGCCCACAAGGTGAACCACGCCCACAAGGTACTCCCAGACCACAAGGCGAGCAACCAAGGCAACAGGGGAACCAACCCAGACAACAAGGCGATCAGGTCAGACGCAACAAGCAAAAAAATCGTGAACGAGGAGATGGACAACGTGTTGATAGAGGTCCCAGACCCAACAATCCACCCAGACCACAAGGAGAGAAACCAGCCGGAAATGAAAAACCAGCCCAAGAATAAAACATCTCTCCTGAAGAGTTTAATACTGCTGTTCATCGCAAGCTTCTACACAGCCTGCGATGAACAGACTGTATATCATTCTTTTCAATCCCTGCCAACGGAAGGCTGGCAGCGGAATGACACACTATTCTTCAATGTTTCGGTTGCAGACTCCGCTACACTCTACAATGTATCCGTAGAAGTGAGAAACCGGAACAATTATCCATATCAGAATTTGCCCTTACTCATCTACTACGACAGCCCGGAGATCCCAAATATCAAGCGGGATACATTGGAGCTGCGACTTGCTGACAATGCAGGTATTTGGTTAGGAGATGGCTGGGGTGGGTTATATCAATCAACTCTCCCAGCAGGTTTCATCCGTATTGGAAAAGCCGGGGAATACCGCTTCAAAATTATACACCTTCTACCGGACGAAGTTCTTCCCGGTATCAATGATGTAGGAATCAAATTAAAACGCTGACAGTCTCTTTTTACGTCCTGCATCAATCCGCAGGAAGATGAACAGCAGGATGGTGAATCCCCAAAGCGAAGAACCGCCATAACTAAAGAATGGCAACGGAATACCAATCACAGGTGTCAATCCCAGCACCATGCCTACATTAATAAATAAGTGGAACAGGAATATACTAACGACCGAATACCCATAGACTCGACCAAAAGTAGACGGTTGCCGCTCCGCCACAGCAATCAGACGGAGTATTAATATAAGGAATAAGAGTAGCACAGCAGTAGAACCTATAAATCCTTCTTCTTCACCTACCGTACAGAAAATAAAGTCCGTATCTTGTTCGGGTACATATTTCAGCTTAGTCTGAGTACCGTTTAGGAATCCCTTTCCTGTCAGGCCACCGGAACCGATAGCTATCTTCGACTGGTTGACATTGTATCCGGCACCAGCCAGATCTTCTTCCATACCTAATACCACCTTGATACGTATCTGCTGGTGAGGCTCCAATACTTTATTAAAGAAGTAATCACTGGAATATAAGAAACCGATAGAACCGATAGCAAACATACCTATCAGGAAATAACTAAGATGACGCTCACTTAACGAAAGGAAAATAAGGTACCCAACTACCAGCATACACAGTCCCCATTGCACCCAAACCAAATTAAACGGAGTCACATATTCCGATATAAAATAAGCGATTAACAACACTCCAATGGTAACTAACAATATATTGCGTACCGGTTCCCATTTCTTCTTATAAACCCACACCATTCCTGCCGCAGACAGCAAGACCATCGAAAGTACTGCAAACTCCCCTATCGGCGTCGGCGTATCGGCAATAAACACCTGATCAAAACGAATACCTACCACAAAGTAAACTACCGCGCACACTCCGGAAAACAGTACCACACCTGGCATTCCCTCCCGATACAGAACCAAAAAGAAAGCAGTATATACCAACGCTGAGCCAGTCTCCCGCTGCAAGATAATAAGTATCATCGGGAACAAAATAAGGAAAACCATCATCAAGATATTCTTCCAGTTCTTCATGGTGAACGAATAGGAATTCATATACTTGGCAAGAGCCAGCGCCGTAGCAAACTTGGCGAACTCCGCCGGCTGCAAACTTACCGGCCCCATGACCAGCCACGACCTCGATCCCTTCGTATCAGGGGCTATAAAGATAGTGACCACAAGTAATATGGCAAGTGCTATATAAATCAGATAGGCAAACATATCATAAACGCTGTCTTCAAGCATCAACAACACAAACCCCAATCCGAAAGAGCAAATGATCCAAACCAGTTGCTTACCTGCACGAGTGGAGAAATCCCAGAAGTCGCGGTCACCATAATCATAGCTTGCCCCGCAAACGCTAAACCAACCGAATGCAATCAGAATCAAGTAAACACAGATCGTTACCCAATCCAGTGATTTCCATATACTATCTCTCCTCGTCACCATACATTATCACACGATTACTCATTTCTTCCGCTCTTTCTTCGCTGGCAGGCGAAAGTTTTCCATTCAAATACTGTTCCATCATTAAAGCACCATAAGGTACTCCATAGGTTGCACCCCAACCACCATTCTCCACATAAACGGCAATAGCGATCTTCGGCTTGTCCATCGGGGCAAAACCTATAAATGCAGAATGGTCATGTCCGCGATTCTGTGCCGTACCCGTCTTTCCACAGACTTCTACACCCGGCAGTATGGTTCCGGCTATACGGCAAGTAGCACTTCCGGTAACTCCCGTAACAGCCGCCCGCATACCTTCTACAATTTCTTCATAATAAGAACGATCAATAGAAGTGTAACGACGCTCCCGATAGGTACTATCCAATTCTGCATCTTGAATATCCTTCACAATATGCGGAGTCACAAAATAACCACGATTGGCAATGGTAGCCGCTAAGTTTGCCATTTGCAAAGGTGTACTTAAAACTTCACCCTGACCGATAGAAATACTGATTACCGTCAATCCATTCCATGATCCACGATAGGCCTTATCATAAACACCTGCATTAGGAATAAATCCACGTTTCTCACCCGGCAAATCCGTTCCCAACTTATAACCAAATCCTTGAGAAACCATGTGATCTTTCCATACAGTAAGCGCATTCTGTGGTGAACCGTATTTCTTATCACCAAACATGCGATAAAGCCCCCAACAAAAATAAGCATTACACGAAGTGGCAATAGCAGGTATCAACGGAAGAGGTGATCCATGCCCGTGGCATCCCACACGCAGACCTCCATAAATGAATCCGTGAGAACAAGGAAACGATGTGGATGGCTGTATAATACCTTCCTGTAAGAATGTCAGCGCCTGCGCTGTTTTGAAAGTAGACCCCGGAGGATAGACACCCATAATAGCACGATTCAGCAAAGGTTTCTGCTTATCTCTCTGCAGCATATTATGATTTTTACCACGTTGGCGGCCAATCATCAAGTGCGGATCAAAGTTCGGAGCAGATACCAGACAAAGGATCTCCCCCGTTTCCGGCTCAATAGCCACAATTGCACCGATTTTATTTTTCATCAGACGCTCACCTAACATCTGCAAATCAATATCCAACCCTAATTTCAGGTTCTTACCCGGTATGGATGGGCGGTCTAGTTTCCCATCCATATAGTGGCCCTGAATACGTCCGTGCGCATCACGAAGCAAAACCTCTACTCCTTTTTCGCCACGCAGGTATTTCTCGTATGACTTTTCTATACCTTGCTTACCCACATAATCACCGCGAATGTAATAGTCGTCAGCCTCAATATCTCTCATTGAAACCTCACCAATATCTCCCAAAGCATGTCCGGCAGAATTATAAGTGTATTGCCGGATAGTACGTCTCTGAATATAAAAACCCGGGAATTTAAAGAGTTTTTCCTGGAATACACCGCACTCTTCCGCCGAGAGCTGCGTCATAAACACCTGATGCGTATATCTGGAATAACCGGGATTCATCCAGCGATTCTTCACATCTTTCATCCGCTTCAGCAGCTGTTCTTTCGTAATATTCAGTGTGCGGCAAAAATCGAGAGTATCCAGTTCCGTCACCTCTCGCGGCACGAATGTGATATCATACGCAGGTTGATTGAACACCAGTAATTTTCCATTGCGGTCATAAATAGCACCGCGCGAAGGATACTGAATTTTATTAAGGAAAGCGTTACTATCTGCATTCTTCTTGTAAGTATCAGTCATGATCTGCAACACAAAAAGACGCATGATATAAATGATAACAATCACAATTGCTACCCCACCTATCACAAATTTCCGCTTTTCGAGTGTATAATCTTTTGCCATCTTACTTCTTCTTCACTCCTTCTATAGCCATGATACAGGTTATAGTCAGCAACGCACTTGCCACAATTCTCAGCAGCAACGTTCCGATATGGGCGAACGAAAAGAATTCTATGGTAAGTAATATTGCATGATGAATAAAAACGCTAACAACCAAATACTTCAGGAAAGGTACAATTCCCATCGATTTTATCGAAGGAACTATATTCTCAAACGCATCCCGCGGCACAAACAGGCGTAGGAATGTAGGACGCAGAAAAGCCAGTGCCACCGTAGCTGCAGCATTCATACCCGGCGTATCCGAAAAGATATCCACCGTCAGTCCCAGAAAAAACGCCCACAACATCAAAGTATTCCGTGGTGTTTCCGACTCAAATTTCAGTATGAGATAAATATATAGAAAAGGAGTGGCATATCCGGCAATATGCACATTATTCAGTATCAGTACCTGCAATAGTACCAAACCGATAAACCAACCTATTTTATGCAGATAATTGATGACCACCTCTTATTTAATTAACAATTGATAACTGACAATTGACAATTAAGGTTACCCCATTAATTGCTTATCACTAAATACTCTAACACTTATCACTCCCATCATTTCCCTTCTTCCTTCTCCAATGTCTGCTGCTCTTCTTGTCCGGTACGGGCAATCACCCGAACGTTGCTCACCTTTCCGAAATCCGTGGCCAGTTTTATCTTCAACAGATAAGAGAGACCGTCGTGAGAATCAGACATATCATCCACCGTTCCCACCATGATACCTGCAGGAAATACTGTAGAATACCCACTTGTCACCACCGTATCACCCAGATTAAACTCTGCATGGCGAGGTAAATCTTTCAAATAAGCATAACGAGAGTCTCCATATTCCCACTTCAAATAACCGAAATATTCACTGCCCACAATCTTGCAACTGATGCTCGATTTACTGTTCAGCAATGGAATAACGGTAGAGTAATGCGGAGAAGTTTTATAGACAATGCCCACTACTCCGTTGGCATCTACCACTCCCATTTCCGGACGGATACCCGCAGAGGTTCCTTCATCAAGGGTGATATAGTTATCCACCCGGTTCAGACTATTCTTGATGACATTCGCTTTGAAAATATGGTATTCGTCCGGTTCGAGCCGTTCCAGGCTATACAACCGAACAGAGTCCATTTCTTTATCTTTCAGCGTTTTCTCCAGGAAAGCCACCCGCTGCTCCAACCACATATTACGGTCGAGCAAGTCTTCATTGACAGATTTCAGATGGAAATAAGAAGTAATAGTTCCCGAAACATCGTAAACTTTCCCCGTCACACTGTTGGCAGATGTGAAGAACACACTCTGCTGATAGTAGTTGAAACGAAACAATAAAACAAAACTGGCTGCCTCTAACAGTAGAAAGAGGAACCAGTAGTTGTATTTAATAAGAAAGTTCAGTAAATTTCGCATATGGCTTTATCATCTCATCAGGAATGAGAAACGATCCACATTCTTCAGCGCCACACCCGTACCTTTGGCAACAGCATGCAGGGGATCCTCAGCAATATGGAACGGAATGTTAATCTTATCAGTCAAACGCTTATCGAGTCCGCGGAGCAATGCACCACCACCTGCCAGATAAATACCATTGTGCACGATATCGGCATACAGTTCAGGAGGTGTATTTTCCAACGCGTTCAAGATAGCGGTTTCAATCTTCGAGATTGATTTCTCCAGACAGTGCGCTACTTCCTGATAGCATACAGGCACTTCCATAGGCAGAGCCGTGATACGGTTCGGTCCGTGAACGATATAATCTTCGGGGGCGTCTTCACCAAGTTCAGTCAGGGCGGCACCCGCATTGATCTTAATACGTTCGGCCATACGCTCACTGACCTTCACATTGTGCTGACGGCTCATATACTCCTGAATGTCCGCAGTAAAGTCATCACCCGCTATGCGGATGGAATTGTTGGCCACGATACCACCCAAGGAGATAACGGCAATTTCCGTAGAACCACCACCTATATCTACAATCATGTTTCCTTCCGGAGCTTCCACATCGATACCGATACCGATAGCGGCAGCCATAGGTTCGAAAATCAAGTAGACGTCACGTCCGCCGGCATGCTCGGCAGAGTCGCGCACGGCACGCAGCTCCACTTCAGTACTACCCGAGGGGACACCGATAACCATACGGAGCGAAGGAGAGAACAGACGGTTGCGATTATTCACCATCTTTATCAAACCGCGTATCATCTGCTCGCAAGCATAGAAATCGGCAATTACACCGTCGCGAAGCGGACGGATGGTACGTATGTTTTCATGGGTCTTTTCGTGCATCATCTTTGCCTTATCACCCACGGCAATCATCTTATCGGTGCGACGGTCGAGAGCTACCACCGAAGGCTCATCCACCACAATCTTACCATTGGTTGTAATAATGGTATTGGCGGTACCAAGGTCCATCGCTATTTCTTGTGTAAAAGAGAATAATCCCATGCGAATATTTATGATTTATGAATTATGATTTATAATTTATGGATGATAATGAGGGCGCTTACAACTCTTGCTGTTCAGCGGTCATAACTCATAAATTATAAATCATAAATCTAATTAGTGTTTGAAATGACGAATTCCTGTGGTCACCATCGCGATGCCATGTTCGTTGCAATAGTCGAACGAAAGCTGATCCTTGATGGAACCACCCGGTTGAATAACTGCGGTCACACCTTCATTTCCGGCAATCTCCACACAGTCGGGGAAGGGGAAGAAAGCGTCGGATGCCATCACGGCACCTTTCAGGTCGAAGCCGAAGTTCTTGGCTTTTTCGATAGCCTGCTTCAAAGCATCCACACGTGAAGTCTGTCCCACACCGCTTGCCAGCAATTGCTTTCCTTTAGCCAGTACGATAGCGTTGGACTTACTGTTCTTCACAATCTTGTTAGCAAAGAGCATGTCTTCTATTTCCTGTGCGGTAGGTGCTTTCGTGGTTGCAGTTTTCAAATCTTCCGGCTTCTCGATGTTCAGGTCGCGGTCCTGTACCAACACACCATTCAAGAGAGAACGGAACTGCTTCTTAGGCAGTGCGGCAGGCTTGCGAACCAGAATAATACGGTTTTTCTTCTGTCCCAAGATTTCCAATGCGTCTACATCGTAATCAGGAGCGATAATTACCTCAAAGAAGATTTTATTGATTTCCTCAGCCGCATCCTTATCGATCACTCCGTTTGTGATGAGCACACCACCAAAAGCGGAAACCGGGTCACCGGCCAATGCATCGTTCCATGCTTCGAGCACCGTAGGGCGTGAAGCCAGACCGCAAGCATTGTTATGCTTCAATACGGCAAACGTAGTCTCCTCAAATTCATCGATCAGGTCAACGGCTGCATTGATATCGAGCAGGTTGTTGTAAGAGATTTCCTTTCCGTGAATCTGGTCGAACATAGCTTCCAGATTTCCGTAGAAGTGACCCTTCTGATGCGGGTTCTCGCCGTAGCGCAAAGTCTTCTGATTATTGGCAGAGCAACGGAATGCGGAACCTTCTTCGCCATCGAAGTAGTTGAAGATGGCTGAATCGTAATGGGAAGAAACGGAAAACGCCTCTTTGGCAAACCAACGGCGTTCTTCCAGCGAAGTGGTAGCTCCATGTTCCATCAGCATATCGCGGAACGGCTGGTATTGTGCCTGAGAAGCGATGATAACCACATCATTGTAATTCTTGGCAGCTGCACGGATCAGTGAGATACCGCCTATATCTATTTTCTCGATAATAGTCGGCTCGTCGGCACCGGAAGCTACGGTAGCTTCAAACGGGTACAAATCAACGATAACGAGGTCTATTTCGGGAATTTCATATTTTTCTATCTGTTGCATATCCTGTTCCAGTCCGCGACGGCAGAGAATACCACCGAACACTTTCGGATGCAGGGTCTTCACACGTCCACCCAAGATAGAGGGATACGTGGTCAAGTCTTCCACTGCTTTACAGGGATACCCCAGTGATTCTATAAACTGACGAGTTCCGCCTGTTGACAGAAACTCAACTCCTTCTTCATGCAGTTTGGTGATGATTTCGTCCAAACCTTCCTTATGATAAACCGATACTAAAGCGGTTTTAATTCTTTTTGTTTCAGACATGGAATTGCGTATATAAGTATTTGATGCGCAAAGGTACTAAAAATGTTTATTTGCACACATACTCAAACACAATAAATTAGGTATAATTAAAAAAGGCAGCAATCCTGTTTAGGATTTACTGCCTTAGTTCATAATCTTCCGCTCTGATGAGCTTGTTAGTTTCAGGTAATGAAATAATTTATTTCCCCCGCATGAAACTATTACCAGATAGAGATGCGTTCTTCTACCGGTACATACATCGGATCTTTTTCGGTAATGCCAAATGCATCATACCATGCAGCAATGTGCGGCAACGCAGCGTCTACACGCCATTTGCCCAAAGAGTGTACATCGATCTTCGTCAATTGCAGGATGGCTTCGGGACGGGTATTGTTAGCCCAAACATTGGCATAAGCCAGGAAGAAGCGTTGTTCGGGAGTGAAACCGTCTTTTACTTCCAGCGGAGCGGCAGCGGTAGCCTTCTTGAATGCCTGATAAGATACTTGCAAACCTCCGTGGTCGGCAATGTTCTCACCCAGTGTCATACGACCGTTGGCATGTACCCCCGGTGCAACTTCGATGCTGTCAAAGAAAGCAACCATTACATCGGCACGTTTCTCGAAGTTCTTAGCATCTTCTTCCGTCCACCAGTCTTTCAGATTACCGTCTTTGTCGTACTGGCGACCTTGGTCGTCGAAGCCGTGTGTCATCTCATGACCGATTACAACACCGATTGCACCATAATTGAAGGCATCGTCAGCATTCATATCGAAGAACGGATATTGCAGGATACCGGCAGGGAAACAGATTTCGTTCGTTGTCGGGTTGTAATAAGCGTTTACGGTCTGCGGAGTCATCAACCACTCGTCCTTGTCTACCGGTTTGCCAGCTTTGGCAACCATTTCGGCATAGTTCCACAGGTTGGCACGCTTGATATTGTTCCAATAAGAGTCGTCCTTGATTTCCAACGTAGAGTAGTCTTTCCACTTATCAGGATAACCGATCTTCACGTGGAAAGTAGCCAGTTTTTCCTGTGCTTTCAGCTTGGTTTCGTCGCTCATCCAGGCAAGGTTGTTGATGCGTTCGCCCAGGCTGGTCTGAAGGTTCTTCACCAAAGATATCATACGTTCCTTAGCAGCGGCAGGGAAGTATTTCTCTACATACATTTGCCCCACGGCTTCACCCAGTGCGGAGCTCACTACAGAAACGGCAGTCTTCCAGCGGGGTTGCATTTCCTGCGTTCCAGACATGGTGCGTTCGTAGAAGTCAAAGTTCTGCTGAGCCATCTCGTCATTCAATGCGCTGGCGGCAGAGTCAATCAGCTTCCATTGCAGGTAAAGGACTTGCTGATCAACAGGTAAGGTATTAAGGATGTTAGCAGCTTCAGCTACCGAAGCAGGCTGGCCGACAATGATTTCCTTCACATCTGTCAGTCCAAGACCTGAAAGGTAAGCGTCCCAGTTGAAAGTAGGATAATTCTTCTTCACCTCTTCCATGCTCATCTTATTGTAGTTAGCATGCGGGTCACGCAGTTCGGTACGAGAACGGAAAGCTTTGGCAAGACGGGTTTCTACGTCCATAACCACTTCCATACCTTTCTTGGCAGTAGCCTCATCGAAACCTGCCAACTGATACATTTTCTGTACATGAGTACGGAAGGCATCACGGATAGCGGTAGTAGAAGGATCAGTAGCCAGATAATAATCGCGTTCGCCCATGCTCAAGCCGCTTTGATAAAGCTGCACGGCGTTCTCGTTACTGTTCATTTCGTCGGCAGCTACATAGAGGCCGAGGTAAGCACCGATGCCCTGTTTACGCAGATCGGCGAGCAAAGCATAAACAGCTTCTTTATCTTTCAGGGAAGCAATTTGTTCCAAGTCGGCTTTGATAGGAGCAACACCTTCCTTGTTCAGCTTCACGCTGTCCATAACAATCTTGTAGAGGTCGCCTACCTTTTGCGCTACACTACCTGCTTCATGCTGAGTGGCAGCCAGTTCTTCAATCAAACCTTGTATCTGCTTACGGTTATTCTCGGCAAGTTCTGTAAAAGAACCGTACTGTGAATACTCAGGTGAAAGTGGATGACTTTCAATCCAACCGCCACAGGCGTACTGATAGAAACTACTCCCCGGAAGGGCAGTTGTGTCAAGATTGGCAAGCTGGATACCGGCTGTCATTTCAGCTTTCTGCTTGCCCGTACCACATCCCACCATCATAAGGCAAGCTGCGGCTAAAGGTAAATAATGAGTTACTTTCATAAGATATAAAATAATGTTATAAGTTTTATTGTTCTTTCCGAACTGCTTCCAGTTCGGTAGAGACGGCATCCCACTCTTCCATCACAGAGTCGAGTTGTTGTTTCAGTTTCTGATGCTGCTCGTAAAGGGCCATATCCGAAGCTCCCTCAGGAGTTGCCATTCGGGCTTCGAGAATGGCGATGGCAGACTCGGTCTGCTCTATCTCCGATTCACAGTCAGCAACGCGACGTTCCAGTTTTTTGAGCTTCTTGTTCAGTTCCTTCTGCTCTTCATAGGAAAGCTTGGCAGCGGAAGATTGAGTGGCGGTATCCGCATTCTCTTTTCCACCGGAAGGTGAGGTAGAAAGTGCGGGGGCTTTCTGTAATTCGTTCAGGCTTTCTATCTGCTTCTTTTGCAGGAAGTCGTAGATGCCACCGAGGTGTTCTTTTACAATTCCACCACCGAACTCATATACTTTAGTCGCAAGTCCGTCCAGGAAATCACGGTCGTGGCTTACTAAAATGACTGTACCGTCAAATTCGCGAATGGCATCTTTCAGTACATCCTTCGAACGCATATCGAGGTGGTTAGTCGGTTCGTCCAGTATCAGGAAATTCACAGGTTCCAGCAGGAGTTTGATCATTGCAAGGCGGGTACGTTCTCCACCAGACAACACTTTCACCTTTTTATCAGAAGCTTCACCGCCGAACATGAAGGCACCAAGGATATCGCGTATCTTCAGGCGGATATCGCCTACGGCTACGCGGTCGATGGTATCAAATACCGTTAAACTTTCATCCAGGAGTTGTGCCTGATTCTGAGCGAAGTAACCGATCTGTACATTATGACCGAGGGTGAGTTTACCGGTATAGTCGGTTATTTCTCCCATGATACACTTTACCAGGGTGGATTTACCTTCACCGTTCTTACCTACGAACGCCACTTTCTCACCACGGTTTATGGTCAGGTTGACATCGTGGAAGATGACATGGTCACCATAGGCCTTCCGGACATCCTCACAGATGACAGGGTAACTTCCGCTACGGCTGCTGCAAGCAAACTTCAGGCGCAATGCAGAGTTGTCTTCCTCGTCTACCTCGATGCGTTCTATCTTTTCCAGTTGTTTGATGCGGCTCTGCACCTGCACAGCTTTCGTGGCTTTATAGCGGAAACGCTCGATAAAGGCTTCCGTATCTTCTATCTGTTTTTGCTGATTCTCATAGGCACGGAGTTGCTGTTCGCGACGTTCCTTCCGCAGTACGACGAATTCGTCATACTTCACTTTGTAGTCGTAAATCTGTCCGCAAGTGATTTCAATGGTGCGCGTGGTGACGTTATTGAGAAATGCACGGTCGTGACTCACCAATACCACGGCATTGGCACGTGTGGAAAGGAAATTTTCAAGCCATTGGATACTCTCAATATCCAGGTGGTTGGTAGGTTCATCGAGCAATAGCACATCGGGACGGCGAAGCAGGAGTTTGGCAAGTTCGATACGCATACGCCAACCACCGGAGAACTCACTGGTGGAGCGGTCGAAGTCTTCGCGGCTGAAACCTAATCCTTGCAAAGTTCGTTCTATTTCAGCACGGAAGTTGGTGCCGCCCATCATCAGGAAACGTTCGTTCTCATGAGTGAAACGGTCGATGAGTTTATGGTATTCTTCGCTGTCATAATCGGTGCGTTCGGCAAGTTGCTGGTTCATGCGTTCAATGTCTGCTTGCATTTCGAAGATGTGTTCGAAAGCCAGTTCCGCCTCTTGCATCACGGTACGCTTATCACTGAGAATCATCACCTGTGGCAGGTAACCGATAGTACATTCGCGGGGAATGGCAACGACGCCGGAAGTGGGCTGCTGTAGTCCGGCCAATATCTTGAGCATGGTAGACTTACCCGCACCATTCTTGCCCACCAGGGCGATGCGGTCTTTTTTGTTGATTACGTAAGAGACGTCTTCGAACAGAGGGGTTGCATTAAATTCTACTTTCAGTCCTTCTACTGATATCATAGTGTCAATGAATTTATCGTTCAGGGCTGCAAAGGTAACGATTTCCAGCGGGATATGACATCGTAAACCTATATTATTGTAACTCGTTGGCGGAATTCATTCATTTATGTAGGGTTATGAATAAGACTCACCACAGATTACACAGATTGACACAGATTCTATTTTACTGATTATTAGATTAATAAATCTGTGTCAATCTGTGGTGAGTCTTATTCATTCCTATGCCTTTTTGAGAGAAATGCTCTTTCCGTTCTTTCAGTCTTTCAGCCCTCCCCGAGCTCCCTGTTCATCGGCATTCCGGCTGAAACTTCCGACCTGAATGTTGTTTCAGGCATCTTTCAGCCGGAATGCCGATGAACAGGGAGCTCGGGAAAAACTGAAAGACTGAAAGAAGAAAAAGTTGTTTTTATGAAGAATGATCAAGTTCTTTTTCAAGAATATTTGATCTGAAAACAAGTAATGATGTGATCCGGTACAAGTAATGTTGTGGGTGATTACATTGCTTGTTCTCATCCACAACAAGCAATGTAATTTCAGGTAATGATCGAGGCATGAAAAAACAAGTAATATATATGTACGAATATCTTTTTTATACAAGAAAAAATCATCTCTGATTATCAATATATTACAAACTTCTAATTTCTTGTCGACAAGAAGTTGGGAGTTTGTCGACAGGAAGTTAACTTCTTGCCAACAAACTCCTAACTTCCTATAAAAGGAGAAATAACCGATTCTCCGGTTTCCTTACACTGCATAGACCTCGTGATTGACAGAATGAATAGCGGATTATCTGAAACTTCCGGAGCCTGCGTTCAATTATCTGTATCGGAAAGGCTGAACGCTTTTCTTTCATCCTACTCTTTTAGCATCTATATATCGGTGGTATTGGATATATAGATACTGCATGTCCGATATATAGATGCGACATGTTCGATATATAGATGCTACGCATCCGGTGTATATAGCCAATATTCAGAATATGAATTAAATTTCTATTGGTTATGAATTAATTCACCACAGAGTTTCACGGAGTTCTATTCTTTTGATTTCAAATTGATTAAACTCTGTGTTACTCTGTGGTGAAAACTCATTACTATCCCATTATGCACCCACTCATTCTTCTACTTTCAGCGGCAGGATGATTGTAAAGCGTGTACCCTTTCCGGGCGTAGACGCTACTTCGATCTTCCCCTTGAAACGTTCAGCGATTGTCCGGCAGATGGCCAGCCCCAGTCCTGTACCTTGCTTGAAGGCGTCTCCTTTGTAAAAACGGTCGAAGATATGTTCTATCACTTCTTTGGCCATGCCTGTTCCCGTATCTTCCACAAATATCTTTACACGATTGGAAGTGGCAGGCCGGTAGCCTATACAGATATTTCCTTCGGAGGTAAACTTAATCGCATTGTTCACCAGATTGTTGATAACCTGGCTCAGGCGAGTGGGATCGGTAGCAATAGTGATCTCCTGTCCAGGAAGATCCAGCAACAGTTCCACGCCTTTCTTCATATTCATTCTTTGCGCACTGCCTATCTCATTCAGTACCTGATGGAGGGAGATGTTGCAGAAGTTGAACTCCATGGTGTTCGACTCTATCTTGGAGAGGTCCAGGATGTCGGATATCAGGACCATCAACAGCTGGCTGTTCTTTTCAATCAAAGAGGTAAATTCGATGATGTCGTCCTTGGTCAGGTCTGAGTCTCCATGGGCCAGCAGGGAGGAAAAACCTACGATGGCATTGAGCGGGGTGCGTATTTCGTGGCTCATATTGGCAAGGAAGATACTTTTCAGTTCATCACTGTGCCGGGCTTTACGCAGGGCTTCGTTCAAACAGTCTTCGGTATCCTTGTATTTCTGAGTGCTCATACAGATGCCGACAATACGGTAAGGGGCTTCTTTCAGCTGCCCGACGTAGGTGGACTGGGCTTCGAACCATTCCCAACTGCCGTCGTCGCGGCGGAGGCGGTATTCTACAGGAGCTTCATATAGATTACCATCCAGCTGCAAGGTTAAGGCATCAAACACCGACTGACGGTCGTCGGGATGTATCAGATAAGCAAACTCTTCGGGGGTGAGGGTGTAGTCGCGGGTAGGGATACCCAAATATTCGAAATAGCGGGGATCGATAATCATAAGATTACGTTCTAGGTCGTACGACCACTGGAATATCTGCGTACGACTCAGGGCGATGTTCAGCAAACGTTTCTGGGTTCTTTCTTCCAGCACATTGCGGTAATAGAGTACGATTCTTACCAGCCGCTCTTCTTCATACACGCCTATCAAGGCACCTTGTATCAGAAAACTGATGTGCCGCTTCTGTTCATAGATGAAACAGTTAGAAGACAAGGGGATGATGCGCTGGCAACCTTCGCGCAGTTCCTGTAAATAACGAGGCAGGACATTCTGCTTATCCTGCACTACTTCCAACAAATCGAAGACAGACTTACCGATGATGTCCGTATCCAGTTGGAGTTCATCACTCATCTGCTTGTTCACGCGCCAGATACGGTCTTCAAGGTCAATCATGACAATGCTGACGGGCCATACATCGAACAATTGTTCGGCAATGGCGTTCACTATCCGTACTTCTTGGGGTATATCAGGGTTCATAAAGGGTTATGTTTATCGTGTAGACGGCAAAGGTCGGGCTTAAACGGGTAGGCAACAAACAAACCGGAAGAAATTAATATTCCATTTTGGCACAGATATATTCCGTCATTCACACCTTTACATCTTTTAACGGGACGAAAAGGGACAGAGAGTCGAATTTAACGGTTATTCCTGCTGATTATAAATCAATATCATTCAATTTTGCAAGCCTAAAAGATAAGACATGAGTATAACTAAATTCAATATAAATGCCGACTTCATTGCATATCAGCAGATCACGGCAAGTGGGCTGAGCCATCTGTCGGGACGGGCTTACAAGACGGAGGGAGGCATTTTCGCTCTTTGCAGCAAGGGTTCGCTGAAGACAATTATTAATCATACCGAATATCGGATTGGGGTGAATGAGCTGATAGTTGTTCCTCCCGAGACTTTCGTCCAGCTACTGACCGCATCGGATGATGTGGAAATACATGCTGTCATGTTCTCGCAGCGACTGATCCAGAATGCCGGAATGGGCAAGAATATGATGGATAAGTTTCATATCATTGGCAAGCATTATGTTTTCTCGTTGTCGGAAATGGTTTCGCAACTTTACTCGGAGATGTTTACGTTTCTGTCGCACCTTTATAAAGAGGTTGGGGAGAAGTTGAGTGAGGCTGTGTTGCAGTCGTTCCTAAGTCTGATGTTGCAGGGGGTATCCGAACTTTGTCCGGAACAGGCGAAACTGAAAGAGACGCCAGGCAGCAGACATTTCCATCAGTACCGGATTTTTGTCCGAATGGTACATGAGGAATATGCCCGTGAGCATCAAGTGGTGTATTATGCCAAGAAGATGAATATGCAACCGTCCGCCCTTTGCCGGCTTGTCAAGAAGGAGTCGGGACATACGGCAATGGAGATTATCAACAGGACACTCATCATGGATGCCAAGACGCAACTGCGCACGGAGAATACGCAAGTGAAGGATATTGCGCTGAGTCTGGGGTTCAATAATGCCGCCTTCTTCAATAAATTCTTTAAGAAGCATACAGGGGTGACGCCGCAAATGTTTCGGAATTCGGTAAGATAACAGGATTACAGAAGAAGAAGGATTGTTTCTGCATTCCCAGCAAGTGAAGATATTTATTTCATCTTGCGCAGCTTTGCCTTACGAAGCAGACGGCGGGCAGGAATGGCTTTTATTTCCCCATCAGTGTACCCACTATCACAGTTTCGTTCCGCTGTGCTTTTTTCTCAAGCATGCGTTGCTCGGCCAGTGCCAACCCATAGTGCAATTTCTCGCTTAATTCCTTCCACTCATCGTTTGACATAACTTTCTATGGTTTTAAAGAGTTCTATTTCATACATCCGTGTCGGAAGAGTAGGACCACCTTCAAAATATTCTTAGTAAGAATTTAGAGTTGCCGGCATTTTCACCGTAGCAACTGCGACAAAGATAAAGAAACTCCCCCAAATCCATGCAGCACAAGCCATAATTCTCGATTCATCCGGAGAATAATTGGTATGCGGACAACGCGAATGGAGCGGACGAACGCGTACCAATCCCCCCCCTTTCGTGAACCTTTTATGTTGCAAACGAGTTAATTAAGAAGTACTAGAGACTTTTTACGAAAAATACAACTACGTGCATTTAATAAAAATCCCTAAGTTTGCATCATGAAAAAGTTACTGCTGACTCTGCTCACTTTCCTGATAGCCGTTAATGTGGCTTATCCACAACTCGCCATCCGCCACCGTTTAGCCACTCCCCGACCTGCCGACTCGCTCGATATAGACTATTACTCCCACAAAAGGGGGCTTCAGGCGGGCACCATGGTCTTCGGTATCAATATGGGAGTCTGGACCTTCGACCGCTATATCCGTAAGGCTGACTTTGCCTACATCAACGGACGTACTATCAAGGACAACCTCAAGCATGGCTTCGTGTGGGACAATGACGCCATGGGCACCAATATGTTCATGCACCCCTACCACGGCAGTCTGTACTTCAACTCTGCCCGGTCCAACGGATACAATTTCTGGCAGTCCGGACTCTTTGCTTTCGGCGGCAGCTTCATGTGGGAGATGTTTATGGAGAACGAATATCCCTCTACCAACGACATCATTGCCACCCCTATCGGTGGTATGGCCCTGGGCGAAGTGACTTACAGGGTTTCCGACCTCATCCTCGACGACCGGAAAACCGGTTGGTCACGCTTCGGACTGGAGTTTGCCGGATTCCTGGTGTCCCCTATGCGCGGCTTGACCCGTATTATCAACGGAGATGCCTGGAAGCGGCGTTCCACTTCGGGTAAGCAATTCGGTGTACCCGATGTAAGTGTGGATGTATCTCTGGGTATACGTACCCTGGAACTGAAAGACGAGATTCTGGACAAAGGTGTGGGTCTGGCCTCCGAAATCAACATCGAATACGGCGACCGCTTCGATGCGGAAGATACCAAACCTTACGACTATTTCTCCATCCAGGCAAACCTGAACTGGCAGAAAGATCAACCGGTTCTGGGACAGATAAACATCATTGGCCGACTGGTAGCCAAAGAGTTGGTGAACAACAAAAAGCACTACCTCAGCCTTGGACTGTACCAGCACTTCGACTACTACGATTCGGACACGATATCAGCAGTATCGGCAAAAGTACCTTATAAATTCTGTACACCCGCTTCCGTGGGCGGCGGCCTCATCTACAAAAGAAACCTCAAACGAAACTGGGGAATAGATGGTTACGCCTACCTCAACGCCATCCTTCTGGGAGGTGCCCTCAGCGATTATTATCAAGTGGACGAACGCATCTACAACCTGGCCAGCGGCTACAGTAGCAAGCTCAACTTTAACTTTACCTACAAGGACCGCCTTGCTATATCCACCATCTACGAAGTCTACCACATGTTCACCTGGAAAGGGTATCCCCAAGACATCAACTGGGACGAAGTGGAGCCGAAGACGCTCAATGCACAGGGCGACCGTTCGAGGGCCATTCTCCATGCAGTCGGCCTCCGGCTGGACCTGAAATTGCGGAAGCAACTGTACCTCACCGGCACATTTATGAACTACACCCGCGATACCAAATACAGGTATCACGCCAATGTATTTTCCAATACTTCGGAAGGGCGTATTATGCTGACTTATAAATATTGATGGAAAGGCATCACCATTGCCTTACTCATATATTTTCCATTCCCACAACCCCGCATCTCCCCGCAGAATATGTAAGCGGAGATAACGTGCCTCGCCAATACCCTTAGCCACATGGGGAAACCGTGCCTGAAGTTTCTTTTCTTCGGCACACACCTGCCAATGCTTGCCATCGACAGACTTTTCCAGTCTCCATGTATGCCCTTCTGTGGGCTTGGTGAAATAGAACTGGCATTCGCCAACGTTGCGCATCTCTTTCAAATCCACCGTAATGTACGGACTGCTATCCGTGACGGCAGCCATCCAGCGAGTTCCGTTCGATTCATTGCCCACGTGGGCAGCCTGATAGGTATGTGTACGGGTATATTTCTTCACCGCGAAGGGTCAGCCAGATTATCGGGAATCAGAGGATTATAATTGCAGTTTGCAATCAAAGCTTCCACAACGGAAGTATCCACAGCAAAAGCCGTCCCGTGACGGATGCCACGAGGGAATGAAACCAGATCAGACACATCTTCCCAAGTCTCGCCATGATCCAGTGAACGGACTGCACCGTAACGGTGGTCGCGGTATTTATCGAAATAAATATAGAGCGTATCACCCACAAACAAGGGGGCAGGTCCTTCCGCCCAGTAGTTTCCGGTGATAGAAGGGGAAACTTTAGTAGGGAATCCTTTCGCCAGATTTCTGGTACGGGTAATGCGGAGATTCTTCTCCGGAGGATTGGAGTTTTCATTCTTCACCACCATAATAAGGTCCTCATTCTTCGGGTCTTTCACGATGGCAGCATCAATGACGCTGAAATCGGGGTTGAAAAACATTTTGGTCTTCGAGAAGGTCTGGAAATCTTTCGTGGTTACGTAGTACATGCGATGGTTCAACCCTTTCTCACTCTCACTGGTTGCCACTTCTTTATGACGGCCTGGGATGGTGGTTGCCCAGAAAATATAATACGTCTGCGATGGTTCATCGTAGAAAAGTTCGGGTGCCCAGCAATTGTGGGCAGTCGGTTCGTGCATCATGACGGGAATGGCTCGCTGCTCGCTCCAATGAACCAGGTCGCGGGAAGAGGCATAGCCGATAATCCGGTCGGTCCAACTAGAAGTCCAGACCATATGAAAGGTGCCATCGGGTGCCTGGCAGATGCTCGGATCACGCATCAGTTTATCTTTACCCACGGCAGGGGTCAGGTATGACTTGCCACCGTTCAGGGCGGTCCAGTTCAGACCATCGTAACTATAAGCCAGATGCAGTCCGTCTTTGCTGTCGTTGATGAAATAGGAAAAAAGATAAGCCGTTCCATTGGCATAAGTGGTCATCAGGGTGCCGAAACACAAAGTCAACCAGATAAGTACAGTTTTCATGGTTTATTCAAGATTAATGATTTCATTGCCTACAAAGATATAGTATCCCCGGAACATACCGAAACGGAAAAGACTGGAGAAATGAACCGATACCTGTAATATTGTGTAAAATTCAGTTGTCCAATCAGAAGAATTCCTCTACCTTTACACCGGTACATCAAATATTATAGATTATGAAAGGAGAGCGTAACGCACAGGTATATCAAGTAGGGCCTTATCTATTCGGTACTTCCTCCACCATTCCACACTGGAAAACGGAAGAGCTGATTCCCTCCCTGAAACCTTTCCTGTTATCTTTAGATACATACAAAAAGAAAGAACTCAAAATAGCATTCTCACTTGCCGTCCAGCCGGAGAGTGAAATCCAAGAAGAAGACCATGCAAAATATCGCTCACTCGTCGAGTTTGAATGGGAAGGTGCCACATGCAGGATCAGTGTGATTCCGGATACGGACTCTTATCTCATTACCATCCTCGCTCCCAACGATCCGAAAGAGTACACAGCTTATTTCTTCTACGGATTTACCAAAGGTGTCCTGTTCCTGCACGAAACAGAAGCGGATGCATTTGTGCTCAACAATATCCTGATGATGATTTATGCTTTCAATACGGCTTGTTCCGATACTGTATTAATGCACGCTTCCGTCATAAAGAAAGATGGAAAGGGATATCTCTTCCAAGGCAAAAGCGGAACGGGAAAAAGTACGCACAGCGGGTTGTGGCTGAAGCATATCCCCGGCTGTGAACTGCTGAACGATGATAATCCCATCGTGCATTTCAACCGGGAAACAGGTGAAGCCACAGTCTACGGTTCTCCCTGGAGCGGAAAGACACCCTGCTACAAGAATGACTCTGTTCCTGTAGGGGCATTTGTACGATTGGAACAGGCTCCGATGAATGAGATTCAACGAGAGAGTCCGGCACGGGCCTTCGCATCACTATTGCCATCGTGCTCTAATCTGAAGGAAGTGAGAGAATTGAATAATGGTGTCATCGAGACAGTGAAATATCTTGCGGCCCATACTCCGGTGTATTTTCTGAAATGCTTGCCGGACAGGGAGGCGGCGGAGATTTGTTTTAATACGGTATAGAAAGGAAGAAAACCAGTTGACGAGTTGACAAGGGAACAAGGGGCTGCGCAATGCTCCTATGCCGCATGGAACCTTGTCCCCTTGTCAACTTGTTAACTCGTCAACTTTCCCTCAAAACCGAAAAAGAATGATAGATAACGGACGAAAAAGAATCATCCCTAACGAGGTACTGTTACCCGAAGTAGCACGCCTCATCAGCGAAGGACATACCGTAACCCTGACGGTCAGAGGAAATAGTATGAACCCGTTTCTTGTAGACCGTCGCGACCGTATTATTTTAGGCCCTTTTACCGATGATGATTTACAACCGGGCGTTGCCGTACTTGCCAGAGATACGAACGGACATATTATCTTCCACCGCATCATCCACCGCAACGGCCAAGAGCTAACATTACTGGGAGACGGTAATATACGAATAACCGAACAGACCAACATAGCCAACGTCATGGGAGTAATGATTGCCGCCATCCGTAAAGAGAAAGAATATCCGTGTAATGACCGTGTCTGGCAGCGCTACTCTTTTTGGTGGATGAAACTGACCCCTGTAAGGCGATGGCTATTGGCAATATTCAGAAGAAGAAAGATTTTTCATCCGCAGATGATGCGAATAACGCAGGATTAAATACTGCGTAACAAAAAATCAGTGTCATCCGCTTCATTTGCAGATGAGAAATTATCACAATAACAACCCCTAATACATACAAACAATGAAAATTAAGAACGGATTTACTTTACATCAGATTGGTGACGAACACATCATCATGCACAACGGTACAGGAAACGTAGATTTCAGCAATATCATCAGCCTGAACCCTACGGCAACCCGCCTTTGGCAACATGTAGAAGGAACAGATTTCAATACCGACACCCTTACCGATTTCCTTACGGAAAACTACGAAGTAGACGCTGAAACCGCAAAGCGGGATGCAGAACAACTGATAAAGAACTGGTTGGAAGCCGGAATCATAGAATAGCATATGCGTCGTACTTTCCTAACCTTGGTACGTTCCGGATTATGGAACACCCCCGTCGACCCAACCCCGTTCAGTAGCATGAACAGTGCCGACTGGGAAGAAATATACCAGCTGGCACGTACCCAAGCCCTTCTCGCCATTACCTTCGACGGAGTGCTCAGTCTGCCGGCAGAACTGCGCCCACCCCGACCGCTCTACCTGCAATGGGCAGCTAAAGTAGTACAAATCGAGCAGTCTAACCTCCGCCTGAATGAAGAACTCCCGGAAGTTTTTATGCCATACCGGGAAGCCGGTCTACACCCTATTCTACTGAAAGGACAAGGCATCGCCACTCACTACATAAACCCATTGCACCGTCAATGTGGCGACATCGACGTCTATATCGGAAAGGAAGGACAGCCCATAGCCAACAATATTTTGTTCCGTCACGGTGCAGAGGCAGAAGGAGAAGCATCGGACAAACACGCCAGCTATTCATTTCATGGCGTTCATATAGAAAACCATCGTATCATCCTGCGGATTAACAATCCGGCAGGTAACCGGTACTTCCAACGTCTGATACAGGAATGGTACCCACAGCATGCTGAAACAAGAGAGATACACGAATATCCCGTCAGCCTCCCGCCTGTAACATTCAATGCGCTGTATATCTTCATGCATGCATTCGTCCATTTCCTGAACAGCGGCATCGGCCTTCGCCAAGTTTGCGACTGGACCCGTCTGTTGGCAACACGTCATGAAGATATTGACAAACTTTTGCTGGAAAAGTATTTCCGTAAAGTAGGATTGCTACGTGCCGCAAAAGCTTTCGGATATATCGCCGTGCATTATCTGGGTTTGCCGGAAGACAACCTGCCCTTCTCCGTCAAAGGTATGGAACGGGCAGGAGAAATCTTACTGGATGATATCTTTGCTACCGGAAACTTCGGTCAGCATGACGCACGCATCAAGCCACGTCCCAAAGGTTATTGGGCCGGGAAATGGCACACTTTCTGCCGGGCAACCAAACGCTGCATGAAGCTGCGAAAGTTTGCTCCCAATGAGGCGTTATGGTATCCGGTGACGCTGATAAAGGGAACAGTAACAATACAAATTAACAAGCTCGCAGCTCGTAACTAACTCATTATGAAGACAGAACAAATAAAGTACATCTGGGAAGTATCTCACGGACAACGGGAACGTATTCTCCTCTCCTGCCTCACAGGTATCATTGGGGTAGCGGTTTCTCTTGCTTTTATTTATGCTTCCAAGGTCGTCATCGACATTGCCACAGGTGCCGCCATCGGAAGCCTGACCAATGCCGCTATCCTTACTATCGCTTTGTTAATCGCCCAACTTCTGTGCGGAGCCGTCGACACCTGGCTCAGTGCCCGTATGCAAGTGGAAACTGGAAACGCACTGCGCCACCGCCTATTCTCCCGTCTATTACAAAGCCGTTGGAACGAATTGGAACGCTTCCACACCGGCGATATCGTAAACCGGGTGGAACAAGATACCGCCGCTATCGTGGGGGTACTGACCAGTACAATTCCGGCTTTCATAGTTACCATCGTTCAGTTGGTAGCCGCATTCGTATTCTTCTGCTTTCTCGATCCGTCCCTGCCTTGGGTAGTGGTAGGCATTCTACCTATTTTCCTATTGGGTAGCCGCTTCTATATGAAACGAATGCGCCGCTACACCCGTGAAATTCGGCAGAGCGACAGCCGTATCCAGTCCGTTATACAAGAAAGCCTGCAACACCGAACCGTCATCAAAACCCTGGAACAAAGCGACCGGCATATCGGAAAACTGGATGATCTGCAAGATGCACTCCGTAGTCAGATATTCGGTCGTACCCGCTTTTCGCTCTCTGCACGTATGCTGGTGGCATTTGCGTTTTCCGGCGGCTATCTTACAGCATTTCTTTGGGGGGCAGTACGCCTTAGCACAGGGAGTATCACCTTCGGAACAATGACCGCCTTCCTGCAATTGGTAGGAAAAGTGCAACGACCTGCCCTCGATCTTTCACGCCTACTGCCTTCCTTTATCAATGCCCTCACCGCCGTAGAGCGACTGATGGAACTGGAAGAACTTCCCTCCGAAGCAAGTGGAACCGCACAACTGTTCCCCAAAACCCCGGACTTACAATTGAAGGATGTCACATTCAGTTATTCAACAGGAGACCGACCTATATTAAATCACTTCTCCTGCAACTTCCCCGCCGGAAGCTGCACTGTCGTATTGGGTGAAACCGGTGCCGGAAAAACTACCTTGATCCGGTTGCTTCTCGCACTCGCCACTCCGCAAGAAGGAAGCATCACCCTTTCGCCTGCAAACACAGCGCAGCCCCCACTCTCAACTCTCAACTTTCAACTCTCAACTCTCGAAGTTTCCCCTCAAACCCGTTCCAACTTCGTCTATGTCCCCCAGGGAAACACTCTTTTTAGCGGTACCATTCACGACAACCTGCTAATGGGTAACCCTCATGCCACCGAAGCCGAAATGCTCCAAGTTCTCCGTACCGCCTGTGCTGACTTCGTTCTCTCTTTACCGGACGGAATAGATACCAACCTCAACGAACAAGGTGGCGGCCTCAGCGAAGGACAAGCCCAGCGTATCGCCATCGCCCGCGCCCTCCTCCGTCCCGGACACATCCTGCTGCTGGACGAAGCTACTTCCGCCCTTGATCCCGAAACGGAACGGCAACTAATAAAAAACCTGCGCAGAGACTGCACAGGCAAAACATTCATCTTCATCACACACCATCCGGCAGTAGCCGAGGCTTGCGAAGCAACTATACAACTTTAAGCATCCATCTTGCATTCATCTCGCCTTCATCTTTAACAGCAAAAGATGCCACCTTTTGCATCACCCCTCGTAATGAACCGGATCATATCAAAGCATCAAACAGGTGATAAGACTATATGCTTCAGTCGTCCGGTCTCTATCTTCGGTCAGAAAGACGCATTGCCATGAAATTAAGAAAGGGAACCATCTCACGATGACTCCCTTTCATTCCTAATTTTAAATTTGCTTTCGCAAAGTTCTCCAGACTTAAAATAGCTTGGCAGGATATTCACCCGCATCCACTAAAGCCTGGATTTTATCTACAACACTTTGACGATCCTCAGGATAAGTCACGCCAAACCATTTGCTTGTAGTATCGAGGACCTCGCATGTAGCGACACCGTCCTGAATCAATTTATCTACCATCAACGGAATGAAGAATTCACTCTTCAGATTCTCCATATTCTTCGGATCGCTCAAGAAGCTCTTGAAGAAATCGCAGCTGTATGCGAAGTAATCGGGAGTAAAGCCCCAGAAGTTCATACTTACCGGAGTAGTTTCGGGAGTAGCCGTCCATTCGCCATTATCATCAATGTATTTCACTTCTCCGTCCATACGTTGAATCTTAGTGCGTTCTACAACAGAAGTCAGCAGATTGTTGGCATCCGTACCGCAAAGGCCGCGAGATACAGTACCGCTATCGCTCAGTGTATTACCAATGCGGAAACCTACCATTGAATATACATTCTTTGAATCTTCGGGCAGTGCAGAAAGGAATTTACCCATTACCTGGAAAGAATCGCGACCATAGAAGTCGTCGCAGTTGATAACGGCAAACGGTTCCTGAATTACATCAGCACCCATCATTACGGCGTGGTTGGTTCCCCAGGGCTTCGTACGACCTTCGGGGCAAGTGAAGCCTTCGGGCAGATCGTCGATAGACTGGAACACCAATTCGCACGGGATATGACCTTCGTATTTGGAAATAATTTTATCACGAAAGTCTTTCTCAAAATCCTTACGGATTACGAAAACGAGCTTACCAAATCCGGCGTTAATGGCGTCATAAATTGAATAGTCCATAATAGTTTCGCCATTCGGACCCAGTCCGTCCAATTGCTTCAAGCCACCGTAACGGCTGCCCATTCCGGCTGCCAATAAGAATAAAGTTGGTTTCATACTTAGTTATTATTTAAAAAGGTTAGTGTATCCTTGTTTTGATTACGGGGCAAAATTACAAAAAATAAAGTCAAGAAAGGTAGACAATTGGTTCATATTTTAGCTCTATCGTACAAAACCCGCCATTAGAACGGATAACCGATAGCAAAATGCCATGCCATACCATCTTTAAACTTCGGAATATTATAATATCCCTTCTTACCTGTATCATACGGATCATGCAGTGCCACTCCCCAGTCAAAACGGAATACAAGGAAGTCCAGGTCGTAACGCAGACCGGCACCGGTACCCAAAGCAACCTGTTTCGGGAAATTCTTCAACGTCAGCTGTCCATCAGGACGGTCTTTATCCTTACGCATCAACCAGACATTACCTGCATCGAGGAAAATAGCTCCGTGCAGGTCGCCGAGAATACGGAAGCGGTATTCCACATTTGCTTCCATACGGATATCGCCCACGTGGTTGATATAGGAATACTTTTTCTCTTTATCGGGTGGATAGCCACCGGGCCCGATACTGCGGGCAGAATAGGCACGGATACTGTTGGCGCCACCAATATAGAACTGTTCGGTATAAGGCGCAGTCGTTGCATTTCCGTAGGACCAGATTACTCCTCCTGCAATACGGGAAGCAATCATCTGGTTCTTGTCTATCCTGTAGTGATAGCGGAATTCCGAATTCAGCTTCAGGAATTGCGCGAAAGGTACTCCCAGCAATTTCTTGTCTTCCTTGCTGAAAGACTGTCCGAATGCCTTATAAATCAAAGAGGTCAGATTACCGGCAGATCCGAATGTAGTCTGCCACCAGATAGGATTACGTACATTGCGAAGAGAAGCGTTATCATAGGTATAGGTATATTCCATCTTGGGAATAAACTGATTACGGAGACTGATGTAAAGAGCCGGGTTCTGAGCCTGTATTTCTTCAAAAGCCGCAGTCGGATTGCGCAACACATTAAATGTCAGTTGGAAGGGCGTGATACTATGTTTCCGGGTAGGCACAGGCTGAAAGTCATACGTGACGTTTCCACCGAAAGCAAGCAGTTTGTAGTACTTGGCACGGTTCATCTGGTCTATGTAGACACGGAAGGTGGTGGAAGCCGGGAAGTCATATTCCTTGGTACCCATCCGGGGGAAGACGATACGTGGGAAGGTAAGTGCAGAAGATAGGCCCAACTCGTAGCTATTCATCAGCGAGCTGCTGTTCTTACCCGTCTGCCATTCATAAGAACCGTTCACTTTCACATTCCAGGTTTCACCACCACCGAAGACGTTGTTCTTCGTTACGGTGAAGGCGGCACCGGGACCGGTCTGGTTATTGCTCTTCATGGTGACATTAAAGTCCAATTCGGCATCATACGGTTTATCCAACATGGCACGGATATTCACATCCAGCGTATCGGAAACGAGTGCCGTATCGCGGGGTGTGTACTGCATCTCCAGATAACGGAAGATGCCCACACTTGCCAGACGCTCCTGGATACGGGTTTGCCGGTATTGGCTATATAGCTTTTCCGGACGACGGCGCATACCTCCCTTGTCCAGTTCCTGGCGTTTCCGTTGGTAACCTTGGTAGTTCAGCCAACGGTGGAGCATATTGGGACGTATCTTCAGTTTATCGTAATAGTGTATCCAGAAAGTCTTGTAGTAAAGACTGTCATTGGGCATTTGTCCTTGCGGACCGTGGAGGTAGAAATTAGTTTTACCTACAAAGAAAGGGCGTTCGGCGTCCTTCGGCATACCGGGAACAGGGATCATACGCAGACTGACGTGCCCACCGGGAACGAGAGTTGTATCGGCCTGGTAAGTCAGGTAGTCAGGGCGAAAATAGTAATACCCCATATTACGCAGCAAACCGCTGATGCGGGTACGCTCACCATCAAGATCAGTAACATTGAACTGTTCACCCGGACTGATCAGGGAGCGCCGGCGGCCAAGGTTGATAATCTGCATCGTCGTACTATTGAATCCCCGATAATATACGGTATCAATGAAGTACGGGTTACGCATATCGACCGTGTATTGCAATTTAGCTTTCAGACTGTCCTTAGGATTAACGAAAGTTTGATAACTTACCGTGCCATTGAAGTACCCATAATCGTGCAGGATATTCGTCGCTACTTTCTGCCGGATGTCCGGATTAACGGAAGATATGAGCACGGGGGTGGCGGCAAAGCGATTGAATATCCACTTACCAAAACCTTTTTTGTACTTCGCAAAACCATTATACACCCACAGTCCGAATGGAAAAGGGATGCGGTATTCGGAGCTACCGAGCAGGGAGTTATTGGGAGCTTTGGCAAGGGCGGCTTCTACTTCTTCCATAGCAGTCTCGCCTACCTTGGTATCAGAGCGGTTCTCTACAATCATCGGCTTCTGACCGGTGTAGAGCACTTCGCCTTCAGGCAGGTGCTTAGTAGTGGAGCAGGCTGCCAGAAGCAGGGTTGCAAGGAGGATGTATACGAGTTTCTTCATTTTGATTCTTTAAATTGCGCTATTGTTATTTCTTTTACACTATTCGCTCACAGGTTCTACTTTCTTCTTTCTCTTGAATATGAACAGCTCACTCAGGCGGTCCATCTTACGGCGAAGCACAAGGCCGACACCTGTCTCGGTTATCTCACCATCGAGCACACTTTCATAGTTTTTGTTGTGGAACACGCGGACATAGCGTGTACCGCTATTGTCCAAACGATATTCCAAAGAAATATTATCGATGAATGATTCTACGTCATTCGTTGCATTAGCGCCACTGGATACTTTTCCACCGATTACAATCTGTATACGATCATTGAAGAAACGCTGAGAGTAGCGGAAACTATAGTCCGTCTGTTTATCACCCGTTTCAGCAGCGGTACGGTCTTCAATGCCGACACTGAGAGAAGCGTTCTTCAGATTTCCGGTCAGCGCATTAATCTGACTTTGCAGCACGCTGTTCAGTGCGGAACCCATAGTTAAGCCACCACCTTTTCCGCTGTTATAAAGATACATACCTGTGGCAAGCATGGTAATGGCTTGCTTGCTTCGTTCATCGGCACTCATTCCTGCCAGTTCGCCCTGTACGGTAGCATCATCGGGAGCACTCAGATTAAAGCTTAAATCAGGGTTCTCCAAACGGTTCTTGATGCTGATGGAAACGTCGAAGTTCACCATGCGCGAACCGCCGTCATCGCCATCGGATACAGAAGCGCGGACACGTTCCGTAGCAGTCAGGTTGAGTGAAGGGTTCATCGGATTACCCGTCCAGTCCACATAACTTCCATTGACAAACTGGAACTCTTTCAACGGGATAACGGGCAGGGCATATTTCATCATACCACCTATCAACGTATAGCGACCGGACAATGTGAGATCTCCTTGCGGAGTATATTGCAGATTCAGGTCACCTCCACCTTCCAGCTCCACACGACTACTGCGGTCGGGGCTAAGATCAGCACGCAAACGTACGGCATCATCGATGTGCACAGACATCAACATGTCCATACCGCCGAGCGACATGGTGGGGACCTCAGTTGCCTGCACCGAAGTAGTATCCGTAAAGGAAGTGAACGTGACAAGTTCACCCAAACGGTCTTCTACAGTCAGAGGAGAGTCAGTCAACACATAGGTCACATCTGTGTTACCCAGCAGATTCATGTTTCCACGCATAGTCAGTCCATCCAGCGGACCACGTACAGTAGCATTTAAATCTACAAAGATTTTGCCGTAAATCATACTTTCCTTGGTACGGGGAGCATCAAGCAAAGTGTAGTTCTGTGCACGCAGGTTCAACTTCGCTGTCGGATTTTCCATATTGCGGAAGTCTACGTTCCCGTCTATCGTAAAGGGATTCCGGCTGGTGGTGTATATGGCAAACTTATTAAAGATAAGTTGATTATTCTCTATCTTCAACGGACGATTGTCAAACCAGTAACGTGCACCTGCCTGACGGGCATAGACGGACACGCTGTCCAATGAGAGGTCACCGCTCAGTTTAGGCTTCTCCATGGCACCGCTGATATAGAGTCCGCCGTCGATGTCACCGGTAAAGGCAACTACCTGGTCGGGCATGAAAGCATTGGCAAGCGAGAGTGGGAAATGCTCAAAAGTAGTGTTGACTTCAACCGAATCGCGCCCGTTCTTCTGGGTCAAGACGGCATCAGCGGTCATTACCTCCTGATCTCCCGACCGGAAATAGGCATTCAGATAGTGTGTACCTTTATCACCCGGAAGCCAAGTGGCACCCAATCCGATGTTACCTACCGGCTGGCGTTCGTAAGTCAGCTTTTCCACACCGGCCTCAGCGGAAACTTGCAGTGAGGTTGCGGTCTGTATATAGTTGGCTTCTGCCGAGAAAAGTCCCGTGATGCGGGGCATATATGGCAGAATACCGCTCAGTTTATCCAAGCGGAAACGTATGAGTTCCAAATTGATATTCTGCAAGGAAACGGTGTCGGAACGGTCGGACTGCATGCGGAAGCAAAGTCCATCGTCGCTATCCATATCCACATTGGCATAAACGCGCATATTCTTATGCAAGTAAATCCAGTCGCTGTTATCTACAAAGCGGAACTTCTGGAAAGCAATAATAGGCTCGGCAGGTGTCAAACGGAAGGCAATACCATTACCCCTACCCCGGCCCTCTATCAAAGGACGGGCATTGATACCCAGATCGAGTCCGGTATCTCCCTTCGCATCCACATAATTCAAGGTCAGTTCGGCATCTTCATTACGGATTTCACCCGTCAGTGTACTGCGGAAGACAAACTGCGGGTTCTTTGGACCATTAATGACACCACCCTGCAACTTCATGCGTGCAGTATCTTGGCTGATAGCGAAGAAAATAGTATCCAGTTGCAGGGAGTCCATACGCAAACCATGTATAGCAGTACGCCCATTGATACCTCGTCGGGGGGTAGTGCCGAAACGCAACACAAAATCATCAAAAGAAATATCCTTAGTTGCCAGGAAATAACTGACAGGGTTCTGTTTACCGGCTTTCAGTTGCATACCGGCTGAAGGCAGTGCTTTCCGTAATTCTACATGATCGAGTTGCTTCAATTCTATCTGCTTGGTAAGAAGCGTAGAAAAGGCAGTACCTTGTTCCAGCAATTTCTTCAGTGTGCTGCGGGCACGGAACTGAAAGTCGAGATCGCCTGCATCCATGCTCATCTTGATAGAGTCATGGCGTGCTTCGGCACCGAGAGTGAAAGCGAAAGGATGCTTCAACGGCTTGGGAGAAATTCCTAACTCATGTAAACCGACATTCTCCACATTCATAGCCACCTTGCCATCCAGGTATTTACGATCAAGGCGCATATCGGCATCCGCCTGCATTTTCAGCAGGGCATTGTCGCTCGTCATGTGTACAGTGGCTAGAGCGGATTTCAATCCGGCTGTCAGGTCAATACCGGAAATATTCCAGTGTCCGTATTGTAATTCGCCGAGAGAAGCTTGTACAGCAGCCACGGTACGGTGGTTGGCAGGATCGAATCCTTTTCCTTTAGCGGCAACCTTAGCCGAAAGGGTATAGATAGAATCTTTAGGTAAGAAGTGGTGTACTTGCAAGGCGTCCACATGAAGGTCTGCCTGATAAGCTTCAGTGGCAGTGTTATAGTGCGCCAACAAGTTCAATAACCCTTCACGTTCTTTCAACTTAAGCGTAGCATCATACTTAGGTCCATCCATGCCAAGACGTGCTGCCAAATGCATACTGTCCGGCACTACTATGGAGCCATCCGGGGTGACGCCTGTCAGTCCGGTAAGGAAATTCAGATTTTGTGTCCGGATATCGAAGTCAATGCTTCCGTTGCGCGTCAGACTGTCGGTAAGATTCCAAATTTCACCACCACCATTCAAGGTAAAAGCACCCGGCAGATCGATGTTGAAGCGGGAAATCTGCATCTGCTTAAAGTTACCTTCCGTACCGGCACGGATAGTAAGGGGGCGGAAAGGATATGCATCCTTGAATGTATCAGGTAAATCACCTGCAAAGAGCATCACATCCTGCTTGCCGATGCGGGCATTGAAACGAGCGGAGAGTCGTCCGGAAGTAGGAATTTCCACCAGTTCCCAATAAGTCTGGGCAGTGAAATCCATTTCACTGTGTGGGGTAAGTAATTTTAAGGAAGGCACCTGAATGACTGTGGAATCAGCATATACCCTTCCCGTCAGTGAAGTGACGCTCAAACCGGAACGCTCGTTCATGGAGAATTCCCGGATAACGGCATTGATATTCCGTCCATGATAAAGCACGGAGTCCACCCCAATACGAATATCCCGCAAGGCAATGTGCGAAGCATCAAATCCGGGAGCAGGTTTCACACCGGTGCTATCAGTAGCCGCAAGACTACCGGTATCTATCAGGCTATTAATGGCACTGAGCAACTGGCTGCCCGTGTCATAGTTCACCGTAGTACTGCTCAATTCAAATTTCTTCAGACCGTACATCTGTCCGCCCAAGTCAGCAACCGCATCATCTACCTCTGCATCGCCCAGACGGGCAGCAAGACGCATGGAATCCAACGGCATTTGCAAATCAACGGAAACGTTTTTCAGTGCCAACTTGTGCAAGGCTACTTTCCAATTAAGGGCGGTAGTCTCAGTGTCCGGTTCGGCAGTGGTAGTATCATTCATCACAACGAGCATATGAGTATCACTCAATTCCACACGATTGATGACGGCATCCTCTTTCTTCAGGTCTATGCCATGGCTTTCAAGGAAGAAACGTCCCAATACGCCACGTATGCGGATCCCCTCTATCAGATCGGCAGAGTTCAGGAAAACTCCGTTCACGATTACCTCATCCACTTCTACTTGTCCACGTATCAACGGCCATGCCTGCACGCGCACGTTCAGGCTTTCCAGGGTTAGCAAAGTATCAGGAGTTTGTTTCACGGCAAGAGAGTCACCGGGAGCTGAGGATATTTGTTTATCTGCCTGTATAGGCTGAATAACCTGCACACCACGTACCAAAAGGTTCAGCGGAAAGCGGAGGTCAATGCGTTCAACAGATATATCCATACCCGTTGCCTCAGATGCGATGGCAGTAGCTTGCTTCCGTATCAGGTTCTGTACGGGAGGGATATAAAGCAATACCATCAATATTGCAAATAATATGATAGGGGTAAGTAGTATCCACACTACCCATTTTAACCATTTTCTTCTCATTAGGACGTCAATCGATAGTCAGTGTTTAAATCGTTACAAAGTAAACAAATTCCAACGACATTTGGTTGATGCAGAAGACAAAAAGGCTATTTATTCCACTATCCGGTACTTTATACCGCGAGGGTCGTTGCCAATATTCAACGCCCGTCTGAAAATTACTTCACTTTCTCACGTACCCACTAACGACAGTCAGACGGTGTCATACCGTACATATGAGTGAAGGTTTTCAGGCATGATCAAGGGCATGTTCAAGATCATGAAAGAGACACTACTCACAAAATTTCCCTTTGCACATATTTTTCAATATTTATCCTTGCTGTTTATCAATAAATCCCCTACCTTTGCTTCCATCAAATAGATATGACAAGTATGTTCCGGCAATCAACAAACAGGCTCACGGTGTGGCTATTCGCCCTCTGCCTCCTCTTTCCTTTCAGCAAATTGTCTTCTGCATGGCGTAATATAGCCACGCAGGATAAGGCTTTTTCATTTTCAGCTGTATCAAAAGCATCTTCTGACAGCATAATGCCTGAACGCCTTACGTTTCCCGATTCCGTGGCACTTGCAGCACCCGAAACTGCCGGAAGGAGCGTTTCTTCTCTTGTAGCTTACTTGAAACAGCATCTCAGCACAGACGACCAACTGGCACGCGCCATCTACACCTGGGTTTCAAGAAATATTAAATACAATGTGTACATAACCTATACTTCTCGCAACGAGGAAGCGGATGAGACGAAAGAAATACAAAAAATACTATCCGAACGCAAAGGTATTTGCCAGGATTATGCGTTACTTTTTAAAGCACTGGTGAAGGAAGCGGGAATGGATGCTTATGTTATTGATGGCTATAACCGCAGGGACGGTGCCTTACTGCCCGACCCACATGAATGGTGCGCAGCCAAAGTAAGTGGGAAATGGTATATGTTTGACCCTACATGGGGCGCTGGATTTGTGGAAAACTACCAGTTCATTCCTTCCCCGAATCATCGTTTCTGCAAGCTGTTACCGGATACATTACTGAAAACACACATGCCTTTCGATCCGATGTTCCAGTTCCGCGAACGTCCACTGAGCTATGAAGAGTTTGATACAGGAGTTGTAGATGAACAACGCTCAGTACCGGTGTTCTATTGGGCGGATACATTGGCGCTATATGCACGGCAGGATACACTGGAAAGGCTGGTAAGTGTCAGACAGCGTATGTTATCGAACGGACGAAGTAATGATTTGGTTTATTATATGCTGGAACTTACGAGTAACAACATCCGCATCGCCGGCTACCAGAAGATTCTGAATGCTTACAATATGGCAATGGATTTACAGGGAAAAGCTACGGACGCCATCAATGAATTCGTCCGTTACCGGAATAAGGCATTTGAGCCCCTAAAACCGGATGCAGAAATTCAGGCGATGGTAGATGTCCCTGAAGAATTGATAAACCGGGCAGATAGTGCGATCAATAGCATCCGCACCGCACCGGAAAGATATAGGGAACCTATCCTGAAATTACGGGATCAGATAATGGAAGTGGCAACAACCGTATATAAACATAAACTTTTTCTGAGGCAGTACTTTAAGCTACCGGCCAAGCAGAGGAAAGGGATGTTTAAGCAGACGAAATAAAAAGGAAGGCTTGTTCAAGTATATCTTCGATCAGGTTTAGAGCAGCAAGCGATTTCTCTTTTATTTTTTCATCAAAAGGTACTCCACGTGAGGCTTCAAGCTCTTTCAATAAAGTAACAAGATCATTGGCTCCCAACAGAGTAAACAAAGGAAGCATCTTATGGCCCATAGCGGCAATGCCATCTGTGTCTTCTGTTTCCAATGCCTGTCGCAAGCGGTCAACATTCAGGCGTGTTTCTGTGACGAAACTTTCCAGTATGGATTTTGCCGCATCCGGATCATCACCGGAAAAAGCGGTAAGGGCGGAAAAATTCAAGGTAGAAGAAGGGGCGGCATCAACAGTAGCAATATCTGCTTGCAGCACACCAATCTCTGCAAGCAATTCATTCACCGTAAACGGCTTATGCAGACTTCCGGCAAAACCATGTTGCAGAAACTCCTCACGCTTCATATCACTACGGGCGGTAACGGCAATCACCGGAATTGTCTTGGCTTGCGGGATATTCGAAGCACGCAGCAGCCTCAGCAAATCGAAACCATTCATGGCAGGCATTTGCACATCGGTCAGCAGCACATCGAAAGTATCAGTACGGAGGGCTTCCAAAAGTTCATCCAGTTGCAGGCAGGTTACGGAAGTAATACCACTCTGTGCAAGCATGGCGGCAGTGAGAGTAAGCTGAATGCGGTCATCATCAATCAAGAGAATATGTAATGCGGGTATCTGAGTTTGTGAGTCCTCACTTGGTTGTTCATTCAAGGCGGAAGTGTCATTATCCAATGCCACCGGATACAGAGGTACCCGTAACGTGAATGTGCTCCCCTTTCCGAGTACGCTATCCACCTCAATACGTCCCTCCAGCAGTTGCACCAGCATACGAACAATGGACAGTCCCAGTCCGAATCCCTCCTCTCCCTGTGCTCCGGGCAGACGGGTGAATTCCTGGAAAATACGCTCACGGTCACCAGGATCCATCCCCTTTCCCGTATCGATAACAGAGAGTTTCAAATGGTTACCGGGAAAAACGGAATCGCCTTTCGGCACAAAAGAGGCGGTCAGGGTAATGCCGCCCTCTGAAGTAAACTTCACTGCATTAGAGAGCAGGTTATTGACAATCTGGCGTAAGCGCAATGGATCACTGATAAAAGCTCCTTTCAGTTCCGGATCTATCTCACACTTCAAAGACAATCCTTTGGCAGAAGTCAGTGGTTCGAAACTGACATAGATTTCTTCCAGCAAGCGTGCAGGATGAAAAGTAACACGATTTATCTCAGCTTTATTCAAGTCGAGGCGATGGAAGTCGAGCAAGTCGGTAACGAGCTTCAGCAGGTGTTCCGAAGAAGTTTTCATGTTGTCGAGATAGAAGCGTTGCCTTCCGTCAACGGTGAGCCGGGAGAGCAAGTCAGCATATCCCATAATGGAACCCAAGGGAGCCTTGAAATCGTGGGTAATGGCAAGCATCAACTTTTCGCGGGAGGCAAGCAACTCTTCGGCAAAACGATTGGCTTCTTCCAATTGACGCCGATAACGGTTACTACGGGTGACATCCCGCCAGATCATGACAAGAAAGATAACGGACAGCACAACAGCCCCGGCAGCAATACCCGAAATAATCGTTGCTGAACGATGCCGAACAGCTTTCTGATACTCAGCCTCTTCGCGGGCACGCATCAGGGTTTCCTGTTCATATCCTTTCAAAAGACTGTCGATACGAGCACTCAGTGCATGATCAAGACGTTGCAAAGTTCGCTTACGACGCTGCATCACACTATTGGTAGCCCTCTTCTGTTGGGCAACAGTGCGCAGCTTCGCGTGCAGGGAATCAACCGGATTATAAGCATCGAGTACAGTATCCGTAGCAACTTCAAGGGTTGTTTGCACCTGAACAGCTGAATCTTTGCGTGGTGGGACGAAGACTTCTCCCAAACGGCGGAAGAAACTTTTCTTCTTGGGTTGTGTCACAACCGTATCGCGACGGGCAATAACCCGGCGTTGTACACGTTGTTGGGTGATAATAGTATCCTGTTCGGCAATAATCTGTTCCACTTCACGGGCTGAAATCATGCTGTCATTGGCTTCGCTCAGTGTACGCAGCAGGCGGACGGTATTAGCATCCTTCTCTCTCAAAAGCCCTATCAGACTGTCCGTACGCAGAATATCACTATTATCCGAACTCATAAGATTCTCCATTTCCCGGTGCACGAAGAACAGGGAATAAAGCAAGACTGCCAGCAGGACAGCATAACCGGCAGCTATCTTCTTCTTGGAGACATTATTCATTTATCTTTCGTTTTATAGCGGAAACGCAACCAGAGCATAATACCCGCACTAGTCAGTCCGAACGGGAAGGCCATCCATACACCGACCGTACCCCAGCCCAGCACGAAACCGCATAAGTATCCTACAGGCAAAGATATAACAAAATAAGAAATAAATGCAATGAACATCATCGGTTTTACGTCGGCAATACCACGCAGGGCATTGGCAAAGCTGATTTGCAGTCCGTCACCAAACTGATAAACCAGGAATGGAAGGAACAAAGAAGATACCATGGCAGAAACCTCCACGCTATCCGTAAACCAGCCCCCGACCTGATTGCGCAACAGAAACACGATACTCAGAAGCACCACCGCCATTGCCAAGATGAGATGATAGCCGGCATATGCCGAACGGCGGACATTCACCATATCGTTCTGCCCCTTGAAGTTACTGACGCGAACGGCAATCGCCGCCCCCATCCCATAAAACATCATAAAGGTGAACTGAGAAATAGTGAGCATAATCTGATGTGAAGCCAAAGCAATAGTTCCCAGCCAACCAACCATAATCGTGCTGAGACTGAATGAAGCCGTCTCCATGCCCATCTGCAAACCGACAGGCCACCCAAGTCCATTCAATTTCCTGAACATCTGTTTCGACCATCCCAAGCGGAAGAACCCTACTTTATATCTCAGGAACCTCCGACTACGAAAAACAATCAATGCAAAAGCAATAACCATGACGATGCGTGAGAACAGGGTACTGATACCCGCACCGAGCAATCCCCATTCCGGGAAACCGAACTTTCCGTAAATCAGAACATAATTGCCGACAATATTCAGCGCATTTCCACCAAGAAGCACCCACATAGCAGTCTGCGTTTGAGTAATGCCATCCGTAAATTGCTTAAAGCCATTGAACAGCATGACAAATACCAGGGATGCAAGTAGAACCAGAAAATAAGGTTTTATCAAGGGAATCAGTTCCTCGGGTTGTCCCATGTATTCCACACAGAAATAGACGACAGTCATAATAAGCGTCAGCAACAGTGCTACCAACACATTGGCAAGCAGACTTGAGCGCAAAGCTTGTCCAGCCTCCATGAAACGACGGTTACCGTAGAACTCACCCACCACAGGCGTCAGTCCATAAGAGAAACCGGTACTGAAAATAATGCAAAGTGTAAAAAGATTGTTGGTGAAAGAAGCGGCAGCCAACTCGGCCGTGCTGTGATGTCCCACCATCAAGGTATCGGCAAATCCAAGAACAATGACTCCCATTTGACCGATAACGATGGGAAGTCCTAAGTAAAAGAGGGCTTTATAATGCCCCTTGTATGTAGCAATTAATCTATTCATTTATCTTTCTCATAATATAATACCACCGAGTTTTCCTCACGAAAAGTCTCTTGTGCAACTGTCTTCAGACGTTCTGCCGTCACTGCGCGATACCGTTCTACCTCACGGTCTATATCCTCCGCTTGCCCGGTCAGTTCGAACCATGCCAGATTTGTAGCTACATTCAGGTAATTGATATTCCCGAATATCTGGGTGGATTCAAACTTATTCTTTACTTTCTCCAATTCCTGTTCTTCTATCGCCACTTGCTGCAACTCCTGCAACTCTTTACGTACAGCGGCCTCAGCCTGTTCCAGTGAGACTCCGGCTGACGGTTTTCCACTGATATGCAGCAATCCCACATCACGCGTTCCCGAAATATAAGCATCTATACCGGAGAACAATTTCTGTTCCTGCACCAACCGACGGTTCAAGCGACTGGAGCGTCCATTGCTAAGGATATCTGAAAGAATATCAAAAGCATAGTAATCAGGATGCTCGCGACTACACATATGAAAAGCCATAAACAGCGCATCCAAGGGAACAGGACGTTTCACTACCTGTCTGCGTTCCTGCGTCTGTACGGGTTCCTGCGGCAATTGTCGCACAGGCACATTCCTGTGGGGAATCGGGCCGAACCATTTTTCTGTCAATCGAACAGCTTCTTCCCATGATATATTTCCGGTAACGGCAAGCACGGCATTATTAGGTGCATAAAAGCGGTAAAAGAATGATTTCACTTCCTCCAGTGTAGCTTGTTCGATGTGCGATAAATCCTTCCCGATGGTAGGCCAGCGGTATGGATGCACCTCATAAGCCAACGGACGGATAAGATGTCCCACATCTCCGTAAGGCTGGTTCAGACAACGCTGTTTGAACTCCTCCATGACCACACCGCGCTGCACTTCAAGGCTTTGTTCACTGAATGCCAGTTCCAACATACGGTCGGACTCCAGCCAGAAGCCAATCTCTACATTCGACTTGGGGACGGTGAGGTAATAGTTCGTAATGTCATTGTTCGTCCAAGCATTGTTTTCGCCACCTGCCGACTGCAAAGGAGCATCATAGTCGGGTATATTCACAGAACCGCCAAACATCAGATGTTCAAACAGATGGGCAAAGCCGGTATGTTCGGGATCTTCGTCCCGGGCACCTACATCATAGACGATGTTCAGTGCTACCATCTGAGTACTGAGATCCTGGTAATGCACCAGTCGCAGACCATTAGGGAGAATATGTTTATTGATTTTCATAAAATAGAGATTGTAACTTATCGGAGAAAGGAATTTCTTTCTGTAGGGTTATGAATTAATTCACCACAGAGTACACAGATTGACACAGATTCTATTTTACTGATTATTAGATTAATAAATCTGTGTGAATCTGTGTAATCTGTGGTGAGTCTTATTCATTCCTATACCGTTTTGAACTAATTTCACCAACAGTTAGTCCAATACTACCACCTTTTTGATCTTCACATCCTCTTCCGGGCGGTCGCTACGATCCGTTTTTACCTGTTGTATCTTATCTACTATATCCATGCCTTCGATCACTTCGCCGAACACAGTATATTCACCATCCAAGTGCGGAGTACCACCTACCGTAGTATAAGCCTTCACCTGTTCCGGTGTAAAGTGGAATTCCGGTTGTTTGGCAACTTCCGCCTCAGCCTGTGCAAACAAGCTATCCTGCAAGTTCATCAAACCATCCTGGTCATTTTCCTTACGCATCTTATAGATTTCCTTCATGTGCTTCTGTGCCAAAGCATTGAACACAGTAGTCAGACGATTCTGGTTCATCTGGTTCTCCATCCCCAACAACGTAGTATCATTATACACTTTACCCGTCACAATGTAGAACTGGCAACCCGATGATTCCTTCTTCGGATTCACATTGTCACCCTGACGCGCAGCCGACAATGCACCTTTCTTATGGAAATACTTCGGATAAACAAACTCAGCCGGAATAGTATAACCTACATCACCTGCACCCAGCATCTTGCCTTTCGGAGCATTCTTTGACTCAGGGTCGCCTGCCTGTATCATAAAATCCTTGATGACACGGTGGAACAATGTACCTTCGTATGTACCCTCTTCCGCCAGTTTGATGAAGTTATCACGATGTTGCGGTGTCTCATTATACAGTTTCACGATAATGTCACCCGCAGTTGTTTCAATCTTCAATTTAGTTTCCTGATCCATGTTTCTATCTTTCTTTTGTCCCGATTGGCAGGCTGTAACGCTGCAAATCAGTATGGTTAATAATACGGTGAAATTCCTCTTCATAACGCTTTTTATTTAAATTAAGTTTGCAAATATACGATTTTCAGACAAAACGGTTTACCTTTGTGTCTTAAAAGAGACAAAAGATAAGGCAATGAAATCCATACTCATCGTTGAAGACGACATTACTTACGGTATGATGCTGAAGACCTGGTTAGGCAAAAAAGGCTTTCAGGTAGCTTCCGTCAGCAGTATCGCCCGCGCCCAGAAACATTTGGAAACGGAGGGTGCCGACTTGATTTTGTCCGACCTGCGTCTGCCCGACAAGGACGGCATCGACCTGTTGAAGTGGTTGGGAGAGCAAGGTCTGTCCATTCCACTCATCATGATGACAAGCTATGCTGATATACAATCGGCGGTGCAAGCCATGAAATTAGGTGCCAGTGACTACGTTGCCAAGCCTGTAAATCCGGACGAGCTTCTGAAGAAAATCAGTGAGGCTGTGAAACAACCCGCTGCTTCCCCAAAACAAACCATCAGTTCCGGAAAAGGAGAAAGTACCCATCAGAAAAATGCAGGCGGTGCTCCGTCTTCCGACTATCTGGAAGGAGAAAGTGATGCTGCCAAGCAACTTTATAATTATGTAAGACTAGTTGCCCCCACCACAATGTCGGTACTGATCAATGGTGCCAGCGGAACGGGTAAAGAGTATGTAGCCCACCGCATCCATCAACTCAGCAAGCGTGCCGGACAGCCTTTCGTCGCCATCGACTGTGGCTCCATCCCTAAAGAACTTGCCGCATCGGAATTCTTCGGACACGTAAAAGGTTCATTCACCGGAGCATTGACAGACAAAACAGGAGCCTTTGTTGCAGCCAACGGAGGAACCATCTTCCTCGATGAAATAGGTAATCTCAGCTACGAAGTCCAGATACAACTGCTACGTGCCTTGCAGGAACGAAAAATACGTCCGGTAGGTTCCAATAAAGAAATCACTGTAGATGTGCGTTTGGTTTCCGCTACGAACGAAGATTTGGAACAAGCCATCGAGAAAGGAACTTTCCGTCAGGATCTATACCACCGTATCAATGAGTTCACCCTGCGCATGCCCGAACTTAAGGACCGGAGAGAAGACATCCTCCTCTTTGCCAACTTCTTCCTCGACCAAGCCAACCGGGAACTGGACAAACAGTTGATCGGGTTTGATGATGCAGCATCCAAAGCATTGCTGGAATACCATTGGCCGGGAAATCTGCGACAGATGAAGAATGCGGTACGACGCGCCACCCTATTGGCACAAGACCAACTTATTACACTGAAAGAACTAACTGAATTGCAACAAATCACTCATTCCCATGTAGGTTTACCATTGCGTAATGAAGAGACAGAAAAGCATCAGATTATCGAAGCACTGCGGCAAACGGGAAACAATAAAAGCCGGGCGGCACAACTACTGGGCATAGACCGTAAAACATTATACAATAAGCTGAAACTTTACAATATAGAGAATTAACAAACCAGCTTTTCAGCTTACAGTTCTTTCAGTCTCTCCGAATCCCGTTATTCATTGGGTTTCCGGCTGAAACTACTTTTCTCTTTTCACCACTTCATACACATTTCCATATTCCGTATGTTTCCTTTTCAGTCCTGCCCGAATCAGTATTTGTCCGAAACGCATAGGGTTACTGCCTCGCATAGCGGCAGGATTAACCGTTTGTAATTCGCTGAAAATGTCGGCGGCGGTCAAGTCAAGGCTCTTTTCATGGGGAAGCGGGGTCCGGAACCGGGAAACAAGCACCTCTTCAACAAGACTGATACGATAAAACTTTTCATTATGTCTTTGTAATTCTTCCTCCTCTTTCTTGGTGAACCAGTTACGCCGTCCGGCAGACAGTTCAGCTTTCAGTTGGGCAAAAATCTGGTCATGCTCTATGTGGGTACAGTCGATGTTGTGTTTCACTTCCACGCAAAGGAAGCGGCGGCTGCCCGTTGGGTCGGTAAGCAGATCGAAGCGATTGCTCGTACCGATGAACGACGCGACGCGGGGCAGCTGCCGGAAACTCTGTTGATAGGCCTTACGAATATTAAGGGTGGACATCTGCATCAGGTTCTTCAGCAATGGCATCTTGGTTTCGGCATATTTATCGAATTCATCCATGTTCAGCAATCCCATTTCTGCCAGGAGCCGTTCGGCTTGTCCCTGCGAGGTAAGTTTCAGATTGTCGGTATAGTAGCGCATCAGCACATCAGGCATTAGCGAGCGACAAAAGGTGCTCTTCCGGCGCCCCTGCTCCCGGCTGACAAGGATAGGCGCTACGCTGTTGGCATGAAGTCCGGACAGGTTCATCCACTGCGAAGCAAGCCCCAACATCCATGTGTGAAAACCTTGTACCCACAACGGACGACAAGAAACACGTTGGGCAAGTGCGGTCAGCCGGTCGTGACCATCCCAAGCGGGCAACTCTTCCATATAGAGATGAAAAGGGTGATAGGAAGGAATATAAGAGGAATAGACGTAGCGGCTCAGGTCCTTGTCCCAACAAGGAATACCTTCGTCATGCGCTTCGATACATAAAGCGTTCAGTTCACGCTTGCCGATGGGAATAAAGGGAGCGGCACGTTGACCGGCATGGCGGAATTCGGTCTCGTCTGTCAGCAGGTTGTAGCGGAAGTCATAACGGGTTGTCAGGAATTCCTTTACATTTCGGGTCAGAAGCAAAGTCGCGTTGGCGAGGGGCTGCGATGCTTTTGGGGTTATTTTCGGTTTTGCCGTTTTCATCTTTTCCGCAAAAGTCAGTAATTGGCTTGCCTCGCGCAGGAGGCGATGTTCTTGTAATGTCATTCGATTCTTCTTCATGATGTTTCTTGTTTTCTTTAAATGGTTAATAGTATCGGTTTGTCGAGCTCGATGGCACGAAGTTAGTATGCGGGATAAGGGGTTTGCAAGCTTTTTACGACCTTTTTTATCATAAATGTGCTTGTAAAAGAAGATAGGACTCTGATACGCACAACTCACTTACTTATATGCATTTGGATACTGCCTCATAAGTGAACGACTGGAGTTGTTCGGTTGAATGACTCTAGTAGTTCAAGTGAACAACTGGAGTCATTCGATTGAACAACCGGAGTGGTTCACTTACAAATAAGCACCTTTGACACAATTACCAAGGATATTAAACACATCAAGTAATAGGATGAGCGTAAGGCGGCATGCGGACTCTATCTACCACCCATACCACGCGACACGTGGAAGTGAAGTGGCGAAAAGGAAAAAGTTGTTTCAGCCGGAATACCGATGAACAGGGGATTCCGGAAGAGGCTGAAAAAACGGAATCTTCTTATTATTACCTCAGATACTCAAATCCAAAGCGACAATGCAAGCGATCTTTCTAAAGGACTTTCCTTGAATATCGTCATAAAGCAATTATTACAATCTTATTTCAGAGAATTTAATTCAGTAATGCTTCATATACTGACATCATTTTCTTTTTAAACACTTCAAGAGCATAATTTTCTAAAAAACGTTTTCTTGCCTTTCTCCCTAATTGTAGTGCAAGCGTCTTAGAATCCAGCAGCTTTATAATTTGCTCTGAAAGCACTTTAACATCCGGACTACGTTTTCTTTTAATACGCCTTATTGGAGACTTTAGACCGGAAACACCATCAATAACAAGTTCGCTAAGTCCACTGGTATCAGTAACAACCAATGGTAAAGCATGCATCATCATTTCAATAGCCACCAATCCGAATTCCTCATGAATAGAACAAACTACGCCAACATTAGCAATTGTATAGAGCCCATATAACTGCCTTTTATCAATTCTCCCCGTGAATGTGATTCTTGACCAACATTTTTTTGTTCCCCTAAGGCATTCATTAAAATCACCATCCCCTGCAATAATCAACCGACTTTTAGGATAATCAACCAATACACGTTCAAAAGCTTTAATAAGAAAAGGAACTCCTTTTATTTCATCAAGCCTCCCAGCAAATATAATGATTTGTTCATCATCCTCTAGATGATATTTCTGCCGCAATTTCTTATCTTTCCCTCTTTTAAGGTAACAATCCGCTATTCCATTGTTGATTACACAAGCCTTAGAAGTACCGATACAACTTAATTCTTGTAATGCTTTTAATGTATGTTGCGCAACACAAATAATCAGGTCACACCGCTTCATCATCATCCTATACTCCTTTATTTCATCTACTATTTGTTTCTCTGACTGAGTAAGTTTACTTCTCTTTTTATCCACTATACGCTTCAATAAATCAAAATCGCCTAACAGACTGAAACTCCAGTTGGTATAGTGTACAGTCAATACAATATGGCATTTAAAAAGGTGCTTCAAATATTTTACAAGATTATTATCAGGCAGAAAATTCAAATGGAAAATGATTCTGGTATCGCTGTCCTCTGTTATAAGTGTTTTGAGTAAGTAAGCCACATTACGCGAATAATATTGTAAACATGCAGCAATATTACTATAAGGTGTAGGTATTGATATTTGCTGATATCCACCTTTATCTATAATTGTCGTTTCCAAGCAATCAGCATAAAGATGTATCACACAAAAATCCATTTTAGAAGACAACAAGCAATTCGTCAACTGCTTTACATAAGTTCCGATTCCATAATTCATTGCTCTACTGGCCTTCTCTAATATATATATTTTACTTTTCATGATTCTCGAATATCAATTTAAGTGCAATACCTGTATATCCATTATTGCGAATTCCTATTTCCCGAGGAATATTGAATAGCGTTTTAGGAGTATAAGTCGTTTTATCTACTATTATTTCTAATATTGTTTCCCGATCACCTATAACTTCTCCATCCCATATTTTAGACAACTTATTTACCAGCACCCCAGCTTCTTCATCTCCTTTATTCTGCTTCAATGCACAAATCAAATTATTGATATATTCTTTGCTTATGAGTTCATGGGGATTTATTCTTTTACAATATCTACTAATTACATAATAAGCAATTCCTTTCAGTCCATCTTCCAATGAAAAATCCCTAAAACGAGTTACATCCTTCTCTAAAATTTTTAAATCAAGTTCCTCCAAGACTTCATCCCTGTCAGCCTTCACAAAATCATTTTGTATCAGATATTCAATTCCCCAGGCAATTCCACACAGTCCCTTAGCAAAACCGATTGAAGCCGATTGAGTAATCTCTTTATAAATCTCATCCAAAAGATATCCTCCTAATTCTTCATATAACTTGCTACCCGTCTGTCTCGCATAAAGATAGAAAAAGATACAGATTCCCATTTTCCCATTTAACAGTCCTAAATCTCGAATAAAACTAGCATTCAATATTAAATAATGAATAATTCGATTCAACATTTTTGTTTTTTGGCTCATAAGTTTTCTTTTAATACTTTTTTTATCGGTAAGAGAAATCTTTCTAAAAGAGACAAATCATCCGTTATTATTTCTGCTTTTCCTTCCATTTCCAATAAATATGGCAATTCCTTATTATAAGATGTAATAAGTCCTTTGGGTAATAATATTTCAACTATATATATTTTTTTCTTTTCTATTTCTGAAGGTACTAAAGAGATATTTTTTATCACTCCTTTTACAATTCCAAATTCATTATTAGGGAAATTATCAAAACTTACATTTACTGTTTGTCCTATTTTTACTTTACCGGAACGTTCTGCGGGCAGTAGTGCCTTCCCCATTAAAAGACCTTTTTCCTCTGGTACAATATTGAAAATTGGCTCTCCAGAAGCAATGTTCTGATTTATACTCCAATATTGTGTAAAAGTGATTTGTCCAGATATGGGTGCTATTATAACATAACTCAATTCCCAATTTTGAATTTCAGTGATTAATTGTGTGATGTAGTTATTCACTTGGGTCTCTAGATTATTTTTCTTTTCTGAATATTGAAATTCCATGTCTGACAAAGACTCACACATCTGCAATGTTTGCAATTGCATATTGTTTAAAGTTGCACATATATTTTCTAAAGAAAGTTTTCTTTGTAGATAATTATTATAACTATTTTCTAAATTTTCTTCTGACAATAATTTCTGTACAAACAAAGTGGAATCCCTTCTATATTGTTTTTGTCCTATTTCAAATTGTTCTTCGACAAGTATCTTCTGACGCAGTATATCTTGATATGATACTTTATATTGCTCTATTTTTTCTTGTACCCATTTAATTTTTAGAAAATAATATTGTTCCCTTTTAAATCGTATATATTCTGAAAGAGTAAGATAAAACGAGGAATAAAGAGCCTGCAAATTACCAACTTCCAACCCTTTATTAGGCAATAAATTAATAGTATCCAATGAATTGATTGACAAAAGATACTTTTTCAAATACAATACGTCATGAGGTTTTGCACTATTTTCAATAACAGCCAAATAGCTTCCCTTATCGATATACTGATTATCATTAATATATAAATGTTGTATTCTTCCAGAGGATTTCGCAACTATACTTATTGCAGGATTGGTGCTCGTTAAAACTACTGAAGATGTAATAACATCCGGATATTTAAAAAAGGCACTGCCTAATAGAATAACAACCACAATAATAGCAGTTAAAGTTATGCCACGACGCAAAATCCAGGCAGGTACCTCTCCAAGAATTTCTTGTACTTCTTCACTTCTTAACTCTATATTATTAGTATCTTCGGACATTACATACCTAATTCTAATTGATTTTTTATCAAAGTATAGTAGCTCCTCTTCAAGCTGATGAGTTGTTTGTGTGTACCTTGTTCTGCTATTTTTCCCCTGTCAAGAACTATTATATGATCTGCATTTTGTACAGTACTGAGCCTATGTGCAACTACAACCACTGTCTTTCCGACATAGAAATTCATTAAATTATCAAGAATCGCACGTTCATTATTGGCGTCCAAAGAATTAGTAGCCTCATCAAAGAAAAGATATTCCGGATTCTTATAAACCGCACGGGCAATTAATAAACGTTGTTTTTGTCCCTGACTAATTCCATTTCCTTCCATGCCTATTTTTGTATTATATTTGAGCGGAAGTGATTCTATAAATTCTCTAATATTAGCAATTTCCACAGCTTGTAGCAGTCGTTTCTTGTCAATACTTTCTTCTCCAATTGCTATATTATTGGCAATAGTATCTGAAAAGATAAAACTATCTTGCAGAACGGCTCCCAAACGTGCACGCCAAAGATGTGGATTTATGTCATCAAGAGAAACATCTTGTATTTTTATATTTCCTTTCAGTGGCGAATAGAAGCCTAACAAAAGTTTTATTATGGTTGTTTTTCCACTACCACTAGCACCAACTATTGCCGTTACTTTGTTTTGGGGAATTTCAAGAGTCACATTATCCAACACATAATCCCTATCTGCTCCATCATATGTGAAACATACATTTTCCAGTTTTATGCTCTTATTGTCCGGTAATTGGTTTATTTTTTCGGTGATATTGAATTCTTCGTCTTCCTTATTATGCACCTCATTTAAACGCTCAAGACTTATTTTAGCATCTTGTAGAGATTGGGTAAAACCTATGACTTCGCCAATAGGAGCAGAAAGCTGACCAATAATATAACTGATTGACATCATCATTCCTAATGTGATATCTCCATCAATAACAGCTTTCGCCGCTAAAAAAGAAATAAACAAAGAAGTTATTTGATTAAAAAAAAGTGAACCAACTTGCTGATATTGACCTAATGCTACCCCTTTCATGCTGATTCTAAATAATTTAACCTGTATCCTTTCCCATTTCCAACGCTGTTGCCTTTCACAATTATTTAGTTTTATATCTTGCATACCCGTTATCATATGATATAGATTCCCCTGTTCTGCAGCAGCTTGTGCAAAACGATTACTATCCAGAATCCTACGATAACGAAGGAAGAGCATAATCCACGCAATATAAAGTGAATTACCTACAATAAATACACCTAATATAGGCAAATTATAGTATGCCAAAATAAATGCAAAGATAAAAAAGTTTGCAAATGAAAATAGAGTTGACAAAGTTGAACCAGTTAGGAAGGATTCAATTCTTCCGTGGTCGCCAATACGTTGCATTATATCGCCGATGTTTTTTGTATCGAAATAGCGTATGGGTAGCTTCATTAATTTAGACAAAAAATCGGATATAAGCGTTATATTAATACGAGTATTTACATGGAGAGTTATCCAACTTCGAATAAAATTCACACCAAGTTGAGTTACAGATAGTATAAGTTGCGCTATGAGCGTCAGGGTCACAAAGCTCAAATTTGCATTTCCTATACCTTGATCTACCATTGCTTGAGTAAGAAAAGGAAATATTAGTTGAAAGAGGCTTCCGAGTAACATTCCAATTATCAATTGTGCAATCTGTGATTTATAAGGTATTAGATATTTCACATAATAATAGAGATTCTTTTTACCCTGTTGATAGTCATCTTCATACTGATAGAATTCTGGCGAAGGAGTCAACAAAAGTGCAGTCCCGATATTTTTCCCATCCACTTTAGTACTAAGCCAATGCTTTAAAAAATCATCTTCACTGATTACTATCTTATCCCTGGCCGGATCAGAAATTTTAATTTTATATTCGCCCTTCTGAGTTTTTTTTATGCCATAACAAACCACAAAATGATTCTGATTCCAATGTAAAATGCAGGGAAGGGGAGTCTCCCTACTCAATTGTTCAAAATCAGTCTTTACCCCTAAAGTACGAAAGCCTATACTTTCCGCCGCATCACTAATTCCCAACATAGAAACACCCATACGCGTAATATAACATCTTTCACGTAAGGTCTGCAATGAATATTTACGGCCATAATACTGGGCTATCATCCGCAAACAAGAGGGTCCACAATCCATTGCATCCAATTGAGAGTAATGTGGAAAGGCTTTTCTCATTCTTACATACTAGTTTTATTCCCCTTTCAACAATGCTTCCAGAATTACATTCAAGAAGAATCCAGTCACTGAAGTTTGCACTATCTTCCCATCCTGGTCTATCAGAATACCATGAAGAATACCAGTAAAAGCGTACAATTCTGCGGCTTTAGAATTAGCCGGTAATACAAACTGCCTCCATGGCATATCCACCTTATCCATTGCAATAGTCCAACTCTTATTACTATAATCCATAGATATACTTAGCACCTCCAGCCCTTTATCTTTATATTTCTCGTATACTTGTTTTATCTTAGGAATATCCGCTATGCACGGACCGCACCATGAAGCCCAGAAATCAATAAAAAGGAATTTGGAATGTCCAACGTATTCAGATAACCACTTTCGTTCTCCCTCAGGGGTTATTAATTCGATATCTATGAATTTCTCCTGCTGCATGTGTCTTCTTTGCTCTTCTTCGTCTTTCTTTTTGCCCAAGACATATCCTCAGCGGTCAACCAAGGGTTGTGTTTACACTGTTTCTCAATATAATCATAGACACTTACATTAGTTTTCCTAACTTTTTCATCACTTCTCTTTTTAAAATCAGCAATTATAAATTACATTTCAATACGCAAATCTTTAAAGAATATCAGATCTTCTATTTTATACACATCAGGTAATTCGTAACCATTGATTAGGATGGTTGGCGTTGCCATAAGTTTTGTCTCTTTTTTCCATTCCTCATGCGTCCTAAACTCTTGTTCTACAGCAGGTGCATTAATATCATATTGATATTTATTAAAAAAATCAGTTGTATTATACTTCCCGCCATTAAACCATAGGTCATAAATTTCTTCCGAATTTTCTATTGTATTATTTTGGTAAGCACTTATCAGAAACTTATTGCTTTGATCCAAATCCCCACCAAACGAACTGAAAATATATTGAATACAAGCCTTGTCTTCCAATTTCTTTTGCAATTCTCGTAATCGTTCGTGCATTCTTCCACAAGGTTCACAATGAGGATTACTAAACACACTAATAAGTAAATCCGCATTAGGATTACCAAATATAATTTGCGATGTAGATTTACTTACCGGATACTTCGCTTGTTTTTTTAATAAAGTGACAAAAACTTCTTCTTGCATTTTCAAGCTTTCCAGTTCATATTTAGCCCCTCTTTCTTTATTAAAATCAGAAAAAGCAGACATAGCCAGATGGATGCATAAAAAAGGTATCGCATAAATGGCTGCAACATATACTATTTCATTCAGGCGAATTACCGGTATGAATATATATCCACAAACAACATCCACAATCAGCATTCCTATAAACAAAGCCTGCACCAACAAACAAAGAGGACACCATTGCTTCACTTTCACTTTTTGAAACCAGATACTCCAAAAGACATAAGGTACAGTACACAAATTCAACAAAACTACATATACTACATATTGAGGAGTAATAAGCAATATAAGCATATTTGAGATAAAATAACCTAAGCCAATCTCACTCCAACTGATTAGCCCCCATAGCCTTGCAGCCTTAGAGTCTAAAACATTATTACAGTCACTCTTACTAAACAGAGAACATAATTTATCAGCATACCTGCTATTAAAGTCCAATTGTTTCTTTGCAAGCAAATGTCCTATATATATTCCAACAATATTCAGCAAAAAAAGTAATTTAGTGCCTACACTATTGGATACATTCTGCCAATAAAACAAAAAACATAGCATCATGACAGAACATCCCAACACTATTTGTACCCCTGTATGCCATAAATCTTTCCTCTTATTCTCTCCATAATTAGGTTCTCCGGAAGTTTCGTCAGGTTCCGCTATCAATGCAATACCATCCCATACTTTGACAAATTCATTATAGGTCGATTTAATATCCACTCCTCTCCATATATAGAATATTTTCTCGTCTGTCTTTCCGTAAACATTTACAAAATCATGATTTATATGAGCGATATAAGGAGGCACTAATTCTTTAACAGCCTCATCCTTTGTCTGGGTACGAACACCTTTATTAGCAATTCCATAATCATTCAACATCATGGATAATCCCAACATGCTATATTTATAGGGATGTTCCTCGTAATATTTATAAGAAAAGCCTGTATATTTAAGTTTGGCATTATCTAAAAAGACAGTAAATATATTAGATTTCATATTTATTTCAAGCCTTCTTTTAACAAAAATTCCTCTAAACTTTGAGCATGGAGTCTAACTGCTATAATCGTTCCTTCTGAATCTAATAGTATACCATAAGGTATACCATATATTTGATAAGCTTTCGCTAAATCCGAATTGGTGCCATTCACTTCTATAAGCTGTTCCCAAGGCATTTTCAGTTTTTTCAACGCACTTTTCCATGCCGCTTTATTACTATCAAATGAAATTGCCAAGACATTTAATCCCTTATCCTTATACTTTTCATAGACCTCTTTGATATGAGGTATATCTGCCCGACAAGGACTGCACCAAGATGCCCAAAAATCAACAAAAAGCAAACGTGATTTTCCAACATATTCGGATATAGACCTTTTCATTCCAAGTGTATCTTGTAATACAAAATCAAAGTATTGAGAATTAACTGTTCCCGCTTGTTTCTTCGTAAATGCAGCCTGTTTATCCAAGAGTTCCTTAAACCCCTTGATATCAGCCTGTGTTACCAAAGAATTATTATTCTGTAAGGCTTCTAGTTGTTCATGGAGTTTAACCAGGTTTTCAAGTGGCCAAATCGCTGATTTATTATCTGCAATAAATCTTCGCCCCACTAAATTCAATCTGTTTTCTATCGTTGCATTATATATGAATTTCTGATAATCGTCGTGCGCTTTATCTCTTTCAACGTCTATCGTATCACTTTTTATCATTAAGTCATACCATACTCCACAAAGCCGTGTTACTTCACTATTCAATGAATTGCGCAAATCATTAAGAGGTGTTCCAGATGCAACAAAAGCAGTGTCCATATATACACGAATATCTCCCTCTTCCAGAACAACTTCTACTGATTTTATGTATGGATATTTCCCAATAGTAACAATGGCGAACTCGTCAACATTAGCTTTACCCTTAAAAGAGAATTTACCTTTTTGAACTTTTGCAGAGTCAATAGAAGTGATCAAAGTATCTCCTTGAAATTGGAACAATTTGACATATTTTCCATTATAGTCATTATTTAAGATTCCGTTTATATGGTATTTTCCTTGTGAGCATACCAAGATAAAAGGGAAAAGAAGCATCGTTAAAATTATTATTCTTTTCATTCGTTTCCTCCCTCCTCTTTACGAGTGCGAAACATGTAAAATGGGGTTCTATATTCTCCCGCTGTTGTAAATACAGCTTCACGCACTGTATCAGCAGTAGTAACCCATTCTATTTCATTCCAATGGTCAAACATATATTTTGCAGTAATAACTTTATCGTCCAAAATAAATATATATTTAGTAGTATCAACAACATTTTCAGAGTTATCTGCATAACATTTCACCGAAAATACGGCAAACAGCAATATGACAAAAATTGTTTTCATTTTATACATGCAATTGTGTTTTATAAAGCCGTATCTTTCTTTTCTAAAAGAAAGACGGCTCTAATTTAAATGAGAATATGCAAAATGCTACTACATTAAGAGCAGAAGCACGATACAACTTTTTTTGTCATAAAATCCTTTTGGGGTGTACAAGTTTGAGAGATCAACGTTGATGTCCCATATGAAGTTCCATATTTAGGAGGACACACTCCATTACATGTATATAGACTCTCCTCACACTTTTTTTTAGCACTTGGATCGAATTGTCCACCTACCACAAACTTCATTTCCTGTTCACTCATTTCACTGAAATTGTTCAGCTTTAATTTTCCTATTTTTTTCATGGGTTCATAAATTAATGAATAATAATTTTTCTATATCAGCAAATATAAGTCTTAAAACCAGACATCCAGCACATGCAAACTACAAATATGCAATTCGGTCAGTTTTTAGATACTATTCGGTTACAACCCATTCCACTTCCGGCAACTTGTAAACGAATCTCCATTTACCTTTCAGCGTATTTCTACATCTTCTTGAAACTTTGAATTCATGATCAGTAATCAGCCGTATCCAATACTCTTCTTTCCTTTTCTGCCATACAGTCAAATAATCAACATTTACAATAGTTGATTGATTGCAAATACAAAAGTTACCAGGAAGAATATCAATCATTTGTTTAATCGAAAATTGCAACAAATGGCTCTTTACTTTCTCTTTAGTAACAATAACAAGATATGGTCTATCCGTATAGACACAAGCAATATCCTCAAATCTAATCATTTGCATATAGGAATATCGTATAACCATTATCCCATCAGAGTTAGATTGTAGTTCTCTAAATATTTCCATAAAATTACATTTATTTTATCGTGTACATACTCCATGTTTTAAGAAGGCTAAGAGCGTATAAATAACTTTTATCCATTAAGCCTAATTGCTCTCTAATATTATAGGCCAAAACCGTAAATCCATCTGCAATTCCCAATATAGAATATATAAACTCCCTCTCTTTTTGCCAAAGATAAAATGTCGTCATATCAGATAAAAACTCGTCTACCGGGTTACTTTCCCAATAGAAGCTAATAAGCTCCATTTCTTCTTCCACATTTTCTGTACAATCCGGAACATGAAGTGAATGAAGATAATCATGGAGAGAAACAAATCGGGAAGATCTGCATAATTGAACATACAGATATAGCGCTACAGACGTACGACCTTCTTCACTGCAATCATCCGCCAATAGACGTATAATGAGTAATGATGTTAAATTAAGGAACGCGCTATATGGAATGCAATATACTTGATATCGGGAAATCTCAAATGCATTTCTCACTACGGCATTAGCAGGATGATGCGCCCACAATTCTTTTCCATAAAAAGTAGGTACTAACTCACAGGACGGATGATTCTCCACAATCTTCTTCAAAGCCTGATGAACAGCCTCCTGCAAGATCGCTCCATGTACGGTATAAGAAGAGAATATCAACCTAATATGTTCTCCCCTCTCATACGACAAGAAAAACATATATTGATGGATGTCAGGATTGGACATCATATAAGTATGTAGCAAAGGTAAAATTCTTCCCCACTCATCCTGAGCATAAAATATGGAAAAGCAATACAAGGTTCTATTACCCTCTCGAATAAATTCTGTGTTCATAACTACTTTAAAAATATAGGATTATCGTAATCAAAGTTCTTATAGGCAATGCCTTGACCAAAGCCATTGGGATTGACAGATAGTCCGCCACACTCATATCTTTCAATTTCCCAAAAGTTTTGTGTTTCTGATAAATATACGAGTATTTCCGATTGCAAATCAACATTATCCACTCTATAGAAAGAAGACAGACAGCCTTCAATATCTTCCCACTGTCCCCCTTCCGGATTTTTGCCACCGATTATTCTATTCTTTTCATCCAGAAAATATTGATTGATATTCTCGTAATGGGACGAGCGGTTGTAGTTACAATAAATATTATCCTTCAAAATGGTTTTAGAATAACTACCGTCTTGATATCGTAGCAATACTTGTGTCTGATACGGATTTATATAAAATAAATACATTTCTATTATATGCCTTCCCATATATTCTTGCGAAACACGCTCTTCATGAGAATGATGAATCGCTTTGCAGAATCGATTTTCTAAAATAAATTCTTGCTCTATTCCGGATTTCCATAACCGGTAATACAATTCAATATCCTCTAAACCGTATCCGGGAAGCGCCTCATTATAGCCATTAACAGACAAGAAATGTTTGCGCCATAAACAAAGACGCCCAATAACATCTCTCTCTGAATACCTTGGAGTATAAAATACTTTTTCATCAGACATACAGAAAAGATTCAATATGTATGCGGCAAATCCTTCACCTAAATAGTTGTCAGCATCCAAATTACAAACAATATCTCCTGTTGACAGGCGGAATGCCATATTCCTGCTATGAGTTCGATGATAGTAAGTAGGGGTGATCGTTTTGTAATAGTTGAATATGCCTGTATCAAACAATTCACCTTGTTGCCTTACCCATCTCTCTAATCCATCTTTTGAATTATAATCCAAAAGATTAAATTCAACCTGCTCAGATAAGAAATTATCGTGAATATTCTGTTGCAATGTCTGTTTAATATGATGAAGGCGATTCATACAAGTAATATTGAAAGAGATTTTATGGGCATATTTCAAAGAATCGACCTCTTTTGGCACATTTCCTTCTATATCAAAAATATTCTTTCTGATACCGAAGCTCCCTCCATTAGCGATAAGTTTGCCAGCAAGAATATTAGATTGGGAAATTTTTGCATTATACTCATCCATTTCATGCCATGTTTTGAACGATGAATGAGTAAATGCAATTCCTTCTTCTTTAGTATTCCTGATTGCTCTATTATATTTGGAATCTTTCACTTCGATACGTCTGTAACCTTTCGCCATCAATCTATTGATTAAATCTAAATCTTGATAGCCAGCAGGTGCTAAACTTTCATTATATCCTCCAATGGATAGAAAATCATTCCGCTTAATTGATATACGTCCAAATGAACCGTCAAAACCATCATCAGAACATTGGTGCAAAAACATAGGTCCATCATTCTTTATAAATTGCAAGATAACAAACCAACCACCATTACTTCCTGTATAATTATCACAATCCAGATTTACTAAAATATCATTTTGCGCCAACATATGCGCAGTATTTTTTGCTATAGAAGCATGCCAATAAACCATCTCTTCTGTATAAAAGTACTTTAGATATCCAGACCGTATTTCATGTTTAAAGTTATCAGATATCCATTTACGAAGTCCGTCCGTACTTCCGAAATCTACGAGCACAAATTCTACTATTTCTTGCAATCTGCGATTATCCTCTAGATTTTGAGGAAGAGTCTTTTTAATCTGATAAAGTCTATTCTTACAAGTAATGCAGAATGAAATTTTAGGGGGCTGAGAATTATCAATCATAATAGTTTTATAGATGTTTTATTATAAATGCAAAGTAATCAAATCCAACACAGAAAACGGTTTATTATTTATCATAAAAGGTTTGTTATCTATCATTATAGATCTATTATCCATCTTTACAGGTTTATATGCTATCATTCTCCACACCCGTACATTTCCAAAATATCAACCGATTCAGAACTCCTCTATTAAATAAATAATGGTATCCAATTTGCAACCTTGTTATAGTCTTGGTACGGAGCAGAGCCCCAGTGTGGAATTTTTCCACACCCCATTCCACACTTTCCACACAATTCCACACTGTGCCACACTTCCCCACTCACTTTTCATCATTAATTATCAACCATTTACCTAAAATTCATATCTTCTGGCACGTGCTTTGCAACTATAATTTACGTAAGCGCAAAGCTTCCTAAAGCAAAAAGGAAACCTAAACTTTCAACTATAAAATATATTTAGTATAATTCTAAAAAAGCAAATGATTATGAAAAAGTTAGTATTAGTAGCAGCCCTGTTTATGTTTGTTTGTGGTGGTTCTTTCGTGGCAAACGCTCAGGATCCGGTGAAAACTCAACAGCAACAACCGGCAACGGAAAAAACTGAAGAGCCTAAAGCCACTGAGCCTGCCAAGGAAGAACCCAAAGCAGAAGAACCGAAAGCTGAAGAGCCCAAAGCTGAAGCTCCTGCCAACGGTACTCCTGCAACGGAAACACCTGCACAGCCTGCTGAATAATAGTAAGCACACTGACAACAAAAGCCGTCCCCTACTTGTCTATTCTGGGGGATGGCTTTTGTCGTTTTCAGACACAAGAACATCATCTTATTATAATAATGGATCTAATCAACAAGCACAAAATACCTAAACATAGGTATTGTTCAAAAGGGAAATATAGCGGTACTTTGCAAGTAATAAATTATATTTCGAATTTACTATGGAGTCTTTATAAAAACACACATGAAAACAAAATCATTCATCATACCCTTTTTGCTATTCCAAGCTCTTCTCTTTACAGGAAGCAATCTGCTATATGCCATCCCTGCCCGGCCGGGAGTTATCACCGTAACCCAAAGTGACGGTACCCGTCTCAAAATACGCATTTATGGAGATGAATATTACCATTACACTATATCTGAAGAAGGCTATACGCTGACTTCCGGATCTGATGGAGATTATTATTATGCAACCCTTTCACCCAACGGGCAGTTGGCCTCTACTGGTGTCAAAGCACGTCCGATGGGTAAATTAAGCAATTCCGAAAGGCAACAGTTAGGACAAGGATTCACACAAGGACTTCGCCCCCTATCTCCCACAGCCCACAAACAGCAGATGATGCGCAGTGCCCAGAATAAAAGCAACTCTTCCAACACGCGAACAATAAACGGATTCACTCCGCCGGAACGTTTTATAGATAATGGATTTGCTACCACAGGTAAGCAAAAAGGACTTGTATTATTAGCCGAATTTCCGGATGTGCCTTTTACTATAGGTAGCAAAGGACACTTCGAAGATATGCTGAACAGCAAAAATTACAGTGAGAACGGCGCAACAGGCAGTGCATGGCAATACTATTATGACAACAGTAACGGACGTTTCGACCCGGAATTTGTAGTTGTAGGTCCTTATACACTGCCACACGAACGTAGCTACTATACCGCCAATGATGACGAACTTGCCTACGAAATGGTAGTGGACGTCTGCCGGATGGCCTACGCCAACGGCATTGACTTTGGTCCTTATTCCGAAGCAGGCGTCATGCGTGACGTATTCGTCTTTTACTCCGGTGGTGGTGAAGCGGACGGAAGCGATCCTGAAGGTATCTGGCCTCACCGCTACAGCGTAGCATATAAGGGCACTTACACTTTCGGAGGTAACCGGCTCGCTGGTTACGCCTGTGCCGGAGAACTCTCCAAGTACGAAGATGGAAACAACAAATTCACTTCCATCGGCACGTTCTGTCATGAGTTCGGACACGTTCTGGGATGGCCTGATCTTTATGATACGAATTACACCACCAACGGGCAGGCTGCCGGTCCCGGTACCTATTCGCTGATGGCCAGTGGCAGCTACAACAACGACAGTCGTACTCCACCGGCACTGAGCATTCTGGAACGTTGGATGATAGGTTGGGCAGAGCCTGAAGTTCTGAATACCTCAGGGGAATTCCGCCTGGCTCCCGTCCATCAGGATAAAGGTTATCTGATAGGAACCGATACGGACAATGATTATTTCCTGCTGGAATACCGGGGTACGGGCGACAATGTATGGGATATTCCAGATTATTACAGTTATCACGAAAGCCAGGGCACATCGGGGCTTTTAGTCTATCACATAGATTATACCACACCCTCCAAATGGCTGACGTACAATTCGGTAAATACCATAGCAGGCCACGAGTGCATGAAAGTAGTCTGTTCGTATCCCAATGCGACAAATGCTGTGTATTACTCCCGTTACAGCTTCTTTCCCGGCGTATACAAAGTGACCAGCCTTATGTCCGCTAAACAAAAAGATTTCCGCTCCTGGAAAGGGGGGAACACAAAGGTGAATATATTGGAGATCGCCACGGTTGACGACTATATCTTGCTAACCGTGAATGATACTTACTTCGGTATGTCTGACTATCATGTGCAAGCATACCAATACGATGCCCTTGTGACATGGCAAGACAACATCGGAAAGAAATGGACAGTAACCTGGAAACCGACAGGAAGTACAGAGGTTGCAAGTTCGCAAACAACTACATCAACAGAATGTCATATAAACGGTTTGCAACCCGGCAAGCAATACGAAGTCACTATCCTAAATTCCAACGAAATAGAGCATACACTCTCGGTTACTACCCAACGGAAAGGACTCTACTACCCACGCATCGAGCAGTCGATTCCAGTCAACAGTTCGGAGAATCCCATATTGTTCCATCTGGCGGACTGCGAGGATATAAAGGCCGTAAAATGGTATATAGATGGAAAGGAAAGTAAAAACTACATCAGACTCGAAACCGGAGAACATAGTATCCAGGCAGAAATCACCCGTTCGGACGGCAACAAAGAGTATATTATGCAATATATCACTATCCAATAATAGAAATACTTATGAAAACATTCAAATATATCCTGCTACTGATCAGCGTCTCTTTACTATACGCCTGCTCAAAAGATGAAAATGACCTTTACAAAGAAGAACGTAGCAGCCTGCTATCTTCCACGCAAATAGGAATCTACCAGAACGGGAAAACATTATTGCTCTTCGACAAGCAGACACATCAATACTATTGCAATCCCTCACAAAAGCTCTTTCGCATACAGGATGCGCAAGGGAAGCAATACACGGCTCTTCAACTGAATGCCCTTCCCTCGGGGCAAGAAAGGACAGACGGGAAAGTGGAAGGAAACATGGGTATCAAACTCGACGGGATAACACAGTTATATATTCTCCAATCAGACGAACAGTTTGTATGGCTATGGTCGGATGATACATGCATCGGATTCATTTTACCCAACATTGGCCTTTCAGGTTTATAGAAACTGTACTTTTGAAATACCTATATATTGTTATCATTCACGTTATTTAAAGAAAATATACCGACTTTTAGCGATTGCTGATCGTGCACAGATCCAATAACTTTGCAACTCCAAAAAGTGCATAAATCAATGTCGCGTAAAGTCATATACATAATACTAAGTTACCTCTTGTTCTTCACTACCTGGTGTTCCGCACAATCGTTTTACAAATTTAGCGGACAAATACTTGACGCCCAGGAGAAAGAGCCCCTTCCTTTCGCCACTATCCGCATGAAATCCGATGAAGGCAAATTCTACGGAAGTACGAGCGACGAGAACGGCAGGTTCAATATCACCCATATAGAGAGCGGACACTACCATATCACAGTCTCCTATATAGGATATGAGAAACAGGAAAGATCCATCGACCTGACTAATAACATGTCATTGATATTCTCGTTGAAACCGTCTTCCACTGCATTACGAGAAGTGGTAGTGACAGCTTCTGAGTCAAAAGGAATAACCAGCGCCTCGAAGATAGACCGCACGGCAATGGAACATCTGCAACCTACAAGTTTCTCTGACTTGCTGGCACTATTGCCGGGAGGGAAGACCAGCGATCCCAAGATGAACGGCGCCAAAAACATTACCTTGCGCGAGGTAGGCACCAGCAGTTCCAACTACAATACTTCTTCTTTAGGAACCAAGTTCATCATTGATGGTGCTCCCATCAGTACAGATGCCAATATGCAGCGGTTGCTCACTGACCCCAACACGACGTTTGACGCATATAACGCCGTGAATGCCGGCGTAGACATGCGTAACATTTCCACCGATAACATCGAAAGCGTGGAAATCATCCGCGGTATTCCTTCCGTGGAATACAACGACCTGACCAGTGGTGTAGTCATTATCAAGCAAAAGCAGAAAGCCACCCCGGTGGAGGCACGCATCAAAGCAGATCAATACGGTAAACTGTTTTCCATAGGCAAAGGTGTGGAATGGAAAGATCAAAGAACCGTTCTGTCAGCAGATGCAGGGTTTCTCGACTCGTACAATGATCCGCGGGACCGCCTCAACAATTTCAAGCGCATCAATGCATCCGTACGCCTCAACAAAAAGTGGCTGCTTGGAAATGAACATCGCTTGAACTGGACCGCCGGCATCAGTTATTCAGGTAATATAGATAATGTAAAAACCGACCCGGACATACAAACACAACAAGAAGACAATTACAAATCGAGCTATCACTCCGGCCGATGGAACAGTTCGTTAAATTGGATTGCCCCACAGGACAAAGCATTCAAAGGGGTGACACTGGATCTGTCTGCCAACATGTCGTGGGATAAGATAGAACGAAGTAAGTTCATCCAGTTGGATCGCGACCGCACCGTACCCACCCATATGGAAGAAGGTGAATATGACGCTGAAATACTGCCTTATAAATATACTGCTCACGTAACTGTAGATGGAAGGCCTCTAAATTTATATGCCAAGGTAAAAACAAAGTTCGAGTTACAAACGTGGAACGCTACACACCGAATCCAAGTAGGTGCTTCATGGACTTATGCCAAAAATCTAGGAGACGGGCAAGTGTACGACCTAAGCCGCCCACTTAACCCGGGCAGTTCTTATACACGTCCCCGCAAGTACAGTGACATTCCGGCGAGCGAGCAAATTGCACTATTCGTGGAAGATCAGATAGGTATTCCCATAGGTAAGCATCACCTGGAAGTCCAGGCCGGAATAGGTAGCAGCATGCTGCTGAACCTGAACAGCCGGTATGCCCTCAGCGGCAAGCCTTATTTTGATCCGCGCATTAATGCCCAATGGAGTTTCCCTGCAATAGGCATTGGCAATAACGACTTGAATATAAACGTTTCCGGCGGCTTCGGATGGTTGACCAAAACGCCTACGTTGGCGCAATTGTACCCCAACAAGTTGTATATGGACTTCGTACAACTGAATTATTGGAACGCCAATCCGGACTATAAGCGCATGAATCTGCGTACTTACATCGTAGATCCGGTGAACTATAACCTGAAGGCAGCACGTAACTTTAAATGGGAAGTGCGCTTGGGCATGGAATTTCACAGGAACGATTTCTCCATCACTTATTTTCGCGAACGCATGAGTTCCGGTTTCCGTTCGATGGCGAATTATTCCCCTTATTCTTATAAAAAATACGATGCCAGCGGCATAGACGGTTCAGAACTGACAGGACCTCCCTCACTGGAAGGCATGCCTTACTCAGAGGTAAGCGTACTGAACGGATACTCTTACACCGGAAACGGCAGTCTGACGCTGAAAGAAGGTATCGAGTTCCAGTTCGCCTCGGAACGTTTCAAAAAAATAAATTCTAAACTCACCATTAACGGTGCCTGGCTACGTACCAACTACGAGAATAGTCTGCCCATACAGAAATCTGTGTCGAAAGTTATCGGCAATGTCGCCTTGAGCGATATGTATATAGGTCTTTACGAATCGGACGACCGTTATTCCTACGAACAGTTCAACAGCAACTTCATAGTAGACACCTGGTTGGACAAATTGGGAATAAAACTTTCGGCCACCGTAGAGTGCACTTGGTTCTACAGCAAGCAAACTAAAGAGAGAAGCGGTGTGCCCATCTCGTACATAGATGCCACAGGAACCGTGTCGCCATACACGGATGCGGACAAGACGGATACTTATAAACAGCATCTGACACTGAGCTATAATCAGGAACAGTTCGAAAAGAGTACCGACCCGTTCTACATGTATGTCAATTTCAAGGCAACTAAAGACTTCGGCAAGAATCTGTCAATAGCCCTCTTTGCCGACCGCATTCTGGACTATGTGCCCGATTATACCAAAAAAGGATACCTCATCAGAAGAACAGCAGCCAGCCCTTACTTCGGGATGGAACTTAATATAAAACTTTAATATGATAACAAAGAAAATGAAAATGAAACATTACCTTTACGTAGCCTGCATGTTTATTGCAGCCTTGGCATTCACCGCCTGTAGTGACGATGATGACAACAGTGTAAAACTGGCCAATGTAACATTGCATTTCAACGCACCGTCTGAATTGCAGAGTTATAACCCTACAATCGGTATTCAGGAGCTGACCCTGAAGAATATCAATACCGGAGAAACAACTTCTGTTGTGAAACCCGGCACCCGTGCAACTACATCCAATGCCAGTATCACGGTAAGTGTACCCGAGGGCTTATATACCATCAGTATGGAAGGTTCCCTAAGTTATAAGCTGAATGATGAAATGGTATACACAAAAATGCGCGCCTACCAGGAATCTGTGACCTTCACCGAAGCTACTGGCACATCTCCCCTCGACGTAACCGGTTATGTATATAACTCCAGTGAAGAAGGAGGCAATTTCGTTATCGCCGAAATTTTCTTCACCGGTAGCGTTACTCCGGAAGAGAAACAATATACCGGTGACAAATACTTCCGTATTTACAATAACTCCGGCGACACGCTTTGCGCAGACGGATTGACAATCGCCGAATCAGCCTTCATGACTACAAGTAAATATGACTACACACCTGATATCATGAATGAGGCATTCTCCACAAAAGCCATTTATCGTATCCCGTTAGGCGGAAAGATCATGGTTCCTCCCGGCGAATCTTTGCTGTTATGCGATATAGGCATGGATCACACAGTTGCCAACAGTAACTCATTCGACTTGACAAAGGCTGACTTTGAATGGTACGATGTATCCTCAAATCCAAGTTTTGAAGACACAGACACTGAAGTTCCGAACTTGGAAAAGATATACTGTTATACAGCAACCATCTGGGGACCACATAACCGTGGCTTTACCTCGTTTGCACTGGCACGTTTGGGAGATGACGAAAACAACCAACTCAGTAAGGAGGATTATCTGAAAGACTATGCTTACACCTACGAATATAACATGATTATCGGTGGTAACGTCTATCCTATGAGCGGTGACGCCTACAAGATTCCTAACAAATGGATTCTGGATGCTGTGAATCTCAGTGTGGAAAGCGAATACGTATGGAATGTAACATCTCCTGCACTGGATAGAGGCTGGACGTATTGTGGAAAGGTAAATCAGGACAAGACGCGTTATGGCAAAAGTGTACGCCGCAAGGTACTTTCCGGTAAAACATTGCAGGATACAAACGACTCCAGCGTAGACTTCCTGCCTGAACAGCCTGCCGATCCGTATTACAAGTTTCACGAGTAATCACAATTTCTCACTAACAAGATGATCTTACGATTTATATCTTCATTCATCCTCGTTGTAGCGACCGTATCCTCCTTTGCACAAAAGGGGGACACGGTCTTGATTCAGAAACGGGCTTATGAGCGCTCAGCAGTAAGGCAAAATTTCATAATAACGCCTTATCTGAACCCTGCTCTTAACTATTACCGCTACTCCGACTCATACTCTTCACTTTCCATTTCGGGAGACTGGGACAATGAGAGCCGCGCCCTGAACGCACAGGAAGGTGACGGCTGGGGTGGATTCAAGGTAGCAGCCGACTCATATGTCCGCATGTCGGATGCCTCACGCATCTGGGGCAACGCTTACTACCACAACGGAGAGCGAAAGAACGTACAGTGGAACGAGAGTGCAGACTACGATCTCATCTACCCGTACGTAATGGCAGACACCATAGGAGGAGATATAAAATCGGAAACCTACTTCTTCGAAGGCGGATATGCTGCTTCTCACGGACGATGGACATTTGGCGGGGAATTCTCATACCGCGCCCTGCTTGAATACAGGGATGTAGACCCGCGTCCACGTAATTCCATTGCCGATTTGCAGGGAAAAGCTGGTGCTTCTTATCAATTCAATAAACGATATGCCGTGGCTTTGTCCGCTGAAGCCCATAAGTACAAACAAAATGGGGATATCACATATTATAATGAACTGGGAGTATCGAAAACGTTCCATCTCTCCGGCCTGGGAACAAGCTATACGCGTTTCGACGGTACCCGCAATACGGTGAGGTATCAGGGCCATATCTTCGGAGCAGGATTAGATTTGCTGCCAGTAAAAAGTGATGGAGGCTGGACAAGTTCGGTTTCCTACCAGCACGCTTTCTATGAAAAGATTCTGCCTGGCGCAAACGATCTCACGCTGAACGAGCTGGACGAGGATCGCTATCAGGGAGAAATAGCCTGGACTTCTGCCACTACCCGGAATCATAGTTGGGGAATAAAGGCAAATGCTGAATTCCGTGACCGGAAAGGTACAGAAATTCTTTATGGAGATGCTGTGAATAGTATTTATCCGCAGATTGCAACCGCTCAACAATTCGGAAGCGAACGACTCTGGAGTAACTTATCGGCTTTTTACGAGCAGGATCAGACTAAAGTATGGCGCTGGAGCCTGCAACCAGCCGTAGGTTATCACTACAGGAAAGATACCTATAAAAGTCCTTCTAAAAAGGTGGAATACAGTCTGTTCGATACTTCTTTAGCTTTCACTTCTACCTGGAGATGGAAACAGGATATGCTCTTTGTGCGTATTTGGGGAGCACATCAGGAAAAATTAGATGCAACCCTGGATATCGGACAAGTGACACACCCTTATGCAATGACCATCCTGCAACAGAATTTCGATATGCAAAGTTCTGGAAATACCAGTTATGGAATTTCATTACGCTGGTCCAAAAATGTATTCAAAAACATGCTGGCTCACTTAGAAGCGGGTTGGCAACAAGCCAGATATACCAACAGTGAGAAAGGAACCTCCCTTTGGGTAAATGTCGGTTTATCTCTCTAAAAAAATTACTAACTAATTAATAAACATCGCAATGAAAACAAGAGTTCTTTTATTCGCAGCCATTGCTGCAACAACATTCACGTTCGTGGCCTGTGGCAACAAGCAAGCTAAAACTAATGAAACAGCCGCTGTAGAACAGTCCGGCGCTATGGAAATAGACAGCCTGCTCGCCAATGCAGAAACACTAGCTGACCAAGCCGTTACCATAGAAGGTGTATGTACGCACGCCTGCAAGCATGGTGCCACAAAAATATTCCTAATGGGTAGCGACGACACGCAGATGATTCGTGTGGAAGCCGGTAAATTAGGCTCTTTCGACACCAAATGTGTTAACAGCATTGTCCGCGTAAACGGCACGCTGAAAGAACAACGCGTGGACGAAGCCTACCTGCAACAATGGGAAGCCCAACTAAAAGCTGCCAATGCGGAGAAACATGGTGAAAGCGAAGGTGGATGCAGCAGCGAGAAGAAAGCTCGTGGTGAAACCGCCAATACACCGGAAAAACGTATCGCCGACTTCCGCGCCCAGATAGCCAAAAGACAAGCAGAAAGCGGAAAACCTTATTTGTCATTCTATTATCTGGAAGCCACGGATTATGAAATTCAATAAGGCCGGAATCACTTTACGCAAGTGGAGCCGTGTCATTCATCGTGATCTTTCATTTTTCTTTTCCGGAATGGTATTGATTTATGCCATTTCCGGAATTGTCATGAATCACCGGAACACCATTAATCCGAATTATTCAGTGGAAAGGCAGGAATATGCCATTACTGAAACACTTCCGGTGCAGTCTGACTTTAAGAAGGAAGATGTACTGAAATTGCTGGTACCGCTAGGCGAAGAGGGCAATTACACCAAACATTACTTTCCACAGGAAAACCTAATGAAGGTATTTTTGAAAGGTGGGTCCAGTTTAGTGGTAGAGTTATCTACCCGGCATGCTGTTTATGAGAAGCTGACACGACGCCCGCTACTGAGCGCACTCACAAAGCTGCATTACAACCCCGGTAGTTGGTGGACTCATTTTGCCGACTTATTTGCCGCAGGGCTCATTATTATCACCGTCTCCGGTATAATTATGATAAAAGGCCCGAAAGGATTATGGGGACGGGGAGGCATAGAATTAGCAGCAGGCATTATTATCCCCCTTCTTTTTCTTTTTTTATAACCATAACAACAAAAATCAATGGAGAACATCATTGAATGTAATAACCTGACGCATTATTATGGCAAACGGTTAATTTACGAGAACCTCAGTTTCACCGTACCCAAAGGACGTATTCTGGGACTGTTAGGAAAAAATGGTACAGGAAAAACCACTACCATCAATATATTGAGTGGTTATCTCAAACCACGTTCCGGCCAATGTGCCATCTTCGGTCAGGATATTCAGACTATGGCCCCCTCTCTCCGCCGGAACATAGGTCTGCTCATCGAAGGACACGTGCAATATCAGTTCATGACTATTCAGCAAATAGAAAAATTCTATTCGGCTTTTTACCCCAAACAATGGAAAAAGGAAGCTTACTACGAATTAATGAACAAACTGAAAGTGGCGCCGAAACAGCGTATTTCGAGAATGTCCTGCGGACAACGCTCGCAGGTAGCTTTAGGACTAATCCTGGCGCAGAATCCGGAACTACTGGTACTGGATGATTTTTCTCTGGGCTTAGACCCGGGATACCGCCGCCTGTTTGTGGACTACCTGCGCGACTATGCCCGTTCCGAAAACAAAACAGTATTCTTGACTTCACACATCATACAGGATATGGAACGTCTTATAGACGACTGCATCATCATGGATTATGGAAAAATACTGATTCAACAGCCCATAAAAGAATTGCTGGACAACGTACGCCGATATACATGCACGGTTCCCGAAGGATATAAATTGCCGGAAACAGACGTTTTCTACCATCCGTCCGTGATACGCAATACGCTGGAAACTTACTCATTCCTGCAACAGCCGGAAGCGGAAACTCATCTGAAATCGATGCAAACACCCTACAGCAACCTCAAATGCGAGACTGTAAATCTGGAAGACGCCTTCATCGGCCTAACTGGAAAATACTAAATTCACCTAAAAAGATATTGAAGATAAAATGAATGCTATATTTTTTAAAGAATGGATCAAGACACGCTGGTACCTGCTGCTTGCCTGCATTGTAACTCTAGGCTTTGCAGGATATTCGATGTTACGCATCAACCGGGTAGTGGAACTGAAAGGAGCTGCCCATGTCTGGGAAGTCATGCTTTCACGTGATGCTGTGTTTGTGAACCTGCTGGAATATGTGCCTCTGCTGGTCGGTATTCTTCTTGCACTAGTGCAGTTCATTCCCGAGATGTACCATAAGTGTCTGAAACTGACCCTGCATTTACCTTATCCGCAACTAAAAATGATTAACCTCATGCTTCTTTACGGTTTGCTGACATTAGTAATATGCTTTGCTACCAATTATATCCTAATGTTTGTGTATCTACAGGGTATACTCGCTCCTGAACTATATTCACGCATACTACTGACAGCTCTTCCGTGGTATATAGCCGGAATATGCGCCTATCTGCTCATTGCCTGGGTATGTCTGGAACCTACCTGGAAACGCAGAGTACTCAACCTCGTGATAAGCGTTCTGCTACTCCGGGTATTCTTCCTTTCATCCGATCCGGAAGCTTACAACGGTTTCCTTCCATGGTTGACGATTTATAGTCTGCTGACAATCAGCTTTTCTTGGCTTTCTGTTCTACGCTTCAAAGCCGGTAAGCAGGATTAAAATGATGTACATATATTAATAAAGAAAGAAAAATGAAACGTTTTAGTATAATATTCCTCTGTATTACACTAGTGTTGCTGCTCCTGTGGCAGTTACCCTGGTGTTACACCTTTTTTGCAGCTAAACCTTCACGCACGCCTTTTTCCATGTACAGTTGCGTTATAGGTGATTTCTTGTCTATGGGGTATGAAGAAAGCGTCGGACTGATACGCCGGGATCAGTCGGGCAATAATTACACTCAAGAGCAGACAGACAGCATTCTGCCCTTATTCTACGTGCGCCAGTTAATGGCCGATGAACGCTTTCCAGACAGTCTAATGGGGGTTCCCGTAAGTCCGCGTCAAGTACAAATCACGAACTTTAACTTCCGTGTTTCTGCTGCGGATATCAACGCCCCTTCCGTTCCCCTCTACCCTTTACTGGAAAGTATGTCAGGAAGAGTAGACCTGAAGATGCCGGATGACGTATTCCGCATCACCCCCCATGGAATTGAATTTATCGTAATGGAAAATAACACTATAGATCAGGAGAAAAGCAAAGTCTTCACGGAAGTTTTAAAGAAAAAAGAGTTTCGCTTTCCGGCACAGTATGTAGCAGGTAATCCTAGCACCCGCAAAGAGTATGATGAAGGGTACCTGATACTGGATGCCGAAGGAAAACTGTTTCATATGAAGCAAACCCAAGGACGTCCTTATGTACGTGCTATTCCCCTGCCTGAAGGATTAAACGCCAAATATCTATTTATTACAGAGTTTCAGGACCGCAAGACGTTAGGATATATAACGGACGTGAACAACAATTTCTACGTACTGAAGAATAAAACCTATGAAGTAATAAAGACCGGCCTTCCTTCTTATAATCCGGAAACAGATAATTTTTCCATTTTCGGTAATATGTTTGACTGGACCGTATGCGTCACTACGGATACAGCAGAAGAGTATTATGCACTGGATGCGGATGATTATTCACTCATCAAGTCTGTCAGCTTCCCTACGTCAAGCAATGGAATGTCAGGACTTCGTTTCACATCTTATAAAGATAAATTCGTAAAACCACGTTTTTTCTGATAAGAGAATAAAGTTATGAATAGAAATGCATCAAAAGGCTAAATAGTCTTTTGACGCATTTCTATTTTATGGTAAGCTCTTTCTTATATCATCTGAAAGCCTTGCCAGAGATTCGTCGGTGGTACAGGTGCCTCCACTTCAATCATTTCTTTAGATACCGGATGCACAAAACTGATATGCCGTGCATGCAGGCAAATACTTCCATCCGGATTGGAACGGGCAAAGCCATACTTCAAATCTCCCTTGATAGGACATCCCATCTTTGCCAACTGGCATCGTATCTGATGATGTCGCCCAGTCTTCAGGTCTACTTCCAGCAGAAAGTAATTATCCGACTTACCTATCAACCGATAGTGCAGGATAGCCTTTTTACTCTTCGGCATTTCCTTATCATAAGCATAACTCTTATTCTGCTTCTCATTGCGCACCAGATAGTTCACCAATTCTCCTTCCGGCTCCTTCGGGGCATTCTTTACGATAGCCCAGTAAGTCTTCCTCACCTCACTGGTTTTGAACATTTCATTGAGGCGGGACAACGCCTTACTGGTCTTGGCAAATACAACAAGACCGCTTACGGGGCGGTCCAGCCGGTGAGTAACACCGATGAAGACATTACCGGGTTTCTGGTATTTCTCCTTCAGATACTGCTTTACGGTTTCCGAAAGCGGCGTATCCCCCGTCTTGTCTCCCTGAACGATCTCGGAAGCGGTCTTGTTGACTATAATGATATGATTGTCCTCGTATACGACAGTCATACGCTTTCTTACATATTCATACCACCATCTACCTGAATCACCTGTCCTGATACATAAGAAGACATATCAGAAGCTAGGAAGGTAGCAATGTTTGCCACGTCTTCGGGAGTACCGCCGCGACGCAAAGGAATCTTCTTTGCCCATTCAGCTCTTACCTCGTCAGACAATGCAGCAGTCATATCGGTCAGGATAAAACCCGGAGCGATAGCGTTGGCACGGATACCGCGAGAACCTAATTCCTGTGCAATAGATTTAGCCAGAGCGATCATACCAGCTTTGGAAGCTGCGTAGTTGGCTTGTCCGGCATTACCGTGAACACCTACTACAGAAGCCATATTGATAATGCTACCAGCTTTCTGGCGCATCATAATCGGAGTACAAGCATGAACGAAATTGAAAGCGGATTTCAAGTTAACGTTGATAACCATATCCCATTGTTGCTCGCTCATACGCATCATCAGACCGTCACGGGTGATACCTGCATTGTTTACCAAAATATCGATGCGGCCAAAGTCTGCATGAATAGCTTCTACCACCTTGGCAGTATCTTCAAAATTAGCAGCATTTGAAGCATAACCTTTAGCTTTCACGCCCATTGCTTCAATTTCTTTTGCCGTATTCTCTGCATTTTCATCAATCACCAGGTCAGTGAATGCGATATTTGCTCCTTCAGAAGCGAACTTTAATGCGATAGCCTTACCGATACCGCGTGCAGCACCAGTTACAATGGCTGTTTTTCCATCTAATAATCCCATACTTTTTTAATTATTGATTAAAGTTATTCTTTTCTACGCAATGCCCCGAACACGATGTTCTCAACGTATTGTCCACGTGTTTCATCCGTCAGTTTAGCACCTATATGCCCACGTATGTAAGGCACTTCAATACCTTTCACACTATAATGCACCAATTCGGCAGTCATGTCGATATCGTCAACCTGAACCCCCCCTTTCTCCACGCCTTCACGAAGCACATCCTTGAAAAGCTGTATTTCTTTGGCATCAAAACGTTTGCGCACCTTCTCTACCCGCCATATATCACGGAAAAAGGTAGCACGGAGTGTTCCGTTCCGGTACACTACCTCTTTCACGGCATCCAGGTGGGTATAAATCATTTCGATGATCTTCTGATCGGGCGAGATGTCTTTCTCTACTACCCGCTTCATTATATCCGAAAGGATGTCCAGCTCCGATTCGACAACAGCCATATAGATATCTTCCTTACTTTTAAAATAGGTATAAAGCGTTCTTCTACCTTTTTTAGAAGCAAGAGCGATATCGTTCATTGTGGTATTCTCAACCCCCATCTTCGCAAATAGCTGACGGGCTACATCCACTAATTTAGCTTTTGTCTTCGATACGGCCATATTAATAATTGCACATTGCTTAATAATTTGAGCAAAAGTAAAACATTTCTGCATACCACACAAGAAAACGCACATTTTATTAACATTTGGTCACAGGGAGAGGATAAAAAAAGTATATCTGTTATAACACTACTTATCAATAAGTTAGTCCGTTTATTACATTTTTTAGCAAAAATAATATGGCTTTTATTTGTTTGTTCAATAAAAAGCCGTACCTTTGCACCCGTTAAACATCGCGGAGTGGAGCAGTTGGTAGCTCGTTGGGCTCATAACCCAAAGGTCATTCGTTCGAGTCGGATCTCCGCAACTAAA